>Ga0187819_10000115_pt1 | contig 35726 bp, 29 predicted proteins | sample NC_wetland_sal_i_15_FD_132411 | JGI IMG/M metagenome (GOLD analysis project Ga0187819, IMG submission 132411) | Wetland sediment microbial communities from Neuse River Estuary, North Carolina, USA - SO4_4 | ecosystem: Environmental > Aquatic > Freshwater > Wetlands > Sediment | place: USA... | reverse complement strand
CTTTGGCGCGGGCGCGGTCGGTTTGCGTGGCCGGGTAGGCGGGGTCGCTGAAGGGCGCGGGCGGCGCATCCTCATCCATGGCGTTGCAGAAGTACGCGATGTCCCTGCAATTGTCGCCCGGCTGCCAGGATTCGCGGACGAGCAAATGCCGCATGTCGGCCCAGGTGTCGTAGGGTTCGACGAACGCGGTAAGGACGGGAGCCTGCTGCGGCCCCGGATTCCATCCCATCTCGCTCGCCGTCTTGTGCAGCCAGAGCTGGAACGCCTGGGTCCGCACGACTTTTACGTGGTCGACCATGAGCTTCCATTTCGGATTGGCCGCCACCAGCTCCGGGCAAATGTACGGAACGGCGCCGAGCGAAATGCCGTTGACCACGAGGTCGAAATCAACGCCGCGCTTGAGCGTGCGCTGCGCCACCGGTTTCCAGGCGCACCAGTACGATTCCAGATCGTGATTCACCGGCGTGTTACGGATAGCCTGACCCTCGACCAGTTGGCCCCAGGGCGGGTCGACAGGCCAGCAATAGAGGCCGTTGACCGGGATGAGGGGCTGATACTCCGGCACGTTGAGCGTTGCCTGGACGTCTATCGAAATCGTATCCACCGAACTCTTATCCGGAGAAAGGCCGAGATTGGTGACCTTCTGAAAGAACTCGAATTTCACGCCACGGTGTTTCAACCCCAGGTAAAGCGGGGTGAAGATAGTATCGCCCATGCCGGCTTCCATCCAGAGCATGATGGACTTGCTGTAGGTAAGCGTCAGCCGAAGCAAACCGTTCAGCATGGTTCCCGCCGCCATGTTCAGGTTGGAATCCGAGGGCGAGCCGTCCACATACGCGAAGCAAGCATCGTAGAAGGAAATGGTGAGGGTGCTGGTCGGCTGCCGGCAGCCATGCTTAGAAAGCCACTGGCGAAACTCCAAACTATCGATCGAGCCGAAGCCGCGGTGGATGAGGTCGTCTTCGAGAATCCCGCGAGCGATGGCCAATACGGTTTCGAGGATGATGTTCAACCGGCGCAGCTCCTGGTCTTTCTCGAAAAGGATGCTGGCGAAATCCACGACCTTCTGGAAGATTTTCAGGAAATCGTCGAGCAGTTTCAGGATGCCCTCGAAATCCTGCGGCAAGATCCGGCTCGGATCGGCAGGCAGGCTCTGGGCTTTCTCGAGAGCCTGGTGCAGCGGGCTGGACACGCGGCCCGCGAGCGCTTCGATCCAGTGTGCGGGAAACAGGGCAATGCGGTGGGCCTCTCCGGTGACCACCTGGTCAAAGCGCTCTGCGGCGAAATCGAGAATTCGCACCACGTACAGCCAGACCACGGAACTCGGATCGTTGACGCCTTCCGGCGGCGAGCCCTCGCCTGGCCACTGGCTCGTCTCCGGCCAGACCACGTTCCAGGGAATGTATTTGCCCTCAAAATGCTCCGTGCTCGAAGTGAAGGTCATGGGCGAGAACGCGTCTTTATAGGATTGGAAGGGAGACCCGGGCATTAAGTTGTTGTCGTGGCAGTAGGCGTACGCGTCGCGAATCATCCGGAAGGCGTTTTCGTAGAAGCCCATCCACAGATGCAGGCCGTGTTCCTGGATGCGATTGCGGACATCCGGGTTGCGCCCGCTCGCGCCCTTTCCGCCCAACCGCCAGCCAAGCTGATAAACCGTGATGTCGTATTGATCCTGCCAGCCGGGGACGTTGGTAAGCTCCCAGGCCGTGCCGAGTGCGCCGACTCCGCCGCCCAGGACCGCGATTCTCTGTTTTGGCATGTGAACTACTGTAGACCAAACGGAGAAGGGAAGGAGCGGGGTGTGGAACGATCGGGCGAATTGGGCGAACGGGTGTAGGGGTCCGAGTGAATCAGTGCTCTTGCTGCGCCTCGGCGCCCAGCACGATTTTGCTCTCACTTCCAAATCGCTTGTAATCGCGGTAGGTGAAATCCTCTTCCAGGTTGAAGCCCTTCAGCAGGGCGAGCCGCGCGTCCACCTTAACCGCGATGTGGCGCGGCAGCCAGACTTCGTCGTTCACCCGAGTCTGCTCGAGCACGATGCGCGACCCTCTGTGTATGCGGGCCAGGAAGAGGCCGAAAGACACGGTGTCGATGCACTGGATATCCGCCTTCTTCCACTGCAGTTCGCCCGCATCAATCCAGGCACGAAAGCGGAACTTGGGCAGGATGCGCGCTTCGCTCAGGTGCGGCTGATAGCCGGGCCGCGGTTCGGCATCAATCACGTAGGTTTCGCGCCCGTCCGGCCGCTCGATTCCCGCAAGCCGGAAGTTGTAGGCCTCTGAGACTTCACGCATAAACTCCCGGCTTTTTTCCCGCTCTTTCTCTTCCTTGTCGCGGCGCTTGGTTCGATCCTGCTCGGACTCGTTCTTGCGCTTGTCCATCAGCTTTTGGATTTTTTCCTCTTCCTTCCGCGCGTCATGATCGGAGAGGGGTTGGTCATCCTTGGAGATGAGGCGTTCCACCTGCTCGCCGTACAGCTCCATGATCTCGAACGTTTTCACCTCGGTGGACTTCACGTCACCTTTGCCACCAAGCTTGCGTTCTTCCTGGCGTTCGGTATAGGTGTAGTCGCGCTGCTTCTTGTCATTCTCCAGGTCTTTATCGGCAACTTGCTGGATGAGTTGGCGGATCTGGTCCTGGGAAAAGGCAGGCGCTGCAGCCGGCGATGCGCTTTTCGTGCCTTGCGCGGCCGCGGAACCCGACGCCAACAAAAGGGCAACGATGATCCGGCTCCAGGAGGCCACACGAAAGTTGGGCATCGACTGTCTGACGCCTGACGGCGCCAAACGGTTGCCCCTTTTAACTATTCATACCGCAATGCCTGGCTCGGGTCGATGCGCGAGGCGCGGCGGGCCGGGATGTAGGCGGCGAGCAGGGTGACCGCGAGCAGCGTGGGAGCCACCAGAAGGTAGGTGACGATGTCGATCTCGCTGCCGGAGAATATGGCTTGCAAGATTCTCTCGGCGCCAAACGTGGCCACCAGGCCCACGCTAATGCCGCTCAGCGCCAGGATGAGCCCCTGCCGCATGACCATGCGCAGCACCGTGCTCCGCTGGGCGCCGATGGCCATGCGGATTCCGATTTCGCGAGTCCGCCTGCCGGCAGCGTAAGCTACCAGGCCATAGAGCCCAACGACGGCCAGCACCAGCCCCATCACCCCGAGGGCTGCGACGTTTTGGACGATCATGTTGGGCGTGTTCACCGCACGCATCCGGTAGTATTCTTCCATCGTGCGGATGTTGTAGATGGGCTGTTTCGCATCCAGGCCACGGACCACCTCGCGCAGGGGCGCCGTCAAGGCGGAGGCATCGCCAAAGGATTCTGCCAGCAAGGTCATCTGCTGCTTCGGATGTTGGCTCAACGGAAGATAGACAAATTCGGTTGGCCGCTCGCCGATCCACAGGTACTTGATGGTCTTTGCCACTCCCACGATCTCGACCCTGGGCCCCTTCCGGTCGTCCAACCGAAAGCGCTTGCCGATGGGGTTCTGACCGGGCCAGTAGTGTTTCGCGAATTCGTCGTTCACCACGGCGACACGCGGAGAGGTGGCGGTATCCGTCACCAGGAAACCGCGGCCTTGCACAATAGAGATACCGATGGTGGCGAAATAATTCTCATCCACGGTGTTGGCGAAGACGTCGACGTTCTCTTTTCCTGCGGGAAACTGATAGCCTTCCGGCAGCACGGTTGCCCCATCCTGCTCTGTGCCGTATGGGACAGAGAAGGTGAGAGCCGCCGATTTCACGCCGGGTGTGGACCTCGCCCGGTCAGCCACCTGGCGGAAGAACTGCTGCGACTGGGATTCGGTGGAGTGCAGCAGAGTGGGATCGAAGCTCATGGTCAGCAGATGATCCGTCCGGAAGCCCGCACCCAGGTTCAGTTCGTGGCGCACGCCGCGATAAATAAAGGTCGCCACCGCAATCAGGACTAAGGAGAGCGCCACCTGTCCGGCAACCAGGAGATTCCGGCCCCACAGGCGCCGCCGGCCGGGAGTTTCGGAGGTGGCGGACCGCAGCGCGTTCACTAGGTCGGTCCGCGTAGTCTGGATCGCGGGAGCCAGTCCGAACAACACCGCGCTGGCCAGCGCGACGGCGAGGCTGAACAGCAACACTCGCTGGTCCAGATCTATGGAGACATTCAGCGGCAGGTCGGTGGGAATTTGAATTTGCCGGAAAAAGAGGATGCCCAGGTAACCAAAGCCCAAACCCGCGACGCCTCCGGCCATGGCGAGAAGCAAACTCTCGGTGAGCAACTGGCGGATCAGCCGCCGGCGTCCGGCCCCGAGGGCCAGGCGCAAAGCGATTTCACGCGCGCGCGCGGGCGCCCGGCTGGTCAGCAGACCCGCGACATTGGCGCAGGCCACCAGCAGAACGGCCATGGACAGCACGCTGATCATGGCGACCAACTGCGCGTCAGGCGGCGACTGCTGGACTCTGGCCTCCAGCTCGGTGCGCACGGCAACTCCCCGATTCCGGTTGGTTTCCGGATACGCGCGCTCGAGGTTCTTGGCAATGGGCGCGAGCTCGGCCTGCGCCTGGGCAATGGTCACGCCAGGTTTTAAGCGGCCTTTGATCATCAGGCTGCGCCGGTCGCGCGTTTCGAGTGGATTGACTTTGGGATCGTCCGCGAGGCGCGGCCACATCATGATCGGCATGTAGAAGCCGGTTTGCAGGTAACGGTTCATCCCCGTAAACCGCTTTGGCGCAACGCCAATAATCGTGAATTCGACGCCGTTGATGTGTACCTTCTTGCCCAGAACGGAACGGTCGCCCGCAAAATCGTGTTCCCAGAGCTCGTGGCCCAGCACCACGACGGCGTCCCGACCGGGTACCCGATCCTCTTCAGGACGGAAGCCGCGCCCCAGCTCCGGTTCCACGCCCATAACGTGGAAGAAGTTGCCGGTCACCAGCGCTCCGAGTTTGATTTGAGGCGGAGCATCGCGCTCGGCGGCGAATCCGAACGTCGAGTCATTAAATGCCACCAGCCCATCGAAGCTCTTGCTTTGATCGCGGAAGTCGACGTAGTCGCGGTACGAGGCGACGAGATTGGTGAAGCCCTGGAGGGATTCAACGCTGCCGACTGTGAGCACCTCGCTTGGACGCAGCACCGTCAGCGGGCGCAGGAGCATGGCGTCGGCAAAGCTGAATGTGGCGCAATTAACGCCAACGCCGATGGCGATCGAAACGATAGCGACGAGCGTGAACCCCGGATTCTTGGCGAGCATGCGCCAGCCGTGGCGGAGATCCTGCGCCAGGCGCTCGAACCACACCCAGCCCCAGACGGCTCGGGTGTCTTCCTTGATGTTCAGCACGGGCCCGAACTTGCGCAGAGCGGCGTGGCGCGCCTCGTCGGGCGGCATCCCGGCAGCGATGTTGTCCTGCGTCTCGCGGTCGATATAGTCGCGGATTTCGTTGTCCAGGCTTTCTTCGCGGCGCTGGCGGGATTTCATAAGCGACTCCTTTCAACCAAGGACGATCGTTTTGTCATTCATATCGCAAGGCCCGCGTCGGGTCCACGCGGGATGCGCGGCGGGCCGGGATGTAGGCGGCGAACGCGGTGACGCCGAGCAAAGCCGCCGCAACCAGCACGTAACTCGTGGCGTCGGTTCCGCCGCCCGAGAAAATAGAATTCAGCACGCGTTCGGCGCCGTAGCTGGCCACCAGGCCAATGGCGATTCCGCTGAGCGACAGCAGCACGCCTTGCCGCATGACCATGCGCAGCACGTTGGTGCGTTGAGCGCCGATCGCTATGCGGATGCCGATCTCGCGGGTGCGCCGGCTGGCCGAGTAAGCGACCAGCCCGTACAGGCCAACCATAGCCAGAACCAAGCCCATCAAGCCCATGGCTGCCACGGTTTGAGTAATGAGATTTGGTGTACCCACCGCCCGAATGCGAAAGAGCTCTTCCATCGTGCGCACGTCATAAATAGGTTGGTTCGGATCCAGGCTGCGGACTACCTCGCGCAAGGGTGCGGCCAGCGCGGCGGCATCTCCGGCGGATTCGGCCAGCAAGGTCATCTGCGGTCTGGCATGCTGCGCCAGCGGAAAGTAAACGTACTCGATCGCGGCTTCGGAGATGAACAGGTACTTGCCGTTCCTGGCGACGCCCACGATCTCGACCCACGGGCCATTCCGGTTGTCCAGGCGGAAACGCTTGCCGACCGCGTCTTGATGGGGCCAGTAGTGTCTCGCCAGCGTTTCGTTGATTACGGCTACGTGCGGCGAATCCGCTTTGTCGGAGGATCGGAACCCGCGGCCGCGTAGGATCGGCACGGCCAGGGTATCGAAGTAAGCCTCGTCCACTGTGTTTTCCAGAACATTAGCGGCTTCCGTGCCGCGCGGAAACTGAAAGCCCTCCGGCAGGATGGTTGCGCCGCGCACGGTGCTGCTGTCCATGGGGACCGATTCGGTAAGCGCCGCAGACTTCACACCCGGCACGCGCCGAACACGTTCCACCAGTTGCCGGAAGAATTGTCGCGTCTGGTCCTCGCTGTACCGCACCAGGCTCGGATCGAATCTCATCATCATGAGGTGATCCTTGCGGAATCCCGAGTCGGCGAGAAGATCATGTCGGAAACCGCGGTACATGAGGGTGGCCACGGCGAGCAGTATCAGCGATGCGGCCACCTGCCCCACCACCAGGAGATGGCGGCCCCACAGCCGGCGCCGGCCGGAAATGTCCGCTCCGGCGTTCTTCAACGCGCTGACCAGGTCGGCTCGCGTGGATTGAATCGCGGGAGCCAGCCCAAACAAAAGGGCGCTGACCACCGAGACAGCGAGGCTGGCCAGCAGCACGCGCTGATCGAGCTCGATCGAGAGCTTGATAGGCAGGTCGGATGGAAACTGGAACCGCCTGAAGAAGACAATGCCGCCCCAGGCGACGGCCAAGCCCAATGCGCCGCCTGCAAGCGCGATCAGCATACTTTCGGTGAGCAACTGGCGGATCAGGCGGAAACGGCCCGCGCCGATAGCCAGACGCACCGCGACTTCGCGTGCGCGAGCCCGCGACCGGCTTAGCAGCAGGCTGGCGATGTTGGCGCACGCAACCAGCAGCACGGCAGCGGCCAGCGCAAGCAGCATGGCGAGGAGCTTTCCACTCTCCGGCTGTTGCTTGAATCGCGCCTCCAACTCGGTGCGCACACCTACGCCTTGATTCCGGTTGGTGTCCGGGTAAGCCCGCTCCAAAGCCTTCGCGATGACGGTCAACTCCGCCTGGGCTTGTGCCATGGTCACGCCCGGTTTCAACCGCCCTTTTACGGTGAAAATTCTCTGATCGCGCGCTTCGAGTAGGTTATCGCTGGGATTGGGGGCGATCCGGCTCCGCATCATCACGGGAACGAAGAAGGCAGGCCGAACGAAGCTGTCCATCCCGGTGAAGCGCTCCGGCGCAACGCCAATCACGGTGAATTCGGTACCGTTGAGACGCACCTGGCGACCGATGATGGAACGATCGGCCGCGAGTTCTTTCTCCCAGAAATCGTGGCCCAGAACCACAACGGCGTCCCGGCCGGGAACTTGGTCCTCGTCCGCACGAAAACCGCGGCCCAACTCCGGTTCCACTCCCAGGACGCGGAAAAAGTTTCCGGTCACCAGCATGCCCATCTTCATGTGCGGCAGCGCGTCCGGTTGCGGGCGGAATCCGAAAGTGGCCAAACTGAACGCCACTAATCCATCGAAGCTCCTGCTTTGCTTGCGGAAGTCGAGGTAATCAGGGTAGGAAACGAAACTTAAGCGATCGGTGAGGAAGCCGCCGGCTGAATCCGTGCCGACGGTGACCACCTCGCTAGGGCGCAACACGGTCAGCGGCCGCAGAAGAATGGCGTCGGCGAAGCTGAACATGGCTGAGTTCACGCCAATGCCGATAGCCAGCGAGACCACCGCGACGAATGTGAATCCCGGGTTCTTGCGCAGCATACGGTAGCCAATACGAATGTCCTGCCACAGGCGTTCGAACCAGATCCATCCCCAGACGGCCCGCGTATCTTCTTTGACGTTCAGAACGGGGCCGAATTTGCGAATCGCAGCATGACGGGCTTCGTCGGGCGGCATCCCGCCAGCGATGTTGTCCTGCGTCTCGCGGTCGATATAGTCGCGGATTTCGTTGTCCAGGCTTTCTTCGCGGCGCTGGCGGGATTTCATGGCTGGCTCTCTTCTTCGACGGGGCGCATGATGCGGGCAATAGCCTGCGTCAGGCGTTCCCATTTCGAGTTTTCCGCGGTGAGTTTTTTCCGGCCCTTGGCGGTCAAGCTGTAATACTTGGCGCGCCGGTTATTTTCGGATGTGCCTTCTTTGGCGGAAATCAGTCCTTGCTTGACCAGGCGGTGCAATGCGGGATAAAGCGAGCCGTGCTCCACCTGCAGCACATCCTCCGAGCCGTGCTCGATGGCATGCGCGATCGCGTGGCCGTGCGCCGGACCAAACAAAAGGGTCCGCAGAATGAGCATATCCAGCGTGCCCTGCAACAACTCGATCTTGGTTTTGGGATCTTCGGTAGACATTCGACTTGAGCATAGATCCGCTCGGGTAGAGTGTCAAGGGGAATCGAACGCTAGCCCTGCAAAAAGGCTCAGAGCTCAAACCGCGCCACGATCTCCCGCACCACTCCCCGGATCCGCCTCTGAAAACTCGCCTGCCCAAATGAGAGCAGAGGAAAGAGGACGAGCCCGAGCCAAACACCCGCCCGGAAGCGGCGTCCACCTGTGCAGATCACGATGGCCCTGGGTTTGTTTATGACGCCCGAGGCAGTCCAAATCAGCGCAGAGTGCTTCGGGAAGAAAGGGGCTAACCGCCTGAAAGGAATGGCGGGGACGACGGGGCTCGAACCCGCGACCTCCGACGTGACAGGCCGGCGTTCTAACCAACTGAACTACGTCCCCGCTGGGTTTTGTCGGATACCTGGATGGTAACACGGCCGACTGGAGGTAACCAAATTTGCCCGTGTTTGCTGCCGCTTACGGCAGATCTGGTCTGTCCCATCCAAATCCGAGGCTCGTTTCGGGCCGGTTTTGTGCGAGAATTAGGAAAAGTTAAAGATCGTTAACGACGCGTCGCGGGTGGCAGACGTGTCTGAAAGGCGCTGGATGAGTTATACATCTGAAACGCCGTTCGACAGTATTGAAGGCTCGCATCAGTACGTGGCGCTGCTTCTCGAAGCCATCGAAGAAGCGCGCCGCGAAGTGGATGAAGAGATCGCCCTTTCGATGCAGGGAGACGTGGAGCGCCGCAAAGAGGCCCTGCAAATCGTCTCTTATAATCTGGCCAAGCTGTCCTTCCATATGAAGACCAGCGGGCGGCTGCTGAATGATCTGCGTACGCTCCGGCGGCTTTTGCTGGCGGAGCGCCAGCCAGTGCGGGCCCGGGCCACAGTGGCCGGAGCCACATAGTCCCCGGCCGGTTGTCCTAAAAATAAAGGCGCTGGTATGAAGATCTCCCGCAGGTGCTTGCTGGCGGGCGGAGTGGGTGCTTCGCTTGTGCGTGCGTGGGGCCGCGTGCGCGGTCTGAAGGTAGGAGTGACCGACTGGAATCTGCACCTCACGGGCAAGGTGGAAGCTGTGGAGGCGGCCGCGCGGCTGAGGTTCGACGGCGTGCAGGTGAGCCTGGGCCGCAAGCCGATTGACGGCAAATTGCCACTGGATGACACGGTCATCCAGCAGCAATATCTTACGGCTTCGAAAATCAACAAGATTCCGATCGACGGCACCTGCCTCGACATCCTGCACGTGAACTGTCTGAAGAACGATAAGCTGGGTGCGAAATGGGTGGCCGACGCCATCCCCATCACGAAGAAGCTGGATACACGCGTTATCCTGCTGCCGTTCTTTGGAAAGTGCGCGCTCAAGACTCCGCAGGAGATGGATTATGTGGGCGATGTGCTGAAAGAGATCGCGCCCGAGGCGGAAAAAGCGGGAGTCATCCTGGGGCTTGAAGACACGATATCCGCCGAGGACAACGTCCGCATCATGGAACGAAGTAAATCACCCGTAGTGCTAACGTACTACGATGTCGGCAACTCGACCCAGGGTGGCTTCGACGTGGTGAAGGAAATCCGCTGGCTGGGTAAAGATCGCATCTGCCAGTTTCATTTGAAAGACAACCCACACTACTTGGGGGAGGGGACGATCGATTTCGCTGCCGTCCTCAAGGCCATCGAAGACATAGGGTTTCATGGCTTTGCCAATCTGGAAACGGAATCTCCTTCCAATGCGGTAGAGGACGATCTGACGAGAAACCTGCGCTACGTGCGGCGCTTGGTGGGCTGAGATAGGGCATACCACCTGGACCGGGTGTCAAATGGCGGCGCTGAGCAATTTACGTGCCCAAGTTATACCCGATTTTAATTGTATCTGGCGGGGCCAAGATGCGTGAAACGCCCATCTGAAGGGGCTTTCAGCAAATTTCATATTGACATTAACAAATATTGAGATTATGATCTGAACTTCTCATCAAGTGAAGTTTAATACCAACTAAGCACCGGTGGTTCAGGGAGGGTTTCTCCGTATGACCTTCGAAGTCGGTGACAAGGTGGTGTACCCCAACCAGGGTGTGGGCACCATCGAGAACATCAGCAGCCGGTCCTTCGGCGCTCAATTCGAAAAGTTCTATCTTCTGCGTCTGGTCTACAGCAGCATGACCGTGATGGTGCCGTTTTCAAACGTGGACACCATCGGGTTGCGCAAGGTCACGCGCAATGCGGAGATCACGCGCGTGCTGGCGTTCCTTTCCAGCGGAAGCTGCCGTTTCCATTCGGACTGGAAGTCGCGCTTCAAAGAGAATTCGGAGAAGATGCTGGGGGGAAGCCTGTTGAGCGTGGCAGAAGTGCTCAAGGGTCTGCTGCTGCTGCAGATGGAAAAGCCGCTCTCCTTCCGCGAAAAAAAGATGCTGGATCGGGCGCGCCACATGCTGGTGACGGAACTCACCATGGCGCGACGCATGCCGGAAACCGAAGCGGTGATGCTGCTGCAGAAGGCTCTGGCGAAGGCGAACCTGGCTCTGCCGCCGGTTTTGTAACGGCGGCCGGCATTCCCGATCAACAGATCTCCTTGGTGTGATTTCACGATTCAGTTGCCATCCCAACCGCTAGTGTGTTACGGTCAATCCCTTGGCTTACAATCCGCGGTAATTCTCTGGAGAGTCCATGCTGCTTGGGGTAATCGTCTGGGTTCTTGCGGTAGTCATCTGTTATTTTTTTCTGGGGCATTACTGGTGGTTCCCCCCTCCCATTTCTGAGCACGGCCAAGCGTATGATGTGCAGTTCAATATGACGCTGTGGGTGACCGGCGTCATCTTCTTCCTGGCGCAGGTTGCGCTGGGGTACGTGATCTTGCGGTTCCGCGACAAGGGCGGCACAGCGAAGTACTCGCACGGCAATAACACGATGGAGGCGCTGTGGACTTCGGCGACGGCGGTCCTGTTCATCGGCCTGGTGCTGGCCGGGACGCGCATCTGGGCGGCGGTACATTTTGCCGAAGCTCCGGCCGATGCCCTGCGCGTTGAAGTGATGGCGAAGCAGTTTGCCTGGAGTTTTCGTTACTCGGGTCCGGACGGCAAGTTCGGCCGCACGGACATCAAACAGGTCGATGACCAGGGCGGCAATCCGTTCGGCATCGATCAGAAGGATCCGGCCGGCAAAGACGACATTACCAGCGCCTCGCTCAAGGTTCCGGCGGGAAAGCCGATTCTGTTGATCCTCAAATCCCGAGATGTGATCCATAACTTCTTTGTGCGGGAGCTGCGTCTGAAGCAGGACATTGTTCCCGGCATGGAAATCCCTTTCCACTTCCAGGCAGACAAGGTCGGGGTCTATGAAGTGCCGTGCTCGGAGCTGTGCGGGTTGGGGCACCATCAGATGCGGACCACGATGGAAGTGATGGCGGAAGCGGATTTTGAGAAGTGGAAGCAGGAGCAGGCTGCGCAAAAGTGAGAAGAGACCGCAGTTCGTTCTTCAAGCATAAATCAGCAGGGGAGAAAGCATGTCGTCACCGGTAGTCCACGCGCACGGTGCGCCTCACGGATTCATTCGCCGTTATATTTTCAGCCTCGACCACAAAGTCATCGGCATCCAGTATTATTTTCTGGCGCTGTTCTCGGTATTCCTGGGGATGTCGCTGTCGGTGCTGATGCGCTTCCACATGGTGTATCCCGACGCTAAGGTGTCGCTGTTCGAGAAGCTCTGGCCGACGGGCGCCGCGGGCGGGATCATGACGCCGGAACTGTATTTATCGCTCATGACCATGCACGGCACCATCATGGTGTTCTTCGTGCTGACGACGGCGCCACAGAGCGGCTTCGGCAACTTTTTCCTGCCGATCCAGATCGGTGCGGAAGACATGGCGTTTCCGGTGCTGAACATGCTCTCGTTCTGGACGACCTTTCTGGCGCTGGTGGTGATGGTAGCGGCGTTCTTTGTGCCGGGCGGCGCTCCGTTATCCGGGTGGACGGCTTACCCGCCGCTGAGCGCGGTGGGCCCGCTCTCGGGACCCGGTGAAGGCCTGGGCCAAACGCTGTGGATCATCAGCATCGCGATCTTTTGCGGGGCGTCGCTGATGGGCGCGATTAACTTTATTGCAACCACCATCGATTTGCGGGCCCGCGGGATGTCGATGATGCGGCTGCCGCTCACCTGCTGGAGCTGGTTCGTCACGGCGATCCTCGGGCTGCTGGGTTTCGCGGTTTTGCTGGCCGCGGGCGTGCTTCTGCTGCTGGACCGTCTTGCGGGTACGAGCTTCTTCCTGCCGGCGGGACTGCTGGTGAGCGATCAGATTCTGAACCATAAAGGCGGCTCGCCGCTGCTGTGGCAGCACCTGTTCTGGTTTTTCGGACACCCCGAAGTGTACATCGCGATTCTTCCGGGGATGGGTCTGGCGTCTCAGATGTTAGCCACGTTTTCCCGTAAACCGATTTTTGGCTACCGCGCCATGGTGTACGCCATTCTGGGGATTGGCTTTCTGGGCTTCTTTGTCTGGGGCCACCACATGTTCATGAGCGGCATGAATCCGTACTCGGCCATGGCGTTTTCGATTCTGACCATGTCCATCGGGGTGCCGTCCGCCATCAAGACCTTCAACTGGATCGGGACGCTGTGGGGCGGCAGGATCCGTTTCACCACGGCGATGCTGTTCGCGCTGGGCTTTGTTTCGCTGTTCGTGACCGGCGGCATCAGCGGCATTTTCCTGGGGCAGCCGGCGCTGGACCTTTACTTCCACGACACGTACTTCGTGGTGGGCCACTTCCACATGATCATGGGAGTGGCGGCGATTTTCGGCATGTTCGGCGGAACGTTTTACTGGTTCCCCAAAATGTTCGGGCGCATGATGAACGAGACGCTGGGCAAAATTCATTTCTACCTGACGTTCATCGGGGTGTACGCAATCTTTACGCCGATGCACTTTTTGGGCATCGCCGGCAACCCGCGGCGCTACGCCGATTTCACCAATTTCGAGTTCATGAACAAGCTGATGCCGATCCACACGTTCATGACGCACGCGGCGATCTTCACGGCGACGGTGCAACTCATTTTTGTGTTTAACCTGTTCTGGAGCATGAGAAAGGGCGCCAAGGCGCCGATGAATCCATGGGAATCGACCACGCTGGAATGGACCGTTCCTTCGCCACCGCCTTTTGACAATTTCGGTGGGAAGCATCCGGTGGTGAACCACGGCCCGTACGAATACAGCGTGCCGGGAGCGGCGAAGGACTACATCATGCAGTCGGACCCGGCGTGAAGGCCCGACACGGCGACGCGGAGACGCGGGGACGCGGCGAATAAAGATGCCTGGTTCAGCAACAACCGATATCATTGGCGGGCGGGGAGCTCCGCCGCCGACGCGGGATTTTGGCGGCGACGACGGGGACTCCGGCGGACGCGGGGCTTCGCGCCGTGCCTCTTTCACAGGCTTGCTGGTTCTGCTTGCCGCCAGTGTCATGTTCTTTGCGGCCTTCACCAGCGCGTTCTTCGTGCGGCGCGGGATGTCGAACGATTGGGTGGAAACGCCGCTTCCGCGCATTCTGTGGCTGAACACCGGCGTGTTGGTGGTTTCGAGCATTGCGCTGGAACTGGCGAGGCGCGCCTTGCGCTCGGGCCGGCGCGCGGCGTTTAACCGGTTTTGGACGGGCGCAACCATTCTGGGCGCGCTGTTTCTTTGCGGCCAATACGTGGCATGGCGGCAGTTGAATGACGCCGGTATCTATGTTGCCACCAATCCCTCGAGTTCATTCTTTTTCCTGCTGACCTGCGTGCATGCGGTGCACCTGGCGGGTGGAATTTCGGCGCTGGGCTACATCGACGTGCAGGCCCTGCTGCTGCGGCTGGGACCGGGCAAGCGAACCGCGGTCGACGTGAGCGCCTATTTCTGGCATTTTCTGGACGCCATCTGGATTTACCTGATGGCGCTATTTTTCATCTGGGGGTAACGAACGAATGTCCGAAGCCAAAGCCGCCACTCTGGATTCCGTCTGGCAAGGCGGCGGGTCTCCGTATGCGATCGGCTCCAAAAAGTTCGGAATGTGGCTGTTCATCATTTCGGACGCGCTCACTTTCTCGGCGTTGCTGGTGGCGTACACGTACGTGCGGCTGGCCACGCCGGAGTGGCCCAAGCCCTTCCACTTTGTGCCCAGCATTGTCTTTTCGAGCGTAATGACGTTTTGCCTGCTCTCGAGCAGCTTGACCATGGTGATGGCGGTCCACGCTATGAATCACGGCGACCGCAAAGCGACGGTGCGCTGGATTCTCGCGACCATTGTGGGCGGGCTGGCGTTCGTGGGACTGCACCTGACGGAATGGCTGAACTTGATTAACAACGAGCACATCACCACCGCCGGGAACGAATGGGGCGTGCCGCTTTTCGGCGGAACGTTTTTTGCACTCACCGGGCTGCACATGACGCACGTGATTATCGGCGTCATCTATCTCAGCATCATTGCGTTTGCGGTGGGCCGCGGCAAATTTAAGTACGAGGACGTGGAAGTCAGCGGTCTTTACTGGCACTTCGTCGACCTGGTGTGGATGTTCATCTTCCCGCTGGTGTATTTGATGTCGGCCAAGCTCTAGGAGGATTCATGAGCAATCATTCTGAAGCGGTGGAACACGTTGGCGGGACGACGGTGACCTTCACCTACGTGTGGATTGGCTTGCTGGTGATGACCGGCATCGAAGTTTTTCTGGCGTACGAACAGTTGCCGACACTGATCATGCTTACGGCGTTGATGGGGCTTTCGGTGATTAAGGCAGCGTTGATCATTGCCTATTTCATGCACCTGAAGTTCGAAAAATTCAGCCTGTTTATCACGCTGTTCCCCATGCTGGTGCTATGCATTCTTCTGATGATGTTGATCTTCATGCCGGATTCGGTGCGGAGCTTGCAAATGAGGGTGCAATGAAACGGATACTAGCGATTGCGCCGGTTGGGGCGTCGAGCGCATTTGCGCAATGCGTCATGTGTTTCCGCACGGCCGCGGCCCAGCAGGCCGAGCGCGCGCGCGTGATGAATCTCGGGATCATCATCATGCTGATCCCTCCGGTTCTGATTCTGGCGGGATTCATGCTGCTCTGCTACAAGCGGCGCAAGACGTACGCGGTGGCGGAAACGAGCGAGGCCTTGCCGGCTGAGCCTGAACTCACAGAGGTTCTTGCGGGCGAGCGGCAGTAGTGTCCGAAAAACGGGGACAGGCAGCGCCGTCCATGCGCCGGCGGAACTGGATGATCTTGGTTCCACGTCCTGGGCGGCTGAGGACGGCGTAGCCTGTCCCGTTTTTCGGAAACGTCCGGCCCGATAGCACGAGAACAGCGACATAATAGGCGGTGAGGCATCTGGAGGAACCGTCCCTATGAAGCGCAGGCACTTCCTACCGCTGCTGGCCGCACCCCTATTGCCACGCGGTGCCGCGAGCACTCCCGATCAATCCTTCGAATGGCCGCAATGGCGCGGACCGGACCGTTCCGGACTTTCGCGCGAGACGGGACTGCTGGCGTCTTGGCCGCCGGGCGGGCCGCGGGCATTATGGTCGATCTCGAATCTGGGCGAAGGCTACGGCTCGATGGCCGTGCGCGGCGACCGGATCTACGTCCAGGGAGTGCAGGGCGGGAGCAGTTCGGTATTTTGCCTGAATCGCGCCGATGGGAAGAGCGTATGGTGCACGGCGCTGGCCCTGCGAATGGAGCAGGACCGCGGAAGCGGGCCGAGAGGCACGCCCACCCTGGATGGCGACCGCGTGTATGCGCTGGCGGAGAACGGCGAACTGGTGTGTCTGCGGGCGCAGGATGGCGCCAAAGTATGGCGGCGCAACATCCTTCAGGAGTTCAACGGGCGAAATCCCCACTGGCTGCTCAGCGAATCTCCGCTCGTCGACGGCGATCACCTCATCGTAAAGCCGGGCGGTCCGAGCGCGTGCATCGTCGCGCTGGACAAAGCTTCGGGTAAGACCATCTGGACCAGCCGGGAACTGAGCGACGGCGCGGCCTATTCGTCTTGCGTGATTGCCGATGTGCAGAGTGTGCGCACGATCATGGCGCTCACCGACAAGGCAGGGGTAGGAGTCCGCGCGGCGGACGGCAAGCTCATGTGGCGGTACGAACGTGCGGCCAATGGCACTGCAAATATCGCCACTCCGGTTTTTCAAGACAACAAAGTTTTCTACACCTCGGCTTACGGCACCGGCGGCGGCCTGCTCGGGCTCACGGCGCAAGATGGCACGGTCAAAGCGGAAGAAATCTATTTCAGCCGCGATATGCAGAACCATCATGGCGGTGTGGTGTTCTACAACGGCTATCTGTACGGGTACTCCAATGCGATCCTGACCTGCCTGGAATTCGCGACAGGGAAGGTGGCGTGGAAGGACCGAAGCGTGGGCAAGGGAAGCCTCACCATCGCCGACGGTCACCTGTTTTTGCTCAGCGAGGAGAACGTTGCCGGTCTGGCCGAAGCCACGCCGCAGGGTTACAACGAAAAGGGCCGGTTCTCGATTCCCGATCAGGGAAGGCCGAGCTGGGCCCACCCGGTGGTGTGCGGTGGGGAGCTTTTCCTGCGGAATCAGGGATGGCTGGCGTGTTACGCAGTGAAGGCGTAACTGAGGAAGTACATCTTATGCGCAGGAAATCGATTGCCGTTTTCGCCTTTGTCCTTACGTTAGCCGGGTGCTTCGCGAGCGCGCAGGAATTGACCAAACAAGCCAAGATCGAGCGCATCTTGGCGCTCACGAATGCCGACGCCACGATGGACCAGGTGCTTAACCAGATGAAAGCGATGACACCATCTATAACGCCGGCAGGCAGTACGCCGGAACAGCGGGCTCGGGCGCAGGAGGTCCAAAACAAGGTGCTGGATCTTGTCAAGGCCCGGATGAGTTGGGACACAATGCGCCCTCAATACGTCAAGGTTTACGACGAAATCTTTTCCGATGAGGAAATCAACGGCATTTTCGCGTTCTATCAATCTCCGGCCGGGCGCGCCATGCTGGACAAAATGCCTTTGCTGCTTTCCAAGGTGATGGCGCTGGCGCAAACTCAAATGACCGACCTCATGCCGGAGATCCTGCGCATCACGAAGGAAGCTGGTCAAGGACAGAAGTGAGAAACAGTGCGTTGAGACCATCGACAACGCAAATGGTCAATCACTTCACCGTTGCCAGAATGTTCGACGTGTCCAATACAACTCTTGTGGGCGCCTGCGGCAGCGTGGCGGTAAACGGCACGGGCGAACTGGAAGTGCGCACCCATATCACCTGCCGCGTTCCGCCGCACTGGATCTCTACGGGAACTTGGACGCTGAACTCGGAGTCCACGTCGCTCTGTGTGACCTCACCGGTCAGTTTCACGGCGGGCGCGCGGCCGTGAACGGAGTAGGTCAATTTGAGCGCCGGAATGCCGGTGCCGTAGACCCACTGGTCGAAAAAGGCCTCGAGCTTCGCGTCGGGTGATTTGGGAGGCAGGAACTCGGACGCGAACTGACGAAATTCCTCGGTGGAGATGGTCTTCCATTCGTAGCGCCGCCGCAATTCAGCCAGCATGGCCAGGAAGCGGTCTTCGCCCATCAACGCGCGCAGCATGTGCATGATCCATGAGCCCTTGCCATAGGTGATGCTGACCCACGCGGACGGGGCGAGCGAGCTTTCCAGGCGCGTGCCCAATACGATCGGGCCGGCGGAATCCACAGTCTGGCCGTTTGGGTTCTTGGCCAGCAGCCGGTTCCTGTAACTCTCGAGCGCGGCATCCAACAGGTCTCGGCCATGGTTCTTCTCCAGATACAACAGGGCGGAGTAATTGGCGAGCGATTCCATCAGCCAATCATCGTGATAACCGCTGGTGGTCACTACGTTGCCCCACCACTGGTGGGCGGTTTCATGGGCCTGCAGAAGGTCGACAAAGAAGCTCTGCACCTGAGGGTCGAGGCTGGCCAAAGCTGCGTCCTCACGGTGCAGATAAGCCATGGTGGAAAGGTACAACAACCCGGGAAATCCCTGCCCGAAAGCCCCGGGGATGGGCGAGACTTCGAGTGTCTTGAGCGGCGGCGGACCAAATCGCGTGGACATGAATTCGAATGTGGCAGCGACGTCAGCGGCGAGTTCTTCCAGCCGCGGCACGGGCTGCGGCAGCGGCGCGCGCGCCTCCGGTTGCCGCCCGGAACGCGAACCGGCAGTGAGAGGATGCGGCTTGGGTTGGAGTGCCGCCTCCAGGGCACGATTCGCGCACACTTCGATGGTGTACGGCGGCCGCACCACCCGCGTGCGGTCGTAGACGCCGAGGTTGAAACCAGCGAAACGGATCGGCACGTCGACCACGCGCCGCGTGACGCGCGAGTCGCCCTCGGTGATGTCGGAAATCACCTCGCCGGGAGTGATCAGGTCCAGATCTTTGGGATAACGAAACGTAAGGTCAAACCGCGCGAACTGCGTTCCGGAATTGGGGTACCAGGTGCCGCGAGGACCGACAAAATAAACCTGGTTTCCGGCGTCTTCCACCACCGCGCCCTCGTGATGAAACTCCACTTGGTACTCGCGTCCTGGCTGGAGGGGCTCCGGAGCCACGACGAGAAAAAGATTGCTGCCACTGTTGCGGATGAGGTTCGCGCGAAGGGAATCGGCTTCCAGCACTTCGGCCGGAACACCGTCGATGGTAGCTGATGACACATGCATGCGTGCGGTCATATCGAAGGGGAGGACGCGCTCGCCCGGTTCCGCTACGGTGACTTTGACTTTAGTGACGACGCGCAGGTTCAGGCTCGGCTCGAGAGTGGCGTCAATGCGGTAGTCCTTGAGCGATAGCTCAGATCCTGGAAACTTACGCAGGCCCTTGCGATAAGGCGCCGCTTCGAAATTTGTCCATATATCAAAGAACGTGCGGTTGGCTCGCGAGGTCAGTTGGCCCACGCCGATCTGTTCGAAAGCGAGCGGCTCGTAAAGCACGTCGAAGTTGCCCAGCGTCTTGCCGTTTACCGCGGCAACGAAAGCGCCATCCTGGCGCCGCCGGGGCGAGAGCAAGTCCAGCAGCAGACGCGTTTCGAAGCTTGCCGAGAGATTCCGGACCACCGAGTCCCACTGCTCCGACATTACAGCGCCCATTTCCGGGCTGCGCTTGTCAAAGGGGTTGGCGCGGATTTGCTGTATCAGCTCGTCATAGGTATGATCGGCGAACAGAAAAACGGCGGCGCGGAGGTGCTCATCCAGGTTTGGGCTTCCCGTGTAACCGGCGAGCGACTGCCGCTCACTGCGGATGGGAGGCAGCAGCAGCAGTTCCGCATCTCCGGCCTCCACTTCGTTGGTAAAGACGGCGGCAGTCCGGATACCGTTCACGGGTTTCCCGAAGATCAGGTAACCATCAGTGAAGTAAAAGTGGATGTCTTCTTTGTTGATCTGGACGTCGTGAACGCGGTAGCACTCGGCGGAGTCAAGCTGAACTTCGCGCACGCCTTTTGCGAGGTCCTCGCTGCCGGTGGCTGCACAGGCAAGGACTGGAATGAAAAGAGCCGCGAGCAACCGCATGCCTTCAGTCTACTGCGAGCGGCGCGATCGCTCGAAAATGGCGGCTACTCGCGATCCGCATCGGGAAAGCTTGTGCGCAGGTATTCTTCGACCGAAACCAGCGTGGTGTTTCTCATTGCGCGCTGCTCCGCGGCTGTTGTCCAACTCGTTTCAGAACCTGGTGTACGGTGGCCATGATCTGCTCCTCCACGTGCTCGTCATACGGTCCCGGCAGGCCGTAGTAGATCATGCTCTGGTCAGCTTCGTAGCCGCCTTCCTTGAGCACGCGAAGCGAAGGGATGTAGGACATCACGTCGTTCGAATACCCGGCGACGATGATGCCTTTGCTGCCGTACTCGCGCTTAATACGAAGCACGTAATCGACCACGACTTCGCCGCCAAGGGCAACCAGCGTCAGATCTTTGCCGAACCGCACCGCCTGCACCGGGTACGGATAGTGGCTGAGGATGGGGCTGCGTTCGTCGTATAGCTTGAGCATGGCACTGGCGTGGCGCGCGCGGTGAACGTTGGAATCTTGCAAACGCGATTCAAACGTTTCGCGCGATTGCGGCGCGAATCCGAGGTGAACGATTTGAAACGCGGTGCGCACCGGGCCGCGCACGCTCTGGAGCTTTTCGCCGAGCACGCGGATGACTTCTGTGCCCAGCTCTGCGCCGTGCCGTTCGGCCAGTTCGAGGCTGCTGCGTGGACTTGGGTTTTGATCGGCGCCTGCGAGCATGAGGAACATGGCCGCGGCTCCGGGGTTTGCCTTCTCGATGGCAAGCTGTGCGAAGCCGGCGTAATCCCCGCTGATGTTATAGAACTCGCCGGTGAGGGTGGTGTTGTGGCAGGCGTAGCCGAACAGAACGGCGCGAAGCTTGCCATCGGGTGCGGTCACTTTGAGCACGGGGACGTCGGGGTCGGTCGGTCCTTTAGGATTCTCGCCGATTTTCACGCCGTTTGGAGCGGGCTCGCGGCGGTTGATGGCGAAGGTCGCGCGGCCGTTGCCGAACGAGAGAGCGGCCGGCGCGAGATCCTGCAGCGCGGCGCCAATCACGGCCACCAGATTTTCAATCAGCCTGGCGGCATAATCCGACACCACCTGGCTGTCGGCGGGGCTCAGTTCGAACAGCATCTCGAGATTGCCGCGAATGAGCGGGCCCGTATGCGTGTGCGACGAGTTCAGCACCAGATGCGAGTGGTCGATGCCCCACTGCTGGTCGACGCGCGCCGCCACGACGTCGGTGATGCCGCGCGGCAGCCCGATGAGATCCGTGGCGACGATGACCACCCGCGCGCCTTTTCGGTCCTCGATCGCCAGCGCTTTGGCCCACAGGTCATGAACGACGCCCTCGGATGGGTGATTCCGATTGGCGTAGCCGGACATGTAGATGGGTTTGTCCGGCGTGATGATGATGCGGCCGATACCGGCTTTATAGTCCGCGGCGGCCAAGGGCAGGGAAGCCAGAAGAATCATCGGAACGAAACGCATGGAGCGTTGATTATACGACTCAGCGCCCGGCGGCGCTGAGTTCCGCGGAACTGACCAGCTCCACGGTGCCGCCGGCCAGCGCGCTCACGCGCGGTCCCGGAAGAATGATGCCGGCGAGGTTCAGCGGATCGGCGGTGGATACGGCGACACTCTCGGGCTGATCGTTCGAACGGCGGACGGCGCGCAGCATATCGATGGCTTCTGGACGCGCGAACTGCTCGCCGATCACGCTGGCGACAAAGCGGCCGCCGCGAATTTCGCCGCGCGCTTCCATACGGCGGAGCACCACCAGGAGATCGCGCCAGGCCGGGGCCAGCGCCTCGCGCGCCAGCAGATCGCGGAAGACCACGCCCCAGCGGAGCAGCAGTTGATTGGCGAAAGGTTCGTTCGCGGCAGCAGGTTGCCCATCAGAAGCGGGCAGCAAGGCCCACCGTCCGGCGGCATGACGGGGCCTGGCGGTACGTCCCCGGCCTTCACCGCGCCGCCGCTTGGGATCGACGAGCGAGCGCAGATTCTCGAAACCGTCGGCGGTGACCAGGCCCGCGGCCACCAGCTCCCAGAGGGCGTCCTCGACTTCGCTCGCGAGTCTTCCTGTAGCGCGCGTCAATTCAGGAAAGAACGAAGCGCCCTGCCGCCGCAGAGCGCTCAAAACTTCCCGCGCAGGGTGGGAAAGCGATTCTTCAACCTCTTCGCGATTCCCTGCCAGCAGCCAGGCGGAGTCTTCGCGAAGAAGAAGCGCCACCGGCGCCACGCGCGTGGGGCGCACGCGGCCGGGATCCTCGCGATCGAACGCGGGGTGCGGCGAGAGCCGGCCCCACATCACTTCTCCAGAGAGGCAGAGCTGATCGAGGAGGTCGGGCGCGTATCGCGCGATGCGGCGGGGTAGGATCTCCGATTCCCACGCTGCTGCGGAGATTTCGTATCCCTGAAGCTGCCGAATGATCTGCAACGCGCCGTCCAGGCCATGCAATTGGCTGCCGGGCGCGAGGTGCTGCCAGCGGAAAAGGAAGCGGACAAAATCGGCGGTCGAGACAGGCTCGATTTCCCGGCGGAGCCGGCCAATGGTGAGGCGATGGATGCGCGCCAGCACGCGGCGGTTCGCCCACTCGATCTCGCTTGTACTGCCGGGGCTGAAACGCCCGCGCAAGATCTGGCCTTCGGCTTCCAGGCGAGCCAGTCCTGCGTCTACCAGGTCGCGGCGGAGGACCAGTCGATCGGCGAGAGCCTGTGCCGTCATCGGTCCGGTGGATTCGAGCCAGCCGCGCACCATTTCTGTTACGGCGGCTTGCTGATCATCGCCGGCGCCGAAATGCGCGGCTTGTGCCATGGCGGCGCGCTCGGCCGCGGCCCAGAGAACCGCATCGCCGTCGTGAAGTGTGATGGCCCGGCGGGATGCCGCCAACTCGTCAAACCACGGCCGCCACTCGGCTACGGGAGGCAGCGCGATGAGCGTCAGCAGCGCATCATGCAGCTCGTCGGCGTCACGAACTACGGGCCACGACTCTGCCGCCACCTGTTCAATGGCTGCGGCATCCAGCGCGCCGATTCCCTCAGCCAGATCCGGCAAGGTGCGGCGCATCTGAACCGCGCGGGCGCGGCGCTCCTCGAGCGGAGCATCATCCAGATAGGCGTAAGGATTGGAATTCAGAATTTCGTGGGAAAAAGGCGAAGCTTCCGGCGTTTCGATGGCCACGGCGCGGATGGCGCCGCTGGCGATGCCGTCCAGCACCTGCTTGAGGCCCTCGAGGTCCATGGCCTCGTGCAGGCAATTCGAAATGGTTTCGTTCACCAGCGGATGGTCGGGGATGCGGATCTCGCCCGTCAGATTCTCGGCGCACGCGGCCTGATCGGGAAAGACCGCGGCCAGCAGGTCATCAGAGCGCATTCGCTGGATGGGAGCCGGAATCTTGCTGCCGCCGCGGAATCGCAGCACGGCCAGGGCTCGAGTGACGTTCCAGCGCCAGCGCGCCGTGAACATGGGAGCGGGCAGCAAGGCTTGCGTGAGCACATCTTCAACGGTCGCGGATTTCAGAAATCCGAAGATGATTTCGAGCGGGAAGGAATGCTGCTCGCTCAACGAAATGACGATGCCGTTGTCGGTGGCAGCGGCTTGCAGCTCGAAATTGAAGGAGCGGCAAAATCGTTTGCGGAGCGCCAGGCCCCATGCCCGATTGATGCGCGCGCCGAAGGGCGCATGCAGCACCAGTTGCATGCCGCCGGCTTCATCGAAAAAGCGCTCGGCAATGACGGTCGCATGCGTGGGCATGGCGCCCAGCGTGGCCCTGCCTGCGATGACATAGTCGAACGCCTGCTCTGCGCCGCGGCGGTCCAAGGCGCACTCGCGGGTTAGGAAATCGATGGCCTCGTCGCGCGGATGGCTGGCAATCTCTTCCCGCAGCCGCGAAACCTCGCGCGAAAGCTCGGCGGTGCGCCCGGGCGCTTCTCCGCGCCAGAAGGGAATGGAGGGCGACGCACCGCGGGCATCCTCCACGCGAACGCGGCCCGACTCTATACGCCGAATGCGCCAGGAGGTGGTTCCCAGCAGAAAAACATCGCCGGCGAGGCTCTCGACCGCGAAATCCTCGTCGACCGTTCCCACCGTTTTCCCTTCGGGTTCAGCGACCACGAGATAATTCGCGGTCTCCGGAATGGCTCCGCCGGATGTGATGGCTGCCAGCCGCGCGCCGCGGCGTCCTCGCACGCGGCCATTGATCTGGTCGCGATGCAGAAAAGTACCGCTGCGCCCCCGCTGCGTGGCGATGCCATCGGACAGCATGGCAACCACAGCGTCAAAGTCCTCGCGTGGGAGATCCCGGTACGAATCGGTGCTGCGTACCAGCGCGAACAGGTCGTCTTCGCGCCAGTCCTGCGTCGCGGCCGCGGCCACAAGCTGCTGGGCCAAAATGTCCAGTGCGTCGTGCGGCACCTCCAGGCGATCGAGTTCACCGGCGCGAATGGCGCGCACGAGCGCGGCGCACTCGATCAGCTCATCGCGTGTCGTCGCAAAGATCCGGCCTTTGGGCATGGCGCCCACCCAGTGCCCTGACCGTCCGATGCGCTGCAATGCGACGGCGATGGAACGTGGGGAACCGATCTGGCAAACCAGGTCGACGGTGCCGATATCGATGCCCAGCTCGAGCGATGCCGTGGCCACCACGGCGCGCAGTTCGCCGTTCTTCAGCCGTGATTCCGCGTCAAATCGCAGGGCACGAGAGAGGCTGCCGTGGTGCGGCAACACGGCGTTCTCGCCCAGCCGCTCGGAGAGCGCATGCGACACGCGCTCGGCGAGCCGGCGCGTGTTCACGAACACCAGCGTCGTGCGGTTGGCCCGGATCAGTTCGGCCACCCGGTCATAGATTTCGGACCACATCTCGTGCGTGGTGACGGCGCTCAGCTCATCCTTGGGCACCTCGACCGCCAGCTCCATGGCGCGGCGGTGACCGATGTGGATGATGCGTGCGCGGTCGCTCAGAAAGCGCGCGACGTCGTCGATGGGCTTGACGGTCGCCGACAGGCCGATGCGTTGCGGTTTGGGGCCTTCGACCAGCGCATCCAGCCGCGCCAGCGACAGGGCCAGGTGCGAGCCCCGCTTGTCGTCCGCGATGGCGTGGATTTCATCTACGATGACCGCGCGCGTGGTGCGCAGCATCCGCCGGGAGCCTTCGGCGGTGAGCAAGATGTACAGGGATTCCGGTGTGGTCACCAGGATATGCGGCGGCTGCTTGCTCATCTGTTGCCGCTCCCACATCGGGGTGTCGCCAGTACGCACAGCGGTGCGGATGGGCGCCAGAGTGACGCCCTGTTCGGCAGCCAACGCGCGGATCTCGGCCAGCGGCGTTTCCAGATTCTTGCGGATGTCGTTACTCAGCGCCTTGAGGGGCGATACGTAGACGACGGAGGTCTGATCGGCCAGCGATCCGGTGCGTGCCAGGCGCACCAGGCCGTCCAGGCAGAGCAGGAACGCTGCGAGCGTCTTGCCCGAGCCGGTTGGCGCCGAGATCAGGACGTCGTTACCCGCACGAATTTCCGGCCAGCCGAGGACTTGGGGTTCGGTGGGACCGGCAAATCGGCTGGTAAACCATTCGACGACGAGGGGATCGAAACCGGAGAGAACGTCTGGCCGCTGGCCGACCTCAAGCATGCACTAACTAGCTTGGCATCTTAACAAGCTTCCGGCAAATGGAGGGAGGAAAGTGTAAAAAAAATCAGGCCCCTACCGGCGCTTTCGTAACTCGTTGTAGTGGCCGAGCACATGCCCGGCCAGATCTGTCGGGAGTTTACTTTCGTAACGTCTTGGCGCGCTCGTAATCTTCGAGCAGCTTCTTGGTAATTTTGTCGGCTACATCGGCGCTCGAGCCGCGGAATTTTCCGCCCAGGCTTTCCTGCGTGGTGGACCAGATGACGTCGCCATCTTTGCTCACCAGGCGAACCGCGGCGACCGCTTCGTGCTTTCGCTCCACGCTGTGAGTGGACTCGCTATCGCCAACGCTCATGCCCCCGTTCCGGCTACGCTGATCGCGCTGCGTGTCGCTGGAGTGCCCGCCCAGGCCTCCATAGCCGCTGCTGCTGTTGTAAGTTGAGTCGCCGTCGCTGTAGCCGTAGTGGGCATCGGCGTGGATGCTGTCGCTCGAAGAGTGGATGTCGGTAAACACGAGGTCCTCGGCCGACCCGCGCAGCACGGCGTCGGCGCGATCCGGATTTTCGGTGATCACGAACAATTTGGCGTTTTGAAGGCTGGCCGCGATCATGTCGCGCATTTGCCCGGCCGTCTCCCCGCCCGTGAGACGGTCGATGTACACGCGGCGCACCGTCAATAGTTGCACGAGCGTTTCTTGTTCAACTTGCGCGGGCGCAGAAGCCGGCTTGGCTTCCGGCTGTTCCATCGCCATGGTGGCCATCAATAGCAGCGGTAATAGCATCTTTAGCCCTTTCCCGAGCGGCGGGCATCATCGTCCTGATACTCGACCCTCCGGCCCGACCTGGCTTCGAGAACCACCAGCATGGAGCGCACCTCGTTTTTGCCGACCTCAAACACCATGGCCTGCTGGCGGCCGTGATCGTCGATAAATCCCACGGTCAGGAAATGCTTCCGCGTCTTGCTGAGCAAAAACACGGGCGAGATCAGGATGGCTTCCGCATAGCGGCGGCCGACCCGCTGCCCGTACTCCAGTTCGTTGATCTTGTCGTAAGGGATCTGGACGGTGATTCCCTTGGTCTGAAAGAGGAAGACATCGTCGTGGCGCGTGTCGACGAAACCCCCGGTCTTGCTGGCAAGAACGGAGATGGTGCCACCCACATACTCAACATGTTCGCCGAGATCGGCGGCCAGCGAAGGGGGCACCAGGGCGCTCGAGATCGAAAGAAGTAACAATAATGCTAGCTGCGTGCGCGGACGCTTGAATCGGTGTTTCGGCATGGCCCAAAAGTTCCAGGAAGTCGGGATTCGTAAACAACAGTGTTCGAGCCGACGGCGGATTCTCACATTTCCAGGGACCTTGCGGAAGGCCGCTAACGTATAATCTGAAGATACTGGAGGTGATATGGCCGGCAGCATACCGTTCGCTGCATCCGTGTCCGCGCGCTCCGTGGATCGCGCCGCCGCCACTACCGCCGCAATCCCTTGGTACGTATGGTGTTCAGTGATTGCGGTTACCTCGGCGATGGTGGGCACGCACTGGGACATTTCCTGGCACCGCTCCATCGGCCGCGACACCTTCTGGACGCCCGCTCACATCGCGATTTATATGTGCGGCGTTCTGGCCGGGGTTTCGTGCGGCTACCTGATCCTGTCCACAACGTTCGCCGCCCATTCGCCGCTCAAAGACGCGTCAGTCAAGATCTGGGGATTCCGTGGCCCGCTGGGTGCGTTTATCGCGGCGTGGGGCGGAATCGCCATGATTACTTCGGCGCCATTCGATGACTGGTGGCACAACGCATACGGCCTGGACGTCAAGATTCTCAGCCCGCCTCACGTGCTGCTGATCGCGGGCATGGTGGGTGTGCAGTTGGGCGCGCTTATCCTGATTCTGGGGCAGATGAATCGCGTCACCGACCAGGCCAGGGCCAAGCTTGAATGGCTGTTTCTATACGTCAGCGCCATGATCGTGGTCTGCATCATGATCCTGATTTTCGAGTACGAGTTCCGGCTCTATATGCACAGCGCATTTCCGTATCGCGTGCTGGCCATAGCTATCCCCGGGATTCTGGCAGCCGTCTCCAGGGCGTCCGGACGCCGATGGGCGGCGAGTATTGTGATCGGAATTTATAGCCTGTTCCTGATCGGTTGCGTCTGGATTCTGCCGTTATTCCCGGCAACGCCGAAGCTCGGGCCGGTGTACCAGAATGTTACGCACTTCATCCCTCCCGAGTTTCCGCTGCTGCTCATCGTGCCCGCGCTGGCGCTGGACTGGCTGTGGGTGCGCACCGCGAATTGGAAGTTGTGGCAGCAGTCGGTGGTTTCAGGCGCTGTTTTTCTCGTCTTGATTGTGGCCGTGCAATGGCCCTTCGCCACCTTCCTGATGAGCCCCGCCAGCCGTAATTGGGTTTTTGGCACGAATTACTTCGATTACAACCTGCGGCCCAATGACCTCTACGTACGTCACTTGTTCTTCCAGGTGGAAAAGACACGTACGGAGTTCTGGACGGAAATGGGGGCCGCGCTGGGGCTGGCGATGCTGACGACGCGCCTGGGCTTTGGATGGGGGAACTGGATGCGGCGCATCCGCCGCTAAGGTTAAAGGAGAACTCCCTTGCGCCCACTTCTGCTGTTGCTCATTAGTTCGGCGATCGCCTCCGCGCATGTGGGAAGCCCCGACGTGTTCTACGAGGGCAACGCCGGCCCTTACCGGCTGCTGGTCACGATCCGGCCGCCGCTAGTGATTCCGGGCGTGGCGGAGGTCGAGGTGCGTAGCACTTCCAACGATGTGCGCGAAGTGCGCGTCGTTCCGCTGCCGCTGCAGGGCCCGGGAGCTAAGTTCGCGCCTACGCCCGACATTGCACAGCGCTCCAAAGACGATCCGCAATTTTACACCGGCAGCCTTTGGATGATGGCGTTCGGCTCGTGGCAGGTGCGCGTGCGCGCCGAAGGAGCGCAAGGCTCGGGCGAGATGTCGGTCCCGGTTCCTGCCCTGGCCATGCGGACGTCGACCATGCAGAAAGGACTCGGCGCGGGCTTGTTTGGCCTGATGGTGTTTCTGGTGGTGGGCATCGTCAGCATCGTGGGAGCGGGCGTCCGGGAAGCCCAACTCGAGCCCGGAGTGGAGCCGGCGGTTCGCAATCGCCGGCGCGCCATGATCGTGATGGCCATTACCCTGGTTCTGATGTGCGGAGCCGTTTATCTCGGTAACAAGTGGTGGCAGTCGGAAGCGGATACCTACGCGCAGAGGATCTACAAACCGCTCAACATGTCGGCCACGGTGGACCCCGGCGGACGGCTGGTGCTGCACCTTCAGGACTCGGGTTTCATCCTTCGGTTTAACAAGATGAGCGACCTGCTTCCCGATCATGGCCACCTGATGCACATGTACGTGATCAGCACCCCGTCGATGGATCGGGTCTGGCATCTGCATCCCGATCAAACCGAACCCGGAACGTTCCAGATGAATCTTCCGGCCATGCCCGCCGGGCGGTACCGGTTGTTCGCCGACATCGTGCACGCCAACGGCATCCCGGAAACCGGCACGGCTGAGATTGAGATTCCGCAGATCGCTCCGGGCGCGCCGCCAGGAACGGATGATGCAGCAGGCGCGGGCACGCAGGTAGCCCAAGCTGATTTCAACCGGACGGTCTCGCCGCTCACGGACGGCTACCGTATGGTGTGGGTGCGGGGAACGGAGCCGCTGAAGGCCAAACGTGCCGAGCTTTTCCGCTTCCGCGTGGAGGATGCCAACGGCAAGCCCGCCGGCGACATGGAATTCTACATGGGCATGCCCGGCCACGCCGCGTTTGTGCGTGACGATTTCCAGGTGTTCGCGCACGTGCATCCCTCGGGTTCTGCGCCCATGGCCGCGGTCGCCATTGCCCAGGCTCAGGTGGGCGGCGGAGACGCCAGCATGCAAGGGATGCACGCTATGCACTCTATGGGTCTTCCGGCCGAGGTTTCCTTTCCTTATGGTTTCCCGCAACCCGGCAACTACCGGATTTTCGTTCAGGTAAAGCGCGCCGGGAGGGTGGAAACCGGAATCTTCGATGCGCGCGTAGAATAGACGCTTGCGGACACTCAAAGACAAAGGCGTTCTGATCACCGGGGCGGGGCGTGGGATCGGCAAGCGCCTGGCTCTGGGCTTTGCACACGCCGGCGCTCGCGTGGGGTTGCTCTCGCGCAGCCAGGCCGAACTTGATGCCACCAAACTTGAAATCGAGCACGCTGGCGGAGCCGCGTTGCGCATCCGCGCCGATGTCCGCGATTTCGAGCAGCTCAGCGCGGCCGTGGACCGGATGCGCGTGGTGTTCGGCGGCGTGCACGTGCTCATCGCCGGAGCCGCGGTGTTGGGTCCGATCGGACCGTTTGCCGAAGAAAAGCCCAGCAAGTGGGCCGACGTGCTCGAGACCAATGTCCTCGGCGTTATGCATGCCTGCCGCGCGGTGCTGCCGCAGATGGTGGAGCGGCGATCGGGAAAGATCATTGTGCTGAGCGGCCCGGGCGAAGCTGACCCACGGCCGAATTTCGCGGTCTTCGCCGCGTCCAAAGCCGCCGTGGTGCGGCTGGTGGAAACGCTGGCCGAGGAAGTGCGCGATCATAACGTGCAAGTAAACGCCATCTCGCCGGGTGGCACCTACACCAGCATGACCGATGAGATCATCCAGGCGGGCGCCCGCGCCGGCGCGAAGGATCTCGACGAAGCCGAGCACGTGCGTCTGACCGGCGGCGCTTCTGCGGAAAAGCAGATTCAACTGGCGCTGTTCCTGGCCACCGAGCGCTCCAATCACATCAGCGGCAAACTGATCCACGTGAACGACGACTGGAAACGGCTGGAGCACGACAACATCAATCCGGCCGCCTACACGCTGCGGCGCGTCATGAAGATGTAGGTCTTGTCGTCAGAATGAAAAATGAACCTCTGGTCGAACTCAGAGACTGGCCGCCTTCCCCCGAAACGACTGCGAGGCACGTCGCGGCGCTCGAAGAAGGTAGCATCTTGTTTGCGCCGAGCGCGCGTTTCGAGTTGACCGCTGCCGAGCGCCGATTCCTAACGCCGGCCTGCCTCGACGGAAAATCGAAAAACATAAGCCTGAATGCGGAAACTGGAGCCTTGCACGGAACCGGGGCCACCGGTGCTGAGCGTGACGAGTTAGAGCAGATGTTGCGCCGCTTCTCCGATTGGGCTCGCGATCTGGTCATGACGCTTTGTCCCGTCTACCGGGACAGCCTCCGGCTCGGGCTTGCCAGCTTTCGTCCCGCGGAGATCGCCGGGCGCGCCAGTTCCTGGCGCAAGGACGACACGCGCCTGCACGTGGATGCGTTTCCCTCGCGGCCCATGCAGGGGCGGCGTATCCTCCGGGTCTTTGCTAACGTGGGCAGTGCGCCCCGCTTGTGGCGCGCCGGCGAGCCATTCGAGCAGGTGGCGCGAACCTTCCTGCCGCGCCTTCGGCCTCCGGTCCCCGGATCATCCTGGCTGCTCCGGTTTCTGCACGTCACCAGAGAACACAGAACTCCGTACGACCATTTCATGCTGGGTATCCACGACGCGATGAAAGCCGATCAACGGTATCAATCCGCGGTTTCCCAAACCGAGATCGCCTTCCCTCCCGGCTCCACCTGGGCGTGCTACACCGATGCCGTGTCCCACGCCGCGATGTCCGGCCAGTTCGCCTTCGAGCAAACCTTCTATCTGCCCGTGAGCGCCATGCAGGATCCGGGGCGCTCGCCCCTGCGCATTCTAGAGCGGCTGTTTGAACGAACGCTGGCCTAGCTGCATTTGCCGATTTGGATCAGTGTCGATACCGGCTCTGAAGCCGGGGACCATCGCGGAAACTGGACGTGATGGGGGATGACCCGGTTTACCAGGGAGCCGACGGCCATGGATGACCACACCAGGTGGCGAACGCGCAGCGGTCCGGCAACCGGCAACCCGCCGACCCAGTGAAGTCCGGCACTGATCGAGCAACCGCACTGGCTACAATCCGGATCGCCCCCGAAGATGCATGGCTCCACATGAGTGTGCAGGTCCGCCGTGTAGTTCAGGGACATCCGGGAAAAAATGCAGTCGGCCGGACTCGACGGCGGATGAAGGAAAACTTGTGCCATTCCTTCGGGGAGCAGCAGCTTGGGATACCGGCTTGCAAGTATGGGAAGCTGATCGGCTAAACTCAGGCGGTCCTCCGGCGTGAGGATTTCCGCGGCTTGCTCACCACGCTGCGGTGTGTAGATGCTGAGCCATATCTGATTGACTTCCGCGCGAGAACTCCAGAAGGCGAGGAACTCATCCAGGTAACCGGGCTGCTCCATGTGCGTGCGGACAACCGTGCAATGCACGTTGACTCGCCGGCCCGCAATGTTGCGGAGAATCAGATCGTAGGTAGCAGGTTTGCGCCGGATGTCGTGATGCCGGGCCAATCCATCGACGGACACGGCAACCGTCACGCGAGGCAGGGCAGTCCATGCGGCGGGGATTGGTATCACGGCACTGGTGACGACCATGGTCCACGGCCCCCGCTGGCTGAGAATGGGGAGAACCTGGCTCAGCTCGCGGTGCCGAATCAGCGGTTCACCGCCGACCAGCGTTACATGAAGGGGATCGTGCTGCTCGACCAATCGCAGGATGCCGTTGACCAGATCATCCCCGCGAAAATCGCTCAAGTCCTTGAGTTGGGCCTCGCCAGCCAGATGAGAGTCCCCATAGGCGTAGCAACCCGGACACGATAAGGGGCATTCTCGCGTAATCTCGATCGAGAGCAATGGGATTTTTCCGCGCAGGATTTTTCCCCAGGAATGTACGAAGTCCATCGGTTTCATTTCCATCCTCTAGAATCTCGTCCCTTGTTCTTACGTCCTGCTTCTCGCATAAATACACCGACGCGCGGGAGACTGAGTGAGACACAGGAAAAATACACACGGCAGAATCGCACTGTGAGGTTCACTACCCTGAGCAACCGCTCTCTCATTGGTCGCGGCCCGGTAAGTACCTGACAGCGCAGAGGGCGGATTCCGAGCCGCGACCGTCAGGGAGTGGTCAACAACCTCTTAGGCGCGAGACCGCGGAGGAGACGAATCGGAGGCTTGCCGTACAAAAGATCGCAAACCGCCAGGCGATGGAGCGCTCTCGAATCTTGAAAACGATGGCCAGTCCAACGCCGCTGGAAGGACGGGAATGACGCCGGCCAAGGCCGTATGACGAACTCGGCTGGCCGCGCCAGACTGGCTATGAAACTGAAGCGACTGGCCTGCACGACATCGCACTTGCGTACGTCTAAAGCGATGAAGAGGACCGGCGGGTTGCGCGCCCACACTCCCGGTGAGATGATTTCTGCGAGGATTCTCCCCATGAAAAAATCCGCTCTGATCGCCGCCCTGGTGTTGATCTTTGCCGTGACCGCTTCCCCACAGGAGAAGCGTAAGAAGCTGCTGGCCATCGGGATGTCGCAAGGGTTTCAGCACGATTCGATTTCTCATGCCTTCGCTACCATTGAGAAGATCGGGCAGCAGTCCGGCCTCTGGGACACTTACATCCGCACCGACGTGCAACTGCTGACCAAGAAGAAGCTGGGCAACAACGCCAAGAACATCGATTATTTCGATGCCGTGATGTTTTATACCACCGGCGAGCTTCCGATGGATGACGAGCAGAAAGCCGCGCTGCTCTCGTTTGTCAAAGACGACGGCAAGGGTTTTCTGGGCACGCATTCCGCCACCGACACGTTCTACAAATGGCCGGAGTACGGGGAAATGATCGGCGGCTGGTTCAACGATCATCCATGGCACCAAAAGGTGCGCGTCAACGTGGAGGATCGAGATTTTCCGGCGACGAAGCACTTCCCGCCGTCGTTCGAGATCACCGACGAGATCTATCAATTCAAGAACTACTCGCGCGACCGCGTGCACGTGCTGATGAGCCTGGACACCAGCTCCGTCGACCTGACGAAGAAGAACGTCCATCGCACCGACAAGGATTTCGCCGTGACCTGGGTCCGCAACTACGGCAAGGGACGCGTCTTCTATTCATCGCTGGGACATGAAGACCAGGTGTGGGACCGCCCCGACATCCAGCAGATGTGGCTGGAGGCGGTGAAGTGGGCCATGGGCATGACCCAAGGGGATGCGACGCCACGGCCGAAGCCGGCGGATTAGACCAGAGGGCTGTTCGGGAATTGAGTGTACTATCCCGCCTTTGCACACGCGTTCCGCCTCCTTCTCTCATCTAGGCGCTTAGACCGGGCGGTCGGGGTAGCTGGCTCAAGAGTTCGCAGCCTTGGCAAAGGGCTTAAGTCTGCGGTCTATTTGATCCCGCAGGAGATTGTGGTGGTTCTCGATCTTCCTGATAACGTCCCGGTATGTCTGTCCATCGCAGGGGAAACCCTCGTCAACTAGATTTGAATGAAAGTCGCGGTCCGCTTGTTTGACGCCAACAATGTGCTGCCGATAGGCGATTCTGAATTCCAGCAGCCTTCTGTGCTTCCGCTCCTTAACCTCATCTGGAATCGCCTTGCTATCCAGAGGTAGGAGCACGTCGCGGTGAATCTGATCGTTCATGTATAGGTCTTGGATTTCCTCCAAGGATTTGTTCAGTTCACCTATATCCCAGACATAAAAGCGGAGAGCACCCACAATTTCAATCTGTCGAATCTCGTCTTGAGTCGGGTGGCGTTTTGCTTCGAACAATTCAGCCTCCAGCTGCTTCTGGCTGGATGGGACAGAGTCAAGCACTGAAACCCTTAGCCCAACCTTTTGCCCGTGGTCATTCACCACGAATCCCGTATCCGTAAACCATACCACCGTTATCTTCTGGCCATTTATCTTCAACGGCATTGGAAGATCTTTGGCCTCTACGATGCCGCCAGGTGGCTCGAATAGTAACTTCAGCGGGTGTAAGCCCAGATCGCTTCTCTCTTGGTTTCCTGCTCCGGTCGTATCGAATTGCAGCACTCTAGATTGCGTGTTGGAAATACGCACAACGGACAGAGAAGCGCTAGGAAGCATGGTTGCCTGAACGCCGCCACCGCTGCCGCTGGTTTGCCTCAACGATGCTTGGCTACGCCAAGTGTCAATATACGCGTGGACCACCAAAGCGATGATGATAATCACTCCGGTAACAACTGAGACGGTGATCGGGTCCGCCGGAACATGCCCCATCACGTTTTTGGAGATGTCGGTCATCGTGCCTGCCCGTGCGTCCAGGAATTCATTGACGGCACCATAGATTCTGTGCCAAATGAGTTCCACAACAAAAACGAGCGGCCACAGCCACCATTTCTTTCTCAGCTTTTGCAGCGACCGCTCGTACCACTCTTGCAGCCGCACATGCCACTCATCCCCCATTTCATCAAGCCTACCACTGAACATTCGACACGCCCCGCGCCGTGACGATCCGTCCCCTGCGGGTCTGCTGCCAAGTGTCACCAGCGCGGGGACCGCGTGTTTCCACGTTTTTCGGCCGTGTCTACCACCGGCTCCTCCACGCCGGCCCCACCGCGCCGATCTAGGCGAAGCGTCCCCGTTTCGGTTTCGCCTGTCTACGCTCTGATAAAATGTCGGGTAATGAAGTATCGTGTCTATCTGGAGCAAGACGAGGACGGGGTGTTTGTTGCCACTTGCCCGGCTCTGCCCGGCTGCGTTTCCCAGGGCCAAACCCGCTCCGAGGCCACCGAAAACATCCGCGAGGCAATCGAAGGCTACCTTAAGAGCTTGAAGAAGCATGGTGACCCAGTGCCTCCAAGCATACTTGAAGAAGTCATTGAGGTTACTAGCGGATGAAGTTGCCGGTAATCTCCGGCAGCGACGCCGTCAAAGCTTTCCGAAAGATCGGTTACGAATTCGATGAGCAGCACGGCAGCCACATCATCCTCAGGCACGCCAGCCCACCGTACAGACGCCTGTCTGTTCCCAACCATAAAGAACTTGCCAAAGGAACCCTTCGGACTCTGATTCGAGAAGCAGGCCTTACGGTGGAGGAATTCGTGGGACTGCTTTAGCATCACGGCAAGAGGCACACCAGATGGCACTAACAAAAGAATTTCGGGAGACGGTCTACGATCGCGCTCAGCATGACAGCAAGTTTCGTAAGGCGCTGCTGACGGAAGCGGTGAACGCATATCTCAACGGCGATGAGGGAACGGGGAAAGCCGTCTTG
>Ga0187819_10000113_pt1 | contig 36153 bp, 39 predicted proteins | sample NC_wetland_sal_i_15_FD_132411 | JGI IMG/M metagenome (GOLD analysis project Ga0187819, IMG submission 132411) | Wetland sediment microbial communities from Neuse River Estuary, North Carolina, USA - SO4_4 | ecosystem: Environmental > Aquatic > Freshwater > Wetlands > Sediment | place: USA... | reverse complement strand
GCCGCCACGGTACTTAAAAAGTCTTCGACTTCGCTGCGCAGCTTCGCGGTGGCGTTTTCAACTTCTTCTGAAGCCACCAGCATGGTCTGCGCCGAGCCGCGCGTCTGGGTGACGCCGCCGGCAACCTCGCCGAGCGCGGCGACGATCGCCTTGGCGCCGTCGGCGGCACTGGCGACGTTGTGTGAAATCTCGCCGGTCGCGAGCTCCTGCTGCTCGACGGAAACGGCAACTGCGCCGGTATAAGTACTGATGTCCTGCATCCGCCGGGTGATTTCGCGGATTGCGGAGACCGCCTTGCCGCTGGAGGTTTGCACCGAAAGAATTTCGTGGGTGATTTCTTCGGTAGCCTTGGCGGTCTGCACCGCGAGCGATTTGACCTCCGATGCCACGACGGCAAAGCCCCGCCCCGCCTCGCCGGCGCGCGCCGCCTCGATCGTGGCGTTGAGCGCCAAGAGAGTGGTCTGGCCGGCAATGTCCTGAATGAGTTTAACGACGTCGCCGATCTTCTGCGCCACATGCGCAAGCCCGGCAATGTCCTCGTTGGTGGCGGTGGCGTCGGTCGCGGCGGCGCGCACCACCTGGTTGGCCTGGCCGAGCTGGCGGCTGATTTCCTTGATCGAGACCGAAAGCTCCGCCGCGGCCGTGGCCGCGGTTTCCACGTTGGCGGACGCCGCGTTGGAGCCGTGCACCGCGCCTTCGGCGCGCTGCAAAGTGTGATCGGAAGTCGTCAACAGCAATTTGGCCGCCGCCTTCATGGCCGTGGCGCTCTGGCTCACGGTTTCGAGAACATTTTCGATGCGCGCGCGGAACGCGCTGATCGCAACATCGACGGCGCGCCGCCGCTCCTCACGCTGACGAAGCGAGTCGCGCTCCTTCTCGGCGGCAAGCTGCTCGGTGACGTCGCTATGCGTGGCGAGCCAGCCGCCGCCGCGCATCGGCCGGCTGACCAGCGCGATGACGCGTCCGTCCTTGAGCTCGATGGTTTTGGTTTCGGTTTGGCCTTCGACTGCCCCACTCAGAGTATCGGCGACGTAACGGTCCGGATCGCCGTGGAAATTGCCGGCGGCGAGCCGGTGCATCAACAGATCGCGCAGCGGCGTTCCCGGCCGCGCATGCTCGGGCCGCAGGTGGTACATGTCGATATAGACTTGATTGCACAGCACCAGACGCGCGGCGCTGTCGAACATGCACAGCCCCTGCGTCATATTGTTGAGCGCCGCCCGAAACAATCTTGTCTGCTTGCGCCGCCGACTATTGACGAACAAACCGGCGATCGCCGCCGCGCCGAGGCCGAACGGCACGCCGATCACCAGTGCTTCGACCAGCGTGGACGTTTGCGTCAGCACGGCGACGATCCAGGACGCTCCGCAAAACGCGAACAGCGCGATGCCAAGCGCAAAGCCGGCGGCACCCGCGATGGCAACGAGCGGCCAGTTCCGGCTCAGCTTGGGCAGATTTGGAGCAGCGAACATCGCGTCAGTTGCCAGGTAAACGGCAACACCTAGCGGCAGACCGGTTGTTTTAATGTTAAGCGTGGGGGCGTGGTTTGCTTAACAAAAGTTCAATGTAATTCCCGCTAAAGCGAAATGGGATTAGGTTGAATCACTATTTCGCTTTAGCTTGTTGTTTGAGCATGATCTTTTCCGAAAACCGATATCCACTTTTCGGGATCATGCTCTAGCCGGACGCGCGAAATCCGTGCAGGCTATGCGAAGCGTCTTTCACGGTAAAGAAAACGACATCGCGATCGGCGCCGGCTTTGCCGGAATGCACGACATCGGCGGGGATGTAGATCACCGCGCCGGGCTTGGCCTCGATCGCCTTGCCGCCGACGGTTGCGTGAAACACGCCTTCGAGAATGTAAATCCATTGTTCATTGGGATGCGAATGCGGCGCGGCGCCAGTGCCGGCCGGCATCCGCATCAATCCGACGATCATGCGATCGCCCTCGACGCAAGCGCCGTTGGCCGTCGAATAATCGGGACCGCCGAGGATGTGATTGACCTTGGCGAGGTCGAACAGGTATTCGCCGGCGCCGGCGCGCTTGGCGCCGGGAGTGCGGGGCGCAGCCGCTGATTGTTCATTCATTGCCGAGCTCCTTTGCAGGGATGCTAATCGACGTCCGTTGACGAAGCCAGTGCGTGGTTTCGTTCACGGTTCCGACACTTTTTTAATCGCATGGTCATGGCGACGGGGAGCTTTCCAATGGTCCGGCTGTTCGGCGTGCTGCGCGGTTGCGCCGTTGCGATCGGCGCAGCGGCGCTGTTCGGTTGCACCGGCAATAACCTGCCGGAAGGCCAACCGAGCTTTTATCACGACCTTGCCGGACCGGCGGCCGCGCTCGACGCCGATGCGGCGCAATCGATGATTTCCGGCTACCGCCGCAACAACGGCCTTGGCGTGGTCACGATCGATCCAGAACTGATGCGGCTCGCAAACGAGCAAGCCACCGCCATGGCAGCGCGCGGCACGCTCGATCACAGTGTCGGCGCGCCGTTCCAGGAACGGATTCGCAAGTCGCGCTTCGACGCCAGCGTCGCGGTCGAGAATATCGGCGCCGGTTATCACACGCTGGCGGAAGCGTTCTCCGGCTGGCGCGATTCGCCGCCGCACCGCGCCAACATGCTCAATGCCAATGTGACGCGCATGGGTATCGCCGCGGTCTATTCCCCGAAATCGAAATACAAAGTGTTCTGGGCCTTGATCCTCGCTGCGCCGGACGAGCGGCGTAGCTGAGCACATCGCGCCTGCGGCTCGCGAAATCCAATGAGCATTGCCGGCTCGCGCAGCGCCGCCTAGACTTCCCCGAAAATCGGGGGAGACGCGCCTTGTCCACGATCGAGCTGACTTACACCGGCCGGGAGCACGGCTGAGATTGTCTGCGATCATGACACCTGAAATAGAGACGATGGTCACCCGCGGCACGCGCGTTCGCGCGCGCCGCGCCGGCAAAGGCAAGCCGGTTCTGTTCCTGCATGGCGCCGGCGGCTGGCCGGCTTGGCTGCCGTTCTTCGAGCGTCTGTCCCACCATTTTGCCGTCACGGTGCCCGAACATCCGGGCTTTGGCGGCTCCGACGATCCGCACTGGCTGCGCGATGTGCCGGATTTGGCGATGTATTATCTCGACGTGCTCGACGCGGCCTTCGCGTCGCCGGTCCATGTCATCGGCCATTCGCTCGGCGGCTGGACCGCGGCCGAGGCGGCGGCCCGCAATACCCGCCGCATCGCAAGTTTAACGCTGCTTGCACCGGCCGGCATCCGCGTCAAAGGCATTCCGCCCGGCGACAATTTTATCTGGTCGCCCGAGGAAGCAATCCGCAACCGCTATCACAATCAGAGCTTCGCCGACGCCTTGCTGCAGGCGCCGCCGCCGGATGAGGCGCAGCTCGATCTCGATCTGCAAAACAGAGTGGCTGCCGTCAAATTCGGCTGGGAGCCGCGCTGGTTCAATCCGGCGCTGGAAAAATGGCTGCATCGCATCGCGGCGCCCGCCCATGTCGTCTGGGGCGTACAGGACAAGATCCTGCCGAGCGCCTATGCGGCGCTTTGGGAAAAACGCGTGGCCGGCGCGCAAATCACGATGGTCGAGGCTTGCGGCCACAGCCCCCATATCGAGCAGTGTGACCTCGTGGCCGACAAAGTCGTTTCATTCCTCGAGCGAGCGGGCGCATGAAGTTCACCTGCTTTCATCTGATGCCGTATCGGCCGCTCGATCTGAAAGCGGCCGCCGAGCACCGCTCGGCCTGGGTGGTTTTGCCCAACAGCTTCTACGACCCGAAAAAAGGCGCCGCGGAATACGACTCTTATCTCGACCAGCTCAGCTATGCCGAAAAGCTCGGTTTCGACGTCATCGGCGTCAACGAGCATCACCAGACCGCTTACGGCATGATGCCGGCGCCGAACCTGATCGCGAGCGCGCTCATTCAACGCACCAAGACCGCCAAGATCGCCGTGCTCGGCCGCGCGCTGCCGATCGTCGGCAATCCGATCAACATCGCCGAAGAGTTTGCGATGCTCGACGTGTTGTCGAAGGGTCGCCTGATCGCCGGCTTCGTGCGCGGGATCGGCGCCGAATATCACTCGACTGGCGTCAATCCGGCATTCTCGCACGAACGTTTTCACGAAGCCCACGATCTGATCATCAAGGCCTGGACCACGACCGGCCCGTTCGAGTTCGAGGGCAATCACTTCCGTAATCGCTACGTCAATTTGTGGCCGCGCCCATATCAGACGCCGCATCCGCCGGTCTGGATTCCATCAATGGGCTCGCGCGAGACGATCGAGTGGGCGTCGGCGCCGGAGCGCAAATATCCGTTCCTGGTGACGTTTTCCGCCGAGGCCGCGGTGGTGCGCTATCTGAACATGTATAAAGAGACGGCGCAGTCCATGCACGGCTACGCCGCCGCGGGAAGTCAGCTCGGCTGGGCGGTGCCGCTCTATGTTGCTGATACTGATGCGCGCGCCAAGGAGGAAGCGAAGGCCGGGATCGAGAGTCTGTTCAATAATTTTCTGCCGATGCCGTGGGAAATGCTGCTGCCGCCCGGCTACACGTCGAATGCGTCGCTCAAAGCCACCATGAAAATCCGCACCGCGCTCGGCTCGCGCGCCCGCAATCAAACCGTGGACGAATTGATGGGCAACGGCACCGCGGTGATCGGCAGCCCGCGCACTGTGCTGGAGAAAATCGAGCGCGTGCGCGAGCAAACCGGCTTGGAGAATCTCATCGTCATGCCGCAGTTCGGCGTCATGCCGGATGAGTTCGCCAAACGCAACATGGAACTGTTTGCCAACGAAGTGATGCCGAAGCTGCGGTAGTTACAGCGCCGTCACGGCTTGGCCAAAGCCTGTATCCCGGACGTGGTGCGCATCTCCTTCTCCCCGCTTGCAGGGAGAAGGTCGGGATGAGGGGGAGCCTCCGCTCGGCTGAGACTTACGGCCACGCCCCCTCACCCGGATTGCTGCGCAAACCGACCTCTCCCCGCACAGCGGGGAGAGGTAAGGCTGCGCTGCACCTGGGATAAAGCGTCTCGCTAGAATTTTGCTGCCGTATCCATCGCCACGGCATCCGCTGCCGCTTCTTTTGCCGCCGCAACCATCTCGAACACGTCCGCACCGTAAGTCTGCCACGCCTCTTGCAGGAGCGGATCGACCGCCTCACGAAACAGCGCGTGCTGCTCAGGCGTCAATGCAGTGATCTCGCAGCCGGCGGCCTCGATCGCGGCGCGCGCCTCGCGATCTTCCGCGATGGCGAGTTCGCGCTGAAACGCAACCGCTTTGATCACCGCTTCGCGCATCGCGCTCTGCAGATCGCGCGGCCAGGCGTCGAACTCCGCGCGGTTAAGGAAAATCGGCCGCGAAATATAGAAATGGTTGGTGACGGTGTGGAAATGATGAAACTTGTGCACGCCGTAGGTCACGGTGTTGGCGAAGGGGTTTTCCTGCGCGTCGATGGTGCCAGCCTTGATCGCGGCGATCGCTTCGGTCAGGTCCCAGCGCAGCGGGATGGCGCCGAGGAGTTCGAAGGTTCGCGCCTGCACCTCGCTCGGCAGCACACGGATGCGCATGCCCTTAAGGTCCGCCGGCGTGCGTACCGTGCGCAGCCGGTTTGAGATGTGACGAAAGCCGTTTTCGAAATAGCCGATGATGCGGTAATTCACCCGCGCCTCGATGCTGCGGGCGAGAAACCGGCCGAGCTCGCCGTCGATGGCGGCGCGCGCCTCTTCGCGATGCTCGAACAAAAACGGCAAATCGACGAAGCCAAGCTCGGGCACGCGGTCGGTGAGATAGCTCGACGACTGATAGCCAAGCGTCATTGCCCCATTTTCGACCAGCGTGAGGATTTCCTCGGCGCGGTGGCCATGATCCATGATGTTCCACACATAGTCCACGCTGATGCGATCGGCGAAGCGGGCGGCGAGCGTGTCACCGATCAGTTTGAGCGATCGCGAGAACGAGGTTGTCGGCGGGCCATAGCCGCCCATGCTGATTTTGATCGGTTTTGCCATTTTTTGTCTTCGTGCGTATCCCGGACAGCGTGCGATTCTAAAAACACTTACCCCTCAAGGGGGAATTCGCCGATGCCGCGCTAGTGCTCGTTCTTATAAAGCGCCAGGGCGTCGGTCCACACCTTGGCGCGATCGGTGTCGAACACCAGCGCCGGATTTTCGGGGGCCGCGACCCATGCCCCGCGGGCGAGCTCGTCGTCAAGCTGCTGCTGCGCCCAACCGGCATAGCCGAACGCAATCAGGCTTTGCTTCGGCCCATGGCCGGTGCCGATATCGCGCAGCACCCCTGCGGCATCGCTCAAGGCCACGCGGCCATCGATGTCGAGAGTGTGCGACCCGTGATACTCGGTGCTGTGCAGCGCAAAGGCGACGTTCGGGCTAACCGGCCCGCCGAGAAATATCAGCACGCTGTCGCTCACGCCCGCGGCATCGGCGCCGAGCGCGGCAAGCACGGTGGCGATCGGCCGCCGCGTTACCGGCCGGTTGATGACGATGCCGAGCGCGCCATTGCGATCATGCTGCGCGATCATGATCACGGCGTGATCGAACGGGTCGCGTAAGCTCGGCGAGGCGATCAGGAGCTGGCCGGCAAAGGAGGCCCGGCCGGAAACCTCCGGCTCCGTCGGCAAGGCGGCGTGCAGAACCGGCGAGCAGAGGATGGCGGCCGGCGTCACGATTGCCACGGCGGCCACAAGCAAACGCCTGCAATAATGTCCAAACACCAGCGCGCCAACCCTTAGGTCAACCAATGATCGCGCCGGACCGCGGCGATAATCAAGATGCCTGCAAGATGCCTGCCGCCATCTCAGACGAACTGGACGGCGATGCCGCCGAGAATGCCGAAATCGGCGTGCAGCGTGTCGCCCTTGCGGGCATGCACCACGCGCGTGAATGAGCCGGCCAGCACCAGATGCCCGACCTCGAGCGCGACGCTGTGCTGGCCGAGCTTATTGGCAAGCCAGGCGACGCCGAGCGCCGGATGGCCGAGCACGCCGGCGGCGACGCCGGTCTCCTCGATTTCGGAATTGCGGTACATGATGCCGCCGACCCAGCGCAGATCGATATCGAGCGGACCGACCGGCCGGCCGCCGATCACGATGCCGGCGGCGGCGCCGTTGTCGGCAACGGTATCGAAAATCTTGCGCGGATCTTGCAGGCGGGCATCGACGATCTCGATCGCCGGCACGACATATTCGGTGGCGCGCAGCACGTCGGGCAGGCCGATGCCGGGGCCGCGCAGCGGCTTGCCGAGCACAAAAGCGAGCTCGATTTCGACCCGCGGCAGACAATAATTGTCGTGAGGAACACGGGCGCCATCGGCGATCATCATATTGTCGAGGAGGTGCCCGTAATCCGGCTCGTCGATCTGGGACGAGCGCTGCATCGCTTTCGAGGTGAGCCCGACTTTGTGCCCGATTAGCTTGGCGCCGGCCGCGATCTTGCGCTTGGCGACCTCGGAGGAGATGGCGTAGGCGTCCTCCATGGTGATGCCGGGCCAGGTCTTGGACAGCTGCGTCGCCTGTTTGCGGTCCTTCTCGGCGGCGACAAGAATATCGGCGGCTTTCCTGCGATCGGCGTCGGATATCATGGCGGCGAATCCCCCGTGGACACGTCATGGCCGGACTTGTTCCGGCCACCCACGTCTTGACCGTAGCGTAGCACTAAAGACGTGGATGCCCGCCACAGGGGCGGGCATGACGATTCGATCAGCTTCTCACTAGCACAGCCTGCTTAGCGCAAGTGCGCGCCGCTATTGGCAGGCGGCGCGCAGCACGACGGTCTCGACCGGGCACTCCGCGGCGGCTGAGCGTTGTCCCTGCCCCTGCAGCCAGAGCGAGGCATTGCATTTCTCGGCGGTACGCACATCGAGCGGCTGGCCGTCGGAAAAGCCTTTGCCCTTGCAGGCATTGACCGCTGCGCTGGCGCAGTCGGCAGCGCCGTTGCCGGCGATCGCGCAGGGTTCGTGAATTTCGATCACTTTCGAGGTCGCTGACTTCACCATCGCGTCCGCGGCATTCTTCATCGCCTGCTGCGTCGCCGTAGCCGCATCTTTTGCTGCCGCCGCCGACTTCTTGTTGAAGTCGTCGATCTTGGACTGCTGCTCCTTGAGCTTGGTATTGAAGTCGGTGACGGAGTCATTCCACCAGCGGGATAGGTTATCGAAGAAGCCGCGCTTCTCCGCGGGCGCTTGCGGCGCGGTTGCGTTCGCGGGCGGCGGCAGTGCCACCTGCGGTGAGTCTTGCGGCGCCGACGGTTGCGGGCCGCCCGGTGTGGCGGGTGCAGTGGCGGAACTGGCGGACGATGGCGGCTCGCCGCTCTGTGCGAGCGCGGCGCCCGACGCGCAAGCGAGCGACAACGCCAGCAAAGCACCGCGGACGCAGTTTCGCGTCGCGTTCACAACCCACTTGTTGCTGTTACCTGGTGTCACGGCCACCCCGCCATGGCCTATTCACGACCCCAATTGCGGACAGTCAAGCGACCACCCGCCATCTGTTCGACCTGAAGCTTGGCCGGGAAATTGGGCGCCAGCAAGGTCAAAAACGCCGCATTACGGCTTTACATCTTTGAAATTAAACTGGAAAACCCGCGGCAGATTAATTTTTCCTGTTGTCCGTGCCGGCGCGTTCGCGCCATCTGGTCCAGACAAACCACACCACCCCTGCCGCCAGCAGCGCCACAATGACGACGTCGAAGCGGTGAAACAGGCTGCGGAAAGTCGGGTCGCTGTCCCAACGCGCACCGAGCACCATGCCGATATAAGCGAGCCCGAAACACCACGGCCAGGATCCGAGAAACGTATAGATCTGGAATTTCGCCATCGGCATGCGCGCTAAGCCGGCGGGAAAGGCGATGAACGTGCGCACCACCGGCAACAGCCGACCGATGAAAACAGTGATCGCGCCGTAGCGAGCAAAGAAATGCTCGGCACGATCGAGCTCGGCGGCGCTGACCAGGACGTAGCGGCCCCAGCGTTCGAATGCCGCGCGTCCGCCCTTGGCCGCCACGTAATAGGCGACTGTCGAACCGACGTTGCAGCCGAACGCGCCCGCGGTTGCGGCGCCGATCAAGCTGAACTGGCCCATGGAGACGAGATAGCCGGCAAACGGCATGATGATTTCCGACGGCAGCGGAATGCAGGCCGACTCGATCGCCATGAGAACGACGACGCCGAAATAGCCGGCGGCGGAAATCACGGCGACGATCCAGGCCGCGAGCGCCGAAATGACCTGGTCGAGCATTATCGATGAGGGAGAAACGGAAAGCTCAGCGCCGCTTGCGCGCGCGGCGGCCTTCGAGCACGACGACTTTCCGGCGTGGAAATTCTTCCGGCAGTTTCTTCGGCACCTTCTCGGCAATGCCGAACAGCCGCTCGCGCCGGTCCATCTCTCTCCAGACGTCCTCGGGCTTGATGCCGGAGGAGATCCACAGCACCACGAGATTGTAGATGAGATCGGCGCTTTCCTTGACGACGGCTTCGCGATCGCCATGCATGGCGTCGATCACGACCTCGACCGCCTCCTCGGCGAGCTTCTTGGCCATCTTGCTGCGGCCCGAGCGCAACAGCCGCGCCGTCCGCGAGGTGGACGGATCGTCGTTACGGCAGGCATAGGCGGCCTGATAGAGGCGGGTAATCGAATCAGTCATGGCGCATCAGAATATCCTGATCTTGTCGTGATTGTGTTAATTCCCTGTAGTTACAGATTTATTAGGACACGCGAAGCAGCCAAATAGACCTTAAAATAGGGCTTTCTGCGGGTATCTGGCAGCCTGCTCAATCGTCCAGAGCCAGTAGCCCGGCATTGCCGCCGGCCGCGGCGGTATTGACGGTCACGACCTGCTCGGCCGTAAACCGCCGCAAATAGTCCGGTCCTCCCGCCTTGGGTCCGGTCCCTGAAAGTCCGGTGCCTCCGAACGGCTGCACGCCGACCACGGCGCCGATCATATTGCGGTTGACGTAGACGTTACCGTGCGGAAGCCGAGCGACGATCCGCGCGAAGCGAAAATCGATGCGCGACTGGATGCCAAGGGTCAGCGCGGTGGCATTCGCCGCGATGTCGTCCAACAACGTGTCGAGCCGATCCGGGTGCCAGCGCACCACGTGCAGCACCGGCCCAAAAATCTCGCGGTCGAGCGCGCCGGCGCGATCGAGTTCGACGATGGCGGGCGCGACGTAAGTACCTTGCGCCGGCAGCGCGCTGTGCCGGTCCCAGCGAAAGCGCAGGCGTCCGGCGCGCTCCTGCTCGACGAGCCAATCGTCCAGTTTGGTTTTGGCCTCGGCGTCGATCACCGGTCCGATATGAGTCTCGATCAACCGCGGATCGCCGACGCTCAACTCGTGCGCGGCGCCGGCGATCATTTCAAGAATCGGCTCGGCGACATCCTCCTGCAGGCAAAGGAGGCGCAGCGCCGAACAACGCTGGCCGGCGGAACGGAACGACGATGCCAATACGTCGTCGCAAACCTGTTCGGGCAGTGCGGTTGCATCAACGATCATGGCATTGATGCCGCCGGTCTCGGCGATCAGCGGCACGATCGGGCCGTTTTTGGCGGCAAGTGTGCGATTGATGGCCCGCCCGGTCTCGGTCGAGCCCGTGAAGGCGACACCAGCGACCAGCCGATGCGCGATCAGGCGCGTGCCGATTGCGCCGTCGCCGGGAACGAGATGGAGCGCGCTTTTGGGCACGCCCGCCCCATGCAGAAGTGCAACCGCGCGCGCGGCGATCAGCGGCGTCTGCTCGGCTGGTTTGGCGACGACCGTGTTGCCGGCAAGGAGCGCCGCCGCGATCTGGCCGACAAAGATCGCAAGTGGAAAATTCCACGGCGAAATGCAGACGAACACCCCGCGGCCGCGATAGGTGAGCTCGTTGCTTTCGCCGGTCGGCCCCGGCATCGCCTGCGGCACAAGCGTTGTGCGCGCCTGCGCTGCGTAGTAACGGCAATAATCGACCGCCTCGCGCAGTTCGGCGAGCGCGTCGTCGAGCGTCTTGCCCGCCTCGTTCTGCAGCAAAGCGAGCAGCCGGCCGCGATCGGATTCCAGCCGATCGGCCGCGCGTACGAGCGCCGCGGCGCGCTGCTCGATCGGCCATGCCGTCCACGACGGGAAGCCGTCAGCGGCAGCGGCCATGGCCGCGTCGCCGATCGCCGCGTCGGCTTCGCGCACCACGCCGATCGCGCCGCCGTCGATCGGCGACTGCACTTGGCGCGTGATGCCGGGGAGCATTACGCCGTTGACGCGCGGCGCGGCTTCGGCACGCATCGCCGCGGCACCACGAATTTCGCCGATGAGCGCGTCGAGGCTCGCGCGATCGCCGAAATCGATGCCGGCGGCGGCGCGCCGTTCCGGCCGAAAGATATCGCGCGGCAGCGGAATCTTGCGGTTGCGCGCCCGCGCCGGCGCGCCGATCCAGTTTTGCGGGCGGCGCAGGATTTCGTCGACGGACATGCTCGGATCGGCGGCGGCCGAAACGAACGAAGAATTCGCGCCATTCTCCAGAAGCCGGCGCACCAAATAAGCCAACAGATCGCGGTGGCCGCCGACCGGCGCGTAGACGCGGCAGGCGACATCCGGAAATTCGGCGAACAGCGCCTCATAGAGCGCTTCGCCCATGCCGTAGAGCCGCTGGAATTCGAAGCCGTCGATGCCGCCGGCATCTTCGATGACGCTCGCAACCGTCAAGGCATTGTGTGTGGCGAATTGCGGAAACAGCCGGTTGCGCGCGGCCAATAATCGTTTGACGCAGGCCATGTAGCAGAGATCGGTCATCGCCTTGCGGGTGAAAACCGGATAATCGGCGAGGCCACGCTCCTGGGCGCATTTGATCTCGCTGTCCCAATAGGCCCCCTTCACCAGCCGCACGGTGAGCTTGCGGTTCTTCGCCGCCGCTACCTCCTCGACCCAGGTAATAACCGCGGGCGCGCGCTTCTGATAGGTCTGCACCGCCAAGCCAAATCCGTCCCAGCCCTCGAGTGCGCGCTCGCCCAGCGCCGCGGCGATGACGTCGAGCGATAGTTCGAGCCGATCCGCCTCTTCGGCATCGACCGTGAACTGCAGATCGTGGTCCTTGGCGAGCCGCGCCAGATCGACGAGCCGCGGCGTCAATTCCGCAAGCACCCGCTCGCGGGAGATTGCCTCATAGCGCGGATGCAGCGCCGACAGCTTGACGGAAATTCCTGGCCGACTGCGCTGATTTTTGCTCGCGGCGTTGGCGCCAATGGCGGCAATGGCGCCGGTATAAGCTTCGAAATAATTTTCCGCATCGGCGCGCGTGCGCGCGCCTTCGCCCAGCATGTCGAATGAATAGGAAAACTCCGCACGCGCCTTGGCGCGGTGCAGCGCCTCCTCGATGGTGCGGCCAATCACAAAATGCGAAGCGAGAAGCCGCATCGCCTGGCGCGTCGCCGCGCGCATGGCGGGAAGCCCGATCCGGCGCACGACATTGTCGAGGATGGTTTCTGGCGTCTCGGCGGGATGAATGACGCGCGCGGCGATGCCCAGCGTCCAGGCCGAAGCCGAGACCAAAAGCGCCGTCGATTTGACATCGCCGTCGAGCCAGCGCCCGGCGGAAAGCTTGTCCTCGATCAGTCGGTCCGCGGTCGCCGCATCGGGTACGCGAAGGAGCGCCTCGGCCAACACCATCAGCGCCAGGCCCTCCTTGGTGGAGAGCGAGAACGCGTGCAGGAAATCCTCGACGCCGCCCAAGCCGCCGATCTTGGCGCGGATCGCCTCGATCAGGCGCCGCGCGCGCGCATCGATCCGGCGTTCCGCGGCGCCATTGCGCGGCACGTCCGTCAAAAATTTGGCCGCCAGTTCTTCGTCGGCTGGCGCATATGACGCCTGGAACGGCGGCAGGGCAGCCGTCAGTCGGTTCATGCAGGCATTTTATCGCGTCCGCGATAAAACGGGACGGGAACGTTCAATATCCCTTTGGCGGCTCGCCCCATTCCCATTTGCCGGACTGCCAGTTGTAGCGAGCAACGCCGCGCTTGATCATTTCGTCGCGCCATTTGTTGCGGGTCACGATGAACGCGGTGAGATAGCCGCAGCCAAAACAAAGCCCGCCAAAGGCAATCACGATGATCATTTGCAACAGCATCTTGGGACCTAGCGTGCGTTATCAATGCAAAAGTTCACCCCATGCAGCGAATACAAGTGACGACACAGCAAACGCGAGAGCGAAACCAAGCCCGACAGCAACCGAATGTGGAAAACCGTCCCGCATGGCATGGACCTCAAAATGGTGGGGCCGGAACGTACCCGATTCTCGCGACGCGGCAATTTGATCGAGATCAAGGACGCGCCACCAAATGGCGGCGCGGGTGGGTGGCAATTGCGCAGTCCAAAATTGGTTTTTGCGCGGAACGCTAAAAGCCGCTTTAATCCGCACGTTCCGGCCTAAGCGCCGCGGCGCGTCAGCAGAGTCTGAAGCTTGTCGATGCTGCCGGTCCAACCCATTTCCATGCCCTGCAGGTAGCCGACGGCGTAGTCGACCACAGCGCGGCCGCGTGTGTACAATGTCATCGTGGTTTTGCCGCCGCGTTCGGCGAAGGTCACCGTCGTGAGCCCTTCGATAATGGGTTTGTCCGCCGCGTCCACGGCGATATTGGTGAAGACGATCCGCTCCGGCGGCACGATTTCGCGGAATTCGCCTTTCATCGGATAGACGCTGCCGTCAGGACTGCGCATATGGATGCGGATGGCGCCGCCCACCCGCGCATCGATCTCGCAAACCGGATTGGTGAAGCCTTTGGGTCCCCACCATTGCGCGAGCTGAGCGGCATCGGTCCACGCTTTGAATACCGTCTCGCGGGGTGCATCGAAGATGCGCGTGATGGTGATTTCACGCTCGGCCGGTTTCTCTTGAATTGGAGCTGCATGCATGGCTTACCCCTTGCGCGACAATTTGTGACTGGCGAGATAGGCATCCAGCCGTTCGAACGAGCCGCCCCAGCCGCCACGCATGCCGTCATGCGCCGCGTCGAACGTGCTCTGTTCTTGCGGCGAGGCATCGAGCGGCGACCAAGTCAGCGTGAGCGAGGTCTTGCCGCCCGGCGCGCCTTGCAACGTCACCGTCGTCAAAAGCCGCAGCGGCCATGTCGGACTGAGCGGATGCCGCGTGAGACCGCCCGCTTCGTCCGAGAACGAATGTTCCCAGACCAAGCGGCGCGGCGGCGCGATCTCGCGATAAACGAATTTGGCCCACATGACTTTGCCGTCAGGGCCGCGCATCGCGCCGTGATAGACGCCGCCGACGCGTAGATCCATTTTCGAGGCGACGATGACCGAGCCCTTCGGCCCAAACCATTCCTTCATGCGCTCCGGCTGGGTGAAGCATTTCCACAATAGATCGGGCGGCGCGTCGAACACGCGCGTGATGACGAAATCGCCCGTTTTGGCTTGGGTCAGCATGATCGTCCTCCCGGCCACCGCGCCGCTGCGTCAACCTTGTGCAACAAGAACCATCCAGCCGACGCCGAACTTGTCGGTCAGCATGCCAAAGCGCGGCGAGAAGAACGTCTTCGCCATCGGCATGGTCACCTGCCCGCCGGCGGCGAGCGCGTTGAAAGTCTTGTCGGCTTCGCTTTCGTTCTTGACGGCGATCGTCAGCGCAAAGCCCTTGAAATTGGTGTTGCCGGTGCAGCGCCCGTCCGACATCAGAACCGTCGTATCGCCGATCTGAACCTGGGCGTGCATCACTTTGTCGGCGGAACCCGGCGAAATCATCGACTGGTCCGGCGCCTCCTTAAAGCGCATCAGCATTTTAGGCTCGGCGCCGACCGCCGATTTGTAGAAAGCCAGCGCTTCGTCGCATTTGCCGTCGAAAAACAGATACGGTTGCAGATTCATTACGCACTCCTGTTGCTTTGTGACGTCGCAGCGAAGTTCTCAATCGCTCCTTCGATTAAACAAGCTGTTCGATGTTTGCGAAAAAGCCGTGTCATTTTTTAGATCACGCTTGAGCTGTCGCTGCCACATAATCGCCAAGTCGGGAAAGCGTCTCGGCCAAGCCCTTGTCGGCGCCGTATTCTTTGATGACACGATCGCGTTCCGCCGCCGATGGGAACTCGCCGCGCCAGGTGATGCGCGTGCGAGCACCGAGATCCTCGAAAGTCACCGTTTGGCGGAACTGGACCGGTTCCACGTCATCACCGCCGCCGTGGCGATAGACGATGCGTTGCGGCGGCACGATCTCTTCGAAGGTGATGCGGTTCTGATAGTCGCGGCCGTCGGGACCGTGCATGACAAAACGCCAAACGCCGCCGGGCCTGAAATCAAAACTGTGGGTGGTCGTGGTGAAGCCGAACGGTCCCCACCATTGCGCCAGATGCTTTGGATCGGTCCAGGCGGAAAAGACCAGCGCGCGCGGCGCGGCGAATTCACGCGTGCCGACGATCGCCCGCGGATCGCGCTCAAGATCGACGCGGCTTGTTGCGGCGACTTTTTCTGTTCCTGGCGTTTGGCTGGTCATTGCTACGCTCCTCGATACGATTCCGGTCGCGGGCTTTGTCATGGTCTTTGTCATGGCCTTGGGCTTGCAGCTTTTGCAGATAGGCATCCAAACGGTCGAAGCTTTCGTCGAAAAAGCGCCGGTAATGGTTGAGCCAATCGTCGATGTCCTTGAGCGCGCGCGGCTCGATGCGGCAGGGCCGCCATTGCGCCTCGCGCCCGCGCGCGATCAGGCCGGCGCGCTCCAACACTTTGAGGTGTTTGGATACCGCCGGGAGGCTCATGGCGAACGGTTTGGCGAGTTCGGTCACCGAGGTCTCGCCCAGGGCAAGCCGCGCCAGAATGGCCCGGCGGGTCGGGTCGGACAGTGCGGCGAAGGCGGTATCGAGCGACAATTTAGCTATCCGGTTAAATAACTGATCGGTTAAATACCGCAGCTGCTCCCTTCCGTCAAGCGCGGCAAGCAAGCGGCCGCTGGCACTGTGCTTCCGGCCGCCGTCGCCTAGAATTCCGCATGGCTTTCGTCCGCCTCTATCTGCGCGTGCTGGCGCTCCTTCGCGCCGAAGCGAAGCTCGTGGTCACGCTGGCGCTTGCCAATATTGCGCTTGCCGGGGCGCAGTTCGTCGAGCCGGTGCTGTTGGGCCGCATCGTCGATGCGCTCTCGGGAACTTTGCCGGCCGGGCTCGGAGCGGCAGCGCGCGCGCTGGCGCCGCTCGTCGGCGCCTGGGTCGGCTTCGGCCTATTCATCATTATTGCCGGCACGCTGGTCGCCTGGTTCGCCGACCGGCTCGCGCACCATCGCCGCAACATGGTCTTGGCGGATTATTTCGAGCACGTGCTGCAATTGCCGCTCGCCTACCATTCCGGCGCCCATTCCGGACGGCAGATGAAAGTGATGCTGACCGGCACCGACACCTTATGGTGGCTCTGGGTATCGTTCTTCCGCGAGCATTTTGCCGCGTTTGTCTTCATTGCGCTGTTGCTGCCCGCCTCGCTCGCGCTCAACTGGCGGCTCGCTTTGCCGCTGATTGCGCTTTGCGTTGGCTTTGTCGCGCTCACCATGGCGGTGATGCAGCGCGCCTTCGGCCTGCAAAGCGCGGTCGAGCGACATTATTCGGATCTCGCCGAGACCGCCGCCGATGCGCTTGGCAATGTCGCGCTGGTGCAGAGCTATGCCCGCGTCGAACTCGAAGTTTCCGGCATGAGAGGATTGGTCGACTCGCTCCTTCGTGCGCAGATGCCGGTGCTGTCGTGGTGGGCGGTTGCGGCGGTGCTCACCCGCGCCGGCACCACGCTCACGCTCCTCGTGATCCTGCTGCTCGGAACTTATTTGAAACTGATCGGGCTTGCTTCCGTCGGCCAGATCGTCAGCTTCATGAGCATCGCGGCGCTCTTGATTTCCCGCCTGGAACAGACGGTCGGCTTTTCCAACCGCCTGTTCCTCGATGCGCCCAAGCTTGCCGATTTCTTCGGCGTGCTCGACACCGTGCCCGCCGTGCGCGACCGGCCCGGCGCGATCGATCCCGGCCGCGTGCGCGGCCTGGTGGAATTCAAAGAGGTGTCGTTTTCCTATGACGGCAAGCGCCCTGCGGTGATCGATTTAACTTTCACCGCCGCGCCGGGCGAGCGCATCGCGCTGGTCGGCCCGACCGGCAGCGGCAAATCGACCGCGCTGGCTTTATTGCATCGCGCCTTCGATCCGCAATCGGGCGCGATTTCGATCGACGGTACGGATGTCCGCGATCTCACGCTTGTCGGGCTGCGGCACAATATCGGCGTTGTGTTTCAGGAGACGCTGTTATTCAACCGTTCGATTGCCGAGAACCTGCGCGTCGGCAAGCCCGATGCCAGCGAAGCGGAATTGCGCGAGGCCGCCGCGCGGGCGCAGGCGCTCGATTTCATCGACGCCAACAGTGACGGCCTCCACGCGCGGATCGGCGAGCGCGGGCGGCTTTTGTCCGGCGGCGAGCGCCAGCGGCTCGCCATCGCCCGTGCGCTCATTAAGGATCCGCCGATCCTCATTCTCGACGAGGCGACGAGCGCGCTCGATCCGCTGACCGAGAGCCGCGTCAATCTCGCGCTCGATGAAGTGATGAAAGGCCGAACCACTTTCGTGATCGCGCATCGGCTGGCGACCATCCGCAACGCCAGCCGCATTCTGGTGTTTCGCCACGGCCGCATCGCCGAGACCGGCACGTTCGAGGAGCTCAAGCGGCGCGGCGGCTTCTTTGCCGAATTGGTGCAGGCGCAGTTCGCGCCAGCGGCTGAATAGGCGCTATCCCCTGCCCACCCGCCTTCGCGAAGCCCGCCCTTCGCAAATCTGATTGATTTTTGCCTAACGCTTCGGCGGGCGAAGCGAGGTCGGCGGCACGCCGAGGATTTCGCGCGGAGTGCCAAGGACGCGTTCGGCGGCGCAGGCGATCGCCACGAGACGCTCGTCATCGCCGCCTTTGGCGATGAGCTGCAAGCCGACCGGCATGCCGATGCTATCGAGTCCGACCGGCAAGGTCGCCGCGCACAAGCTCAAATAATTCACCGGCACCAAGTTGTGCACGATCTTGCGGTTGCGCGCCCAGAATTGCTCCGGTCCGGTTTCGTCCACCAAAACATGCGGGGAGAACATCACCGTCGGCGTCGCGATCACATCGACATCGTCGAAACGCGTGGCGGTGCTTTGCGCTGCCGTTTGCAGCCGCAAGCGCCGGGTCAGATATTCACGCGCCGAAAGATTCTCCGCATTCTTGAGCGCGGGCGCGTTGACCGGATCGATCGTCGCGAGCCAATCCGGCAGTTCGCGGTCGAGGAAAGCGCGCAGCTCGATCGCGGACACGCCGCCCTCGGAAAAAACCGCGTAAGCCTCGCGCGCTTCGGGGAGCGGCTTTTCTTTCAGAACGGCGCCGGCGCGAGCGAGCCTCTCGATCGCCGCGCGGACGATGTCAGCGATGCCGTTTTCGCAATCTTCCCAGAACCAGGAATCGGCGATGCCGATGCGAATGCCGCCGACGCCGGCCGGCACGCGGCGCAAAAAAGCAAAACCGTCGCCGAGAAAAGGATCGAGCGCGGCGAAGGCAAAAGCCGCATCAGCCATGCTGCGCGTCAGGATTCCGGGCGTGTCGAAGGTAAAGCTCAACGGCACGATGCCGTCGGTCGACCAGCGATCCTTGGTGATTTTCAACCCGGCATTGCCGGTCATCGCCGCGGGCAGCCGCACCGAGGCCGCGGTATCGCTACCGAACGCCAGCAGAGCCGAACCTTCGCACAGCGACACGCCGGCGCCGCTCGATGAGCCGCCGGGTGAGCGATGCGCGGTCGCGTCCCAAGGATTGTACGGGCTGCCGTAATGGGCGTTTTGCCCGGTGCCGCCGAAAGCGAATTCGACCATGTGCGTCTTGCCCATCACCGTCGCCAATTGCCGGCGCAGCGCGGCAACGACCGGGCCGTCGATCTCGAATTTCGGCGGCAGACGCTTGGGCGAACCTGCATAGGTCGGGAAGCCGGAGACCGCGAACAGGTCCTTGATCGACGTCGGAATGCCCTGCAGCGGGCCAGCGCGCGAACCCACGGCAAAAGCGGCATCGGCCGCATCGGCGCATTGGCGCGCATGCGCGGGCGCCCATTGCGAATAAGCCATCAGCTTGCCGCCGAACCGCTCGTGGTTAGCGATCGCCGCTTCAACGAGCGCCCGCGCTTTGAGCTTTCCCTCGTCAAGTAACACCGCGATCTCGGCGATCGGACGCGCAAGTGCGTCGGCCATGATGACTTCCCTGATTATCCGCCCGTCGTCGCTTACGGCGGAGGATCACCGCCGGAATGAAGCCGGGCCAGACCGTAGCACGTGACTCTAATTGTTGGGATGCGCTTAGTGATTCGGCTTTGTAGCCAAAATGAGCAGCGGTGCGAGCCCTGGGGCTTCGACCGCACGAACCTGCTCAAACCCGGTATCTTGGAGCCAGCCGCGAATTTCCTCGAAAGAGAAGGTATCGCCCTCGTCCGAGTTCACCAGCATATTGACGGCGAAGATCAAAGCTGGGACCGCGGAGCTGCGTCGCGCATCGACCAGAATCTCTGCGATTGCGATCGTACCGCCTGGAGCAAGTGCTTCGAAGGTCTTCTTTAGCAACCGCCGACTGCGGGCCTCACCCTCGCTATGAAGGATGTGCCCGAGTGTAGCGATCGCATGTCCTTGACCGAAATTCACCGAATGCAGGTCACCAGCAACGAACGTGTATCTGTCCGCAAGACCGTAGCGAGCGGCAACTTTCTTTGTAATTGTGATGACTCCAGGCCAATCGACTGCGGTCACACATATCTGAGGCGATTGTTGTGCGATCGCAATGCTCCAAACACCCGAGCCGGCGGCCAAATCCAGGACTGAGATAGGCAACGGGGCCGATTGGACTCCGAGCGCCTTCGCTAAAACCTGCGCGCCAGGATAGTGGATCGGAAATATATCTTCGACGAATTTTAGGAAAAAGCTTGCTCCATCCTGTTCTTGATTGATGTGCCGCGCCGACTGTCCGCTCCTGACCACGTCCTCGAGCCCGCTCCAAGACGAAAGCATCGGGCCTTTGGTCAGCAGAAAGAATGCGCCGTGATAGGTCGGCTTGCCGGTGACCAGAAAGGTTGCGCTCTCTTGCGTCAGCCCGTAGTGCCTAGCGTCATCCTTCGAAAGCACGTCGAGGCCCACCAGCGCGTCCAGGACCATTCGCAACCCGCGCGGCGATGTGCCAGTTTCGACACACAGAGCGTCGAGAGACTTTGCTCCCTTATCGAGGATATCGAAAACGCCACAACGAATCGCCGTTTCGATCATCAGCGGCGGTGCAAATCCAAAAGTAAATTGCATCAGGCGTTCGGGCGAAACCTGCGGCGTGGACAGTGACGGCATCTTGATTCCCTGTGCACGTGTCCTCTGAATGTCGCCTTGCCGCTCGCGCCCGGCCACCCGATTTCTGCATACCTGACGTTGGCAGGCGAACTCTGGCGGTCACTTTCGGCCCTCTTCGACGCGGCATGAGATCAGCGCGGAACCGGCGTGCCGCCGCAGCGTTGTTTGGTGGCCGGCCTAACCTGTCATGACATGCCCGGCCATGGAGTCCCGCAACCGGTCGACCGGTCGGGACTGCTTGCATATCGGGGATAGCGTACTCCCGCCCGCCGCCCATCGCGTTCGCCGGCGGCTCATTTTTTACTGACGCTGATCGCCGTGGCCTGATCGCCGTCTCACGCCGGCCATGCGACGTTATAAGCGGAATTGATTGCACCGCGTCGGGGAACGCCGACGCCCTCTGGCGGCTTCTTTTACGCGATGGCGCACGCCTTGGCCGCGTTGGAAGAGTCGATCGGTCGAACCCTCAAATCGGCCGGGCGTTCGATTCTGACCAGGTTTGGGCACTTCCTCGATGCCCGCAAAGTCTTACGCGGGTCCATCTCCAAGCAGAGCCGCCAGGGCCTCGATTGGCTGAATTTCTTTCTCGCCGATATTCAGACCGGCTTTGGCGCTTTCGTCGCTTTTTATTTGGCGGATCTAGGCTGGGACAAAAATCAGGTCGGGCTCGCTTTGTCGGCCGGCACCGTCGCCGGCTTAATTGCCCTTGTGCCGGGCGGAGCGATCGTCGACTGGGTACCGTGGAAACGGGGTCTCGCCGCGATCGGCATTATGACGATTGCGGCGTCCGCACTGATTTTGGCGTTCGCGCCGACATTCGTGCTGGTCTTCATCGCCCAGATTCTGCACGGCATCACCAGCGGCATCGTCACGCCGGCGATTGCCGCCATCAGCCTTGGCCTGGTCGGACGGGGCGCGATGTCGGCGCGGACCGGACGTAACAACGCCTTCGATGCGGCCGGCAATGCGCTCACCGCCGGCGCCATGGGCGCCGCCGGACAGTATATTTCCAAGAGCGCGATATTCCTCGGCGCGGCGGCGTTGTGCATCCCGGCGCTGATCGCGCTGAGCTTCATCCGCGGCGAGGAGATCGACTACGCGCGCGCGCGCAATGCGGGGATTGGCCAGACCGCCGCGAATTTTCAGCGCATTTTCGACCTGACAAAAAATCTGCGGCTCTACGTTTTTGCCGGCTGCATTTTCTTGTTTCAGCTTGCCGATGCCTCGATGCTTCCGGTGATCAGCCAGGATCTGGCGCTGGGCAAAAATCAGTCCGCATCGCTGTTGTTGGCGGGCCTCATCGTCACGCCGCAGATCATCGCGGCGATATTGTCGCCATGGATCGGATACCATTCCGAGAAATTCGGCCGCAAGCCGCTGCTGTTGATCGGCTTCGGCATTGAGGCGCTGCGCGGATTGGTATTCGCCGTTTATACGAGCTACCCCGCTCTTGTCATCGGCCAATGCCTGGGCGGCATCAGCGCCGCCGCCGTCACCGTGCTCACGGTGCTGATGATTACCGACATGACGACCGGCACCGGCCGCTTCAACCTCGTGCAAGGCTTCATCGGCACCGTCATCGCCATTGCCGCGGCGATCAGCACCGGCGCCAGTGGCTTTGTGTTTGAGAAGCTCGGCCACCTGCACGGATTTTTGATTCTTGCTGCCGCTGCCGTTGCGGCCACCGTGCTGTTGTGGACGGCGCTGACCGAGACCAAGCCCGGCAAATACATCGATTGAAGCGCGAGAAAAATTTCGGCTTCGGCACTTTTCGGCGCCGAACGCACTCGAGGTCACTGCGAGAGACGGCTCCGCGAACCGCTACCGCAGCCGCTCCAAGATGCTGACGTAATTGGCCACCGCGGTGCCGCCCATGTTGAAGATGCCGCCGAGCTTGGCGTCTTTCACCTGCATGTCGCCGGCGGTGCCGGTGAGCTGCATTGAGGCGAGCGCGTGCATCGAAACGCCGGTGGCGCCGATCGGGTGGCCTTTGGCTTTGAGCCCGCCGGAAGGATTAATCGGCAGCGCGCCGTCTTTGTTGACCGTGCCTTCCGCGATCACGCGGGCGCCCTGCCCTTCGCCCGCCAGACCCATGGCTTCGTATTCGATCAGTTCGGCGATCGTGAAGCAGTCGTGCACCTCGGCGAAGGACAAATCCGAAAGCGCGATCCCGGCTTGCGCCAATGCGCGCTGCCAGGCCACAGCGCAGCCTTCGAATTTGAGCACGTCACGCCGCGATATCGGCAGGAAATCCTGCACGTGCTGGGCGCCGCGGAACACGATCGCCTTGTTAAGCTTCAGCGCGGTTTCGACGTCGGCGAGCACCAGCGCGGCGGCGCCATCGGATACAAGGGAACAATCGGTGCGCTTGAGCGGTCCGGCGACCAGCGGATTTTTCTCGCTCTCGGCGCGGCAGAAATCGTAGCCGAGATCTTTGCGGATTTGCGCGTAAGGGTTGCCGACGCCGTTTTTATGGTTCTTGGCGGCGATGCGCGCGAGCGCATCGGATTGATCGCCCCAGCGCTGGAAGTAGAGCGCGGCGATCTTGCCGAAGATGCCGGCAAAGCCGGCGTCGATCTCGGCTTCCTCGCGCACATAGGAGGCTTTGAGCAGATTGCGTCCGATCTCCTCCGGCGGCGTCGTGGTCATTTGCTCGACGCCGACCACGAGCACGATGCGCGCTGAGCCGGCGGCGATCGCTTTTAGCCCCTGATGCACGGCCGCCGAGCCGGTGGCGCAGGCGTTTTCCACCCGGGTGGCGCCCTTAAAGCGCAGATCCGGCGAGGCTTGCAGCACCAAAGACGCGGTGAAATCCTGCGGCGAGAAGCCGGCATTGAAGTGGCCCAGCACGATTTCATCGACGTCTTTGGCGGCAATCGCGGCATCGGCGAGCGCATCGCCGGCAACGCGCACGATGAGGCTCTCAACGGTCTCGCCGCCGAGTTTGCCGAATGGACTATGCGCCCAGCCAACGATGCACGCGGTCATGGTGACTCCACTTTATTCTCGTTCTCGTCGAATTTCTTCTCGTTCTCGTCGAATTTCTCTCGACTTTCTCTCGACTTGCCGAATTTTAGTCGCTTTTCCCAGGCTTTAGAATCGTTTGCGTCTGTAAGTATCGGAACCCAGCTTTGAGCCTATCGCCATTCGGCTTTGCCTTCGAGCTGGCTTGCGTTAGATAATGACGCACCCAGGCTTCGTGAAGTCGAACTCATCGCGGGCTTAAGGGCATGATCCCGAAAAAGCCTATCCCGGACGCGATCCGGGATGGAAACCGGTTCTCGAAAAAAGATCATGCCCTCAGAAATGACATGATGAAATGGCGCTTTAATTTTGCGCGATTTCACCGTAGCCCCGACCAAGCGGATGGACCGCGGCACGTGCATATAAACAGTATGTTTCGAAGGCGGCCGCTCGGCTTTTTACTCGCACCGCTGGCATTGGGCGCGGCCGCGCTCGTAACCGTGCTGCCGATGCGCGCCGCCAGCGCCATGGCGCTCATTCTGGTCGATGCCGACAGCGGCAAAGTGCTCCGCTCCGAGAACGCGACCTATCCCTGGCATCCGGCTTCCACGACCAAGCTGATGACGCTCTACATGACGCTGAGCGCGATCCGCGATCAGCGCATCACCCCCGATACTTTGTTCACGGTCTCGGCAAACGCCAACAGCCAGTCACCGACCAAGATGGGCATTCCGGTCGGCACGCAGGTGACGGTCGACAACGCCATCAAGATGATGATGGTGAAATCGGCCAACGACATGGCGGTCGTGCTCGCCGAAGGCGTCGGCGGCTCGGTGGAGGCCTTCGCGGCGCAGATGACCGAGACTGCGCATCGCCTCGGCATGACGGAATCCAACTTCGTCAATCCCAACGGCCTGCCCGACGATGGCCAGATCATCTCCGCCCGCGACCTTGCCATCCTCGCCCGGGCGCTTATTCGCGAATTTCCGCAATACAATTCCTATTGGCACGTCCCGGCGATCAAATACGGCCGGCGCGTGGTGCGAAATTACAATCCGCTGCTCGGCCGCTATGCCGGCGCGGACGGCATGAAGACGGGCTTCATCTGCTCGTCGGGTTTCAATCTCGTGGCCACCGCGACGCGCGACAACCGGCAGCTCATTGCCGTCGTGCTCGGCGCGCCGACGTCGGCGGCGCGGGCACAGAAGGCCGCCGAAATGCTGGAGAGCGGTTTTGCGCGAAGCCCGTTCGCCTGGCTGTTGCCGGCTTTCGGCAACGTCAATGCGCTCACCCCGATCGAAGCGGCGCCGCCCGACCTGAAGGACGACATGTGCGGCCCGCATCGCAAGCGGCACGCGCTCGAAGCGGCCATGGCGGACAGCGCCGATCCGGATGCAGGCGACGGCAGCGACAGCGCGGGGACGGACACGAATGGGCAGAATTCGAATCTCGTGACCGCGCTGCGCGCGCCGGCGCCGAAGAACTTGCTGAGCGAGCCGGGGCCGGTCACGCCGGTCGTTGTCTATACCGGACCGACGCGCACCGCCGAGCAGATCGCCGCGCTCGCCGCTCTGCCTGATTACGAGCCCAGCAAAAAGAAGGGTAAACACAAGGGCGCCAAAACGGCCGAAGCCAAGCAACCCGAGGGCAAGCCGGAAGCAAAGAAAGAAACCAAGAAAGACGGCAAAGCCGTCGTCAAACCGGCGCAGCACAAACCGTCTTCGGGCAAGACCACCGATCGCACCACGACCGCGCAGTAATTCGCTTCGCAGAGCACCGCACGGCTGCAAGGGCACTGCCGCGGCCTCAAACAGAGAGATGCGATCAGTACGGCCCCATAGCCCAAAGGAGGGCCACTTCCGTAACGGGTTAGGAGGCGGCATTCGGGCGTGTGCAGGCAATGCCCGGTCTTATCCCAATATCAGACATCAATTTATCTGCTTCTGAATAATGTATCCTTTTGTCCCCCTACGTTAGTTTGAGGACCGGACGTGAACCGACCCGCCGTTATCGGCCTTATTGGTGGCATGAGCTGGGAAAGCTCGGCCGAATATTACCGCATCATCAACCGCGAAGTGCAGAAGCGACTTGGAGGAGTTCATTCCGCGCGTAGCCTCATGTGGTCAGTCGATTTTGGTGAGATTGAAAGCCTTCAGCATCTTGGCGACTGGGACAAGCTAACGGAGCAGATGATAGACGCGGCAATCCGGCTAGAACGCGGTGGTGCCGACTTTGTCTTGATGTGCACTAACACCATGCACCGGATGGCTCGAGCTGTCTCCGAAGCTATCAACATTCCTTTGCTTCACATTGCCGATCCAACAGGAGAAAAGATTAGGGCGGCAGGATTTAGAAAAGTCGGCCTGCTCGGAACAGCATTTACGATGGAGCAAGATTTCTACAAGGTGCGCTTGAAGGAGCTATTTGGTCTCGAAGTAATTGTGCCGAAAGCTGAAGATCGACGTATAGTTCACGAGATCATCTATAAGGAATTAGTTGCGGGGAAAGTCCTTCCGAAGTCCCGAAACTTGTATCGCGAGATAATCACCCGTCTGATCGGGGAAGGTGCGCAAGCTATCATTCTCGGCTGCACCGAGATCATGCTCCTGGTTTCGGATGAAGACAGCGCCGTGCCGCTTTTTGATACTACTGCGATCCACGCTATTGCGGCTGTCGATCGGGCGTTGAGACAGATGGCCACACCTGCACCTCTGCCTCTGCCCTGACTTCGTGCTAGAAGGAGGCCTTTTCGGGCGGGCATTCCCATGCACGACAAGGTCACAATTTCCCACCTGCAGCACATGAAGCGGGAGGGACAAAAAAGCGTTGGCCTCGTTGCCTGGGACTATCAGATCGCGCGCATTGCCGATCGCGCCGGCTTCGATTTCATCTCGGTCGGCGACTCGGTCGGCGTCAATCTCTGGGGCCGCACCGACGTGCTCGACGTCACGCTTGAGGAAATGCTGATCTGCTGCAAGGCGGTCCGGCGCGGCACTGAGCGCGCGCTGGTCAGTTGCGACATGCCCTTTGGACCGGTGCAGCAAGGCAGCGCCGCCGCGCTGGCCGCCGCACGGCGGCTCATGCGCGAAGGCGGCGCCGACATGATCAAGATCGACGCCGCGGCAGAATTTCCGCAAGTCGTGCGCACACTGGTCGACGCCGGCATTCCGGTGTTCGCACAATTCGGCCTCACCCCGCAGACCGCGTGCAAATACGGCATTCCCTACAGCGCACAGAATTCGCCCGCCGCGCAGGCGAGCGCCGAAGCGGCCGAAAAGCTCGTGGAAGAGGCAAAGCTGCTCGAGGCGGCCGGCGCCTGCCTTCTCGATTTCACCAATTCGGGTCCGATCGCCGGCGCGGCGGTGGTGGCGGCGGTGAAAATTCCGGTGCTCGGCGGTTTTGCCGGCGGCCCATGGCTCGACGGCCGTGTGCGGCTTGCGCATACCGCAATTGGTTACGGCGAAAAATGGCTCGACGCGACGACGGAGACCTATGCCAATACCGCGAAAGCGGCGCTGGATGCATTCGCCGCGCTGATCGCCGACGCGCGCGCTGGACGGCAGATCAAAGGTTGACGAAACTCGACGACGACAGCCGGACCTATCTGGTCAAACAGATGCAGCGATTGACCCGAAGCGTACATCGGGCGGACTTGAGAGCCGAGGGCGCCGCTTGCGCTAGGCGCTCAGCGAAAAGCCCCAAGTTGCGAGTAGCGCAGCAACGACGAGGCCGACCCACGAAACAACCATGGAGACGGAATGGGGTCCAATCTGCACGGTCCACCCCTTAAAAATCCTCCAGCCGTGCAAGATCGCTACTAACGCGAAGATGAGTGCCGTAATTAATGCGTAAGGCATCTTATCCTCCTCTCATAACTGAGTTGACCTATGCGAGATTAACTCAGCTACGCCGTGATCGCATCAACGTGATCGGAAGGTCCGTAATAAGGGCGGGTGGCGCCAGGGTCATGCTCGCTGATTAGCTGATTGACTGAAGCAATAAGAGACCTCATCGCAGGAGTGACGCCGTGAACGATCTAATTCCGCTGGCCGAGACGATCGCGGCGCGCCTGAAGGCGCGGCGCGAATCCATCGCGATCGCCGAGTCCTCGACCGGCGGCCTGATCTCGGCGGCGCTGCTCGCGCTGCCCGGTGCGTCGGCCTATTTTCTCGGCGGCGCGGTCGCCTACACCCGTCAAGCCAAACTACTGCTGCTCGGCCTGGACGAAGCTGCACTCACGGAATTTCGACCGGCAACCGAGCCGCACGCGCTATTGCTTGCGCGCGGCGCGCGGTCACGCTTCGCCGCATCCTGGGGCCTGGGTGAAACCGGTGCGACCGGACCGACCGGCAACCGCTACGGCGATCCGGCCGGCCACACTTGTCTCGCTGTCACTGGCGTCGTTGAGCGGACTATTACGCTTGAGACCGGCAGCGCCGAGCGGCTCGCCAACATGCATGCTTTTGCGCGTGCCGCACTTGAGATTTTGGCCGATGCCATACCAGTGCGGCAATAAACCAATGCCGGAACAATGCCGGAACGATTATTGCAATATGAGCTCAGCATCGCTATATAGCCGACGTTCGCGATTGCGCCTGACTTGTAGTTTCGGCCGCACGGCCTTCGCCAAGAACACGCAAAATCCGGATATCGAACCCATGCGAAATGGTTTGTATGGGCAACGACGCCTTTGCGCGTTTTTATAAGGAGGCCATTCATGGCCACAGGTACCGTTAAATTCTTCAATGCCCAAAAGGGTTTTGGCTTTATCGTTCAGGATAATGGCGGCCCCGATGTATTCGTTCACATCTCAGCGGTCGAGCAGGCCGGCATGCAAAGTCTCAACGAGGGCCAGAAGCTTTCGTTCGATGTGCAGGCCGATCGGCGCAGCGGCAAATCCGCTGCCGCAAACCTGCAGGCAATCTAACTTCGGTTCGGAAAATGACGCCAGCGCGCAAGCGCTGGCGTTTCTTTTGTGGAAAGGGCAATGACATGGCGAAGAAGCCGGGCACCAATCCCAAGAACGAATTCGTTTTTTTCGACGTGGTCTATGAGGACGGCTCGCAGCGCTCCAATCGGCGCGTGCCGGCCGAACTGCTTTCTGGTCTGGACAAAGACGAACCCGCGCGCGGTTTCATCATCGAGCAGGATCGCGACATCGCCGAGAAATCAGGACGTCCACCGCTGTCCATCAAAAGCATTCGTCGCGCCGACGTAAAGCGAACAGCGGTTTCTTAACATGCGCCGCTGCCCAGACCTGCGCACCCAGACCTGCGCACAATGATCGCCCGCGGATGCAGCGCGGCTAGCACATTCGCCGGTGGCATATTCGCGGCGCAAGCCGTGCTTCGCTGCGGGTCGTAATCAAAAATAACACGCGACGAGACCCGATTTCCCAACTACTCTAGGGGCCACTGCTGCTTTTTATATAGCTGGGGAGCGCACCGGCAAGGACAGGAGCTCCAGCACGTGCTCAAGCGCCGTCGCAGGTCGGCGGATCCGATCTTTCACTGAAAGGGAAGATGCCGTGACCAACCACAAGTTCAAGATCGGCCAGTCAGTCAACTACACATCGGGACCGTTCGGCGCGGGCAGTGCGAGCGGCGTCTATCAAATCACGCAACTGCTGCCGCCCGAAGGCGATGACTTCCAGTACAAGATTAAAAGCGCCGCCGAGCCGCATGAGAGGGTGGCGAAAGAAAGCCAGCTTGATCGCGTCGGATAATGCCGTAACTCTGATCGAAGACTAATAGCCATGACATTCGATTACGCCGCATCAGCCGAACTGTTCATGCCGAAACGCAAGCGCGGTGTGCGTCAGCCCCTTAGCTATCGCCGATTCGCCACCGCGGCAGAGGCCATACGTTTCGCCGTAGAAGAATTGCCCGCCGTGCCCGCGCTGGGTCCGTGGATGCAGGTGGGAGACGAACGCTTTAACAGCGATGATATTCGGCGCCTCTATGACAGCACCAGTTATCCGCGGCGCCGTCGCGTGCGGAAGCCGCAATAAACATCCAATGTTGGCTGGCGGCGACGTGGCGCTTAATAAGGGCGAGTAGCGCCGGAATCATGCCGACCACGCTCATCGATGGCATCGCGACGCGCTACGAAGTGGTCGGCTCCGGGCCGCCGCTATTGATGCATGCGCCCGGCGGATTCAATGCGGTAGTCGAGGCGTGGTCGACACTCGGCGTCTACCAGAAAATAAAACTGCTTGATCATCTGCCGGCGCATTTCACCTGCATCCTGTTCGACCGCCGCGAATGCGGCCAATCCGGGGGCCGGGTCGAGCCAATCACCTGGTCGCATTATGTGGCGCAAGGCAAAGGCCTCCTGGAGCACTTGCGCATCGCGCGTGCGCATTTGATGGGCGGCTGTATGGGCTGCGCCCCGGTCGCCGCCTTTGCGGTGGCCTATCCGGACATGGTGGCGAGCCTGGTCCTGTATTGGCCGGTCGGCGGCGCCAAATACCGCATCTCCAGCCATCAGCGCTTTGCCGAGCATATCGCCTTCGTGCGTGACAACAGGCTCGAGCGGGTGGTCGCGCTCGTTCGCGCGGAGGGTAAGCCGTTCGGCGCCGATCCGCGCGGCGGCCCATGGGCCTCGGCGATCAAGCGCGACGCCGATTTTGCCGCCACTTATGCGCGACAAGATCCCAAACAATACATTGCGACCTGCGAGAGCATGCGCGACGCCTTGTTCGACCGCGACACTGCGCCTGGAAGAGTGCCTGCCGCAATCCAGCTATTGGGACGCCGCCGTCGAGGCGCAGACCGAAGCGGCGACGAATCCGCGCCTGCTCGAATTTCTGCGCGGCGTGCAGCTATGACGAATCGATGGGTGCGGTGCGCGTCAGGCTGGGATGTTTCCCGGTCCATCATCGCCGTGGCCCGGACGATCGCGTTCCGGCTGATCGCGGGAGGAAACCTCGGGGGAGCGCCGCCGTTCGGCGGCGCTTCGCCGGTCGCGCAAGCGAATGACATTATCGGCATTGGCGGCTTGCGCTTGCGCGATCGCTTTGGCCATGACGCGGCTTAGATCGGACACCTCGAAGGGCTTGCGCAGGACCGCGAATTCAAGCTCCGCCTCGGTCGCGCCGCTGGCAAACCCGGTGACCAGCACGACGGGCAAGTCGGGCCGGCGCTGGCGGAGCGCGCGCGCGAGTCCGACGCCGTCCATTGGACCGGCCATCACGATATCGCTGATGACGAGATCGAACGGCGTGCCCTGGGCAAGCTCCAGCGCCTCCTTGGCGCCGCCCGCCCGCTGCACGCGATAGCCGAGCTGTTCGATCATCTGCTCGGTGACTTTGGCAACCTCCGGATTGTCTTCGACCAGGAGGGCGGTGCCGCCTGCAAGCTTTTCAAGCGCTGCATTCGGTTCGTTCTGCGCCGGCTTTGGCACCGCCCCGCCGCGCGGCAAATACAGCGTGACGCAGGTGCCGCGGCCGAGTTCGCTGGTGATGGTGATGGTGCCGCCAGACTGATGGGCGAAACCGTAGACCTGCGACAAACCCAAGCCGCTGCCCTTGCTCGGCCCTTTGGTGGTGAAGAACGGATCAAACACCAAGGGAAGAATGTCCGGGGCGATGCCGCAGCCGTTATCGGTGATGCTCAAAGCGACGAATTCACCTTGCAAGCGCGCCGGTGTCTGTTGCGGCGTCAATTCCACGTTCTCGGCGGAAACGGTGATGACGCCGCCCTCCGCCGGCATTGCATCGCGCGCATTCAGCGCCAGGTTGACGAGCGCCAGCTCGAATTCGCTGGCATCGATCAGCACCGGCCAGGTTTCCGTAGGCATATCCGTCACGAGCCGCGCCGCGGCGCCGAGCGAAGTCGCGAGCATGTTGCGAAAGGCCTCGATGCGTTCGCTCAAATTGGTCAAGGCCGGATGGAAGGTCTGGCGCCGCGAAAACGTCAACAGCTGGCGCGTGAGCGCCGCGCCGCGCTTGGTCGCAAGTTCGATCGCCTCGGCAGCGCGGCGACCCTTTTCGTCGTCGGCAACCAGCCTCTTGAGCGATTGCAAGTGGCCGCCGACGATCATCAGCAGATTGTTGAAATCGTGCGCGACGCCGCCGGTCAATTGCCCCAGCGCTTCCATTTTCTGCGCCTGGGCGCGCTGCGTTTGCCCCTCTTGCAGCGCCAATTGCGCGTTGCGCCGCTCCGTAATATCGCGCGTGATCTTGGCAAAGCCGATCACTGCGCCGTTTTCGCCGGTGATGCGGTCGATGATGGCATTGGCCCAAAATAGACTGCCGTCCTTGCGCACGCGCCAACCTTCCGCTTCGTAACGGCCTTCTTGCGCAGCAATTTGCAGCGCGCGCGCCGGCAATCCGGCGGCGCGATCGCGGTCGGTATAGAAGCGCGAAAAGTGCTGGCCGATGATTTCCTCGGCGGAATAGCCTTTAATCCGTTCGGCGCCGGCATTCCAATTGACCACGAGCCCGTTGGGATCGAGCATGAACAAAGCGTAATCGGTGACGCCTCCGATCAAGGTGCGGAACTGGCGGGCGGTTTCGCGCAGCGTCTGCTGCGCCACTTGCCGCTCGGTAATGTCGCGGGTGACTTTGGCGAAGCCGATCAGTTTATCTTTCTCATCACGGATCGCATCGACCTCCACCGCCGCCCAGAACCGGCCGCCATCCTTGCGCACGCGCCAACCTTCCGCCTGGTAATGACCGTCGCGCGCCGCGGCTTCGAGAACGCGCATGGGCAGGCCGGCCATGCGGTCCTCTCGCGTGTAGAATTTGGAAAAGTGCTGTCCGACGACTTCCGCCGCCGAATAACCCTTCAGGCGTTCCGCGCCGGGATTCCAGTTTACGATGATGCCGCTCGGATCGAGCATATAGATGGCGCAGTCCTTCACGGCATCGACGAGGAGGCGGAATTGTCGTTCGCTCTCGTAGAGAGCTTGCTGCGCTTGCCGCCGTTCGGTGATGTCGCGGGTGATCTTGGCGAAGCCGACAGCGCGGCCGCGGGCATCGCGCACCGGCCGGACCACGGATGCCGCCCAGAACCGGCCGCCGTCCTTGCGGATGCGCCAGCCCTCCTGTTCGGCTTGCCCGGTGCGGCTCGCGCGCGCCAGAATTTCATCCGGCACGCCGGCGGCTTTGTCTTCGGTGGTAAAGAACAGGGAAAAATGCTGGCCTACGACCTCGGCAGCGCGGTAGCCCTTGATCCGCTCGGCGCCGGCGTTCCAGGTGCGGATCACGCCGTCGCGATCCAACAGATAGATCGCGTAATCGGTGACGGCATCGACCAGGAGCTCGAGCCGGGCGGCGGCAGGCAGGTCTTGTATGGAACCGGAAAACTTGAGTTCCATTTTGTTCACATCGCGCCGTGAGGACTGCTTTGTCGTAGGGGCGTTGATTGCTATTGTGAACCAGGCTGGTCCCACGTCTTTGAGCAACATTTCCGGCGGTTAACGGTTCCGTAGCTTGCGATTTTGCAATGTGATTGCCATGCGAGTGAACGTAAGCAGAAGTCTCCCGGCCACATCCCTTGGCGGCGGTCTATGGCGCCTGGAGCCACCCGGCGATCGCGAAGATGGCCTCCCGCGCGGCATTCCGTCCCGGTCCGTTCCGGCCGATCGGGACGATTTGCCTTACAAAGTCGAGATTTGGAACGAGTCCGGCGCCTCGGTTGAGCAAATCGTCGCGATCACCGCCAACGCCAGCATCGGCTATGCGGCGTACTATGCGGCAACCCGCGAGTATCCGGATCGTCACATTACATTGCGCCACAAGAACAGCGTCGTCGCCCGCTGGAGCGGCCCACAGCACTGACATTGTGATTCCGCGAGCGGCGCAGAGACCCGCGATGATCCAGCGCATGGCCAAAGTCGGGCGGTTGGGTGTCGTTACCGACCAAGCCGAGAAGCTCCCTTACAGCATCGAACTGTGGGACAGCGGCGGACAGTCGCTCGAACGCGTGCTCGCGCACGCGCTCAATGCACAGCTTGCGCGGGCGCTCTTTCACGCGGCGCAGAAGGAGCATCCCGAGTCGCGAATATTGTTGCGCCGCGGGGCGCGAACGGTCGCGGATTCCGCCGACTAGCGATCAATATTTCGGGTCGCGATCCAAAAGTTCGATCGAAACGCCCTCGGGACCGCGAATAAAGCAAATTCGCACGCCCGGACGGACCGTGGTCGGTTCGCGCGTGAATTCGACGCCCTTCTTTTTCAGCTCGGCGGCAACCGCATCGATGCCGCTCACGGTAAGGCCAAAATGATCGAGGCCGCGATACGGCGTGACCGGCGGCGCGTTCACGCCGTCGCTGGGGGCAACCGGAGCGATAAAGATATTGGCGCCGCCAAGCTTGAGATCGATGCGCGGTTTGCCCTGCTGCATGCTGCGAATGACCTCCGCGCCGAGCATCGATTCGAACCATTGCGCCATCGCTTCGGGTTCGGTGGTGCGCAAGTGAACATGATCCCAACCGTATTTAACTGCCTGCTGTGCCAAGGCGCTTCTCCCTTGTGTTGCTCGTTTGTAAACATCATTTTGGCCGAACCCGAAGCGCTGCACAATTAGCTAATGCCGCGCGGGCTTAGGATCGCTTGGCACTGCCGCGGCGGCGGGCCGGGCGGCGCCGGGCGCTGCGAGCCAGCCGGCTTGCGCGACGACGCCGTGCAGCATCTGCAGGATGCGCTGCAGTTCCTCGCGTTTGACCACACCAGCGGCGCCGTTTCCGCTCTGGCCGCGCAGCTCGAGGCGGAACGCCTCCTGCTCACGCGAGATCGTCAGCCGGTCGGCGAGCTCGGCGACGGCAGTGCTGAATTTGAGAATCTCCGGCGGGGTCTGCGACATCGCCGGCGCGGTCTTGGCGATGGCGGCCTCGCGTTCGAAAGCGATCGCTTCGCCGCGCAGATCCGCCGGCGCGCGTTGCGCCAGATTCGAAGTATTGGCGATGTAGTCCGTCGCACGCTCAAGCACCGCAAGGGCAAGCCGCCGCGTCAGCCAGCACGACCACGCGTCTGGATGTCCCGCATTGATCGCGCCGGCGATACGATCCTCCTGCGGCACATAGAGAAACGTGATGGTTTTCAGTGCGCGCAACATGACATCAAAAGTCTCGCAGAACGTTATTGCGGCCTGTCATTGGATCAAGTCGGGCCATTGATGAGTTCAGGAAATGGCACGATGGTCGATTTCACCGTTTTCATCGCGATGGCGTCGGCGACCGCGCGCGCGATCCCATCTTCGGAGAACGGATACAGCGTCTGCATATCGAACCAAGGATATTTGGCTTTGCCGCGATAGAGCATGTCGACCCCGAGCGGCAGGTCATTGCCTGTGAACCCCCATGAGCCGAGCACATTGATGTCCTTGGCGCAAATGCGGTGCCACGACGTGGTGATCGCGCCGGCATCGGTAAACTGGCCCATTTCAACATAGGTGCCGCCGTCGCGGAGAAACTCGATTCCCTCCGGTCCGGCGCTGGGATGGCCGGAGCAGTCCATCACCAGGTCGGCGCCGAACCCGCCGACAAGCTCGCGCACCCGCGCGATACGCGCGTCGGCGCTTTGGTAGCGTTCGATATCGACCGTCGCTTCGGCACCGAACTTGCGCGCGAGTTCAAGCCTTGGCTGCTCCGGCGCGCCAACGCAAATCACGCGCCCGGCGCCCATTTCCTGTGCGGCGGCAACCGCGAGAATCCCGATCGGACCGGAACCCTGGATGACGACGGTATCGCCCCATTTGAATCCGCCGACGCGCACCGCGCGATTAAAGGCGCGTATGCATGACGTCAGCGGCTCGGCAAGCGCACCGAGGCGGAGCGGCATGTCATCCGGCAACTTGTAGATTTTGGTGCCGGGCAACAGGTCGAGATCGACATAGACATATTCAGCGAAGCCACCCCACAGATGCGGCGGCTTGTCGAAGCCGAGATAGCGGCCGTAATAGACCGGGGTGAGGCATTTATTCGCGCTCTCCGGATAATGAATGCAGTAATAGCAGCGGCCGCACGGCATCAGCGGCGGGATCATGACTCGCGAGCCGACCCGCAGCGGCTTGCTCATGAAGTCTTCTTTAAATTCGCCGCCGGCTTCGACGATGACGCCGCCGAGTTCGTGACCAAGCGTGAACGGCCAGGGCAATGGCTTGGGCCAGTGACCTTTAAGGATGTGGAGGTCGGTGCCGCAGACGCCGCAGGCGCCAATCTGGATCAGCGCCGCCTTGTTTGGGATTTTGGGCCGGGGAACGCTGTGAATCACCGGCTTGGCGCCGGGACCGGCGAAGCTCGAGACGCGGATCTGTTCCATGCGGGCTTTCTCTCCGCCGTGCCAGGGTGAAGCTTAGCCCAATTACGCACGGCGGAGAAACGAGACCGGTGACTTCAGCTATTCGCCGATTGCGCGAACCAGAACGTCGGCGGTTTCGAGCGGCGAAAAATTCTGCTGTCCGGTCACCAGATTGCCGTCGCGAATGGCGAAGCCGCGCCACAGCCCGGCTTGCATGTAATTGGCACCGAGCTTCTTCAATTCGTCTTCGATGCGCCAAGGCATGACGTGCTTGTCGCGCGACAAGAGATTCATCTCCCAGACTGCATTATCCGCGGCCGCTTCCGCGAACTCCCAGGCCGATCGCAACATCGCGCGGCGCGCGCCAGCCGCGACATGACCGTTCCCACCGGCACGCCCTCCACCGCGGCAATTTCCTTGTACGAGAGTTCGTTCATCTCGCGCAGAACGACGACCTCGCGGAACGGCGATGGCAGCGCGGCAACGAGCCGGCGCATAGCGGCGGCTTCATGCTGCGCAACGAGCGCGCTTTCCGGCGAGGCTAGTGGACCAAATCTAACATTTGAATCCTGGGAGGGATTCCCGCCGGACTCGACACATGGGAGTC
>Ga0187819_10000112_pt1 | contig 36475 bp, 35 predicted proteins | sample NC_wetland_sal_i_15_FD_132411 | JGI IMG/M metagenome (GOLD analysis project Ga0187819, IMG submission 132411) | Wetland sediment microbial communities from Neuse River Estuary, North Carolina, USA - SO4_4 | ecosystem: Environmental > Aquatic > Freshwater > Wetlands > Sediment | place: USA... | reverse complement strand
TCCACGCTTCTTTCAGACCTTACCTCGCGGCTCGGCCCTTGCGCTTCGCTATCACTTCACCTCCATCTGGTTGTGAAGAGGACTTGCACCTCCAAGCTGTCGATCATGCTCGGCACACCAAAAAAACGCGGCGTGATCGGAACGATCACGCCGCGCCCCAGTTGTGCTCTGGTCCGAGAAAAACTTACCGCGCTAGCGGCCGCTGAAATACGGGTGCGCCGGGACGCCGCAGCGTGTAGCCCTGCGGATGACCCTGGGCATGCGCCAACGCATGCCCATTCGAATGGCCTGGCTGGCTGATGTGGCCATTGCCATTCCCCGACGCGGGCTGCGGCAGCCGCGCGGGATTACCGATAGGGCGGAGAGTGGCCGGAATCGCACTGACGTGATCGCTGATCGCCTGCAGCCTCTTCAGAATGGATTGCCATTGTTCCCAATCCAACTGCCGCAGGAACGGCCGCAATCCCTGAATGAAGGGATCCTCCAACAATGCTTCGCCGTCGGATTCCGGAATGAAGAAGCGGTTCAAGCCTACGTTGAGCGCCTCGGAGATTTTCTCCAGCGTGCCGAGGCTCGGCGTCATCTGCCCGCTTTCGATCCGCGACAGATACGACCTCGACACCTTCGAGCGCGACTGCAACTGGCTCTGCGTCATCGCGCGCGATTCGCGCAACTGACGGATGCGCTGGCCGATGTTCTCGACCGTCTCGCGGTTGGCGAATTTTTCGGGAGTGGTTTCAGCACCTGCCTCCTCCGCGGGTGCCGGTGGAGGAATCAGGAACTCTAAACGCTGAGGCAAGGCGCGCACGCAACGCCGGCAATTGCCGGTGCGTGTCCGGTATTGGACTAGACCACAGGTCTTGCAGCGAATGACTTCCCTATCCAACTCCAATGAATTCATCGTCTCTTTTTCTAGTTGTAGCGACACCGGTACTCCTCGCTGACTTTGTCCGGCGTGCGGATAGGAGAGGAACGTCGGAACGTACTTCGGGGGGGAAGGCAGTTACTGGCGCGACGGGGAGTATCTTTCACTCACCTATTTTCTGTCAAGAGTATTTTTAAACTTTTTTAAGGCCCGCTTCCGCGCTTCTCCCGTTTTACGCCCTGTTTTCGCCTGTTCTTCCGGACAGGTTTCTTCTCGCCCTTCTTCTCTTGCTTCGGAGTCGCCAACCCGCGGCGCATGATTTCGCGCCTCTTATCCCCGGCTCGTCCACATTGGGGCTCGCGCACCGCCGCCTTCGCGATAAACTACTTCTCTTTCGGGAGACCTGCATGCCCACACGCGACGACGCCTGGAAACTGCTCTGCGAATACACGCAGTCCGAAAGCCTGCGCAAGCACATGCTCGCCGTCGAAGCCTGCGTCCGCGCCTACGCTCGCAAGCACGGCGCCGGCGTCGACCGCTTCGCGGTCGCATCTGACGAAGAACTTTGGAGCATCGCTGCTCTGCTCCACGATTTCGACTACGAGCGCTGGCCCAACTACGAACACGCTGCAGACCAGGGACATCCCGCCGAAGGCGCAAAAATTCTCCGCGAGCACGGTTATTCCGAGGAAATCGTCCGCGCCATTCTCTCCCACGCCGATTATTCCGGCGTCGCCCGCCAATCGTTACTCGAGCACACCCTCTTCGCCTGCGATGAACTCGCCGGCTTTCTCACCGCCTGCACCTACGTCCGCCCGTCGAAAAGCATTCTCGATTTGGAAGTCGATTCCGTGAAGAAACGCTTGAAAGACAAAGCCTTCGCTCGCGGCGTCTCTCGCGACGACGTCCGCAAAGGCGCCGAAGAACTCGGCATCCCCCTCGAAGAGCATATCGCCTTCTGCATCGCCGCCATGCGCGAAAACGCCGACGCCCTCAGCTTGCGCGGCAACATCGGCACCCAGGCCGCGTCCTCCTAGCACTAGCGCGCCAACGCAAACGGTTTTTCTGCCATTTTTCCGGCCGGTGCAGCCGGTAGCGATGTGCGCGTCGTTAGAAGGCCCGGCGCGAGTACAGCGTGATCGCCGCGCCGAACAGCATCGCCGCAATCATCAAAGCGATCACGCCCGCGGTGAACCAAGTCCGGCCGCGATCCGAGCTAAAAAAACTGGACGCGTCCGCCAAGCGCAAAAGAAATGATCTTTCATTTTGCGCGATCAGTTCGACCGTCGGCTCATCCAAATACTCCACTTTGGCGATGAAGCTGTACCCGCGACGAGGAATCGTCTCTATGAACACGGATTCCTCGTTCGTGTCGCCGAGGACTCCTCTCAACTTGTTCACGGTTGTATTCACGTTCGCGTCGTAGTTCAAACCCGTATCCCTCGGCCACATGCGTGCCCGCAGCACCTCTCGCGTTACGATCTCTCCGGGATTCTCCAGCAAGGCAATCAAGGCCTGGTACACCTTGGCCTGCACCTTCACGTGGAACCCATCTTTCCATAGTTCTTGGCGTTGCAAGTCCAGCTGAAAGGCCCCGAAGCGCAGACATCGAGCGGGAAAGTTCGCACAGCCACGTAAGCCTTGTTTCCGCTGTGAAGACGGTCTAGGAGCCAATGCCATGTTCATCGACTTCACCCCAGGGCCGACCGAGCATACCAACACATGCAGAAGCCGAGTACCACTCGCAAAGGCTTCCCTACCGAAATAACCACCCGCTTGACAGACGATTGCGGCAAGTTATAGCCTAGCTGTATATACAAGTCAAGATGGAGTTCCTTGTGCCCACCGCCAATTCTCAACTCGACCTCGACGGCACCGCCTTCTGTGCCTCCTTCAATCTCCGCAGAACCGCACGCGCGGTCACACGCCTGTTCGACCTCGCCTTCCAGGATTCCGGCATCCGCTCCACCCAATTCACCATCCTCGTGGGCGTCGCCAAAACCCAACCCACCTCTATTGGCGCTCTGGCCGACCTGTTAGTTATTGATCCTACGACACTTACGCGCAGTCTCCGCCGCTTGGAGAAAGAAGGCTTACTCACCGTCTCAGAGCGCTCCAATATGCGCCAGCGGTTCGTCAACCTCACTCGCTTGGGCGAGCGGACCCTCTCCCGTAGTCTTCCCGCGTGGCGAGCGGCGCAGGAGCGTTGGATCCAAGCCGTGGGCCCCGATCACTGGGTCGAGCTAAGGAACGAGCTGGAAAAGCTAGCCCGCGTTGCCATCGATCTGGATGACCCCAAAAAAAACACCCACGTCGCACCAGTCGTCCCCTAGAAATCAGGCACATGCCCCCGCAATTCTCAGGATCGCACCCCCACGCCCTTTTCCTCGAATTGGCGTAGAATACGCCCATGGCAAAGAAGGACAACCACGGCCTCCGCGTAACCTGCCCGTGCTGCCAAGCAAAACTCACCGTGGACGCAGCGCTGGGCGTAGTGCTCTCGCACGAAGCGCCCCCCAAGGCCGGTCCCAATGTCGACCTCACCGACGCCGCAGGCATCCTGGCCGAGCAAAATCGTAAGCGCGAAGACAAGTTCCGCGACTCCTGGTTCCAGGAATCAAATAAGGAAGACATCCTCGCCAAGAAGTTCGAAGAAGCCATGAAGAAAGCCAAAGACACCCCCGTCGGCAAGCCCATCCGCGACTTCGACCTCGACTAGCCACCGCGCCGGCTGGTCAGCGCGCCCGGCCTTTTCCGCCTCCGTGTCCTCTGAGACCTCTGTGGTGAATCCTTCTTTTTTTCTTTCTCTCCCGCGCTAAACTGCTACCGCCGATGATCCACCGCAAACTCTTCCGCTTAAAACTCCCCACGCAAACCCTCCTTCTCGGCAAGCGCACCCTGATCATGGGCGTCCTCAACGTCACCCCCGACAGCTTTTCCGACGGCGGCAAATTCTTCCGCGCCCACCGCGCCGTCGAGCACGCTCTTTCTATGCAATGCGCCGGTGCCGACCTAATCGACATTGGCGCGGAGTCAACCCGTCCCGGATCAGCAGGCACGACGACCCTCGAAGAACTGCGCCGGCTTTTGCCCGTCCTCCAAGCATTGCGCGGCAAACTCAAAATCCCCATCTCCATTGACACGCGCAAAGCGGCCGTCGCCGAAATCGCGCTGGGCGCAGGCGCAGCCATCATCAACGACGTCTCCGGCCTGAAGCACGACCCCCGCATCGCCGAAGTCGCCGCCCGCCACCGCGTTCCTTTGATCCTCATGCACATGCGCGGCGAGCCCCGCACCATGCAGAAAACTCCTTTCGCTCGCGACGTGATGAAAGATGTCACCCACGGCCTCCGTGCCTCCATCGAAAAAGCTCGAAACGCAGGCGTCCTGAAATCCCAGATCGTCATCGATCCCGGCATCGGTTTCGGCAAGAGCTTCCAGCAAAATTATGAACTGCTCGACAAGCTGCCGGAGCTCGCCAAACTAGGCTATCCCCTGCTGGTCGGCACTTCCCGCAAAGGCTTTCTCGGCGCAACGCTTGCCCTGACCAGGAAAGGCCGCACTCGCAGCGCCAAGCCCGCACCACCCGAAGACCGCATCTGGGCTACCGCGGCCACCGTCACCGCCAGCATCCTCCGCGGCGCCCACATCGTCCGCGTTCATGATGTCGCCGAAATGGTCCAAGTCGCCCGCGTCGCCGACTGCCTCCTCGCCCCCGCGACCCTGTAGCGCAAATAACGCCAGCTCTACCGTTTTTTCTAGCCAACCTGGCCGATTCAAGCTAGAATTCTTGCGTGCAATTCTTGGCGCAGGACACGAATATGTTCACCGTACGACCGCTCACCATCCTCTAATCCGCGAAGCACGCGGACCTGTTTCTCTTTACAGTTTCTATTATCAATTTCGGAACCGCGCCATTGCGCCTGATCTTTAGCCGCTTACGTGCAGAAACGCATAGGTTTTCATGGAAACGCAGGAAATTACGCTCGCGCAGGGGCCCATCCCTATCTGGGATTCCATCCGTGAAGCGATCCGCGGCTCACACCAGGACTTCACCACCGGCAGCCTGAACCGCGCCATCCTGCTCCTGGCCATCCCCATGGTCCTGGAAATGGTGCTGGAATCGCTCTTCGCCGTCGTTGACGTTTTCTGGGTCGGCCGGCTCGGCGCGGACGCCGTCGCCACCGTCGGCCTCACCGAGTCGCTGTTGAGCCTCGTCTTCGCCGTGGGCTTGGGCTTGAGCCTCTCCACAACGGCCATGGTCGCGCGCCGCATCGGCGAAAAAGATCCCGCAGGAGCCGCGGTCGCCGGAGTGCAAGCCATCGCCATCGGTATCGCCACTTCGCTCCTGGTCGGCGTGCCTTGCTTGTTCTACGCGCCGCGCTTGCTCCAACTGATGGGCGCATCGCCGCAAATCGTCGCGGTCGGCGGAGCTTACGCCCGCATCGCGCTCGGGGGTAGCGGCGCCATTCTTCTTCTCTTTCTCAATAACGCCATCTTCCGCGGCGCCGGCGATGCCGCTATCGCCATGCGCCTGCTCTGGGTGTCGAACATCATCAACCTCGTTCTCGATCCCTGCCTGATCTTCGGCTGGGGTCCTTTCCCCAAGCTTGGCGTCACCGGCGCCGCCCTCGCCACGTTCACCGGCCGGAGCATTGGTGTCGCGTATCAGTTCTACAGGCTGCTCCGAGGCACGGAGCGCATCCGCATCCTCCGCCGGCAGATTCGCATCAACCTCGGCGTCTTGCTGCGATTGGTCCGCATCTCATTGACCGGCATCCTCCAGTTCGCCATCGCCCACACCAGCTGGATTGGCCTGGTCCGCATCGTCAGCGTCTTCGGCTCCGCGGCTCTGGCCGGCTACACCATCGCCATCCGCATCGTCGTCTTCTTGATCCTGCCGTCTTGGGGGCTGAGCAATGCCGCCGCTACGCTCGTCGGGCAGAATCTCGGTGCCAAGCAGCCCGAACGCGCCGCCACCTCTGTCTGGCGCACCGGCTTCTACAACATGCTGTTCCTCGGGGGCATCGGCCTCATCTTCACGCTGTTCGCCGAACCCGTCGTGCGCCTGTTTACGCAAGACCCTCTCGTCGTACCACTCGCCGCCTCGTGCCTGCGCATCATCAGCTATGGCAACATCGCCTACGCCTACGGCATGGTTATGCTCCAGGCCTTTAATGGTGCCGGCGACACGGTCACGCCGACCATCGTCAATTTCTTCGGCTTTTGGCTGCTGGAGATCCCGCTGGCCTATTTTCTGGCGCTTCACGCCGGCCTGCGGTCCAACGGCGTCTACATCTCCATTGTCGTCGCCGAAGCAGCGATCGCTATCGCCGGCGTGCTCCTGTTCCGCCAAGGCCGCTGGAAGCGCCAGCAAATCTAACCTTCCCCGTTGCAGCCATGCCGTGTACGGGCGCGCCTCGGCGCGCCCGACCCTCACCGTGGCACAGGCACTCCTGCCTGTGCTCCGACGACCTCTCATCTCCCTTCCATCTCAATCAGCGCCGGACCACCACCTTAATCTTTCCCTCTTCCCCCTTTGCAAAATGGCGCCGCGTTGCATCGATCCTCTGACACGCACCCTCGCCTGAGGTTACAATCATGTCCGTCGATACCTTAGGTCGCTTAGGCAAAGGTCTCCGATGAGCTCTTCTCTCCGCGTCATGAAATTTGGCGGCACTTCCGTCGGCGATGCCGCCTGCGTCCGCCGCGCCGCCGCCATCGTTAAATCCGCCGCCGCGCAAGGTCCCGTCGTGGTCGTGGTCTCCGCAATGAGCGGCGTCACCAACCGCCTGATCCAAGCCGCCCATCGCGCCGAAGCCGGCGAACAAGACTCCCTGCCCGCACTCATCAACGAACTCGGCCGCCAGCACACCACCGCTCTCGAAGCTCTCGTGCACGACCCGCAAAAGCGCGCCCCCATCGCTTCCGCTTGTCAGCAAGTCCTCGACGAGTTGGATCGCCTCCTCCGCGGCACCTCGCTTCTCCGTGAGCTGACGCCCCGCGCGCTCGACGCCATCTCCGGCATTGGCGAGCGCCTCTCCGCTCCCCTCGTCGCAGGCGCAATCGGCGAGCTCGCCGTGCCCAGCGTCGCCGTCTCCGCCACCGAGGTCATCGTCACTGACCCCCATCACGGACGCGCCGAGCCTCTGATGGCTCCCACGCGAGATCGCGCCCAAGCGCGCCTCCGTCCGCTGCTCGACCAAGGCATCGTCCCCGTCGTCACCGGCTTCATCGCCGCCGCACCCCACGGCATCCAAACCACGCTCGGCCGCGGCGGCTCGGATTATTCCGCCACCATCCTAGGCGCCGCTCTCGATGCACAAGAAACCGTCATCTGGACCGATGTCGATGGCGTGAAGACTGCCGACCCGCGCCTCGTTCCCGAAGCCCGCACCATTCCCGAAATTTCCTACAACGAAGCCGCTGAGCTCGCCTACTTCGGCGCCAAAGTTCTGCATCCGAACACTCTGCGCCCGGTCACCGCTGCAGGCGTCCCCGTCTGGATTCGCAACAGCTTTGCTCCCGAAAAGCCCGGCACGAAAATCACCGCCGAAGGCATGCCCACCGGCGGCGGCGTCAAAGCCCTCACCGCCATTCGCGACGTCACCCTGATCACCGTCGGCGGCCCCGGCATCGTCGGCCTTCCCGATGTTCTCGCCCGCTCCTTCGCGGCAACCTCTGAGACGCGCACCAACGTCTTTCTCGTCTCGCAATCTTCTTCGCAAAACGACATCTGCTTCGTCATCTCCTCCGCCGATGAGAAACGCGCTCTAAAAGCCCTCCGCGACGCCTTCGCCCCGGAAATCGCCGAGCAGACTGTCGAGCATGTCACCGCCAATCCCGACATCGCCATCGTCGCCGTCGTCGGCGAAAACATGCGCGGCATCCCCGGAATCGCCGGCCGCACCTTCACCGCCCTCGGCCGTGAAAACGTCAACATCATGGCCATCGCCCAAGGCTCCTCCGAATACAACATCTCCCTCGTCGTCCAGGAAAGCTCCATGCAACGCGCCCTCACCGCCCTCCACAAAGAATTCCGCCTCCACGAACCCGCCCTGGCCGAAGCCCCGTCCCTGGCAAGCAAATCCTAAAGGCGAGAACCCCTGTAGCGGCCGCTTTCCGAAGCGGGCGCCTTCTGCCGCATCAGCTACTCTCTTTGCATGGAGAATCTCAACCCAGCGTTGACGATTGTCATTTTGAGCGCATCCGACTCGCCCAGAACGGTTTTTGCGAAGGGCAAGGATGCGCGAAGAATCTCAACGTACAGCAAAAGCAAAGAATGCATCGTCGAAGTTTGCTGGTTCACCGAAACATCAGGCAGGCGCGCTACGGTTTCGCAATCAACTCAAACACCGCATAGTTCCCCGCAATCTCCCGAAACTTTTCTGCTTGCGACCCCGGCGCCACCGGGAAAAACTTCTTCACTGCGCTCTGGTACCGGTCCAGATATTCCTTCAATAGCTCCGGCTTCTGCTCGTCCGCAATCGGCCGCAATCCAAACCGTTGGCGTTTGCTGCCGCGCTTCAACGTGATTTCCCCGGCCGCTTCCGCATTCCGCACCCATTGCGTGCGCCCTCGTGGCGCCACCAGGATTTGCCTCCCGCCAACCTCCATCAAATTCACCGGCGTCGAGAAAATCTTCCCCGTCTTTCGCCCCCGCACCTGCAGCAAATAGATGAACTCGGGGCCGATCCCCAGCCCCGCTAGGAATCCCATAGTTCGGTTGAAGAACGCCTCGATGCCTGTCGGCGGCTGAAACGTCGTCGTTTTTTGTTCTGAGCTCATGACCTCATTCTAGCAGCCTGCCTGCCCCTTCCCGTCTCGGCATGGTTTGCGGAATCGCCCCGCTCGACGCGCAACCGCTAAGTCCATTCAAATCAACAGAATAGTACCAGGTTAGTAAGTATTTGACGCGTTATCCCAATCCATGCTATACGGTACGTTGCCTGGACCTTCCCAGCTCGAATTCGGTCCTGGCGCTCCATTCGTTCTCCCGCGCCTCCGATCCGGCCTCGCTTCACGCAATTCCTTCACAGTAGTGCACGCGCAAGCCTCTTGTTTTCATGCACATCCTTCACAGTACCCACGTGTACCCCTCCGGAGCGAAACTGCAGCGAAAGTCGCTTCCTTTGTCGCCACTCCGCTATACTTCGGGCCGCTCCATCGCCAACCACTGCTCCGATTGGCGAATTCCTCTTTCGAGGTGCAACCTGATGCGGCTCGGCCTTCTTTTCATTACTTCATTACATCTTTGCTTCATTACTTCGCCTTCCGCCGCTCAGTTGCCGCCCCCCAGCCCCGACCCCCTCGCGAAACAGTCCGCCGCCACGCAGGCCTGCTCCGCCACCGAAGCCTCCTGCGCCGCCGCCGCCGCCAAAATCTTGCCGCAAGTCATGGGGCCCTCGCCGATGGAGGAAAACCTGCGCCGCCTGACCGACGAAATCGGCGGCCGCGTCACCGGCTCGCCCGAAATGGCCAAAGCCGTCGACTGGGCCGTGGCCGCTTTCCGCGCCGCCGGCGTCGACGTTCACACCGAAAAATACAAGCTGCCCGTGACTTGGAGCGAAGGCGACACGCGCCTGGAACTTCTCGGCCCGGAGAAATTTCCCGTACGTCTGGTCGCCGAAGGCTGGTCGCCGTCAACACCGCCGGGCGGCATCGAGGCCGATCTCATCGACGTCGGACCCGGCGCGGAAGATGATTTCGCGCGAGCGGGCAGCGCGGTTAAGGGCGCCATCCTCCTCGTCTCCACCGAAATCGGTTCCACCTGGGCTGATCTTTTCAATGAGTACGCGCTACCACCGGCCATCATTGACCGCGCGATGAAAGGCGGCGCTGCCGCCATTCTGTGGATGGGGGCGCGCGAGCGCCTGCTTTTGTACCGGCACACCAACACGGGCGAGGATCAGCTCGACGTGATTCCCCAGGCCATGGTCGCGCGCGAAGATGCCATGCGTTTGGCCCGCGCCATCGTCGCCTCTCCAGGCAAGCTGCGCGTGCGCTTTACCATGCCCAACAAGATCGGCGGCCCAGTCGATCAGTTCAATGTCATCGGCGAAATTCGCGGCTACGAGAAGCCCGACGAAGCGGTGATCCTCGGCGCGCATCTCGACTCCTGGGAGTTCGGCACCGGCGCGCTCGACAATGGTTGCAACGCCGCGCTGGTTATCGAAGCCGCGCGCGCCATCAAAGCCACCGGCCTCGTGCCCCGCCGCACCATTCGCTTCGCGCTCTTCAGCGGCGAAGAGCAAGGGATGTTCGGCTCCTGGCAGTACGTCATCGCCCATCGCGCGGAACTGGACAAGATTCGCGGCGTGATTGTGTACGACTCCGGAATCGGCCGCGTGAGCGGATATTCTCTCAGCGGGCGGCGCGAGATTCGAGACGCTCTACAGGAGATTCTCAAGCCCCTCGGCTCCTGGGATGTGAATCACCATTCGCTCGATGGGGATATCGGAACGGATAACTGGGATTTTCTCCTCGAAGGCGTGCCCACGATGGTCGCGAATCAGGACGAAGCGAACTACCTGCCGAATTATCACGCTGCTTCCGACACCTTCGACAAAGTGGATATTCGCGAGCTGAAAATCAACACCGCCATCGCGGCGGTCACGGCTTGGGGAGTCGCCGATCGCGCCGAGCCGCTCGGCAAGCGCCTGTCGCGCGCTGAAATCGAGGAACAGCTCCGAGACACGGGACTCGATGAAAAAATGAAGCAGCAACGCTACTGGGACCTCTGGCAGAACGGCACGCATGGACGAAAACCGTAGCTACGCTTGCCGCAATCCAACAAAGACAGAGACGGGCAGGGCGCGCACCATCGCTTCATTCGCAGCATCAAATCTTTTGCGTGCTGCAACCCGCTATACTGGTACGGTGTCACCATTGAACAGTTCATCCCAGGAAATCACGCCCAGAGAAACTCGGCGCGCGCGTATTCTGGGAATAGACTATGGCCGCGCGCGCATCGGGCTCGCCGTCGCGGACGCTCTCACGGCCCTGGCCCGCCCGCTGGATACGCTTGACCGCGTCAACCGCAACGAGGATATGCGCCGGCTGCGGGAAATCGTGCGGGCCCACGGTGTAAAGCAAATCGTTGTAGGTTTGCCGCTGCGGCTCGACGGAACCCACGGCGAAATGGCGGAAGAGGCTTCGCGTTTCGCTGAGCGCGTCCGAAAACAGCTCGGCGTTCCCGTGGAAATGATGGACGAACGCCTGACGAGTTGGGAAGCAGAGCGCTTGCTCGAAGAACAAGCCGGGAGAGTGTTCCACGAGGGCGCGAAGGGCGCGCACGGAAAACGCAAGCAAGCGCCGCCCCGATCCTCCGTGGACGCGGTCGCGGCCGCGGTGATCCTCAAGGAATATTTGGAACAGCAGCAAGCGGCAAAGGAGAGCGCGTAAATTTTATGAGCGCGACGCCGATGGGCCTGGTGCTGGCAAGCATGACGAAGAGGCGGGGCTGAATTTGAAAATTGCAGCCATATGTGTTCTGGTGCTGTTGGTCGCAGCCGCGGGCGTCGCCGCCTGGTTCTGGGTCGGCATCGAGCGGCCGTACCGCGCATTCCCGGCGGAAGGCGTGTTCGTCGATCTGCCCCATGGAGCGTCAGGCCGAACGGTGGCGCGTCTCCTGCAGCAGAATGGCGTGATCCGAAGCGCGTTTGTGTTCGGAATCTTTGCGCGGCGGCATCCGAAGCGCCACTTGCAGGCCGGCGAATATTTCTTCGATCACCCCATCACCGGACACGATGTATTCTGGCAGATCGCCGACGGCCACATCTACGAGCAGCCATTCACGGTGCGCGAGGGCGAAACAATTTTCGACATCGCGCGCGATTTGGAAGCAGGAAAGTTCATGAGCGTGAACGAATTTTTGAAGGCGGCGCAAAATCCCGAATTGATTCATGATATGGCGCCGAATGCGAAAACTTTGGAAGGTTTCCTGTACCCTGCCACGTACAATTTGCCGCGGCATCCGGTGGCCATCGAATTGACGGCGGAAATGGTCAAGAAATTCAGGGAAGAATGGAACCGCATCGCCTCTGCGGCTCCGATCGCGCAGGGCAACGGGCTCGCCGGGCAGGTAGTTACCTTGGCATCGCTTGTGGAGCGCGAAACGCCAAAGCCGGACGAGAGGCCCGTGGTTGCAGGCGTGTTTGAAAACCGGCTCAGCAAGAATATGCGGCTGCAGTGCGACCCAACCGTGATTTACGCGTTGGAGCAGATCGGGCAGTACAAGGGCTCGTTGACGGGCGAAGACCTGCATTTCGATTCTCCCTACAACACGTACGAACATGGCGGCCTTCCGCCGGGACCCATTGGAAATCCCGGGGAAACCTCGCTGCGCGCCGCGATGACTCCGGTAAAGACATCCTTTCTCTATTTTGTGGCCAACACCCAGGGAGGGCATTTTTTTGCCGCCACGCTGGAAGAACATAATCATAACGTGACCATGTACCGGCGCCTTCTGGCCGGACTGCCGGCGGACCCTCCGCCGCCACCGCCGCCGGTCGCCAAGAAACCCCAGGCCAAACACCGCCGAGGCGCGGCCCGATGAGTGAATCGCTGCGAACCAAGAAAGAGTTGATCCTGGAGACCGCGCGAGAGATCGGCGCACAGAGGTTCACGCCCGCGGAGATCGACCAGTTGCGCCGCCGGTTGATCGCCGAGCACGGCGAGGAAGGTAAGACCGGAAACGACTACATCGCTGACGTATTAAAGAGCGCTGGGATAAAGGTCGCACTGACCTTGCAAGAAGAAGCCGAAGAGCAATACGAAGAAGAGTTTGAGGATCTGCTGCACTTCAAGACGCTGGAAGACGCCGAAGTCAGCATCATGCGCCTGGATGAATTGATGCGGAAGTTTCAAACGCACGGTGAGCACGCCGCCGTCGAGCGCGTCTTGAACGTGGCGCGGCTTGGCAAACGCCGAGCGGAAATGATCGCGCGGAATCCCAAAGTCGAGCTGCCGAAGCGCGCCGAAAAAGAAGAGATTGCCAATTGGTTCCGCATCTGGCTGGAAACGCCGGACGTTTTCTTCGATTGGCTCGACGTCCGCAAACAATCCGCGGAGTTTCAAGCGAAGTTTCCGCAGCCGGAGCTGGAGGAATGAGCGCAGCGGGAAATGCGCCGGTGAGTGGCGGGCCGCTGGAGTTGCCGCCGTTTTCCCTGGATGTGGAATCGCTCGATCTTGGCGCGGACACGGCGGCGGTGGGACTCGAGTTGCTGGAAACCGAAAACCGCGAACCGGTGAAGGGCAAGGAAGCGGCAGAGATCTGGGCGGCAGTTTTCCCTGCCCTGGCAGCCAGCGAAGCTTTCGTAATCGATTTTTTCAGTCACATCGACCGGGTCCGCGATTTTTGCAACAGGAACGAGATTCATTTTCGCGAAGCGGCCGAGCGCTGCCTGGTACTTCGGCAGCCGACGGAAACGCAGTTGGAGCAACTGTTCGCCCGGTTTGAGGGCGAAACGTTCGGCGTGCGCGCCGGCGTGGCAGCCGAGGCTCCCGACCCCGCGCTGGAAAAGGAACTCTCGCACCGCGGCCTGGACGCCTACCAGCTGGCCTACGCCCGCTACACCTTCTGCGCCGTCTGCGAACCCGAAGACGGCTGGATCACGCTGCTGAGCAAGACGCTGTGGCCCACCGAAGTGATCCGCCGCATCCGCCCCGCCGTGCAACGCTTCGACGTCTACATCTCCCGCCCCCATTGATCAGCGCTCGAACGGCGAACCGCACCAGTTATTCGTAGCATCAGACTGAGACCCGAAAAGCCAGCGGCGCCATCCGCTGGATTGCGAAGGGCGCCGCTGGAGAGAAGGTCAGCGCATCCCGAGGATGCTGCTGATGCTGACTATTGCACGATGAGCGTCAGCTGGGCGGTCTGTGGTGCGGCGCCGCTGACCGTCATGGTGACCATGATGGTGTAGGTTGCAGACGGAGTTGACAAGCTTAGCTTCGCGGCATTACTTGTCGCATTCCCCGCTGCGTTACTCACGACAACCGCGAACGTGGACCCGTTGTCGGCGACCGTCGTCGATGGAGTCGTGTAGCTGGCCGATGTCGCGCCGTTGATGGCGGTGCCATTCTTCTGCCACTGGTAAGTCAGGGGTGCCGTGCCCGCTGCCACGACGGCAAACGTCGCCGTCTGCCCAACCGGTGCTGTTTGGTTCGTCGGCTGGGTCGTGATGGTTGGCGCCGACTCGGGCGTCGGCGTGGAGCTTGAGCCGCCGCTGCTGGCGCAACCGGCCAGGAACGTGGTTGCCGACATGGGCAGCAGCACCAAGCACGCCGTCAGCGCCACGCTAACGGTGCGCATACGGCCTGCCGGGCTCTGCATCCATGCCAGCATCGCTGCCAGGCACAGCAGCAAAGCCACGATAGTGAGCGGCAGGAGTTGCATGGACGACGGCAGCTGCATCTTCGGCTCAGATTGGGGTTGCGGCGCCAGCATGCCGGTGCCGGTGGTAGCCGCCGTGATATTGAAGCTTCCAGGAGCGGCTTCCGTAGCCGGGCAGTTGAGTGTGGTCAGCGCTGGTGCGCCCGAGCAAGCGAGGGTCACGTTGACCGTGTCCGTTGGCGCGCCTCCGGTGGTGTTGAGCTGCACGGCCCAGGTAGCCGCCTGTCCAGCCTTGATGGTTTGCGTCAGCGAACTGCTGGCAGCCGCAACCAGGGAGATGTTGAAGCCGTTGCCGCCGAGGGTGATGGTTTGCGTGGTTGTCGCGGCGTTATCGGTGACGGTGATGGAGGCCGGGCGAGCGCCGGTTGTAGTCGGCGTGAAGGTCACGGTGATGGTGCACTTGCCGCCGTTAGCCGCGACTGCCGTGCCGCTGCAGGTATTGGTCTGGGCATAGTCGCCAGGGTTGGCGCCGGTCAAGGTGACGCTCGCAATGTTGAGCGCCGCCGTACCGCTGTTGGTCAGTGTGATCGTTGGCGCCGGGGCCGAGGTGCTGCCCACGAACTGGTCGGCGAACGTCACGGCGCTGTTGCTGAGGGTGACCGCGGGAGCAGCGGCGACGGCGGTGCCGGTGAGGGTCACCATCTGCCCGCTGTCGGCAGCATTGTCCGTCAACGTGAGCGTAGCCGTACGAGCGGAGGGGGTCGCCGACGTTGGGTTGAACGTGACCATGATCGTGCAGGACGCGCCAACCGCTACGGAGGTCCCGCAGTTGTTGGTCTGAGAGAAGTCGCCGGCGTTGGTGCCGCCGATGGCGATGCCATTGGCAGGGATCGTCAGCGCAGCGGTTCCGGTAGCGTTACTCAGGGTGATGTTCTGCGGCGTCGAGGCGGTGCCGACGGTCTGGGCAGTGGCAAAGACCAGCGGGTTGGGACTCAGGACGTCCGCAGGCGCGACGGCGGTGCCGGTGAGGGTCACCATCTGCCCGCTGTCGGCAGCATTGTCCGTCAACGTGAGCGTGGCGGTACGAGCGGCCGGAGTCAGCGACGTTGGCTTGAACGTGACGCTGATCGTGCAGCTCGCGCCAACCGCTACGGAGGTGCCGCAGTTGTTGGTCTGAGAGAAGTCGCCGGCGTTGGCCCCACCGATGGCGATGCCATTGGCAGGGATCGACAGCGGAGCGGTGCCGGTGGCGTTGCTCAGGTTGATGTTCTGCGGCGTCGAAGCGGTGCCGACGATCTGGGGGGTGGCAAAGACCAGCGGGCTGGGACTCAGGACGTCCGCGGGGGCGACGGCGGTACCGGTGAGGGTCACCATCTGCCCGCTGTCGGCAGCATTGTCCGTCAACGTGAGCGTAGCGGTACGAGCGGCCGGGGTCGCCGACGTTGGCTTGAACGTGACCATGATCGAGCAGCTCGCGCCAACCGCGACCGTGGTGCCGCAGTTGTTGGTCTGAGAGAAGTCGCCGGCATTGGTGCCGCCGATGGCGATGCCATTGGCAGGGATCGTCAGCGGAGCGGTGCCGGTGGCGTTGCTCAGGGTGATGTTCTGCGGCGTCGAGGCGGTGCCAACGAGTTGGCCGGTGGTGAAGGCCAGGGGGTTGGGACTTAGGACGTCCGCGGGCGCACCGGCGATGCCGTTGCCGCTGAGCGTGACCACTTGCGGGCTGCCCAAGGAGCTATCCGCGACGGAGACTGTGGCCGATCGCGCGCCGATCACGGTCGGCTTGAAGGTTACGGTGATGGCGCAGCTCAGGCCTGCGGTAAGCGTGCCAGCGCAGGTGTTGGTCTGAGAGAAATCTCCGGGGTCGGCGCCTGCGATGCTGATGGCGATGCCGGTCAGTGTGGCGCCGCCGCTGTTCCTCAAATTGACAACCTGGGTGTGCGAGGCAATGTTCAGCGGTTGGGGCAGGAACGTCAGGCTCGTCTGGTCGAAGCTGGCGACGGCAACGGCACTCACGTTTGCGATACCCGCGATGCTGCGGACACGATTGTTGGCGGAGTCAGCGAGGAGCAAATCACCGGCGCCGTCCAGGGCCAGGCCCTCCGGGTTGTTGAGGTCGGCTGCGGTGGCGGGACCACCATCGCCGCCGAAGTCAGCAGTTCCCGTGCCGGCTACCGTGTAGATGTCACCAGCGGTGAAGCCACCAACGGTGGCACCGAACACCTCACGGATGACCTGGTTTTTCGTGTCGGCGATAAAAATGTCGTCGGCGTTGTCGACTACTATTGTGAAGGGATTGTTCATTGTCGCGCTGGTGGCGGGTCCCGTATCACCGGTGTAGCCAGCGCCCGCACCTTGGTCGCCCGCGACGGTGTAGATGTCGCCGGCAGTCATGGGCGAAGGATTGGTCGTATTGTTAGCCGGGACTTCGCGGATGACGTTGTTTAGCGTATCGGCGATGAAAAGGTTTCCGAAGACATCGAAGGAGATACCGGTCGGGGAATTCAACTGCGCTGCGGTGGCCGCGGCGCCATCGCCGCTGTACCCAGCCGGTCCCGGCGTGCCAACGGCGACGTAGATGTGACCCGCTGTCATGGTTGCGGTGGTGTTCTTGGCAACTTCCCAAACGATGTTGTTGGTGGAATCCGAGAAGAAGACGTCGCCGGCAGCGTCGAGGGCCACGCCGTTGACGTGACCGAGCGTGGCGGCTGTGGCGGGTCCGGTTGCGCCAGCAAATCCACACACGGGAGTGGTGGTGGGGTCAGTGCCGGCCACGGTCACGATGTTTCCGCCCGTGATCTTGCGGACAAGGCAGTTGGAAGTGTCGGCGATGAAGACGTTGCCGAAAGGATCGGTGAAGACGCCCATGGCAATGTTCACGACGGAGCCAAGAGCGGGGCTACCGTCTCCACTGAAGCCATCGTCTTCCGGCTTGCCCGTCAGAGTCAACAAGTTGCCGGTCGAGATCGGGGTAGCGACTTTGCGGATGAGGCTGTTTTCGGCATCGGCGATGATGAGGTTGCCCAAGGTATCGACAGAAATGCCAGCCGGAAGATTCAACTCGCCGTCTATCGCGGGTGCGCCGTCGCCGCCGTAAGCGAAGTGGCCGTTGCCGGCGAAGGTGCTAATCGTTTCGGTCGTGTAGTCACCGGTACCGGAAGTAACCTGCCGGATGGCATTGCTATTGGCATCGGAGATGAAAATGGAACCGGTGGAATCGACGAACGTACCCGCAGGGAAAGTCAGGCTTGCGGTGATCGCTGTGCCGCCGTCGCCCGAATATCCATGCGTGCCTGCGGTGCCAGCCACGTCATAAATGAAGCCGGCGGTCATCCCGGTGCCGGGGGTCGGGCCCGCAACTTCGCGGATGACCTGGTTGCTGGTGTCGGCGAAGAAGAGGTTGCCCTTCGTGTCAACGAAGATGCCCTCGGGTCCGTTCAAAAGAGCCAGGGTGGCAAGGACTCCCGTGGTGTGCCCTATGGAACCCTGGACGCCCGCGACCGTATAGATGTGGCCTGCGACCATGGCGAAGGGGAAGACCTGCGCCGTGGCCGGGACTTCGCGGACGACGTTATTGGGGGTCGGGCCCGGGTTACCCAGGTCGCCGATGAACACGTTGTCGTGAGAATCGACAAAGACGTCGAACGGGCCGTTCAGCCCGGCGCCGATAGCGGCGGCGCCGTTCGCACCATAGCCAACAACGGGTGGGGCAGGCGGGACAGCGCCCAACGAGCCAGCAAACAAGTAGATGTTGCCCGCGGTGACGGGGCCTATGCCAACCGGCGCCGTGGCGGAGGCGCCGATGACAACGCGAATGGCATTGTTGCCGCGATCGGCGATGTACAGATTGCCGTGACTGTCGAAAGAGCAGCCGTCGGGAAAGTGCAGGTTGGCGCTCAGTGCGGGTGCACCGTCGCCGCCATATATATAGTTTGTCTCGGTCTCCACGCCAGCAACCGTGTAGATATTGAGGGCAGTCTTGCCGCCACCGGTCACGACGGGAATCTCGCGGATGACGGCATTGTCGGAGTCGGCGACGAACACGTTGTCGTTCGCGTCGAGGCACATGCCGCTGGGGCCGTCCATCTCGGCGTCGACCGCCGGTCCACCATCGCCGGAGAAGCCAACAACTCCGTTGCCCGCAAAAACTGACATATTGCCCGTCGTATGATCCACCCTGTAGACGCGACCGTAGTCGTTGTCCAGGATGTAGGTATTGCCCAAAGAGTCTTGGCGCACGGCAACGGGAGCGCCGATACTGGCGGAGGCTTTGGGAAGATTGATCGGGCCGCCGCCGGCCACCGTGGAGATGTTCTGGGCGCGAGCAGCGAGCGGAGCGATAATGGCAAACGCCAGGACTAAGAGTATTCGCAAGCGCATAGTTATTCCTGTTTCATCCCTTCCGTTCGAGCGAATTGAAAGATCTGAGAAGTGGCAGCTTGCTGGGTGCAGACCGTGATTCGGCAAATCGCAGAGGCGCACACGCGTTCTGTTGTTCACGTACTCTCCCTTGCTCGGTAAGCCGCTCTCCAGAGGGCCACCGACCTGCCGCTAAATTGAGGCGCACACACGTAGCCTATTGGTCTGAGAGAAACTGGCCAATAGACCAGTAGTCACTTTTCTTGGTCCCATCGAGGCCAAGGCTTGGTAGGACTGGTGCTCTAGTACTCGAGGTAGGCGGCGCGAGTCAATCATTTCCTGTATAACACTCATTGTTAAGGAGTTATAAGAGAGGCCCTCAGCCGGTCGGGCGGCGATTTAGGCCTGGCGCCAGTAGTCCCCAGTACCGTACCAGGGGAAAAAGCCACCGGACTTGGCCGCCCGATGGCCGTTTGTGCCCTTGTTCCCCATCCCTCCGAACCTGCTGCATTGACGGGCGTCTACGCGGTTGCTAGATTGCTTGGTTTGTGTCCGAGGACGGAACTTAGTGACTCGATGTGCGCTGGCATGGACGGTAGGGGCGACACTAGCGGCGTTTTCCTGCGGCTGCGGAGGGGGTGCGGTACGCACCACTACGACTGTGGCCCCAAAAGCCAGGCCTGTCGTCAAGGACGCTTCGCCGGAGGAATTGCTCGACAGGTACAACCAGATGGCGTTGGGCGTGAAGAGCGTCGACGCCACGGTGGAACTGAAACCCACCGCCGGCTCTAAATACAGTGGCATCATCGAGGAATATCATGAGGTGAAGGCCTTCCTGCTGGCGGCTCGACCCGCGGACATTCGCGTGATTGGCCAGGCCCCGGTGATCGGGACGACGGTCTTTGATATGGCCAGCGACGCCGAGACGTTTCGCGTGTCGATTCCCTCGAAGAACAAGTTCCTGGTGGGCCAGGTGGCCGCAGAGCGCACCGGCAGCAAGCCCATCGAAAACCTGCGCCCGCAGCACCTTCTGGACGCGCTGCTATGGCCGGAAATTCGTAAAGAGGAAACCGTGCTGCCCGAGGAGTTCAACGACGAAACGGCGCGGTATTATGTGCTGACCGTTCTGCGGGGGGGCTACCGGACGGAGATCCTGCGGAAAATCTGGTTCGATCGCGCCGATCTGCAGGTATCGCGGCTGCAGAGCTATGGCCCAAAGGGCGCCTTGCTATCGGACGTGCGTGTGTCGGATTGGCAGCCCCTTGTGGGGGATCAGGAGCATCCAGGGGCCGCAGCAACAAGCGGGGTCGCTGCGTTCCCGAGAGCCATTCGCATTGACCGGCCACACGACGATTACCGGCTCGATCTGCAAATCAGCAAGGTCACCCTGAACGAAGAAATCCCCGCCGAGCGCTTCAAACTCGAGCAGCCGGCCGGCAGTGAGTTGGTGCGCGTGGGTGAAACCGCGGAGGACAAGCAGCGATGATGGGCGAGCTCGTGGTTCGCAATTTATTGCACCGCCCGTTGCGCACGATGATCGGCGTGGCCGCCGTGGCGGTGGAAGTCGCGCTGGTGGTGCTGATCGTGGGGCTCACCTCCGGGCTGCTGCAGGAAACCGCCAAGCGCACCCAGGGAGTCGGCGCGGACGTGATGCTGCAGCCACCTGCGGCTTCGATATTTCTGGGGTTCAGCGGCTCGCCGATGCCCATCAAGATCGGCAATAAACTTGCCGAATTGAAATACGTGCAGGCGGTCGCCCCGGCGCTCCCCCAGTTCAACTCCTCCGGCGGCGCTGAAGTGATCTTTGGCATCGACCCGGAAAGCTTTCGCGCGGTCTCCGGCGGATTCGTGTTCCTCCAGGGGCGCGACATGGAAGGGCCCGACGATCTGCTGGTAGACGACTGGCAGGCGAAGGCCAAGAACGTCAAGGTGGGCGACACCTACACCGTGTTGAATCATGAGTGGCACGTCGCCGGCATCGTCGAACACGGAAAGCTCGCACGGGTGTTTGTACCCATTACCACCCTGCAGGAGTTGGTCGGCGCAAGGGACAAGGCCTCCGTCTTTTTTCTGAAGTGCACGCGTCCCGAACATACCGATGACCTGATCGACGAGATTCGCACCGCCTTACCGGGCTACACCGTCCGGCCGCTGAAGACCTATCTTGCTCTGATGACCTCGACGAACATTCCGGGCCTCGAGACCTTTATCCATTCCATGATCGCGTTGGCCATCACCATCGGGCTGCTGGTCATATTCCTCACCATGTATACCACTGTGATCGAGCGCACCCGCGACATCGGCGTGCTGAAATCGCTGGGCGCGGATCGCTCTTTTATCGTGCGATCCTTGCTGACGGAGACGGCGGCCCTATGCGCCTTCGGCATCGCCGCAGGCGTCGGATTGAGCTACGTTGTGCGAGCGGCATTTCTTGCGGGTTTTCCGACGCTGTCGATTCTGATCACGCCGGAATGGATTCTGCGGGCCGCGGGCATCGCGTTTGCCGGAGCCGTTCTTGGGGCCAGTTATCCGGCGTGGCTGGCTAGCCGCAAGGACCCGGTCGAGGCGCTTTCCTACGACTGAAGAAAGAAAAAACTTAACACAAAGATCACAGAGGCAGGAGCACAGAGGTCACAGAGAGAGAGTAGGAAACAAACGCAAAGGCACGAGAGATGAGATTGGGAGGGGGACACGCGCCACGCTCGCGGCGCGGCTAGGCAGGGATGGCAATCGCGGCTACAATACCGACACCTGCCGAAGGACTGATTTTTCCAAGGCAAAACAGCGTGGAGCCGATACTCAAAACGGAAAACTTGTGGAAGTTCTATCGTGCGGGCAAGGTCGACGTCCCGGCGCTGCGTGGGGTGAACTTCGAAGTGCTGCCGGGAGAATCGGTGGCGGTTATGGGGCCGTCGGGCTGCGGAAAATCCACGCTGCTGTATGTCATCGGCGGGCTGGCGCAGGCCTCCAAGGGCAGCGTTCTGGTGGACGGCAACGATTTGACGACCATGAGTGACGCCGCGCGAACCAAGCTCCGCCGCCATAAAATCGGCTTCGTGTTCCAGCGCTTCAACCTATTGCCTACGCTGACCGCCAAGGGCAATATCGCCATCGCGCAGTTTATTCACGGCGATGGCTTCGATCCGCACCGCTTTGATGTCGTCACCAAAATGTTGGGCCTGGCGGGCCGCCTTGACCACAAGCCTTCGGAGCTTTCTGGCGGGGAGCAGCAGCGCGTAGCCATCGCCCGGGCGATCATCAATGAGCCGAAAATTCTGCTGGCCGACGAACCCACGGGAAACCTCGATTCCAAGAATTCGGAGATCGTGCTGCAAATGCTGCGGCAACTGAATAAAGATCTCGGTCAAACCGTGGTGATGATCACCCACAACCCGGAAGCGGTGACCCATTTCGACCGCGTCGTCCACATGCGCGACGGCGTGATCGTCGACGGGATTCCGGCGGATTGAGATGGCCAGCCTCGGACAGATTCTGGCGCGCACGTTTTTCTGGTCGTACGAGCGGGGCACCTGGCAGTACGACGTCGCGGTGGTCGTTATTCTTATTTTCGTGCTGTTGACACCGGCAAGCTGGTTTCATGATGAGCCGCTGGTGGGCCCGCCTTCTGCCGCGGGGCAAGTGGCCTTGGTCGCGGGCTCGGAAAAAAGCGATCGGCAGACCTATCGTGTGGACGCCCGGGTCCTCGCCCCGCCCGAGAAGACTCCGGCGCTTCAAAACGACCTGCACAACGCGTTGAAGAAGGCGCTGCCCGACCTGCGCAACGTCCGTTTTTCGATTACCAACATCGAAGCGGTCCGCGACGAGCAAGGCACCGTCATCGCCTATCAGGTCGAGATTCAAAGGTAAAACCGTTACTGGAATGAACCTCGCGGTCGAAACGCCCGCGCCGATTCGCGCATCTGTTCCTATATGCTAGGATTGCATCGACCGGGAACCTCCGGCCAATCCATCCGCCCCAGGGGCTCATTTTTGAAACGTACATTTTGCATTACCGCCCTTCTGGGGCTCGGCGCGCTGGCTTGCGTTGCGAGCCCGCGGGTTGGTCAAAACACGGGGCACTGGACCACCGAAACGGTCCTGGCCATGATGGACAAGTCGGCAGCCGATTTTCGGAGCCTGACGGCGGACATCGAGTACACCAAATACACCGAAGTAGTGAAGGATACGTCCACGGAGACCGGTAAGATTTTTGTGCGCCGCGATCAGAAGATGCGCATCGAAATCGCCAAACCGGACCCGCGCACGATTCTGCGGACAGGTGATTCCCTGTTTCTCTATACCCCGAAAATCAAGCGCGTCGAGGAATACGATCTGGGCAAGAATCGCGCGATGCTCGATCAATACGTTTTGCTCGGATTCGGTTCAAAGAGCCAGAATATTTTGAAAAGCTACGACGTGGTGTTGACCGGAGAAGAGGAGCTCGATCACCGGAAGACGTTTGTCTTGGAGCTGACCCCAAAATCCGAAGACATTCGCCGTCAAATCACCAAGATTCAGATGTGGATCGACCCATCGTCCTGGCTCCCGCTGCAGCAAAAGTTTTTTGAGGCCGGGTCGGGTGACTATTTTTTGTCCCACTACTCGAATATGATGAAAAACCTGAAGGTCAGCGACTCGAAGTTCAAGCAGGACTGGCCGAAAGACGCCACTCGCGTTAAGCCCCGCGGCTAGTCGCTCTTTCTGGCGATGGATAGAGAGTACGGCGGCAAGCGGCACGACCCGCCTGCGCTCCACCCCCCCGCCGCTGACTTCAACGATTCCCTACCTGCTCCTGGGCTAGCAGTTGTTCCTTGCGAGAGAGTCCCCACCGGTAGCCCGCGAGACTCCCATCTTCTCGAATCACGCGATGGCAAGGCACCACGATCGACACCGGGTTGGTAGCGCAAGCCCTCGCCACCGCCCGTACTGCTTTGGGATTGCCCAGCGCACGCGCCACCTGGGAATAGGTGCGCGTGGCGCCGCGGGGAATGCGCTGCAATTCCTGCCACACACGGCGCTGAAACGCCGTCGCTTGCAAATCCAGCGGCAACTCGATGCGCGGCGGTTTACCCTCCACGCGCAGGATGATTTCTTTCACCCAGCGCTCGAAAGAGTCGGCCGCCGGGGAAATCTCCGCACGCGGATATTCGTCTCGCAGTTCCTGGATGAGTTTCGCTTCCGCGTCTCCCAGGTAAACGGCCGACACGCCACGTTCCGTGGCGGCGACCAAAACTTTTCCTAGCGCCGATTTCGCGATGCTGTAACCGATCTTCATGTTTTTGCCCCCCTTTTTGTATGTTGCGGGCGTCATTCCCAGTTGCGCGTTGCTCCGTTCGTACACCCGGCTGGAGGAACCGTAGCCGGTTTCGTAGAGTGCGTCGGCAATGCTTTTTCCTGCACGAAGCAGTTTCTTGAAGCGCGCCAGCCGCAGCGTTTCGGCAAGCTCGCGCGGCCTCAGCCCGGTCACTTGCAGAAAAGCCCTCCGCAGCGTTGCCGATGTCGTGCCGAGCCTTGCGGCGAGTTCGCCAAACCGGATGCTGTCTTCGCCGGACTTTGCGAGCTGGCGGGAGGCGCTCTCGACGAGGGCAATCGGCCCGGCAATCTCGTTTGGCCGGCAGCGCAGGCACGGGCGGAAGCCTTGCTTCTCCGCCTCTTCGCGGGTGCGGAAGAAAACTACGTTGCGGCGCAACGGGCGCCGGGCCGGGCAGGACGGCCTGCAATAGATGTGCGTGGAGCGTACCGCCAGCACGAAGGTGCCGTCCGCGCGAGCGTCGCGCGACACCGTGGCGCGCCAAAAGCGCGCCGCGGCTCTTGGCGGAATGTTGGAGCCAGTTGGTGTGTTGGTTTGGTTCATCATTACAAGGCAAAAGTAACTCAGGCGAGAAAACAAATCTATCCGCAAAGGCGCGTCAAAGCCCGGTGCCTGCAGGGGCAGGATCCGCCCGGGAGAGCTTCAGACTTCCGCAGCTTCGGGAACTGCCGTTGCTGCCGTCCGCAGTGCCTCACGATGCGGCGCGGTAATCACCAGCAGCACGGCGGCCGGAATCACCGCCGCCGCCAAAATCGTGCGGAGCGTGATGGACTCATTCAACAGCAGCCAACCGAGGAACAGCGCGACAACCGGATTGACGAACGCATAGGTGGACACACGCGTGGCGGTGCTGTGCTTCAGGATGTAGATGTAAGCGGTGAATCCCATCATCGAACCGAACAAGATCAAATACGCCAGCGCTACCCAAGAACGCGTCGTGACCGCGGAGAGATGAAGCGTCCTGCTTTCACCAGTGACAATGCCCGCAATCCACAGCGTAACGCCGCCCGCCAGGCTCTGCATCGCAGCCCCCAGCAGCGGTGAGCTCGGCAACCCGCCATGTTTGGAATACAGCGACCCGCAGGCCCATGCGAATGACGCCACCACCAGGATCGCGACGCCCACCGGATTGATCCGTGCCGATCCGCCCAAATCCTTTGGCCCCACCAGCAGCGCAAGCCCTGTAAAGCCCAGCAGCAACCCAACGAGAACGCGAGGCGACGGCCGCACGCCGCCGGGACGCAACCAATCCACCAGAACCATCCACAAGGAAACCGTGGCCACCAGCAATGCGGTTACACCCGAAGGCACCGTCTGTTCCGCCACGCAAACGCCGCCGTTCCCGACGAACAACAACAGGAAGCCGGTAAAGATGGCCGTTCGCCAGTGCGCCAAGGTCGGACGAATCCCTGTCTGCCATCGCAGGAGCGGGTAGAACGCGAGGCCGAACGCCAAGTGCCGTGATCCCGCCAGCAAAAGCGGTGGAAACGACTCGACCCCCACGCGGATCGCCAAATAGGTCGATCCCCAGATCAAATACACGGCAGCGAAGGCGACCAGAATCAGGGTCGAACTGCCGGCGTGGACCGGCGAAGGTGTTGGGCATGAAGGGGAGCTGGAACGCGACTGGGTTACCGTGGTAGACATCGGCCTGGGTCACCGCGGAACGCGCAAGCCGCCCCGCGTAAAACGAATAACGTAGCGGCGAACTCTGCCCATGTACAGCGCCATATTGGATGAGCGTTTTTCCATGCGCTCAGCCCGCTCGAGTTGGGACCATTAACGGAAAGGCCCAAGACCAAGGTTAGCCCCGCTGAAAAACAAATCTATCCACAAAGACGCTTCAAACTAGGATCAGGGGCGGCATGAAGAAGTCCTGGCTTGACGTGGCTTCGGTAACGGTTACAGGCGCAGCCTGAGTTCAACCCAGCCTAGTACCATTACTAAGTATTTGACGTTAGGACACTTCCACCGTTTTCCACAGGTTGACCATAACCGGTTATAATGGCATTTTAGCAGCCCGTCTCCGTGGGCTCGAAGCAGCGGCTTCCTGTGAGCGTTCGGATCGGGTGCGGAAAGAAACAGCAGCACAGCAGGCGTCTCTGAGGGCCAGATGAGCGCGACGAACCGCACACGACTAGTCGAATCGGTATCGACGAACCGGATTCCGGAACCCACACCCGCGGCTCCAGCCGCGTCGCAGCCCGTGCCTGCACCAACGCACGTTCCGGCGCTCCGCGTCCTGCCACTCCTTGCCGACGCCCACCCCAGGCGTTTCGTCCGCGTTCCGACCCACGCTGTTGGCGTTCACCCCGAGCATCGCGAATATCCGCGAGCCACGCTACGGCTGCCGCTGCGATTGCGCAGCGTCGATAAAATCCTGGAAGAATTTCCCATCACCCTGGTCACACGCGACATCAGTTCGACTGGAGTGTACTTTCTCTGCCCCAAGCAAGTGGCGATCGGCACTCGCATTGAACTCGAAATCGTGCTCGTCAGCCGTCCCATGGGCCGCGGAAACGTGGTCGTCGCGACGATGGCGCGTGTGCAGCGGCTCGAGCCTGCTGCCATGCCAGGCTGGTATGGGGTCGCCGCGGCCTTCGACGACGTTGAATTCGATCGCGACGATCGCGTGCCCTCCCGATTCCTCAACCCTTAGCTTGCTGAAACGTACAACCGTTTCACGCCTAAGATTTTCGATGCAAAGCCTCCGAAGAAGCCCACCTTGAAGAACCACGGTCTGCACAAGCAAAATTTTCTGCTACTCTTTTCCCTCCATGCCGGCGAACCGAAACCAAACCATCGAAGGCGTGCTATTTGACTGGGACGGCACGCTGCTTGATTCCTTCGCCGCCGACTCCGCCGCGTACCTCGCGATGTTTCGCGAAATGGGCATCCCATGGGGATTGGACGAGCTCGCGCTGCACTACTCCCCAAACTGGTACAACGTATATCGCGCCGCCAGACTGCCGCGCTCCCGCTGGGACGATGCCAATCGAGCCTGGCGCAAGCAGTACGCCAATCACAGCCCAAAGCTCGTCGCGGGCGTGCGACGTGTGCTCGCCAGCGTCGCGCGCCGCCATCGCCTGGGACTAGTCACCAGCGGTGACCGCGACCGCGTGGTGCGGCAATTGCGCGAGTTTCGTCTTACGCGCCTGTTTGCCGCCCGCGTGTGCGCCAGCGATACGCACCAGAAAAAGCCGCACCCCGCTCCTTTGCGCCTCGCCCTGCGCCAAATGCGCCTCAGCCCTTCCTCTTGCGTCTATGTCGGGGATTCCTCCCATGATTTGGAAATGGCTCGCCGCGCCGGCGTGCGCGCCATCGCCGTCCTCGGGCGCTTTCCCACCGAAAAGAGCCTGCGCGCGGCCCAGCCGGATCTGCTCCTCACTTCGATCGAGGAACTGCCGGAAGCACTGGAGCGCCTGCGCAACTAAGCGAGCGTCGCAGGGAGCTCCGCTTGAGCCGGCGCCAACGGTCAGGATTGTGGTTTTGCTGGAGCAGCAGGCTCCGCCGTCGCCGGAGCAGGACTAGGAGCAGCAGCCGCCGCGGGCAGCGGCTTGAAATCCGTCCACTTGATCACCAAGCGCACAGGAATATCGCCCTCTTTCAGGTGCAGCGTGTCGTCGGAGCGCTGGTAGTTCGGGAACCAATATTTTCCGTCGACATTCTCGCGATACGTTTCAAACGTGGTGAACGGCATCGTCGCGACGTGCACATCGCCTAGCTCGTTCACCCACTTTCCATAAGTCTTCACGACTTCCAGATACTGTGCGTCCACCCAAGCGATGCCGTCGAAATACGCGTGCATTCGTTCGACGCCTTTCGGCTTCACCTGAAAAATGTAGCAGTTGATCTCATCAATCTGCTCGTCGCCGATATATTTTAAATCGTATTTTGCAAGCTGGCTCGAAGTCAGCGGAAACGGCGGGATGCGGTCGAGCTCTTTCACGTCGTCGGGTTCGAGAGTGAAAAAATGAAGCGTGGATTGCGGGTGTTGCACCACCTTGTTGACGATTTGCCCGTTGCTTGCCCGTATCGTCTCGGTGACCTGCAAGAACTGTCCTGCCAGCTTTCCTTCGTGGTCGAACTCGTCGACGCGAATGGTCTTGCGAGAGCCGTACGTCGGGCGCACCGCCAGGTATTCGTCCTCTTTCTGCGAAAATTTCCGGATGATCTCTTCCGGTGGAAGGGCCGGCGGAGCCGCCGCTTCCGGCACGTTGCCCATGCGGCGGACGTCGTGTTCCGCCGGCGGCGTGAGCGGCGCTTGCGACTCCTGCGCCGGCACGCATCGCCCGTTCAGCGCGAGCACGGCAGCGAAGCAAGCCGCCCGCGCGACCACCAAGCGGGGGCGCCCCCAACCACCGATCGTGTCTCGCTTCATGTACATTTGGATGCGCGCAGCGGCCCGGAAAGCAGCCTGCAACCCTTACGCGCCGTAGAGTTTACCGCAAATGGCATCGTGCCGGCGCGGGCAGGGCGTCTGCACGAAACTCCGAACAAAGCCGTGCCCGGGGTGGAACGCGTCTCTGCTACAATTTCCGAGTTTGTGAGCGATGCGAAACAATCGAAGCGCTTTTTTGTCTCCGGATTTGTGCAGGGTGTCGGTTATCGCTACTTTGCCCGGGATGCCGCCGAACGCCTCCATCTCAGCGGTTACGTGCGGAACCTGCGGGATGGCCGCGTCGAAGCCTATGCGATCGGCACACCCAAGCAACTCGCGGACTTTCGCGCCAAACTTGAGCGCGGCCCTTGGAGCGCCCATGTGACCCAAGTAACGGAAGAGCCCGCGGCTGCAGACCCTAAGTACGCGCAGGGATTCGTCATTGCCTATGACGGCTGAAGAGGAGCTTGGATGGATGAACTCAAGAAGTTGATCCGCGAGGTGCCCGATTACCCGAAGCCGGGAGTCCTGTTTTACGATCTCACGACCTTGCTGAAAGACAAGCAAGGCTTTCACCGGCTCGTCGACCGGCTGTGCGAGCACTACAACGGGCACACCATCGATATCGTCGCGGGAATCGAGGCGCGCGGATTTATCTTTGCACCCGCGTTGGCTTACCGGCTGGGAGCGGGCTTCGTGCCCGTTCGCAAGCCCAGGAAGCTCCCGGCCACAACCGTCAACGTTTCCTATTCGCTCGAATACGGCACAGACAGCCTGGAAATTCACGCCGACGCCGTGAAGCCTGGCGATCGCGTGATCATTTGCGACGACCTTCTCGCCACCGGTGGCACTGCCTCCGCCACTGCAAAGCTCGTCAAGCAACTCGGCGGCAAAGTCGAGGGCCTCGCCTTCGCCGTCGAACTCACATTTCTGAAAGGCCGCGCCAAGCTCCCCGGCCTGGACGTCTTCTCCCTGATTCAGTACGACAAGTAGCGTAGCGTCCAGTCTTTAGACCGGCCGTGCAACGCAGGTCATCCCGAGCGGAGCGAGGGACCTGCTTTTCTCCCGTGTGAACCCAACGAGCCCTTCACGCATTCTCCCGCCACCGCTCACTTCCCCCGCCGCTGCCGCAACGCCTCAAACAAAACCACCCCCGCCGCCACCGACACATTCAGCGACTTCACCGGCCCCATCGTCGGCAGCGACACCACAAAATCACACCGCTTCCGCGTCAACTCGTGCAAACCCTTGCCTTCTCCACCCAGCACGATTCCCACCGGCGAAGTGTAGTCTGCCTCCGTGTAGCTCTTGTCTGCGCGCTCATCCAGCCCGATCATCCAATACCCGGCTTCCTTCAATTCCTCGATCGTCCGCGCCAGATTCGTCACCTTCGCCACCGGCAGATGCGCCAGCGCACCCGCCGAAGCTCGCGCCACCGTGTCCGTCAGTCCCGCCGCACGCCGCTCTGGGATCACCACGCCGTGCGCGCCAGCCGCCAGCGCCGTTCGAATGATCGCTCCGAGATTGTGCGGGTCCTCCACGCCGTCCAGCAGCACGATCAAACCTTTTTCCCCGCGCACCGCTCCGGCGTTCGCTGCGGCCAGAATCTCCTCGAGCGTGCCCGCCGCACGCGCTGCTGCCAGCGCCACCACGCCTTGGTGATCTTTCGAATCCGCCAGCCGGTCCAACTGCCCGCGGTCCTCAAAGCGCACCGCGATATTGCGCCCGCGCGCCAGTTGCACGATCTCTTCCACCCGCGTGTCTTGCCGCCCGCGCGCAATCACGATGCGGTCAAACGCCCGCCCCGCCTCCAGCGCCTCCCGCACCGCATGTATCCCCGTCAGCCTGTCCATTTTCTCCGCACGCAACAGTCCGCTGTAGCCGCCCTCTTCAGAGGGCGGGGTTTAGATTCCCCAAAAGCACGGTCACTAGGCCGAAGCTCGAAGCGGTCCCAACGCCATTCGTCCTCTTCGTTCTCTCTGTGTCTCTGTGCCTCTGTGGCCAATCCTTCCGCTTCCCTGGTCCGCGAGCCGCGCCGTCAATCCAACGCCGCGCAAAACTCCAAAATCCTCTCCCGCGCCGTCTTCACCTCCGCTGCAAAACCAACCCCCGCCGCCTCATCCAGCAACAAGATCACGCGATCCAGTTCCCCTTCCCCCGCCCGCCCCGCCAGCGCCAGCCGCAGCGGATGAAACAGCTCGCGCCCGCGAATATCGAACCCGTCCTTCAGGCTCGCGACAATTTCGTTGAACCGCTCCCTCGTAAGTGCACCGCCATCGAGGAGCAACAGCGCAAGCTGCCGCAGGACGCCCCGCGCTGCGTACCGCGAAACCACGACGTGGCTCTCCACTTTGCTCAAGAGCTCGGCCGCATCGTAGTGAAACACCAGCCCCAGAAGCTCCGCGAGCGCGGCACGACCCGCCGCGTGCGGCCCCAGCAACGCCGCGGCTCGTTCGCACCACGCATTCTGTTCCGCCGACGCCTCCGCGGTGAGCCAACCATGCTCGCGAAGAATGCTCGCCACGTCCGCCGCCGCAAACGGATTGGCGACAACCTCTACCGGCGTGTTCCGCGTTTCTTCGGGAGCCATGCGGTGGATTCTATCAGTGTGTCTGCACTTGTAGCGGCCGCTTTCTGAAGCGGGCGCCCTTGCTTTTCTCTTTGCCTGCGGAAACCGAGTCGACTAGCGCCCCGTAATCGTCGCAATCACATGCGCCGCGATCGCCTCGCCCCGCCCGATCGCGTCCACGCCTTCATTGGTCTTCGCTTTGAGGTGAATCTTCTCCGCCGGTATACCAAGCGCGCGCCCCAAAGCTTCCCGCATCTTCGGAAAATGCGGCCCCAGCTTCGGCTTTTCGGTAATCACCACGGCATCGACATGCTCGATCACGAATTTCTTCTGATCAAGCAACTTCCTGGCGTATTCCAGAAACAGCAAACTATTCGCGCCCTTCCATTTCGGATCGGTGTCCGGAAAATGCGTGCCGATGTCGCCCAGCCCGGCCGCCCCCAGCAGCGCGTCGCACACTGCATGCGCGAGAACGTCTCCATCCGAATGCCCCACCGGCCCTTTCTCGAATGGCACCTCAATCCCACCCACGATCAGCTTGCGCCCTTCCGCCAGCCGATGCAGATCGTATCCGATGCCGCAGCGCACGCTCATGGCTTCGCGCGCTCGCGTTCCAGAAAGAATCGCGCCAGCTCCATGTCCGCAGGCTTCGTAATCTTGATGTTGCGTTCGGATCCGAGCACCACGTGAACGTCATGCCCCAGCCGCTCGATCAGCCCCGCTTCGTCCGACGCGCTGACCCCATCCGCCTGCGCCCGCGCAAACGCTTCCTTCAAAAGCTTCGTCGCGAACACTTGCGGCGTCTGCGCCAGCACCACCCGCTCGCGCGGAATCGTCGCCGTGATCAGCGCCACATCTTCCGGCAAACTGGCGCGCTTCACTTCTTTCACCGTGTCCATCGCCGGAATTCCCAGAATCGCCGCGCGGCAGTGCCGCGCCTCTTCAATCACCCGCGCAATCTGCTCGCGCGTTACGAACGGCCGCACCGCATCGTGCACCAGCACCAGCTCCGTGTCGTTCGGCACTTCTTCCAGCGCCCGCGCCACCGACTCTTGCCGCGAGTCCCCGCCGCGCACCACCCGCACCCTCTGTTTCAACTTTTCCCCACCGATCCACTCTTCCAGCTTCGCGATTCCGTCCGCTCGCGTCGCCACAATGATGTCCGTCACCAACTCACACGTAGCAATCCGCCGCAGGCTCAATATCACGATCGGCACGCCGTCCAGCTCCAAAAATTGCTTCGGAGTTTCGGCGCCCATGCGAGTGCCCAGACCCGCGGCAGGCAGAATGGCGGCAATTCGGCTCATTGTTGGTGTGACCGGAAGCGTCCTGCGCGACCTGTAACCTACGACCGCTTCACGCGCGATTCGCGAGCTTCCGAGTGTACATCAAGCCGCGCGCCGAGGCGAAACTCCAGTGGGCTGCTAGGGGTGGGTGGGATGGTGTAAGGTCGATCTAAATACGGATTCCCCAACTTCTTGCATCGATCATAATATTCATTAATATACGGACATGCCTATCTAGCCAGTCATAATTTGCATGGCGCTCGCTATGCATTCTGGAGGTGCTGCCATGTCGTTCGAATTGAAGAGTCCCGATTTCACCGCCGGTGGAAATATTCCGAAGCAATTCACTTGCGAAAGTGCGGATATTTCACCGGCGCTCAAATGGAACGCTCCGCCTGCTGCCACTCAGAGTTTCGTTTTGATCGCCGACGATCCCGACGCTCCGGTGGGAACCTGGGTGCATTGGGTGATCTTTGACCTGCCCGCGAATCTGCGCGCCCTCCCGCAAAATTTTCCGAAGAACGAGCAATCGGCTGACGGTTCGCGCCAGGGCCGCAATGACTTTGGGAAAATCGGTTATGGCGGGCCCTGTCCTCCGCCCGGCAAACCCCATCGCTACTTCTTCAAGCTCTACGCCCTTGATGCCAAGCTGAATCTTATGCCCGGTGCTACAAAAAAAGACGTCGAACGGGCCATGCAACGCCACATCCTGGCCCAGAGCGAATACATCGGCCGCTTCTCTCGTTGACAATTTCTCCCGGAGGACGCCGCGCATATTGCGCTCCTCCCAAAAAGCATATCGTCCACTGGCATGCTCGTTTCCTATTGACACTCTATACGTAGATCCGTATTATCCCTATAGAGAGCCGATAGGAGGCATGAATTGAGCCCTGAACCGACAAACCTTTTGCAAGGGACTTTGGACCTGCTGATCTTGAAATCGCTTATCGCCGGCGAGATGCACGGATTGGGAATCTCGCGCAGAATCCAGCAGATCACGGGCGGCACTTTTGTTGTTAAGCCAGGCTCGCTCTTTCCCGCCCTTCACGGAATGGAAGAAGAAGGTTGGATTTCATCTTTTTGGGGAGAGTCTGAGAACAACCGCCGCGCGAAATACTACCGTTTGACCAAGGCTGGTCGGAAGCAGCTCGAAGCCGAAACCAAGCGATGGGGCCGCATTACTTGGGCTATCGCTCAAGCCTTGGAAGCATCGTAGGGAGGTGAACAGCATGCCGCTCCTTGTGAAAGTCCGAAGTTTCCTGAGAAATCTCTTTTTATCCCGGCGTGTGGAGGTAGACCTCGACCAGGAGGTTCATTCCCACCTCGAAATGCTGATAGAAGAAAACATTCGTGCGGGCATGCCGCCGCACGAAGCGCAACGCGCCGCGCGGATCGAACTTGGCGGAGTCGAGCAAGTCAAGGAGCAAGTACGCGATTCGCGGACGGGCGCCTTCCTCGATTCCCTATTGCAGGACCTGCGATTCGCCCTACGCCAGATGCGCCGTTCTCCCGGCTTCGCCCTCACTGCGGTCCTTATCCTGGCGCTCGGCATCGCCGCCAATGTCATCGTTTTTGGCGTCCTGCAGGCATTAGTCCTGCGCCCACTTGATGTGCCTCATGCAGACCGAGTGATGGACCTTCAGCCGAAAGACGGTAGCCCCTTTCTTTCGTATCCGGAAATGCGCGATGTGCGCGATAACAATACGGTGTTTTCTGCGGTAGCCGCCGTTGAGGTGCAGGAATTTGGCTTGGAAGCCAACGGCGTCACCCGGCCTGTCTGGGGATGCGAAGTGAGCGGGCAATACTCCGAGGTCGTCGGTATCAAGCCGTTCCTCGGGCGTCTGCTGCAGCGCGCCGATGACGATCATCCCGGAGCCTCAGAGGCTGCCGTGCTTTCCTGGCCAGCATGGAACAGTGATTTTGGTGCGGACCCCAACATCGTGGGAAAGACGATCCGCCTTGACAAGCATCCGTACACGATCGTCGGGGTCACGCCTGAAGACTTCCACGGGACCGAAAAATTTGGCCAGTCCGACATTTGCGTTCCGATGGCCAATGAAGCATCGCTGGATGGGATCAACTGGCTTGAGTCGCGGAGCCATAAGAATCTCTTTTCGGTCGTGCGCATCAAGGACGGGGTCACCATGCCCCAGGCGCAGGCTGAATTGAACACCATTGCTGCCCGCATTGCCCGCCAGTATCCGAAGGAGGAAGAGGGGCTGGGATTCAAGCTCGCTCGTCCTGGTCTGATCGGCGACTTTCTCGGCGGGCCGGTTCGCGGTTTTCTGGCTGGGGTGATGGGGCTGGCCGGTATTGTGCTGCTCGCCGCCTGCGCCAACCTTGGCAGCCTGTTCGCAGCGCGTACGGCAGACCGCACGCGCGAGATTGCCATCCGCATGGCCATTGGATCGAGCCGCTGGCGCATCCTCCGCCAGATCCTTGTCGAGGCCCTTGTGATTTCGATCTTCGGGGGCGCGTGCGCTTGCGGCCTGGCATGGATGGCCCTCACCGGCCTGGCTAGCTGGCATCCCTCCACCAAATTCCCTATCAAGTTCCTCGTCGTAATGCCGCAGCCATCGTTGATCCTAATCGCGTTCCTTATCTCGGTGCTCGCCGGCGTTCTGTTCGGAGTGATGCCGCTGCGGCAGATATTCAAGACCGATCCAAATGACGCGATTAAGAGCGGCGCAAGCCAATCCTCTGCAGTACGCCGCTGGGCGCTTCGCGATGTCCTGCTGGCGGCACAGATCGCGCTCTGCTGCGTCACCGTCACGGCCGCTTTTGTCTCGCTGCGTGGCCTGGGCAAAGCACTAACCATGGACCTGGGTTTCAATCCCAAGAATGCTATACGTACGCAATTCGATTTGACCCAGGCTGGCTATACCAGCGATGCCGCCGCCGATCATTTCCAGCGCCAACTACTGGAAAGGGTCTCGCAGCTCCCGGGAGTGGAAGCAGCAGGCTACGCGAATACCACGCCCCTGTCCCTCTATCAAACCGTCACTCCTGTCTACTCTCAACAAAGTGTCGATTTCAGACCCTCAAACAAGGCATTTGATATCTATTTCTACCACGTCTCACCTGGATATTTGGCCGCCTCTGGAACACCGCTGCTCGCCGGACGCGACGTAAGCTTTACCGACACCGCGAAGACGCCGGCGGTTGCCATTGTGAATCAGGAGTTCGCCCGGCGACTCTTCCACTCCGAGCACGCCGTCGGACGCTATTTTAAAAACCGCTACGGTGTGTCGATCCAGATCGTGGGCATCATGGCAGACGGAAAACACTTTACGCTCAGTGAAGATCCGGAAGCCGCAGCGTTCTTCCCGATCTCGCAGGGAGGGGACACAATGACCTCGCTCATCGTCCGAACCCATCGCGACACGGCCGATATCGTTGCCACCATTCGCGAAGTGGTCCGCGATCTTGACCGCGCCGTTCCTATTGAGGAATCGGGCCCCTGGAACAGCCAGCTCGCACTGAGTCTCTTTCCGTCCCAGGTGGCTACCGTCGCCCTCGGTATCTTTGGCGCTTTTGGACTCCTGCTCTCCATCGCCGGCACCTTCGGCCTCGCCTCCTATACGGTCAGCAAGCGGCTGCGCGAGTTGAGTATTCGTGTCGCGCTCGGTGCGCAGGCGAAGCAGATTCTCTCGGCCGCGCTCGGCCGTATGCTGATCCTGCTTGCGAGCGGCTCTGTGGTTGGCATTGTGCTGGGCGCGGCGGCGAGCCGAATACTCTCAGCCATCGTCTACCAAGCCTCCGCGCAGGATCCATTTGTGCTTGCCTCTGTTGTATTTACTACGGTGCTTACCGGATCACTTTCGGTCGCCGGTCCCGTGAGACGCGTCCTGGCCGCCGACCCGGCAAGCCTGCTCCGCGAACAATAATTTTCAAGCGATTTGGCCTTCCTATTTGAATGTGCCCGAGCGACGCGCACCCGGAAGCAATCCATACCGGCAAAGTCCTTCCATGAGAGGGCCGGTCGATGTCAAGGCACACTTTCATTTTCTCCTTTCCCTGACCCTGTTCCCTTTCAGCTAAGCCGCCTCTGTCGCCATCCTTCCATCCGCACTCTCTTGTGAGCGATACTCGCTCGGTGCCAGGTGGGTGTTCTCGTTTCAGTCGTTTAGGGGCTCCGGCCCGCGAAAAGTTATGAAAATCACTCGGAGGTAAGATCGCGACGGCCCGGAGCGGCGAGGTCGTAACCACATTGGAGAAGTCGAGGCTGTTTTCCTGTCTGACCCGGAGCGTGCGTGTTTGAGCGAATAATTGATTTCATAAAGGCATCGGCTCCCCTCGACCTGAGTAAACTTGGTAGTGCAAAACGACCAAGGGCTCGGGAAGAAAGGAGCCGAGATGCTCATTATA
>Ga0187819_10000111_pt1 | contig 36527 bp, 27 predicted proteins | sample NC_wetland_sal_i_15_FD_132411 | JGI IMG/M metagenome (GOLD analysis project Ga0187819, IMG submission 132411) | Wetland sediment microbial communities from Neuse River Estuary, North Carolina, USA - SO4_4 | ecosystem: Environmental > Aquatic > Freshwater > Wetlands > Sediment | place: USA... | reverse complement strand
GGCAAGGCAACTCCCAGGGAAATCTACCGCGAAGGGCTGCAAAAACTGAAGGGCTTCGATCATTTGTCGGCTGCGGAGCAGGACGGCGCCCTGAAGGAGATCGAGTCTACTTTGTTTTTCTCTGTCCTCCGCCAGCATACGATCGAAGGGATGTTCTGCGACCCCGTACACGGCGGAAACGTGGACATGGTGGGATGGCAGATGATCGGATTTCCGGGTCCGCGGATGAGCTATTCGGACGATGTAGACAAGCATTTCGGAGAGGCATTCCGCCCCAAGCCCGCTAGTCTCCAACAGATCACGGGTATCAAGGTGCGCCCCAGCGAGGACGAGAAATGAAGACCTTACCCGTTGTGGATGTGGTGATTGTCGGCGGTGGATGGACGGGCTTGCTCATGGCGAAGGAGTTGGGTTCGCGGACACCCCTCTCTATCGTGGTGCTGGAACGCGGCGGGCCGCGCAAAGTCTCGGACTACGTGACCGACATGGATGAACTGGACTATGCTGTTCACCACCGCATGATGCAGGATTTTTCGAAAGAAGCGTTCACGATCCGGCACGCCGCGATCGATCGAGCTTATCCCTTGAGACAACTTGGTAATTTCCTTCCGGGGACCGGAGTTGGCGGCGCCGGAGAACACTGGAGCGGATTCTGCAAGCGGTTCGTGCCGAATTGTTTTGAAGCCTTGTCGAAGACGATCGAAAGGTATGGCGCGAAGAAATTACCCGAAGACCATTCGATTCAGGATTGGGGTATCACGTACGACGATCTGGAGCCGCACTACGCGCATGCCGAGCGACTGCTTGGTACTTCTGGCCAGGCAGGTAATCTTCGCGGGAAGTTGATCGACGGTGGTAACCTCTTTGAGGGTCCGCGCAGCGGAGATTTCCCAACACCTCCAACAAAAATACCATATTTTTCGTCCCTATTCCGCGACGCTGCAAAATCTCTCGGATATCATCCTTACCCTAACCCCGCCGCCACGATCAGCACGCTGTACACGAATCCCGACGGAGTGACCCGGCCAGCCTGTACCTATTGTGGGTTTTGCACAGGCTACGGTTGTATGATCGGCGCGAAGGCGCAACCCACGACGATCCTTTTGCCCGTGATCGAAAAACACCGCAACGTGTCCATTCGCACCGGAGCATCGGTCCGTCGTATTTTGCACCAGGGCTCCCCTACGAATGGCCGGGTGCGCGGTGTTACCTACGTCGATGCGTCGGGTGAGGAGGTCTTCCAACCTGCGGAATTGGTATTCCTGGCTTCCTTCATTCTCAACAATTCGCGACTGCTACTACTTTCGGGTATCGGAGAACCTTACGACCCGGCAACGGGCAAAGGCACGCTTGGACGCAATCTGACCCACCAGGTCATCGTCCCAGCGGCCATGCTCTTCTTCGACAAGCCACTAAATCGTTTCATGGGCACTGGCTCCGTAGGAATTAGCATTGACGACTTTGATGCCGACAACTTCGATCACACCAATCTTCCATTTTTGCGCGGAGGCATTTTGCGAGCCCTGAGTGATACGGGCCTGCCAATTAGGACCTTTGGAATCCTTCCGCAATCGGTGAAAGGCCGGTGGGGTTCGGATTGGAAGAAGGCTTCGATCTATTATTACGATCGCACTGCGAGTATCAACTTTATTGGCGAGCACATGGCCTACAAGGGCAACTACATGGATCTTGACCCCTCTTATAAAGATCACCATGGTGACCCCCTGGTGCGCATGACGATAGACTGGCGAGACAACGAGCGGCGAATGGTGGACTTCGCGACGGGGAAAGCGGTCGAGATCGCTCGGGCGATGGGCGCCAAAGAGTTCACTCCATACTCCGGTTTGCGACATTATGAAGGAACGCGTTACCAGTCTACTCAAATCCGGGGTGGCACGATTATGGGGACATCACCTGAAGTCTCGGTGGTCAACACGTATTTGCAGCACTGGCGGGCTTCAAATCTTTTTGTGTTAGGTGGATCGACAATTCCTCAGGGGGATTCGATAGGGCCCACACTAACTCTTATGGCTCTCACCCTTCGCACCGCCGATGCCATCGTGAACCGTTACTTGAAAAAGCCGGGAGCATTGATGTAAACGCTTTCGAGACAAAGCAAGGACTCAATCCTATCCAAGCTTCCTACAGCCTGGACCGGTTGGGGTGTACCAGGATGGCTTGGCCTCTCGAGACGCTGCGGTGAGAACAACAAAAGCGAAAACCAACCGTTCATATTCGACTGGCACAGAAAACGAAAGCAGGTCATTGTGAATATTTTCAACAGCTACCATCATTTCTTGCGGTGGCTTGATAAGGCGTCTATGCTTGCTCGATGCTAGAGAACGCAATCGACAGTGCAGGTCGCATTGGCGTTTCTAAGACTCCATGGACGCAAATCAGGCTCGCAATCGACGTAATTTGGAAAAGTGCTAACTCGACTCTCGGATCGAGCCGGGCAAAAGCCGCTTCCGAAATCCTGTCTAGGCATCGTTAGCGTGATACCCCAACAACGCTGGCTGCGAATCATTCCGGTTGCGCTCGTCATGTACACGATTTCGTTTGTCGACCGCACCAATATCTCCATGGCTCTGCCCTTCATGATCCGGGACCTGCACATGAACCTCCCTCAAGCCGGCAACGCTGCTGGGATTTTTTTTTGGGGCTATCTGCTTCTTCAAATTCCGGGGGGGCATCTCGCAAATTCCTGGAGCGCGAAACGTTTGATCAGCATCCTTCTGGTGGCTTGGGGCCTCTGCGCGCTCGGCTGCGGCCTGGTCCGTACGTGGCGGGAGTTGTGGGTGATGCGGTTCCTGCTAGGCGTTGCCGAAGGTGCCGTTTGGCCCGCCACGCTCGTCCTTCTCTCGCACTGGTTTCCCCGCAAGGAGCGCGCGCGCGCAAACGCCTTGTGGATGGTCTGCCTGCCCCTTGCTGTGATTGTTTCGTCGCCGTTTTCTGGCTGGATCTTAGACCATTGGAACTGGCGAGTCATGATGATCGCCGAAGGTGCGCTGCCTTTTGTGTGGCTGATAGTTTGGCAGGCCGTGATTTATGACCATCCACGCGACGCAAGGTGGATAACCGCGGCGGAACGTGCATACCTGGAATCGACGATTGCGCACGAGGCGTTGGATGATCGGCTCGTCAATCCAGACTCCGTTCTATGCGCGCTTATCCGCCCGCAGGTTCTGTTGCTGACCTTGATCTGTTTCCTTCGCAACATAGCAGATTTCGGGTTTTTGATCTGGCTGCCGAGTGCCGTGGAAAACGCGAAGAAGTTAAGTAACACCACAGTGGGAGGCCTTATTACGATCCCCTTTATCGTGGGTATTGGCGCTATGCTTTTTAACTCATGGCACTCCGATAAGTCGGGAGAGCGGCGCCGACACATGTCTTTGACGTTTGCAATCGGTGGAATATTCCTTCTCGCGGGTGTGTTCATGAGTCGGCAGTGGCCGAACTTGGCATTTGTTTGTGTTTGCTTAACGGTAGTCGGAACAAATGGCTGTCTTGGTCCTTTCTGGGCCATTCCGACAGAAACACTGCCACGAAAGGTGGCGGGGCCTGCGATGGGGTTGATAAATTCCATTGGAAACCTTGGAGGATTTTTCGGGTCGCTCGCCATAGGTTACCTTAGTAAGGATGCGGGAGGCTTTCTGTATGGTTTTGGCCTTGTTGGGACGAGTATGCTGGTTGCGTCTATGGTCTGCCTATTGTTGAATCCTGGGCGCGGTCCAGCTAAGGTCGGGCACTTACCAAATTAACTTCAAAGCGAACTGAATCTGCCGCGATGGAGTCTGGGTCGAAGTAATCAAGCCTGCGTTACCGATCGGATGACCACTAGAATCGAACACATTTCGATTGTCGAGCGGGGGAGCGAAGTTTGTGTGATTGAGGACATTGAAGAACTCTGCCCGGAACTGCGCGTTGAAGGTGTCGGAGATTTTCTTGATGTAATTATTCTTGAACACGGAAAAATCAAGATTCAGAAGGCCTGGCCCAATGAGCGTGTTCCGCCCCAGGTTGCCACGCAAGGTGATCGGATTCGGAACCGAAAAGCACTGCGTCTTGATGTAGTGAACCGGATTTCCCGAATTAACTAGCGATCCACACTCCGAACCTCCCAGTACATTGGGAACATCGATGTTGGGATCGGCACTCTTCACACCAAGGGTATCTCCAGCGAAACCCGGAGTAAATGGCACCCCGGTGCTGGCTTCGAAGATTCCGCCCAATTGCCACCCGCCCAAGGCCCAAGTTCCCAAGCCTGATGTCCGCTTCGGCGTACCTATCTCCCAGATGTAGTTGACTTCAAGGTTGTGCGCCACGTTGAAGTCGGCCAGTCCTCGATTCAGTTTGGTGTCAAACCACAGGGGACTGCTAACGGAATTCGAGTATTCATCCCCCACCAGACTGCCCGAGGAGGTGTCAATCGTTTTCCCCCACGTGTAAGACCCTGCAATTTGAAATCCGCGTGCGACTTTTTTCTTCGCCTGGATCTGGAGTGCGTCGTAGAAGGAATTGCCTTCCCAGAAGGCAGATACAATGCGACCAGAGTTCAGGTTAAGCCGGGTCCCGCTTCCGACAGGCGACGGCCAGAGATAGCCCTGGGACGTGAGCGCAGGAAGAACAATGTCGGCATCTTCCACTCGAAAAGGCTGGTGTACACCTCGGGAACCCACGTAGCCGATTCTAATGTTGAAATCCTGGGAAATCTCGCGCTGAACGGTCAGGTTCCACTGCATGACGTAATTGCGATGGGGATGTGGCTCAAAGTACGCTTGGCGAAACGTATTCGATGACGCGGCCACAACATTGAATGCTGTGCTGGGGAAGGAACCCGCAGGCAGATTCGTGGCGGTGCCGAAATCATAAAAGGGTGCTGAGAAGAGCTCGTCGAATAGGATGACGTACGGCAATGGCAGTACATCGAAAATCCCAAAGCCCCCGCTGAGGGTGGACTTACCATCACGAAACGGGTCCCAGGAAAATCCCACCCGAGGCTCAAAGTTGCGAGTCGTGGAGTTTGAGAAGACCGGGTCACCTAAGTGAGGCGTTACATCGGTGAGTTGTCGTAGAACAGTCAGCTTGCCATGAACTTCGGTGGGCACGGTCGCCATTTCGTAACGCAGGCCCAAGTTGACAGTGAAATTCTGTCGCCAACGCCAATCGTCCTGAAGATAGGCTCCCACAATCATTTGGCGAAAGCCACGCTCGGAAATCGTGCTGGGAATAGTTGCGGCCAACAAGAAGGGATCATTTGTCAAAAAGTCCGAGAGCGAGTTGAAGGAAAAGCTGCCGTTAGGGGTCGTAGTGGCAAGGATGTTGTCCCTAATCCGTTCAATGCCCCCTCCCAACTTCAACGCGTGGTTCCCCCGGGTAAATTCAAGATCGTCATAGACCTGTATCGAGGTCCAATGAAAACGGTAGCTATCGATGGCCCCTAACCCTCCCGAGAAGGATGTCGTCCCAGGAACGGTGACGGCAGCGGCGTTTCTGCCCGGCACCGTCCCGTAAGAGGGGTCGCCGGCCAGCGCATTTCCGCTTTCAAAAGTTTCCCCGGTGATCACCACTACGCGGTTAATCGCCAACCTTAAGGAATTTAGAAGATTAGGATTGAAAATATGTGTTTCGTGTAGCGCAAGCAACTGCCGTCGTGTTTGGTATCCCGTCCGTTTGTTACCCAGTTCGTCAGGCTGACTAACGGTTGCGCTGTCAAACATGTAGGTGCCCGCAAGGGTGTCCTGTGCAGAAAAGTTGTGGTCAACCCTTGTCGTAAAATAGTTCTCGGGCGTGACAGTTTGTCCTGCGAACGTGAATATGCCAGTGTCCCCGGTTCCAGCAGCACAAGAAGAAAATGGACACAGTAAGGCTCCATTTGGCAGCGGGTAGAATGCCTTAAGAAAGCGCGCAACCTGAGGGTCTACCACGACCGTACTTGTCGTGGTGCAGTCTGGCGGGGCGCAGAGATGTCCATCCCGTGCGGCCTGCGACGGCACGGTATCGACTTGAGTGATTCCTTGAGATTGGCGAAGGCCCTCATAGTCGGCGAAGAAAAAGGTGCGATCCTTCACGATTGGCCCACCGATTGATCCGCCGAACTGATTACGGTGGAACGGGGGTTTTGTCGTGTCAAAGAAATTTCGAGCATCAAACGCGCTATTGCGGATGTATTCAAAGGCATCCCCGTGGAAGTTATTGGTACCCGAACGGGTAGAAGCACTAATGATCCCCCCCGAAGACCGCCCGAATTGTGCCGGGTAGTTGCTCGACAGCACTGTGAACTGCTCGACGGCGTCCGAGCCCAGATTGAAACCTAATGCGCTCCCCGGTGGGCCATTCACGTAGTCATTTACGCTAATTCCATCAAGGCGGGAATCATTCTGCCGGGGGCGACCTCCAGAGATTACCATTTGCGTCCCAAATCCCCTTTGCCCTTGCCCCGAAGTCTGAGTGCGAGCCGTTGCAACGCCTGGCTCAAGCGTCGCTAAGTCGGATGCAGAACGCCCGTTGAGTGGCAGATCACTTACGCTCTTGGAATTAACGACCCCTCTCACGGCAGCGTTTTCGCTCTGCATAACGATGTTAAGGGTTTGATCGACGCCTAAGCTGATAGCCAATTTTCTCTTTGTATCGGTAAAACCAACGGCGGAAACTGTAATCTCGTATGTTCCGGGCAATAGATTCTGCAAGGCAAAGGAGCCATCCGGATTTACCGTCAGGGTCCTGGCACCTCCGTTTTCCATATTCTTGATGGAGATACGGGCGTTCAAAACGCTGGAGCTATTGGGGCTTGTAACTCTACCCGAGAGAGTGCTTCCGGCAGCTTGCGCATGCACTCGGGTCAAGCTTGGAGCAAGAATGAACAAAGCTACGAAGACAGGGAAGCAGCGTCTCTTACTCTTCCATTTTGCGCTAACGTCCATGCTGTACTCTCGTTGCCACGCTTGATCACGATTGTCAAGCTCTCACGCGTGAAGTTATCCACGATGGTCAGCGCACGATCAGACGCCGAATCTGTGCTACACCCATCCCGGCGTACTGCTTCTCCAGCAATAGAAGGTCTGTTCGCTGACACCGATTTTGCATACCACCTCCGCAACCGGCGTGCCCGCCTGGGCGCGAAAGCGATCTGCTCCTTGGTATAGCGGCTCTTCTTCGTCGCCAAATCCTTCCTCGAAGGCATCGATTTTGCCGATTTTTCACCCTCTCGCTGGATCTTCCTTTGACCTACGGCAGTTTCGCTGCCGCCGCTATACCAGGGAGGCAAAACCATGATAGAAAGCCGGATTTTGCAGTGAAAGATCGCACTCTCTTACTTATCGAAATCGCTCTTCTCTCAATCCTGCCGCGTCCACCGACGGCGTTTCTTTTGTCGTCAGTTGAGCGACGAGTTTGCCTGTGATTGGACCCAGCGAGAGCCCCTGCATACCATGTCCTGTCGCAATGATCAGATTGCTCCATTTTTGTGATGTCCCGACGATTGGGAGACCATCCGGCGTCAGTGGGCGCAACCCGCGCCAAATCTCCAGCGTTTGGTACTCGTCCGTGCCGACGAGATATTCTCGCGCAGCGCGCCGGATTGCTTCGACCCGCCGCTGATTGATCGAAAAGTTCAAATCAGCCAACTCAAGCGTTCCTGCAAAACGCAGAATTCCTCCCATGGGGGTGACGATGACTTTCGATTCGCTCAACCATATCGGTAGCGAATCGTCTCGTTCCGCGGATTTGACCGTGATGCTATATCCCTTCGCGGGTTGAATCGGCAGAGCGAGCCCTAGGTCTCTCGCCAGTCCTGGCGACCAAGACCCTGCCGCCAGCACAACTTGATCGGCTTCGAAATCACCTCGCGTCGTCCTGACAACAGAAATCCTTCTCCCAGACTTCTCGAAGCCCAACACTTCAGTGGAGGTCAGAAAATTCACTCCCTTACTCTGGGCCCGCAAGGCCAGCCAGCTCACAAACTCAGATGGATTAAGGTGGGCGTCCGCACTCATGTAGATGCCCCCAACAATCCGCTCCTGAATTTTTGGCTCGATCTCGCGGACCCCAGCCTGGTCGAGCACCTTCGACTCGATGCCATACGGCCTTACCAACTCCGCCTGTCTCACGCCTTCTTCAAATCCCTCCGAACTCTTGTAAATCGCCAGCGACCCCTTGTGGTTGAAGTGGAATTCCGGCCCGCCCATGGATGCTAGTTCTTGGTAGAGGGCCATGCTGGCTTGGATCAGATCATTAAGCAAAGACATCGCCTTCAGCATCGGAGCCTTACGGCAGGCGACACTGAAGCGCGCGAGCCAGGAGAACAGCGCCATGTTCAAGCGAGGCTTGATGTACAACGGACTTTCGGGATTGAACAGCCACTTAATCCCGTTCAGGAGCACTCCCGGAGCCGCCAGGGGGATGATGTGACTGCGAGCGATGACCCCAGCGTTGCCATAGGAACAAGCCGCCCCGATTTGGCCCTGGTCAACTACGGTAACTTGCCTACCCTTGCTCGCGAGGAAGTAGGCCGAGCAAACGCCAATCGATCCCCCGCCGATAACAAGTATGTCCACTCGTTTTGCCATGCCAGAATCCTGCTCCTAGGTGCCTACACAAACAGACTAATGATCCACAGCGCTAGAAAGCCGACCAGGGACGTCACCAGCTTCATCATTGAATAGGTTTTGAGAGTTTGGGATACACTCATGCCGCAGTATACCTTCACCATCCAGAAGCCGCCGTCATTGACATAAGCAAATACAGAACCGCCCGTCGCAACCGCCATTACCATGAGGGAGCGATTGACGTTAGGGAAAAACATCACGATCGGCGCCACGATTCCCCCTGCGGTCGCGATCGCCGCCGCGGTCGACCCAAAAGCAATGCGCAATACTGCGGCAACCAGGTAGGCCATCAACAGCGGCGAAATGCTTGTGCTCACTATGAAGTTGACGATGGAGCTGCCGACTCCAGAGTCCACGACGATCTGCTTGAATGCGCCACTCGCTCCGATGATCAGGATCAGGGATCCCACCGAATTCAAAGCCCCAGTCGTGTGGTGCATTAGGGCAGCGGGACGGAAACCCAGCCGCAGTCCTAACACGACGAGAGCCAAGGCGGTTGCCGAGAGCAGAGCAATGGGCGGATAGCCAACGAATTTCGCCCAGACGGCAAATTTGGAACCAATAGGAAACCGTAGAGGAACCAAAACTCCCAATCCGATGAGCACGATGGGGAGCAACACTACTCCCAAAACAGCTCGAAACGAGGGTCGACGGCTTACCGCTTCCTCAGCGCCCTCGACTTTGGGCATTAGGTTCTCGGGGGCCTGAACAAAAATACGCCTGCCGATCCAGCCCCCGTAGAGGATCCCACCAGCGATCGCCATGGGAACAGCGATCGCGAGTCCGTATAAGACAGTTTTGCCAAGATCTGCCCCAAGAAGTTGCGAAGCTGCGGCCGGGCCTGGATTCGTTGGGATCAGGCCAAATGAAGTCATAAGTCCTGAAAGGAGCGGCAGGACGTACAGCAGGAGGGACTTTTTCGTCGCCTGGCTGATGTTCCAGACCAAGGGAACAAAAGTGATGAAGGCAACATCGAAGAAAACCGGGATACCGATCAGGTAAGCGAAGACGAGAATTGCCCATGGAATTCGTTTATCGCCCAGAAGTCGAATCATCGTCCGGGCGATCACTTCACCTCCGCCCGAAATCTCAATTAGCCGGCCCATTACAGCTCCGACAGCAATGATCGTAGAGGTCGAACCTAGCAACTCTCCTATACCCTTCTGAAAAGAATTCACTATGGCGTGGGGGGGCATCCCTGTGATCAGACCTAATGTCAAGCTTGAGAACAATAGAGCGAAAAAAGCATGAATCTTACAGTACAGGATGAGAAAGAGCATTAACCCGACGACGAAAAGAGTTGCAAGCAGAAACAAAGTGTTCGCACTCGGATGAGCAGTCACCGAGATCCACCTGTAGAAACGGAGCTCATCTTTGGTGCCAACATCTGATTGGATCCTCGGAGACTGGTCGAAGGGACTCGTCCTCTCTACGCGTTGGTTGCAAGTACACGCTGTCGTTGGTCTCGATTCTCTCTCGTTGCATATTGCTTCTGCCTAGCTGCACGGTTCTTGCTCCAATAGGGAACAGCAGGGGGACTGTACTCTTCCACCCTATGCCTCGCATTGTGTTTTCTCTTGCTGGATTTGTATTCGGAGGAGGCACTCGACGCTCAAGTGCTGCAGGGCCCGGATAACAGGAATTTGCATCATAAATACGATTCGAGACCGAGCGCCCTCTATCTTACGGGAGGATTCGTAAGGCGATTCGGCTAGAGTTCAATCGTCATGCCAAGTCCCATCTTGATTGCCCGTTGGTAGATCTCTGTCGCTACGACGACGTCACAAGCTGCGCTACCCAGATTCAAGACAATGATTCGCTCTCGCGCATCGCGCCGACCCTCGATGCGACCCCTGAGGATCTCACCCACTTCGCCGTCGATACGGGGTAAACCGTTCGGAAATCGACGCCGCACTTCCTCCGTCGCGAAAGGCTGACGGTCGTCCACAATGATCCGGTCCATCGCAGGTAGGAGAGTTGTTTCCTTCCCGGCATTATCCAGAACCGCCACGGTGGCGCCCGGTGCAATCCAGGCGGGCTCGAGGAGGCGCGTGGTTATCGCATTCGTGACCGTAACAATCACCGCTGCTCCGCGTACCGCGAGCTCACGGTCCAAAAAAGGAATCAGCTCAACATCAGCCGCAGAGGCCATTTCCTGGCAAAAGCGTTTTGCGGCTGCAAGGTCGCGTCCGACAATGCGGAGCGTCTTGAGTGTTGGCAGGGCTTTTGGGAGTGTGGCCACGTGCGAACATGCTTCCGTCCCTGTCCCCACAATCGTGCCCAGCGTCACGTTCGGCAACGCACATGCTCGGAAAGATAGTCCTGTCATTGCAGCAGTGCGCTTCGCTGTAATTGTCGCTCCTTCCAGCACGCAAAACGGAACCCCCGTTTCGGCGTCGTTTAATACGATCAACCCGTGTATGGTGGCCAAGCCCAGCTTCTTATTTTCGGGAAAATCGGCAATCCACTTTAAACCTGCTGCCCCTAGTGGGGCGATGAATGCTGGCATCGCATTTATATGGCGGCCCTTAGGTGGATGGATTGCTATCTTCGCAGGGACTTCCAAGGAACCGTCGGCTTGCCACTCCATAGCCTTACGAACCAGATCTATGCAGTCAACGGGCCCTAGTGCAACGGCATTTACATCATGGCGGGAAAGCCAAAGAATTTCAGTACCTTTCATGTTAAAGGGCGATCCTCCCCCCGAGCATCCTTCGCAAGTAATACGGTTAGGGACGAGATATCCTCCAACTCCTCCAAACGATCTATGGTTTGGCGGATTGCCTCTGCGCGCTGACGCGTGAGTACCTCACGCGTCAGCGTCAAGAACTTATCGCGCAATTCCTCGTGGCTCAGTGGCTTCTCCGGAGAGCCCCGCGGGTGAGTAACATCCCTCACGTGACGAGCCCCGCTGCGCGTCTTGAGCTCGATGATTGAGCGATAGAGGTCTGGGTAAGTTCGGTCGAGCTGCTCGTCTCCCACGACGGTGACTTGCTCCGAAAGAAACTTGATCCGCGGATCGGAGCGTTGGTCTTGCAGAATGTCGTAAAAGTGCACGTAGCCCCTGGTGGCGGCCAATGCCAAGACATACTGGGCGCAGTGGGAACGCAACGCATTGTTGTCAATCACCTTGTATCCGGATTTGGGAAAACGCAGCGTGATGCTCTGAATCTCGTCGGGTCGGACGCCGTCAGATTTCTGAATATCCAACAAGCCGTCCAGCCCGGGATGGATGAATGCGCAGCAGGCGTAAGGTTTGAAGTAGATCTCCATTACTTTGAACTGCTGGCCGAGCTTGTTGAATAGTTCGTCTTCATGCCATTGTCCCGTGAAAGCCTGACCCAAAGGATATTTCCCCTCGAAGATCGCCGGGGGGCCGCCGAATCCGCAGGATGCCAAATGGGCGGCAAAAACGCCATGGCGAGAAGCAAGGCCCATATTAAAAGGACGCGAGTGTTCAGTTGCGTCGCTCACCCAGGCCAACAGCCCTGATGCCTCGGTCCCCGCAAGGCCGAACGCATTTCTGAGTGCGCGGCCTCTTAAGCCAAAAAGACGGCCTGCGGCAGCCAAGGCACCGAAGGTGCCGGCAACGCAGGTGGGATGAAAGCCACGTGCGTAGAGCGCCGGCCCACTCAAGGCGTAGCTCACGCGGCACGCGGCATCGATCCCGACCACGATCGCTGCCAGGACATCTCGGCCCGAGCTATGCTGCCTTTCTCCTACTGCAAGAGCGGCAGCGCCTACGACTGCAATGGCGTGCATGATTGCTCCAGCATGATGGCTTTCCATGTCGCAATAGTAGCCGAGCGTTCCATTCACCAAGGCTGCGGTCGTACAGTTGGTGCGAAGAGACGTTCCGAACACCTGACATTCCGGCGTTCCGCCCGTTTCGGACACGAACCGCTCGAGCACGGCTCCAATGTCATACCGGGGTGAGGTAGCCGATAGCACGCATCCCAAGCCGTCGTAAAGGATCTCTTTGGTCCTGGCGACAACAGGTTCCGGCAGCTGATCGAACGCGAAATTCTCGACGAACGCGGCAAACCTGTCTGTCATTTTTGAAGTTGTCTCGCCCATCGCCTAGCCCCTCCCGTAAATGTGATTCGTTCCGTGCGCTTAGACGAGATCGTAGTACTCTCTTAAATCCACGGGAACCTCAAGCACCAACGGGTTTCGGCGGCGCAGCGCATTGCCCAGGGCCGCCTGCGCTTCAGCAACCGTCTCAGCCCTTTCTCCGCAAATGTCAAATGCCTCGGCTATAGCCGCAAAATCAGGTGAAGTGAAATCCACCCCGCAAGGCGGATAACCTCGACGTTCTTGAGCTACTCGAATCAGGCTTAGGCTATTGTCTTTCAACACCACGATAATGATAGGCAGACCGAGCTCACGGATTAGGACGAGGTCATGGGTCATCATCAACATTCCGCCGTCCCCCACGACCGCCATAACCGCGCGATCTGGATTGGTGAGTTGGGCGGCGATGGCAGTCGGAACACCAAACCCCATCCCCGAAAGGCCGTTCGACATGAAAAAAGTCCCAGGCTGGTAGCTTCGCCAAAATTGACCCATGAGCAGTTTGTGGGAGCCAACATCACAGGTGACAATGCCACTTCTCGGGAACACCGAACGCAATCCTTCGACTAAGCCCAGGGGTGAGACACCTTGGCCTGTGCTTCCGGGTGTGCGTTTCAAGACTTGGCGCCGCGCCTGGAGGAGCGCTCTGGGCCACGGCTTAGACTCGGTTATCAGTGTTGTGAGTTCTGAGATAAGCGATGGGAGATCCCCGATGGCCTCAAGTGGACGATAGGCGCCTTCTGCCATTGACACCGAATCGATAGCGACCATGTTGAGTTCCGCGAACCAAGTACCGTCAGCTTCGACGGGATCAAATCCAATATTAAGGATCACGTCGGCAGCCCGGAGAGTTGCGACAATGTCACGGTCAATGGCCATCCCGGAAGCCACGCCAACGAACAGCGGATGATCTTCCGGCAAAATCCCCTTGACCTTTGGTGTGACCAAGAAGGGTGCCTCGAGCTTTTCGACGAGTTCTTGAATCTCCGCTGCCGCGCGCGGCGGGGCTCCCAATCCGATAAGGATCAACGGGCGTTGGGAGAGCGCGACCTTATCTCGAATCTCAGAAAGTGAGTTGTAGCTCTTCCCTTGACCTGCAGCGATTTTTGGCTTGGGAGAACAGCGATGCTCCTGTTTGGCTGTATCGCTTGGCAAGACCAGAAGCACAGGGCCAGGCCGCGGCGCTTTGGCTAAGGACATGCAGTCGTCGATGAGTTCGCAGGTATCCGTGGTTCCCACGACAGCGGTACGCTTCGTAATGGGGTCAAACAGCGCTTCAATGTCCAGCCGCTGGTGTGTCAGCGTTTCGCGAACAGCGACGGGAATCTGTGCGGTAACGGCCAGCAAAGGGGCACGGTCGAGGAAGGCATTAGCTACACCCGTGACAAGATTCGAGGCGCCCGGCCCAAGAGTCGCGAAGCATACGCCAGGAATTCCCGTGATTTGCCCCAAGACTTGTGCGATCCAAGCGGCACTGCTTTCGTGGCCCGTCAACAAAACGCGGATGTTGGCCCGCCGGCAGGCGTCCATGAATGTAGCGATCTCCCCGCCGGGCAACCCAAACGCGAATTTAACACCATGCCGAGCCAGAGACTCTGCTATCATGTCCGCATGGGTTGGCAAGTCTGTCCTCCTCTGGAATGTTTCATCGGTTTCCCCGGAGAAGTCTCCGATATTCTTCTTTTGCGTATTATTGGAAGCCCCGTTATCCTCGCATCCAAAGTATAATAATGAGAGAACATGTATCGTTCAGCTGGAATCTTTGACCCCCAATCGGCCTTGATTCCTGCGACGAACCGCTCCCTCGCAGTTTTGGACTCGTCGGCACTCCATGGGCTTGGGAGCGCTTTGGGAAAGTGCGGAAGACGATTGACGAATCTTTCCGATCTGCGATAATTTTCAGGTTGGTCATCTGTGATGATCAACATAGAAAGATCTATCATGCAGCAAAATAAAAGTCAAGACCTCGATTATGCCATCCTACGGACGCTGCAGGCGAGCCGTCAGCCCATGGGTTCCTGGAGCCTTTATTACTTGCTACGTGAGCACGGACACGACGTCAGCGCCCCGACCATTGGACGGAAGCTTCGAGAGATGGAGGGACTAAACCTGCTGGGGAAAAGCACTGTGGAAGGTCGAATCATCACCCCCGCAGGTATGCGGCTGCTTCGAAAGGCGGCGCAGGATGAGCAGATTCGCGCCCGCGCGGATAAGCTTCTAAAAGCGCTCGATGGCCGGAAACAGAAAGACATCATTGATCAACTGACCGTTCGCCGGATCATCGAAGTGGAAAGCGCTGGTCTCGCGGCGTTGCACGCGTCTCGGGCCTCGATCGCGAAGTTGGAGGAGATTGTCCGGAAACAGAAGGACGCGATCAAGAAGGGCCGACTGGGCGTGGGAGAGGATGTTGGTTTCCATGAAGCCCTCGCCAAGGCATCCGGCAACAAGATTATATCCACCACCGTCCATCTGCTGCGTTCGCAGGAGTGGATGAATTATGTGGTCACAGAAATTCGCACTAAGGTGGGCACCCGTCTCGCTGTGGATCATCAGAAAATTATTTCAGCCCTAAAGAAACGTAACTCGTCCTTGGCTCGAAAGGCTATGGAGCGCCATCTAAACCAACTGATCGCCGATGTGGAGCGGTACGGGAATCTAGTACTTCGGCGCAAGTCGCGGGCCTGAAGAACCTCTTCGCATCAAAAGCATGGCTGGGACGTATGTACTTAGATAAGGTGAGCGTCTACGACCTCCCACTTGTCCGTTGCTGGCTGCCCTTTTCTCTGCCAAGCACGGCGGGTATGTGGTCTAAGCGAACTTGCGGCGTCCCGGTTTGGATGTGCGTCGAAGACCTGCATGCATCACGGTTCGCTGTTCCTATCAGTGTGTTAACCTTGGCCGGCCTATTTCACGAATGTGATACCTAAAACTCCGTCCGATGACTCTCGCGGAAGTTACAAAATACGACTTTCCGCTCTCAGAGCTCTGGGCTACCGCAACTATCGACTTTTCTTTACCGGGCAGAGCATTTCTCTGATTGGCACCTGGACGACGCGGCTTGCCACGAGTTGGCTCGTTTATAGACTGACGCGTTCGGGGTTCTTACTCGGGCTAATTGGTTTCACTGGCCAGATACCAACATTCCTGCTAGCTCCGATTGGGGGTGTATGGGCAGATCGCCTGGACCGGCGCGGCGTGTTGATACTGACGCAGATTCTACTGGCATTGCAAACGTTAACGATGGCTGTTTTGACGCTTTCGGAACGAATCACACTTCTTGAAATCATTTGCCTGAGTCTATTGCAAGGGGTCATCAATGCGTTCGAAATTCCTAGCCGGAATGCGTTCCTCGTTGACTTGGTCGAAGGTCGCGCGGACTGGGGCAATGCGATCGCACTGACCTACTCCATGGAAAACATGGCTCGACTTGTCGGTGCGGCACTCGCGGGATTCACGATCGCTGCAGTTGGTGAGGGTTACTGCTTTGTGCTTGATGGTGTCAGTTACCTCGCGGTTATCGCCTCTTTGCTGATGATGCGAATAAACGTTTTGATGATCAAGAGGAGTGGAACGAGCGTCGTTGAGGAATTAAAGGAAGGTTGGACTTATGTTTCCGGATTCGTTCCGATACGAACGGTCCTGTTGTTATTCGCGATCGTCTGCTTCATAGGAGTGCCGTACGCAGTTCTGATGCCCATCTTTGCTTCGAGGCTGCTTCACGGCGGACCGCACACTTTCGGCTCCTTGATGGCAGCAGTCGGAGCGGGAGCGCTGATTTCCGGCATTCGCCTTGCAACTCGCAGATCAGTTGTGGGGCTCGATAACATCATTGCAGGTTCTGCCGCCCTATTTGGTGTTGGAATGATCGTCTTCTCCTTTTCGCGCATTTTTTGGTTGTCGCTACTCCTCATGGTTGCAATAGGATTTGGAATGATGCAGCAGTTCACCGCTAGCAGTACGGTGATCCAAACCCTCGTGCCGGAGGATAAACGAGGCCGGGTTATGAGCTATTGGACGATGGCCTACATGGGTGGGGTACCGTCCGGGAGTCTGTTGGTGGGAGGTCTTGCCTATGCTTTCGGAGCTCCGGGAACGCTTGTGCTATGCGGGGCCGGTTGCATTATTGGCGCGGGGTGGTTTTGGGGAAAGCGCCACGAAATGCGCCGTCTGATTAAGCCTATTTATGAAGAACTCGGAATCATTTCAGCGGGTGTCGCCTCGAATGACAAGGATGCTGCCTTATAGGGCAGACTGGCAGAACTAATAACCAGCAGATTGGGAGCTTGAGTGACGGCCGGTCGTGTCCTAGATCAACATTGGAAATCGCGCGGAGCGCTCAAGTGATCATCAGAACAGGGAGGGTTGCGAGGAATTTCAGGGCGACTGAGTTTGCTTATCATGTCTTAAGGCCAATGCCGATTTAAGTGGTGATTTCTCCATCGCTTCTCCCTCCTAGCTAAGGCTACTGTTTTTAGGTGGATTCCCGCCGGACCCAGGCTTTCAGCGCTAGCTCTCCGCCACGCAAGTATTCAATTAGACCCGGCTGCGAGGCAGCAGGAAGCGATCTTGGATCGTCGGTCACCCTCCCCAATTCCGTTGAATCAGAAGTCGAAACGATAGCCGAGAATCATTTTGGCAATCAAGTGATCGGTCGCGCGAGTGACGCCGACGCCCAATCCAAAATTGATTTCCCACTTTGGTGAAACATTGAGATCAATGGCGGGAAAAATCTGGTGCTGCTGCTGGTTAAGCGGAAGGAAACCGGTCACCGGCCCAACGGAACCATAATACTCGAGGCCGCCGGTGATTTTCTTCGTGAAGTCATAGCTGAACTTGAAATTCGGCGAAAAGACGACCCCTTGATTGACGCTCTCACCGTGGAAGGAGCGGTCTAAAGTGGGGTTTAGTGAAAAATACCAGCGGCCGATCTGCTTGTCGGCGATAGGACGAATCTCCCAAGTCCAAGTGTCGACAGAGAACTGTCGGCGTTGATAGCCAATTTCATTCGACAGGCTCAGCCCCACTGGCCAGTTCCATCTCTTTGGGATGCGGACACGCGGGCGAATGTGATCACCGACCCATTGCACACCCTGTCCGCTCCGCTCTGAAGTAAAAATATAAAAGCCCACTTCAAACCAGTCGGTTACACCGTGAGTGATTTCGATAGTCTCGTGCTCAGCATGATTCGTGGGCAGGACGCCATCGACTACGGTCTTGGAGCCGTCGATCGTGAAGTTGCTGTGCAACTCGACCATGGTGTGGCCCGGATCGACCGTCTCGTAGCCATACACCTGGATTTCGTAATTGTCTTGGGCGAGCGCCGGCGAAGCAAAAATGAAAACAGAGCTGCAAACTAACTCTATAGCCCAAACAAGTATCTTGGCCGGAATTTCTATCTTGAACGCCGAAGTGGTCAGGGCCATACACTCAGTTGGGTAGTTTTGAGCCGATCTAGCGCCGCTTCCCATAGAAGTTGTTCCCAATTGTCTCCGTCAGGCAAGACTGCCTCTCTGGCCCTAGAGCTTTCTTCGACATGGCTCGCTCGTTTGCCTCCTTTGGACCAATTTCTCTGGGCCTACCGCTTCGATTATGCGTAGCACACGACAGGTTTATGGCTTTTCGATTAAACCCTCAGCGGACGCGAAACCGCCCCGCTCAGGAGGCGGCCTCAGCAGCCGTAACCTCCTCGACGATCTCGTAGCTCGATTTGATTTCTGCGGCTGGCCGGAGCGTCGCGGCAACACTGCAGTATTTTGTCTCAGAAAGGTCAATCGCCTGCACCAGGGCCTTTGCTGAGACATTGTGGCCGCGTACGATATGCTTAACCTCGATATGACTAAATCCGCGGGGCTCCGTTTCGCGGCGGCGCCCGCGAACCTCGACGCGATAACTCGTGATCTTCTCTCGTTTCTTTCTCATGATGGAAACAACGTCCGATCCGGTACACGCGCCGAGTGCCATCAACAGTAACTCGATGGGCGTTGGCGCACTATTTCGCTTTCCGTCCGTCTCGAGTGTAATTGCATGTCCACTCGGACTAATCGCGATATACAGGTCTTCACCCGCGTAATGTACGGCCGCTCGCAAATCAAGGCTGTTCATTTAGTTTCTCCTTAGGGCTGCAACTAGAACTAAGCATCGTAGGTTAGTTTGTGGGGAGCGCGCTCATACCATCCGCCCGACCGTGGTGCGTAGACGTTGCAGTGATCCATCTCGCCTCCATACACGTGCAAAGTGAGCGCAACTGAATCTGTCGTATTCGCGAGTACGTGATACTCGTCGGGCGGAATCAGCGAACCGGTCGATCCAACGCTTGCTCGAATAGGGGCTTGATCCAAGAAAAGAAACAGCTCACCGGTTTGCCGTTCGATCTTATAGCGAGTTACGCTGATTTCCCCCTGAACGACCCCCTCGACACACCAAATTCCGGCGTGGTCGTGAATTGGGGTCGTTTGTCCGGGTGCCCAGGTCATGACTACCACGGTGTAGCCCATCGCCTCGTCGCGGAGCAGCAGGCGCCGAGCGTAGGAACCCGGTTTCGTCTGGCAAAACTTAGCTGCAAGCTGAATTTGGCCTGATTTAATGGCTTTCGCCAGATCGCGTTGGATGGTGTGGACGATCGCATCGGTTGTGTCTAGGCGTACAGCCTGGTTGATAAGGTGCTGCAGAACACGCACCGACTTGGTTGGTTCCGTCATGTCGTTTGAGAAAAGTGGCGGCGACACGAGGGGCAATATACACGACACGCAAAAGGGTGTCAAAAGCGCATTGATCATCAGAGATGAACAGTTGAGAGGTTGCGCTTGACAACGGCATTCGGGATTGCCTATGCTGCCTGCCTATGAGACGCCGTCACTTTCTGACTGTATCTGCGGCTACCCTCGGCGGGTTGCTGGTTTACTCCCTGGATGGGAAAGTCTTTCGAATTTCGACCGAAGACAAACCTGTTCGCATTCCTTTGCGCTTCTTTGACGAGGAGGAAGCGCGCATCGTTGCCGCGGCGACGGAGCGGATCTTTCCGAGCGATGAAACCGGCCCCGGCGCCAAGGAGGCCGGAGTCGTAATCTTTATCGACCGTCAACTCGCCGGGCCTTACGGGATTGACCGGTATCGGTACACTCAGGGTCCTTTCGAGACCGGCTCGGCCGATCTTGGCTACCAGGGTAAAGAGTCTCCGAGCGAGGTCTACCGAGAAGGGCTAAAGAATTTGAAAGGCTTCGATCGGTTGGAACCAGCAGAGCAGGATGAGAAGCTAAAACAGATCGAGTCGACGCATTTTTTTGAGCTTCTACGTCGGCATACCATTGAAGGCATGTTCTGCGATCCCATGCACGGCGGAAACATCGACATGGTGGGATGGCAAATGGTCGGGTTTCCAGGACCTCAGATGAGCTACCGCGACGCCGTGGGCAAACATTTCGGAGAGGCGTACCGTCCGAAGCCCGCCAGTCTCCTCCAGGTCACGGGTATAAAAGTGCGCCCCAGTGAGGACGAGAAGTGAAGACGCTGCCTGCAGTGGATGTGCTGATCGTTGGTGGCGGATGGACGGGCTTGCTCATGGCGAAAGAGCTCGGTTCCCGCACGCCGCTCTCCGTACTTGTGCTTGAACGCGGCCCAGTTCACAGCCCGGACGAATACGTTAAAGAGATGGACGAGCTGGACGGTGCCATTCGCAAGCGCAGTAACGTTAAGGTGCAGGATTGTTCCAAAGAGACGGCGACGTTGCGCCGCTCTGAGAGTGAACGGGCCCTACCCTTGCGGGAGCTTGGCCTGTTGATTCCCGGCACCGGCATCGGTGGCGCTGGGGAACACTGGGGAGCGACTGCTTACCGCATAATGCCGGATTGCTTTCAACTGTTGTCAAAGACGATCGAAAAGTATGGAGCGAAAAGATTGCCGGAGGATCACTCCATTCAAGATTGGGGTCTTACTTACGACGAAATGGAACCGTATTATACGCGCGCCGAGAACTTGATTGGTGCTTCCGGGAAGGCCGGTAATATTCAAGGTAAGCTGATCGAAGGCGGGAACATTTTTGAAGGGTGGCGCAGCGGGGAGTATCCCACACCTCCCACCACGACCCCTTACTTTTCTTCTCTGTTCCGCGACGCTGTAAAATCTGTCGGCTACCACCCCTATCCTGCCCCCACCGCGACCCTCAGCGAGGCCCACACGAATCCCGACGGGATTTCGCGCCCCGGTTGCACTTTCTGCGGGTACTGCAATATGTTCGGTTGCATGATCGGCGCCAAGGCGCAGCCAACAAATGTTCTTTTGCCCGTGATTAAGAGGCACAATAACGTTTCCATTCGCACCGGAGCGTGGGTCCGCCGCATTTTGCGAGAGGATTCCCCCAGCAAAGGCCGGGTGCGAGGGGTTACGTACGTCGACGCGTCGGGTGAGGAATTTTTCCAACCTGCAGAGTTGGTGGTTCTGGCAACCTGGACTCTCAATAACACACGGCTGCTCCTCCTTTCGGGTATTGGAGAACCCTACAATCCCGCGACCGGCAAAGGCAATGTTGGACGCAATCTGACGGCCGATTTGAAGTTTGCGGCGGCTAGAGTCCTGATGGAAAAGCCGCTGAATCGTTTCATGGGCTCCGCTCCTACGGGGATTTATATCGGAGACCTGGAGGGCGGCGTCCTTGATAACACGAATCTTCCATTTCTGCGCGGCGGTCTTTTGCGAGCCCTAAATACAGGCTTCCAGCCAATTGCGAGTTTTGGGGCTATTCTTCCGCGCTCGGCGAAAGGCCGGTGGGGTGCGGAATGGAAGAAGGCAGCAGTTTATTGGTACGACCGCATGCACGATATACGCTGGGACGGCGAGGTCTTTGCCTACAAGGGAAACTACATGGATCTGGACCCCACTTACAAAGACGTTCACGGTGACCCACTGATCCGTATGACGATGGACTGGCGAGACAACGAACGGCGCATGGCGGAGTTTGGAACGGCGAAAGGGGTAGAGGTCGCTCGCCTTATGGGGGCCAAAGAAATCATTCCTTTTGGCGGCTTAGGGCATTTTGATGCAAACCCCTACGTGGTGACTCAGCTCCGAGGCGGCACGGTCATGGGGGCGTCTCCCGACAACTCAGTGGTTAACCCTTTCCTGCAACACCACCAGGCGTTGAACCTTTTTGTTTTAGGGAGCTCGGTAATTCCCCAGGCACCTACTGCGCGTCCCACGCTAAGTCTGATTGCCATGACCATTCGCGTGGCCGACGCCATCGTGGACAAGTATTTGAAAAAACCGGGACCGTTGGCGTAAGCGCCTTGAAACTGGCCCAACAGGATGGACCGTCCTGGTTACTGCCACGAGCCAGCACTTCCATGAAGATTACAACAACTAGCAAAGCGTAACGGAGTGGCGTGCCGAGTGATACGGGCAAGACCGCGAAGAAGAATGCTGCACACCCTGCGGTGGTGGCTGGTTTTCTCGGCTGGACGCTGGATTCCTTCGATTTCTTTGTCGTAGTTTTTTTGATTGATAGCCTCGCACATCAGTTTGGCGTCCCCAAAAAAGACATCGTGCGCACATTGATGGCGACACTGGCGATGCGGCCGGTCGGCGCCGTGTTGTTTGGTTTGTTGGCGGATCGGTATGGTCGGCGCATTCCCCTGATGGCCAACGTCCTTTACTTGTCCTTGATCGAGCTGCTGTGCGGTTTCTCGCCGAACTACACCTTTTTTCTAGTGATGCGTGCGCTGTTTGGGATCGGCATGGGCGGAGTGTGGGGCGTGGGTGCGTCACTGGCGATGGAGGCGGTACAGGTGCGGTGGCGAGGCATCCTGAGCGGGATCTTGCAGAGCGGCTATTCGATAGGATACCTTCTCGCCGCCGTTGCGGCACGATTTCTGCTGCCAGCGTGGGGTTGGAGGGCAATGTTCTGGGTAGGGGCTGCGCCTGGGTTACTAGCATTCTATATTCGAACGAAAGTGCCGGAATCGGAGGCGTGGAAACAGAACCGGGTGGCTACTACCGGGCAGGTGCTGCGAATCGTTGCGAGTGGATGGAAGCGATTCGCCTACCTTGTTGTGCTAATGACATTCATGATGTTTCTGTCGCACGGCACGCAGGATTTGTATCCAGATTTTCTGCAGGAAGTGCATCGCGTGTCCGCGACGGTGCGCGCGAATGTGGCCATGGTTTACAACATTGGGGCGGTGGTCGGAGCCATCGCGTTTGGACATTTGTCGCAAGTACTAGGGCGGCGGAAGAGCATGATCACCGCACTGGGATTGTCGCTAGTGGTTATCCCGCTGTGGGCATTTGGCAACAAGCTTCCGGTATTGATAGTAGGCGCCGTCCTGATGCAAACCGGTGTGGGCGGCGCATGGGGAGTGATTCCGGTGCATTTGAACGAACTATCGGCCGATGCAGCGCGCGGTCTGATACCCGGGCTGGCCTACCAATTAGGAATCTTGTTCGCATCCCCGACAAATTCGATCCAGTATGCATTGCGTGCCTGGGTCGGGTATCAATGGGCGATCGCGGGGTTCGAGATGGCGACGATCGCGACGCTAGCGATTATTGTATGCTTAGGTAGAGAAGCACACGCGCGCAGTTTTGTGCGAGATGCGAACATGCCCGCGGTGACGGATGGGTCTTGAGACGAGCGGTACAGCACGGTTTCTGCGGAATTTGGAAGGCGTGGGCCGGGTTGATGAATGGTGAGCTCGTATGTCAGTTCTCTACAGGCCGCGCGTAGCCCAGCTGGAAAAAGCATCTGGCTAAGAAGCATTGCGACGTTTACGCCGCTAATTCGGTTAATTATCTCTCCGCATGGAAAGGCCAAGAGATTTGAAGCTAGCCTTGGTAGCCTAGCGTCTTCAATTTAGAAGCACATTTAGTCGGTCAATATCCCAGCTTCTTATCAACCACATTCATCAGCGGCTGACCTCTGCGGAAGCGCTCGAATTGCGCGATGAACAACTGCATGGCGTTGTCCAGCCAATCGTGCGTATGGTCTGCGCAGTGCGGACAGAGCAATACGTTTTCGAGCTTGTAGAAGGGATGATCCTTGGGCAATGGTTCATGATTGAAGACATCGAGAGCGGCTCCTTTGATCCGGCCCTCAGAGAGCGCTCTTATTAGTGCTTCTTCGTCGATCACCGGGCCTCGGCCGACATTGATTACCACGGCATTCGGTTTCAAGGCCGCGAACTCCGGTTCTCCGATCATTCCCCGAGTTTCTGAAGTCAGGGGCGCTGTCGCAACGACGTAGTCACAGCGCGAGAGCATCTCGATGCGACGATCTGGACTGTAGATCTGCTCGACCAACTCGTCCTTGTGCAATGCCGGCACATGTCGCTTGATCGCGAGGATCCTCATTCCCATAGGCCGGACTCTTGAAGCAACCGCGTGGCCAATGTCGCCATATCCGATGATTCCGAGGGTCTGGTCGGAGATGGGCATCACGTCGAAAGGTTCCCATACACCCGCAGCTTGGTTGCGAATCATGCGCCGCAAATCTTTCGCAAAATACAGGATCGCAGCAAGTACAAACTCACCCAGCGAAGGACTGAAGGTGCCAGTTCCATTCGTGAGAGTTACGGAACTTTCGACGAGTTCAGGGAAAAGTAGTCCCTCAACACCCGCTGAGCGAGTGTGTACCCACCGCACCTTGGGACACTTGCGAAAGACTTCGCGAAGTAGAGAACCAGGTCCCGACCAGTTGAGAATTGCGCCGGCGCCAGCAGCAACTCCTTCAAACGCTCCCGCGGAATTTCCGACGATGATGTTGACCTCCGTTTTCAATGTTTCCATCATGCTGAGCTGCGGCTCAAGCGGGTCAGCCAGCACGAGAAGCGTATTGTTTGTCATGGGGAAAGGAATTCTATCTCAACAAGAAATTCCAAGTCACTACTTTAAGGAATTGCCGCTGGTATCCCCCGGATGTTCGCACCGGGAAGCCCGTCATCACGACAGGAAATATTTTGGAGCGACACTAATCGGTGTCAGAGTGACCTTAAGGATATGCGCAAGAGATGTGAAGTTTGGCAAGTAAGCGGGCTCTCGATAGAGATGCTAGCGATCACTCTTGGCGAGAGCTTGCACGAAGGGGACGACCCTGATGTCTCGCAATCTCCTGGCGATGAAAACTGAGGAACGGCTACGCTCATATTCCTGTGGCCGGCCGTGTGCCGCTAACTCGCTGCGACAAAACTACATCACCTCTTCTAATGAGGGGCGGTGAGCGTGAATACTCTTAGTTTCGGGCCAGGCTCGACGGGCGGAGCCAAGTGAAATGAAAGTTTGAGATGCTGGAGACTTTGGATACATGAATCCAAGAGCAATGACAAAATCAGAATCGGAGCGACTGGGCACTATCCTTTATATATGTGTCTTTCGGCTTTCGGGAATTCTGCCTAAGTATCGCTAGCTACATGCCTTAAGTTTGGCTAGATAATCTCAATCCCTGGCCTAAAGACAAAGCTCTTGACATGGATACATGAATCCATGTATGTATGTGGCCACATGTCGTGAATTCAGGATCTGGACAAATGCATGTGGTATACTTGTAGCCATGGACACAATGGATATCAGTCAACTAGCTACAAGCGTGCTTCAACAGCGGCGCTCAACCCCAGGGCTGATTGCAGACGCTATCCGCCTAGCGATTGTTCGGGGTCAGTTAGCGCCTGGTCAGACTCTGGGACAGGAGGAACTTGCGAAACAGTTTGGCCTGAGCCGAGCTCCAATCAGGGAGGCTTTGCGCCAGCTCGAAGCCGAAGGGCTCATCGTTTCCTATCCTCATCGTGGTTCTGCAGTGGCGGTGCTGACGGCGGACGACGTGGAAGAAGTATTCCTGATACGCCTTTCTGTCGAGAGCATGGCTTTGCGGCTCTCTGTTCCCAAGATGACCGATGCAGATTTTCGCAGAGCGGAGGCGGTGCTGGGGCAGACAGACTTAGATCGCAATCCCACGCATATGGGGGAACTGAACTGGGGATTTCACGAGAGTCTGTATTTGCCGTGCGGCTTGCCACGGCTGCTCGGCATGATCAAGGGGCTAAACACCAACACTCTCCGTTATCAGCACATCGCATTTATTGCATTGCAGCTGAAGGAGCAATCACAGCGCCAACACCGGGAGATTCTCGACGCGTGTCGCGCCCGAGACGTGGAGAGTGCCGTTGGGATGCTCGAACGCCATTTGTCAGAGTCATCGAAGTGCATTGTTTCTTACGTCCGGCAAATCGAGAAAGGGGCTCGAGTCCAAAACTCGCGCGCGCAGGTATCCCGCTAGCTCTTTCGTCAAGACGCTACAACTTAGCTCTGCATCGACTCGGCCGAGTCCTTCAATTCACCGCACGTCTCCCAAGTAGCGTTTGTCCGATTCGTCTGCCAACAATTCGACTTGAAAACGGGCATGTTTTCTCGGTTCCACCGTTTTCAGGGTTGACCCAGCAGTCCAGCGGTGGACTGATCGGCGATGCGCAATTCTCGATCAAGAACATCAGAAAAATTGTTATTGCGCGACGCCAAGCGTTAAATTTGTATTTCGCGGCATGGCATGTGGCCCCGCTAGTTGATCATCAGAGATGAACAGGTTAAAAATAATGCTTGACAACGATTTTGTAATTGAGATAGGGTTTGCGCAACTTCGCGATTCGTCACATTAAATGCACGTCGGGGCATGACTGAGTGTGTGTTCGCCGTTGCGGCGATTCATGGGCCAAATACTCGATAGGTAGAAAGGAGATCAACCGTGACTTTCACAACAACTACCAGGCAGCGCGCTTTCGGCCTCGCCGCGTTCGTGGTAACCGTGCTCGCCCTTTCCATTCCCGCTGCGGTCCATGCTCAAGTGGCCGCGACGCTCTCGGGCACGGTGACTGACTCAACGGGTGGGTGGGTCGCCAGCGCCAAAGTTTCCATCAAAAACCACTCCACCGAGATCACCTCGGAGGTCACAACGGATGCAGGGGGCCTGTATTCGGCGCCCAATTTAGTACCGGGAACGTATGATGTCACAATCACCGCTCCTGGGTTTGCTCCTCAAGAAAAAACCGGCGTTACATTAGGGGTAGCGGAATCGCGAGTCCTGAATATTTCTCTGCAGGTTGGCCAAATTACTCAACAGGTTCAAGTGTCGGAAGCGGCTCCCACGGTGGAACTCGCCAGCTCTGCAATTGATGCGGAAGTCACCGGGGAGACGATTCGCGAGCTCCCTCTGAACGGGCGCGATTGGACCCAATTGGCAACACTGCAGCCAGGGATCTATATTGTCCGAACTGAGGTGGGCGTGAGCAGCCCCGGAGGAAGAGGTAATCGTGGCTGGGGGCAACAATTGACGGATGCCGGGCACAGCCCCTACATGAATAATTACCAGACGAACGGTATCAGCTCGTCGGACTATTCGAACGGAGCGCCGGGCAGTGTGTTAGGAGCCCAATTGGGCGTTGACGCCATTCAGACGTTCTCCGTCCAGACTACGAACTATCCTGCGGAGTACGGGCGCAGCGCTGGGGCCGTCATCAACGCTATAACCAAATCGGGTGCGAACCAGTTCCATGGGTCTGCTTTTTGGTTCCTGCGCGACGAGGATTTTGATGCGCGAAATTTCTTTGACCCTGCCAAAATCGCGCCTTTTCACCGTAACCAGTTCGGGGCGTCGGGTGGAGGGCCGATCAAGAAGGACAAAACCTTCTTCTTTGCTGCCTATGAAGGGGTACGTCAGGATCTGGGACTTTCTTTCCATGATAGCGTTCCTACAGCAGCTGCGCGCGCGGGAAACCTCTGCTCGGTTCCGACAACGGGCACGTGCACGCCAAACACAATTACAGTAGATCCTTTAGTACAACCGTTCCTGGCCTTATATCCGCTGCCTAACGCCGGGCTCACGTCCGGCGGGAACGGCGATACAGGTTTTTTCAACGGTTCCGGATCGTCTCCTGCGACAGAAAACTACACGACCGTGAGGGTTGACCACCACTTCAACCAGGCAAATACCCTTGCTGCGAGCTATATGTATGACAAATCGACGGAACTTATACCCGACGCGCTTCTGCTTAGTAATAATAGCTTCTTAAGTGAAAGGCAGTTGGGCACTCTGGAATGGGACCATACTTTTAGCTCGACGCTAGTGAATACTGCCCGGATTGGCTATAGTCGGTCGCAGGAGGTCAATAACAGTCCTAACAACGCGATCAACCCGATCGCAAAGAATACAAGTCTGGACGCCGTCCCTGGCAGGGCCGCGCCGGTCCTCGAGGTACCCAGTTTAACGACGGTGACGGGGGGATTTGGCGCTCTTGCTATTGGCATTCAGACCCTGAACTCCTACCAGTTCTATGACGACCTGTTCCTTAGCAAAGGGAAACACGCCTTAAAGTTCGGGTTCGCGGTTGAAAACATGCGAATCGCCACCTCGCTTGGCGGAAGGAGTAACGGCGATTTTGCTTTCCCTTCCTTGCAGGGCTTCCTCCTAAACGAGCCGACAAGCTTCTACGCAGGCCTGGCATCGCAAATAAAGGTGGTTTCAGGCCGACAGACACTTTACGGGCTTTACGTGAGTGATGATTGGCGCGTGCGCCCGAACCTGACTTTGAACATTGGCTTGCGCTACGAGCCAGCAACCATCCCGACCGAGACTCATAACGAACTATTGGTCCTAAAAACGTTGGAAGGCTCGCTAGTTCCTACGAACCCCATGTGGGATTCAAACGCGACCCTGAGGAACTTCCAGCCGCGTGTGGGTGTCTCCTGGGATCCGTTCCACGACGGAAAGACAGCCGTCCGTGCCGGGTTTGGCCTCTACGACATTCTGCCTCTTCCATGGCAGTGGGCTATTCCAACTGCCGCATCCTACCCTTTTAGCTTCACCACCTCGGCAGGCGGTTTAGCTCCGGGTTTGTTCCCAACTGGTGCATTGGACCTGATCGGTTTCAATGTCGCCAACGCCGCGGCGCGCTTTACCACCCCGAACCCGAGCCGCGCTTACAGCACGAACTGGAACCTCAACATTCAACGTCAATTGACGCCAAGCGTAACGGTCACAGCCGGTTATGTTGGCTCGCATTCTGTTCATCTGCCTTTTAAGACCGATGACGAAGATATGGTCCTGCCAACCTTGACGTCGGCGGGGTATCTCTGGCCGTTCCCGGTAGGCAGCGGAACGAAGCTGAACACCAACGTCGGTGCGGTGGTTACATCGATTTATGATACCGAAGCCCACTACGAGGGTGTCATTGCAGAGGTAAAAAAGACGTTTAGCCATGGTTTCCAGGTTCAGGGGTCCTTTACCCATGGCAAATGCTTCGATACCGGTACGACCGGCACAGCGACTGACCCGTTTGCAAATACTTTAGTCGATCCCATGTTTTTCAGCCGTGAGGCGAGGTACGGACCGTGTGACTACGACGTACGCAATCTCGTCGTTGCGAACTACCTATGGCAGCTTCCCACGCCAAAGTTCGGCGGAGCGTTCGTCACGACCGTCCTCGGCGGTTGGGAGATGACCGGCGTTATTACCTTCAGCGGCGGTACACCTTTCTCTGTTCTCATAGGAGGAGATCCATTAGGCCAAAAGAATTCCGGGTCGTTCAATTTCCCAGACCGCTCGAATGCACCAGGCTGCAGCGACCCAGTCAATTCCGGGAATCCCAACGGCTACCTTAAGCTGAACTGCTTCACTCCTCCGATTGCTCCTGCGTCGTTCGCAGCAATGTGCCAACCGGCTGCGGCCAGTGTTGCCGCCACGATCGCAAATACTTGTATGAATCTCCTCGGTAATAATGGGAAGAATTCGATCTACGGGCCCGGTATATCCGAGTGGGATTACTCTTTGGTTAAGGACACTCACATTCCGAAGATCTCGGAAGCTTTCGTCGTCCAGTTGCGGGCGGAATTTTTTAACATCTTAAACCATGCCAATTTTCAGTCGCCCGTCAACTCCAACACCGTCCTAAATCAGAATGGGACGCTGGTGACATCGGCGGGAACAATAAATGCCACGACAACAACCTCGCGACAGATTCAGTTCGGCCTGAAATTCATCTTCTGATGATGGAGGGAAATTCTGGCATGAAACTGGTCGCGATGGAAACGATGGCGATTCTCGTAAAGAGAGACTGAAATGCTGGCAGACTACTGATACGTGAGCGCTGGTATTGCTGCCGGAGTGTGAATACCCGGGGCGGAGACAGAAACGGTGGCGAAACGCAAAAACCCTTTGGTTGATCGGCGGAACTTCTTGAAGGGTGCTGTTGTCGGTGCTGCGACGCTGGCTGCGCGCACAGAAACCGCCTCTTCGCAGCCAGTCGCATCTCGTCCGCCGGTCACCGTGCCGTCGATGTCGCCGGCAGCGGAAACCGAGCCCCCAAGTGACGTCGAAGTCCTGAGCCCCGGGGAACGCCCCGGGGCCGACTTCATGGTCGACGTTTTCAAGTCTCTGGGCTTCGAGTACCTTTGCGCCAATCCGGGCACGAGCTTCCGGGGGCTACACGAGTCGATCATTAACTACGGTGGGAACCAGAATCCGGAGTTCATCACCTGTTGCCATGAAGAGTCGTCGGTCGCCATGGCCCATGGCTACTACAAGATTGAAGGGAAGCCGTTGTGTGTTTGCGCCCACGGAACGGTGGGGTTGCAGCACGCTTCCATGGCAATCTACAACGCCTGGTGTGACCGCGTGCCGGTCTACATCGTGCTTGGCAACACGATTGACGCCACGAAGCGGCACTCGTATGGTGATTGGAACCACGCCGTCCAGGACGCCGCAGCCACGGTCCGCGACTTCGTGAAGTGGGACGACCTTCCGATATCGTTACCACACTTCGCCGAGTCCGCTGTGCGCGCCTATAAGATCGCGATGACACCGCCGATGGAGCCGGTGGTATTGGTGGTGGATCAGGAATTGGCGGAAAACCCGATTCCCGCGGGCACCAAACTTACTATCCCAAAGCTGACGCTGGCCGCGCCGCCGCAAGGTGATTCCGGCGCAGTTGCTGAAGCTGCGCGACTTCTAGTCGAGACTGAAAACCCGGTGATCGTACTCGGACGTGCTGCTCGGACGCAGGCTGGTGTGGACCGACTTGTCGAGCTTGCTGAACTGCTGCAGGCGCCGGTCATCGACAAGACCCTGAGGATGAACTTCCCAAACCGACATCCCCTTAGCCAATCGGTCGGGGCACAGCCGGGTCGCCACGGTCGGCAGCTAATTGCTGATGCGGACGTGATCTTGGGTCTGGAAGTCAACGACTTCTGGGATGTAATCAACTCTTTCAATGATCAGCTAAACGGGACCTGGAGGCGCACTGCAAAGCTAGGCGCAAAGTTGATCAGCATCAATGCCGAGGATCTGTATGGCAAATCCAATTATCAGGATTTCCAGCGCTACACCGAAATCGATGTAGATATCGCGGCCGATGTGGAGGCGACGTTGCCTTCGCTGATCGAGGCAATCAAGGGCCGAATCACTGTCGACCGCAAGAGGGGGTTTCAAGATCGCGGAGCCAAACTGGCCTTGGCTCACGAGAAGGAGCGGGAACTGGCGCATACCCAGGCCTCGTATGGTTGGGACGATAGCCCGATCAGTGTCGCCCGCTTGTGCGCTGAGTTGTGGGCACAGATCAAGGACGAGGACTGGTCGTTCGTATCGTATTGCTCCTATCTGAGCTGGTGGCCCCTGCAGCTGTTCGACTTCAAAAAACACTACCAGTACATCGGCGAGTCGGGTGGCTACGGCATCGGCTACAACGCTCCAGCCACTCTGGGCGCGGCTCTCGCGAACCGTAAGCATGGCCGCCTGACGATCAACACTCAGAGCGACGGCGATCTAATGTACGCTCCGGGCATCCTGTGGACGGCAGCACATCACCGAATTCCGATCCTAACTGTCATGCACAACAACCGCGCCTATCATCAGGAGCTGATGTATATCCAACGTATGTGCAACCGGCACAACCGGGGGATCGACCGCGCCAAGATTGGAACTACGCTTCAGGACCCCAATATCGATTTCGCGAAACTCGCGCAGAGCATGGGAGTCTATGGCGAAGGTCCCGTCACTGATCCCAAAGATCTTGGCCCGGCGATCCGGCGCGCGATAGAGGTTGTTAAGCGCGGTGAACCAGCGCTCGTCGATGTTGTCAGCCAGCCGCGTTAAGGAATGAGCATGAAAATACTTCATGACTACGGTTCGGTTCTCGACAGCGTGCACAACGTCGTGGCGCGCTCGCGCCTTCTGAGCCGAGTCAGCGTAATTCTCGGTTCGCTCTCCGTCATGACTATGGCGATTACGATGGCTGAGCCGGGGCTGATTTTCAGCGCCAGCCGTGGGGGAGGGCAGGCCGCTGCCCGTGCTTCAAAGTCTGCGGGGGCGCCAGCTGGCAATGCTGAAAGCGGAAAGCAGCTTTTCAAGAAGTACGGTTGCTATGAGTGCCACGGGAGCCACGGGCAAATCGCGTCGCGCGCCGGACCGGCGCTGGCTCCGGACCCCGTTCCGTTCGAGGGGTTCGCACCATACGTTCGTCATCCGACGGGCTCAATGCCGCCGTATACCGAAAAGGTTGTGTCGGACCAGGACCTGGCCGACATATACGCATTCCTGCAATCGACGTCTCATCCCCCGGCTCCAAAGACCATTCCACTTTTGGATTTGGCCGCCCGAACTGTTGCTCCCAGAGGGCTGGCGTTTGCGGCGCCGGCACGACTGGAGGCTGGGCCCCTTGGTCCCGCGGGAAGACCATGAGGAGATCGCGCGTGCTCGCTGAGCCGACGGCATGTGCGGCAATCGATGTCGGACCGTAAGTAGCTGAATCTCCTAAACTTTGCGAACTAGACTCGGCCATACGTCTTGAGAGGTACGACGATGAGAATGTTGGTGCTTTTGTTGTCTGCTTTGAGCCTAAGCACTTTGAGCTCGGTTGCAGCTTTCGCGCAAGCCAACAATGGTGCGGGCGAAGGCAAACCCGAGGTCCACGTAGATTTTTATAAGCTGCCACCGGGCCGGCAGGATGAGTGGTTAGCTTTGTACAAGAAGGCGCATTTCCCGATGATGAAATGGCAGATCGAGCATGGGCAGATCATTAGTGAGACGGTCTATACGCGTGCGGTTCACGAGCTGTCTCCCTCGTGGGACATTGCGATCATGATCGTACTTCCTCCGGCGGGGCAGAGGAAAAAACAGGAGCTGACGCGGTCACAATTGATTCGCAAGATCTATCCCGACCTTGACGAGTACGTGAAGGAAGAGAAACAGCGTTGGGCGCTGACCCTCGAACATTGGGACGAGCGATGGGTCGAGGTCGATATAGAGAAAAATCCGTCGTTGTACTATCCAAACCCGGACTAAGTCGAGGACCAGGGGCTCGGTTGTTGACCTGAGGTGGCTCTTGGGTAAAGACAAAGACCTAAAGTCGGTCAAGGAAGAAGATGGAAATTGGTCGTAACCCTTGGGGAGGGAAACTATGAAGACGCTGTTCTTGCTGCTGACCGCTGTTCTGTTTTTCGCATTTTCATGCGAGGCGCAGACGAAGGAGCCCCTGGTCTTGCTTCGAACGATGGAGATGCCAGGCGTCCCGCTTGGTCCTTACGTGGATCACTTTGGGGTGGACGTGAAAGGACATCGGCTGTTCGCTACTCCCCAGGCCCATAAGAGCGTCCAGATTTTTGATATCGAGACAGGTAAGTTTGTTCGCGAATTAACTGGATTCGGAAATGCCCACGGGGTCGTCTACCGGGAGGACCTCGATCAATTTTACGTGTCGGACGGTGGTGATGCAGGAGAGGTAAAAATCTTCAGCGGCGCAGACTACCATCTTATCAAGTCAGTTAGCGGTTTAGTGGGCGCAGACTCGAACGGATACGATCCCGGAACGAAGGAGATGTACATCGTTACTGGAGGCCCGAGCGCAAAGCTGGACTACTCGGCGATAAGTATCGTCGATACCACCAAGGGCGAACGCGTTGGCGAGATTCAGGTCCCGGAGTCTGGGCACCTAGAACAAATTGTCGTCGAGCAATCGGGTTCCCGGCTGTACGTAAATATTGAGGATAAGAATGAAGTCGCGGTGATGGACAAGGGAAAGCGAACATTGCTTGCCAGGTGGGCGCTCACCAAAGGCAAGAACAATTATCCCATTGCGCTGGACGAAAAACACCATCGCTTGTTTGTTGGCTGTCGCAACACCGATACGAGCGGCGTCATCGTGGTGATCGATACACAAACAGGGAAAGAGGTCGATGCGCTGCCCATCGGCGGCAATGTGGACTATATGGACTTTGACCCTAGAGACGGCCGTATTTACGCTACTTGCGGCACAGGGAACGTTTATGTCTATCAAGAGCGTTCACCTGATAAGTACACGCTGCTTGGCAAACCTGAAACAGCCGTAATGGCAAAAACGGGCCTGCTCGTTCCTGAGCTCAACCTATTTTTTGTCGGCGTCCCGAACCTCGGGGGTACGCAGGATCCCAAGATTTTAGAATTTAAGATCCAATGAGAAACGAGTGAGCCTGGAGCGTGTCGCTCATCAGAGCCCGCCCGCTTCGAAGGAGCGAGCGTGAGAGTAATTAAGAGTTGGGCACAACCATACTTCTGAAAACAAAAAGAAGAAAACAACAGGGGGAAGCGATGAAGGGAACGTCCGGAGTTTTGTTGTCTGTTTTGGTCTTAAGCACTTTGAGCCCCGCTGGAGTCTTGGCCCAAGCCAACAATGGTGCGGGTGAAGGCAAACCCGAGGTTCACGTCGATTACTACAAGTTGCCACCCGGCCGTCAGGACGAATGGTTGGCTCTCTACAAAAAATATCATTATCCTATTGTTCAATATATGATCGAGCATGGCCAGATGACAAGCGAAACGATCTATACGCGCGCGGTCCATGAGCTGTCCCCCTCGTGGGACATTGCGATCGTGATCGTAATCCCTCCCGCGGGGCAGAGGAAAAAGGCGGAGTTGACCCGGGGACAGCTCATCCGCAAGCTCTATCCTGATCTCGAGGACTATGTCAAGGCAGAGAGGCAGCGCTGGGCTCTGACCCTTGAACAGTGGAACGAATCATGGGTTGAGGTGGATATAGAAAAGAACCCGTCGCTTTACTATCCAAAACCGGATTAAGTCAAGACTCAGGGCTTGGCCTTCGCCGCAGACGGGCATCTGTCGAAAGCGTACAGACGGCTGAGAAGAGAATCGGAACTCACGCAAGGCATAGGGAGGAAGAGGAAAAGATGAGGAAGCTATGTTTTCTATTTGTCGTAGCTGTGTTCTACGCGGTCCCCGGACGTGGGCAAACATTCGAGCCTCTGACTCTGGTTCAGACGATCGAACTGCCAGATGTGCCGGTAGGCCCGTTCACCGATCACCTTTGCGTGGACTCAAAAGGGCATCGGTTATTCACCACCATGCAGGCCCAAAAAGCGGTGGCGGTCATTGACCTCGATAGCGGAAAGGTTCTTCGGAATATTCCCGTGGGAAATCCCCACTCCTGTGCTTATCGGAGCGATCTCGACCAGCTCTATGTTGCTGACGGAGACCCAACGCAGCCCGGACTGAAAGTCTTCAGTGCTCACGACTACCACTTAATTAAAGCTATCGGGCTCGAAAAGCGCAGCGATTCGATGGTGTACGACCCGAATTCAAAGTACCTTTACATCGTCAACGGGGGAGCCGGTGGGAAACTGGATTATTCGTTGATAAGCATCATAAACACAACTACAAGCGAGCGCGTGGGGGACGTCAAGGTTGCTTCCGAAGTGCTCGAGGATATGGATATCGACCCTTCCGGGTCCCGACTCTACATCACTGAAGAAGACGCAAACAAGGTCGTCATTGTGGATCCGCAAAAGCGAACGGTCCTTGAAACCTGGCCGATCACCAAGGGCAGTACTCCTGTGGCCACGGCAGTGGACGAAGCACATCATCGCCTGTTTGTCGCATGTCGCACCACTGATTTGAACGGCGCCATTGTGGTGATTGATACGCAAACGGGAAAAGAGCTCAAGGCGCTGCCTATCGGCGGCTGGCTTGACTACATGGTGTTTGATGCGAAAAGCGGACGAATCTACGGTGTCTGCGGTGTGGGCCATGTTTATGTTTATCAACAGCTTGACCCCGATAATTACGTCCTGCTCGGGAAAGCGGAAACTGCCTTGCTGGCAAAGACGGGTTTGCTGGTTCCAGAGCTTGGGCGATTTTTTGTGGCTGTCCCCATGCTTGCGTGGGAGCCCGCAAGGGTTCTTGTCTTTCAGGTTCATTGAATTTGTGGAGGTCGGGGGAACCGTGAACCGCACTCAGATTGTTGTAGGAATTGCGGCACTGGCGATGACCGCTGCGATGTTCGCGCAGAATCCACCGGCAGCGAAATCGCCGGGCAAGAAGTCTGCATCAAATGGCTCGGCAACGCGCGGCAAGGACCTTTTCGCGCAGAAATGCGGGGTGTGCCATAACGCGGACAGTGACGTGAAAAAGATCGGGCCCGGTTTGAAGGGCATCTCCAAGCGTGGAACGTTCACGATAAACAGCAATAAGGTCACCGACCAGTCGCTGAAGACGTGGATCGAGAACGGTGACACGCTGATGCCGCCGTTCAAGGATGTTTTCGGAGCAGATCAAATCAAGGACGTGATCGCCTACGTGAAGACGCTGTAGTTTGCGAGCGCGCGTTCGCGCGGGGAGGAAGTTCAGCTGTTTGCCGCTCGTATGCAACGCGAGGTTCCATGGGGTTGCGCGATACCTGGATTGACAAACGAGAAGCGGCCCAAGCGAACGGAAACCGCAACATGTCCCAGATGCATCTCGCCCGCCAAGGCGTCATCACCGAGGAGATGCAGTACATCGCCAAGCGCGAGAAGCTGGAGGCGGAGCTGATCCGTAGCGAGGTGGCGCGCGGGCGC
>Ga0187819_10000110_pt1 | contig 36541 bp, 27 predicted proteins | sample NC_wetland_sal_i_15_FD_132411 | JGI IMG/M metagenome (GOLD analysis project Ga0187819, IMG submission 132411) | Wetland sediment microbial communities from Neuse River Estuary, North Carolina, USA - SO4_4 | ecosystem: Environmental > Aquatic > Freshwater > Wetlands > Sediment | place: USA... | reverse complement strand
GTCAGGCCCCGCTGGCTTCGGGGCAGGCTCTGCGGATAGGAATATTCTAGCGGAGAGGGGGGGACGAGGCAAGGGGGTGCAAGGAAAAAATAAGTCTTTTATTTACTGAAAGTTACGATGAATGTCGAGCTTGAATCGAGCTAGCTTGTCGAGCTCAAACGCTTCAGAGCGTCGGCATTGATGACCAGCTTTCCTTCACTCTTCAGCCGGTCTTCAAGCGCCACGCGGAAAGCCTCGAAGGCCGCGGATTGCTTGGCTTGCAGCAATTGCGACTTAATTTGAGCGGTCTGCGGCGGCAAATCCGCCATGTTGGGCGCCACGTGGCCGACAATTCGGTACACCAGCCAATTGCCGCCAATCTGCGCGGCCTGGCTGACCTGGCCAACGGGCATGCCGAACGCGGCTTCAATCTGCTTGGCTGAGCCGACATCGGGAATCGAGCCGGAGCGCGCAATCGGGTCGGCGGTCTTGGCATCGAGGCCAAGATCCTTGGCGGCCTTGTCGAAAGCTTCGCCGCCCTGGGCGCGCTTGGCGAGATCTTCGGCTTTCTTTCGCGCGAGCGTGAGCGATTCCTCCTGCTGATAATCGGCGAGAACGCGGTCGCGAACCTCGGCGAGAGTTCCCTGATGCGAGGGCTGAATTTCCTTTACGGTCAGGATCGCGAATCCCTGCGGCACCTGGAGCGGCAGGCTGAGCTCGCCGGGGCGCAATTGAGAGAGAGCCTGGTGCAGCTCGGGAGAGGAGCCCAGGGGAATCAGCGGGTCTGTGCTGGCGATCGGCGGAACCTCTCCGAGTTCGAGATTGAACTTTTTGGCCAGGTCGTCGAGGGACTGGCGATTGGACTGGCGGACCGCCGCAGCCATCTGGTTTGAGATATCGTCGGCGTCCCTGCGGACTTTTTCGTCGAGGAGGATGGGGAGGATCGAGTCGCGGACCTCTTCGAAGGTTTTGGTGTGCGCGGTTTCTCGGTCGAGGACCTTGATGATGTGGAAGCCGTATTGCGTTTTGACCAGGTCCGAGATTGAGCCCTTGGGCAGGTTGAAGGCGGCCTGTTGAAATTCGGGGACGGTCTGGCCTTCGACGATCCAGCCGAGATCGCCGCCTTTGGGCTTGGTGGCGTCGTCTTCAGAGTTCTTTTTGGCGAGATCCTCGAAATTGGCGCCTTTTTTGGCTTTGTTCAGGACGTCCTGAGCCTTGGCGCGGATTTCGGCCACTTCCGCGTCGGTCTTGCCGATGGTCTTGAAGAGGATGTGTTCGACGTGCACGCGATTCTGGACTTTGTATTCTTCGATGTGCGCGTTGTAATAGGCGCGCAGGGCGCCATCAGGGACCTGGGTGCGGGCGCGCAATTTCGAAATATCGAGGAGGGCGTAACGCGCCGAGCGCTTCTCGGGCACCTGGTAGCGCGACATGTTTTTCGTATAGAAGGCGTTGAGTTCGGCCTCGGTGGGATGAATCGTCATGGCGAGCTCGGTGGGCTTCACGAGCGCGTATTCGATCTGGACTTTTTCGTTGCGGCGGCGGTATTCGCGGTCGATTTCGGCGGGGGAAACGTCGATGCCGTCGGAGACGAGGGCGCGGAATTTCTCGTAGAGCATCTGGTTGAGGAGGTAGCTTTCGAATTCCTCGACGGACATTCCGGCGCGCTGCTGGACTTCCTGGGTGTAGCGGTCCTTGTCCCAGGCGCCGCCGGCGAAAGCCGTGGGAATAATCTGCTTGATGCGCTCGGTTTCGTCTTCCGGGGTGACGCGGATGCCCAGCCGCTGTGCTTCGAGATCGAGTGCGCGCTGGAAGACCATCTGGTCGAGCATCTGCTTGGCGTACAAGCCCTTCAGCATGGGCGGGATATTCTGGCCCTTGGTGGCTTGATTCAGCTCGCGCTGGACGTCGGTGACGGTGATGTCCTGGCCGGCCACGGAGGCGACGGTATCGGCGTTGTTGGCGCCGGCCGAGCCGCTGTAGAGGCCGGGGATCAGGGTGATGACCATGCTCAGGCAAATCACCACGAGAATGACCGTCATGGTGATCTTGATCCACCGGTTGCGGTCCAAATCGCGCTGCTGAATGCTTTTCAACATTTCTCTTGCCGCCTTCTGGGAATAAGGAAAACACCCGATTATAGGACGTTTGGCGGGATTGGCTCAATGGGAATCCGGCAGGCCCGCCGAGGGAAGGCGCCAGCCTCTTGGAGGACGCGGCTGGGGACGGCGGAACGCCCGCAGAAGGCACGCGTTTGGGGAGCCTTGATGGGCGAGGGAGTAAAAGTTGGGAACGCCATTCTCCAGAAAGGCAACTTTTCTCGGGCCAATGGGAGATTGGCGTTGCCGGGAAGAAGGCTTGCGGCTCGGAGTCCTGCTTTGTGGAATCGGCAGAGGGCCGGCGGATGTTTCACGGATGAATTGAGAAGAGTGGCCCCTCGCAAAATAAACCTAATTCGGAAGGAAATTCAGCGAAAGGAATTATTTGCGGCGAGGCGCCCGCAGTTCACAAGGGAAACGGTTTGCGGATTCAAGGATATGGGGTCGATTGCCGATACAAGAATTGGATTACCAGTTGCAGGGGATGGGGGAGCCGGGGGGACTTATGCGGCGAAGCGGCTTGGTTGGGTTGGCTATTTGGGGGTTGGCAGGGGCGGCTTATGGTCAGCATGCGAGCGGATCCGGGGTGGATTCGAGCGGCGAGTACCACGCGGAGGCGGGGAGTAGCGCGGTGCAAGAGGGGATGGGTGGGACTCGGGTGGTGACGGACCCGGCGACGGGAAGCATGTATCTGGTGCCGGCTAGCGGGGAGGTTGGCGGAGTGCGGGGCGCGTCGCGGGGGCAGGGCGAATCGCCGGGGCGATCGAATTCCTACGTGCAGTGGCAGGACCCGGCGGAAGGGGCTTTTTCGGTCACGTTGCCGAGGAGTTGGCAGATTTCCGGAGGGACGGCGCGGACGACGCGGATCGAGCCACACTACGTGGTGCGCGCGCAATCGGCCGATGGCGGCGTGTAGATGTTCATGGATGACCCGAGAATCGCGATCCGGCAAATCCCGAACATGATGACGCAACAAATGGGTTGGCGCGAAGGGCAGCTGATTCCGTCTTCCTGGGGCGGGAAGATTCTCCTGGAGCGGTATCGTGCAGCGCCGGATGCAGCGGCGGATTATGTGCGAAAGGCGTTTTGCCCGTCGGCGACGCAATTGCAGGGGGCATCATCCCCGGGCAGACGCAGGATTTGAACAACCAATTCGGATCCATCGCCCGGGCGGAGGGAAAGCAAATTTATGTGGATGCGGGGGAATTGTCGTTTCGGTGCGGGGATCGCGTGGGGTACGTGTATGCGATCACGCTCGAGGCCTGGCAACCGGGTGGAAGCGTGTCGCCATGGGTGATTTACCGGATTGCTGGTTACCTGGCGAGCTCGGCGGAAAGCGGGTCGGCGGCCGCTGCGATGCATATCATGCTGGGGACGTTTCATATGAACCAGCAATGGCTGGAAAATTTCGCGCGCGAATCGAATGACATTGCTGGCAATGTGATTCGCGAATCGAACGCCATCACGCAAACAACTATCGAGCGGGCCCGGCAGCAGGATGCACAGATGCAGGCGCAATACGCGGCGTGGAAGAGGAACTCGGACGAAAACTTCAATGCAATACGGGGAGCGTCGCGAGCGATTACGGGGGCATCGAGCGGGAACGGCGGCGGCGACGGCAACGGGCACGATTGCAACCCGCAATTGGGGACAAAAACGGTGTGCGACGATGTGGGCCATTGCAAGAGCGTGGATGCCAGTATTTCGAACTGGTATGCGGATTGTAGCGGGACGTTTTATCCGGGCTCGGAATCGGGCAGCCCGCCGCCGAGTAGCACGAGCGCGTGTTGGAACAAGGGGCACTGAGGGGGAGGGGGCGGCGAGGAGGGGTCGAAACGGGTGTATCAGATTGGTGTAGTGGAATGTGCCGCGTTGGTAGTGCCCTAGGAGGGGAAATTGGTACTACCCGGCTATTGCGGGCGACGCTGCCAGACTAGAGGATAGAGTGCGATAGCCGGGCTGAGGCCACGCCGCCGAAAGTGGGCTTGGCGGGCTGATGGATGCGGGCGGAAGGCCGTCGAAGGCCGAAATCGAGGGCGGGGACAAGACTGCGATGCTGCGAATTCCGATGAGCGGGGCGAGAACGAATGGCTGATTCTGCGCGGACGGCTCAAGCGACGGTGCTGGAGATCCCGGTAACGATTCAGGGGGCGAAGAACGTCGAGGGGACGGACCGGCGCGAGATATTCGCGGAGACGACCAAGACGACCATCGTCTTTGGGAACGGCGCGGTGCTGAAATTGAAGGCGAAGGTGCTGCCGGGGCAATGCGTATTTCTGCGAAACGAACTCACGGGGAAGGAAATTCTGTGCCGGGTGCTGGAGTCGCGGCAGGCGGGCGAGGCTGGTTACACGGACCTGGAATTCACGGCTCACAATCCGGAATTTTGGGAGGCGCCTGCGGAACGGCCGGCGGCCACTGTCACGAAAGCCGAGGCCGCCGGGCCGAAAGCTGAGGTCGCGGGTCCGAAAGCTGAGGTTGCTGCCACGAAATTCGAGGCTGCTGGCCCGAAATTCGAGACCGCTGTCACGAAACCGGAGGCGCAGGAAAGTATCGAAGCGGCGGAGATTCCCGTTGCTCAACTTGCTCAACAGAGCGAGGAATGGTGCGTGCCAGCCGTCGACGAAATGCCTGGCGCGTCTCAGAAGATTGAGCTGATGTCTGCTGCCGAGCCTGCGCCTGAAAAACCGGAGATCGCTGCGAAAGCGGAGGCCGCGCCGGAAGCGGACTGGGACGAGGCGAAGGATGCGGAGCTGGCGGCGGCGCTGAGCGCGATGGAGGCCGGCGCGAAGGCTCAGCGAGAGACCTTCGCAAAAGAAACAACGAAGGAAACCGCAAGAGAAACGGCGAAAGAAATAAAAGTGACCGCGCATGAGGCTACATCCCAAGCGGTGGCAAGGGCGGATGCGCGGGAGACAGATGAAACAGAGGCGGAGAGAGCGCGCGAGATCGAGGTAATTTCCACGCGGCCGTCTGCGATCGGCAAGATCCGCGAGCTCATGGCCGGGAAGAATCCGATTGCCATCGGGATTGCGGCATCTGTCTTGATGGCGGCGGTGCTGGGAGTTGCGTGGCAGGCGAAGAGCGCGCTCTCGACTCACGCGAGCAATCCGGCATTCGCAGGTTCGGCTCCTGTAGGAGCGCATGCGGTTGGAGCGACGGCGCCGACACCGGCTGCGGCAGCTTCGGCTGCGGCGCCAGGCGTTGCGGCTATGAAAAGCGGGGCTGCGGCAGCGGCGGACGTTCGAGGCGCGAGTGGAAGCAAGGCGGCTGTGGATACCGCTGCGCCGGCTGATCCGTTGAAGCGCGCGACCGTGGACACGGGTGGTATCGATGGCACTGCCCCAGGAGAGGCAACGCATCGAAGGCCCAATGGGATGCATGCCGGGGAAACCATTCCGGCAAAAATTTTGTCGCAGGCTCCGCCGTCGATTCCGCCGTGGGCGAAGGATCTCGACATGGACCGGGTGGTGACACTGGACGCGGTGATCGACGAAAAGGGAAACGTGGTGGAAACGAAACCTTTGTCCGGTCCGCGGCTGCTGCAGGCGGCGGCGGAAAGAGCCGTGGCGCTATGGATCTTTGAACCCGCGCTCTCGAATGGGAAGCCGACGACGACGCACATGGTGCTGACGGTGCAGTTCCAGAAGTAGGCGAGAATTTTGAAAGGGCCTTCGCGCGCGGGTATTTGTGCGAAAGGCCGGCCAGCGATTGGCAACAATTCTTCTGTAAATCAGCACGCCGCATTCAGATTCAACCGGTCAGAATACCTGCTTGTTCCTACAACCCATCTGGCTTTGTTGACATCCGCGCTGTTCGCAGAGCCCTGCTGACTAAGGATGTGTCGCACCTACGGTGCTGGGCGGGAGCGCTGAATGAGAGGGATGAATACAAAGCGAGACAAGTTCTAGACGGCGCGGGCGCAGTCCGTGTCTCGGCCAAATGAAGCTTCCTCGGTTTGATGGCGATTCAAGGAAGTGATGCAAGCCATCGAATCTTTGACGGAAATGCTTATAAGTTCTTTATGCGGGTCTTATGAATTCCTTAGGCGGGTCCCCTATTGTCGAGCCATTGGCGTGCAAGCACGACTTGCATGCAGAAGGCCTGGGGGACTTCTCAAGTGTTCAGCAAAGCATCGGTATTCCTGGTTGCCGTACTGTTGTGTGTGCCGCATGTGGCGGGCCAATCGACGTTTGGCGGGATCGTGGGAGTGGTGAAGGATCCGAGCGAAAGCGCCGTCGCGGGGGCGCAACTGATTCTCACGAGCCTGGACGATCGCTCTCAGCGCAGCGCCAGCGCGGACGAAAACGGTGGATTTGAATTCATCAATCTAAAGGCGGGACGGTACGAACTGGCGGTTCACGCGAATGGTTTCGCGGACTATAAGATTCCGGCCATCCAGCTCGACGCGCGGCAAAGTCTTCGGCTCGACGTGGCCCTGAAACTCGCCACCGCGGCACAGACCGTCGAGGTGACGAGCGAAGCCGGCCCCGTAATCAACACCGAAAACGCGACGATCAGCGACACGAAGGATTTCCAGCAGCTCACGAGCCTCCCGGTAAATTACCGCGGCGCGACGACCAGTCCGCTGGCCATGCTCGCGACCGTTCCGGGCGTGCAGCAAGACTCGAGCGGGAACGTTTCCGTGGGCGGCGGGCTGCCCTCGCAGGTGCAGTATTCGGTGGATGGATCATCGACGGTGAACGTTCGGCAGAATGGGGCGCTCGGGAATATGAATCCGTCGTCCGAGCTGATCAGCGAATTTAAGGTGACGCAATTCAACAACAACGCCGAGTTCGCGCAACTTGGGGACGTGACCATCTCGACGAAGAGCGGCGGGACGCAATACCACGGCAGCGCCTTCGAATATTTGCAGAACGATGTGCTGGACGCGAAGGTGTGGAACACTCCGGATAAGCCGCACAAGGCGTTCAACACGTTCGGCGGGAGCTTCGGCGGCCCGCTCACGCTACCGCACCAGGACCGCAGCCAGGCCAAGACTTTCTTTTTCGCCGACTACGAAGGCAATCGGCGGCGGTTCACGACTCCGCTCTTTCTTTTTGTTCCCACCAATGCCATGCGTCAGGGCGATTTCTCGGCGCTTTCCACGCCGCTCCTCGATCCCTTCACTGGCGCGGCCTACCCCGGGAACAAGATTCCGAGCGGCGCCGCGTGCGCGAACTCGCAGGATTGCATCAATCCGGTCGCGGAGAGTTTGCTCACGAATTATCTTCCCGCGCCGAACATCAATATCCCCGCCGGCATGTTCGGCTCGCAGGCCAATTACTTGCAGCAGACTGCGACGCCGAGCAACACGAACGGCGTGGATCTGCGCGTGGATCGAACGATCAATTCCAAGCAATCGATGTTCGTGCGCTGGAGTTGGAAGCAGGTGAGCGCGCAATCGCTGACGGACACGGCGCTGAACACCGTGAACAATTTCCTGCCAGCGGATCAAGACACGGAAAACGACAACAACCTAATCGTTTCGCACAACTACCTAATCACGAACAACCTGGTGAACGAAGCGCGCTTTGGTCTCTCTGACTGGCAATTGCGGGTGAAATTTCCGATTCAGGGCGCGGCGGCAATCTCGACTCTTGGCCTGACAGGCCTGGACCTCAGCGACCACCCCGACGCCGGCGGCTTTCCCATCTTCAATTTCAGCGATGATCCCGGCAACTACTCGCCCATCGGGCGGGACAAGGACGGAGTGACGAAATCGCAGACGATTCAATTCGCCGACAATTTCACCTGGATCAAAGGCCGGCACACGCTGAAGTTTGGAGTGGACCTGCGCCGCGTGGCCTACCAGGACCTTGAAAGCTTCGGCGGCGCCGACGATTTCGGGGATTTCACTTTCGACCAGGGCATCTTCACGGGCAATGCATTTGCCAATCTGCTGCTGGGCCTGCCGACGAAAACTTACGTCGCGCAATCCGGACCCGACGTGCACGCGCATGCGATTCAGACGGGCGTCTATGCGCAAGACGAATTCCGGCTGAATGATCGTCTGACGCTGACGTATGGGCTCCGTTGGCAGGCGCTTCCGCCGTTTGTCAGCGACCTGGGCAATCTGACTGCGTTTGACATTCGCAACGGCGGCGTCATCATTCCCGTCGGCAACACACCGCGCCCCGGCTTCCTGGCCAGCATCAATAGTTGCAATCCCGCCGATCCGACCAACGCCGCCGATCCCTGCGGCACGCCCACTCCCGCCGATATCGCCCTCAAGTGCGTCCCTGTTCTGGGCGCAAACCCCAGCATGCCCTGCGCTCCCGTCGAGTACAACAACCAGGTCGGACTGGGGCCCGGTCTGCGGCAGTTCTACTGGAAGAATTTTCAGCCGCGCGTGGGCTTCGCTTATCGTCTCTTCGGGAACAACAAGACCGTCCTGCGGGGAGGCTTTGGCATTTTCACAATGACCAATCTCGGCCAACTCTCCTTCAACACGACCAACATCGACGTGTCCGTGGTGCGAACGACCGCGAATTCCTTCACCGGCACCCAGCCGGCGTATCAATTTCCGAGCGCGCGCACGCAAGACGTGCCCGCGGCGATCGCCGGTACCGGCGATTTTTACCAAAATACGCTCACGAACTACCGCGATCCGCAATCCGCGCAGTGGAATCTGACGATTGAACGCGAGCTCGCCGGCAACGTAACTCTGCGCGAAAGCTACGTGGGCATGAGCTCCTACCGCATGAGCCAGACCGTGGATCTCAATCAGGTGGAACCCAGCTCCATTTCGCCGAATCCGAATCCCAAGCCGTATCTGAATTGGGGCCGGATCCTTTCGACCACGAACCAGGGCCACGTGAACTACGACGGCTTGCAATCCGAGCTGAACGTTCGCGCGCGAGGCGGGCTGACTCTCCAAGCGACCGAAGTCTGGGCCAAGAGCCTCGGCAACGTAGGCGGCGACGCGCCTACCGCTTTCAATCCGGAAATTATTTACGGCACGCCCGTGGCCAACCGCTTCGATCTTGCCGCCAATCGCGGCAACATGGCCGGTCCACGCCGCAATCGCGTTTTGGCTTCTGCCGTGTACGATCTCCCCGTCGGCCACAATCGAAAATTCTTTTCGAACATGAACCATTTCTCCGATCTCGTTTTCGGCGGATGGTCTCTCAGCACCGTGACGCTGTGGGAAACCGGACCATATCTCACGCCCACGACGAGCTCGAACTACGATCCGGGAAACCTCAGTCTTACCTATCGAGGAGCATTTCAGCGCCCGGATTGCATCGGCAATCCAAACATCCCGAATGCGATGACCGGCAGCATGTTCAACCTCAGTGCATTCAATCCCGTTCCCTCGGGGCCGGTGGGGAATTGTGGAGTCGGGATTCTGGTTGGTCCCGGGACGACGACCGTGGCCGCCGGGCTGTCCAAGAATTTTCAGGTGACCGAGCGGCTGCGGCTCCGATTCGAAGGCACTTTCACCAATCTGCTCAACCATCCGAATTTCGCTCCGCCACCCACGAATGTGACGTCGTCATCATTCGGCATCGTGCAAAGTGTGCAGAATGCGGAGAACAGCGGAAACCGCACGGGCCAACTCGGCCTACGGATGGAATTCTAGTCTCCCGTCGTCAAGCGATCCGGGGCGTGGTGTCTCTCCAGAGATGTCTCTGCAGAGGTGTCTCCTGCTTCCTCAGGGGTGTTGTAGGAGTGGCCCGACTACAGTAAAACTGAAGTGGCAATCCTGACATCGCAATGGGAGGGACACCGATGGCCACGCGGAACAAGATCGGCATCTTGACAGGCGGAGGCGACGTCCCGGGACTGAATCCGGTGATCAAGTCCGTGGTATATCGCGCCACGGAAATGGGCCGTGAGGTGATTGGAATTCGCATGGGATGGGAAGGCCTGACGCATTTGAACGCGTCCGAGGAGGCGGATTCGAAGTACGTCCGGCCGCTGACGCGGGAGAACACGCGAACGATCGACCGGAGCGGGGGGACAGTGCTGCATACTTCGCGGACCAATCCGAGGCGCATCATTGAAGCCAAATTGCCCGGTCACATCTCCAGCGCGCGGCTGAAGAAGCTTCCCTTCGACGGCAAGTATTATGACTTGACGTCCATCGTGCTGGAAAACCTGGAGCAATTGGGGATCGGGTGCCTGATTGTGATCGGCGGGGACGACACGCTGGGATTCGCGTCGGTGCTGTCCGGAGCGGGGATGCCGCTGATTGCGGTGCCGAAGACGATGGACAACGACGTGCAGGGGACGGAATATTGCATTGGATTTTCGACGGCCATAACGCGCGCGAAGGAACTGGTGACGCGGCAACGGACGACTCTGGGTTCCCATGAACGGATCGGGATTTTCCGAATCTTTGGGCGCGACTCGGGCTTCACGGCGCTCTATACGGCCTACGTGACATCCGCGCGGTGTCTGATTCCCGAGTATCCATTCGATTTGGACCACATCGCGCGGCTCTTGTCGGAAGACAAAAAAAATAATCCCAGCAATTACGCGCTGGTGATCGTCTCGGAGGGGGCGGTGTGGGAGAAGCAGGAGGTGGGGGAGTTCGGGGAGATGGATGCGTACGGTCACCGGAAGAAGGTGGATATCGGGCACGCGCTGGCCGAAGAGATGCGGCGGCGGACGGGCGAAGAAACGATGGTGAGCGACCTTACGTATGATCTGCGGAGCGGGGAGCCGGATTCGATCGACCAGTTGGTGGCCATCACTTTCGCAAACATTGCTTTGGATTTGATCCGCGACGGGGTGACGAGCCGGATGGTGGCGGTGCAAAACGGGTGCTATGCGCACACGTCGCTGCCGGCTGCTCCGTTGGGCCCGCGGAAAGTGGATGTGGCCATGCTTTACAACACGGATCGCTACCGGCCCAATTACACTTCGAAACTTGGGGCGCCGCTTTTGTTCAGCCACTCGTGAAGGGCAAGGGGCGAAGGCAGCAGGGCCGGGATCAAATTGCATTGCTGAACCGCCAATAGGGCGGCCTCATTTGGGTCGCGGATTTCTTTGGTTCCGTGCTGGTCAGAAGGGAAATTCCGCCTGATTAATATTGTAACGGGCTGCGCCTAAGCCAATGCCGAAGAGGCTGCGTTCAAAATGAGAGTCGCAATCGTATCGGATATACACGGCAACCTTCGCGCCTTCCAAGCAGTTCTCGCCGACCTGCGACAGGTGGCGCCCGACGTGGTGGTGCATGGCGGCGATTTGGCATACGGTGGAACGCACGCGGCAGAGATTATCGATCAGATCCGCTCGCTCGGGTGGCCGGGTGTGCGCGGGAACACAGACGAGATGCTTTGGGCGCCGGAAAGCCTGGCGGGATTTGCGGCCCGAGCGCCGAAACTGGCGCCGCTTCTCGGCATATTGGAGGAGTTGATTCCGCCGACGATCGCAATCATCGGTCGAGAACGCTTGCGTTGGCTTGAGGGGCTTCCTTTTCTGTATTCCCAGGAAGGATTCAGTCTGGTTCATGCCGGCCCCGACGACCTGTGGCGGGCTCCCATAGCGGATGCGAGCGACGAGGAATTGCAAAGTACGTACGCGTGTCTTCAGGCGCGAATGGTGGTTTACGGACACATTCATCATCCGTACATCCGGCAGCTTCGAGGGATGGCCGTGGCGAATTCGGGAAGCGTCAGCCAATCGTATGACCGGGATCGTCGCGCATCGTATTTGGTGATTGACGGAGAGAGTATGGCGATTCGCCGAGTGGAATACGATGTGGAGAAGGAAGCCGAAGAACTCGTGCGCTCGGGCTTGCCGCATGCTGATTGGCTGGCTCGGATACTCCTTGCGGGGCAATACTGCGCCCCATAAGAACTCTTCAGATGCGAAGATCGCGGTCAACAGACAGAGGCGCGGCGCGCGTTGGGTGCATTGTAATTTTATGCCGGGTGGTTGTGAACTGGCGCTTGCAGGCGTCTAAGCGGGGATTGACCGATATCCTCTGGGACGGAAGAATTCGGGTTCGTAGGGGGAGCGCGCTCTGAGGCTCTTGCGGTTTAGCATGTCGCGAAAAGCCGCAAATAATTTCTGGATGTGCTCGCTCTTATAGGGATACAAGCGCGGCGGATCCATATCATGGGCAACCAAATCGTTGCCGCCTTCGAAGACGAGCAGCCTTCCATCGCGCAGTTCGGCGCAATCGATACCGAAATATTCAAGCCCGAAGCGTTCCGCGATGGTCGCGAGAGCAGTGGCATGGCGATGCGCGAAGCCTGCGCCAAATGTGGCCATGAAGCGCGCTTCTTCCTCACGCTTGGCCGCGCTCAACCCCATGCCCGCGTTGTAGTACCAAATTTTCCAGCCATCTGAAATGGCTAGGTGGCACGGAAAAGGGCGTCCATCAACCCACATGATGCGGTACTTCCGAAACAATCCATCCGCGCTGCGATAATCAACGAAGGGTGAAATGAAGAATTCGGGGTCCGCATGATCGGCAAGATAGGGCGCAATCGAGGAAGGCGAATCGAGCTTCACCAGAGCGCGGCCGGCATGCGAATCAATGAAGCGGCAAATCAGCGGAAACGCTGCACCGGGTAGAAACTGGCCGACTGTCTTCAGACCTGCTCCCATCTGCGCCAGGGCAGCACGCCCGATTCGCGCGGTCGTCATCATCCTGAGTCCTGGAACAGACTGGAGAATAGAAAACAGATGCTCGCGGGATGCGAGGGACACCGCAGCCGGTTGATTGAGCACCGCGCAGGGCCAGCTTTGTATCATGCGCTGAATCTCGCGCAGGACGGGCCGATTCCGGTCCGATTCGCAGGCAGCTACGATTGCGACGTCGTGATCCGGAAGCGATCTCAGAAGAGCCTGGCTTGGACCCTGACCGGGAACGATGTACAACGAGTGCAGCACAACATCAGCGCCCTCAAGGAGAAATTCAATCGGTGTGTTGGCGCCAACATCTCCCGGAGCCATGAACGCGAGCAGATGCAGCGCCTCCGTCGAAGCTGGCCAGGATGACCGGTAGAGACGTTGCAATCCAAGCGCTTCGGCCTGCCATTTCAGCCCGGCCGACTGATCCCCAAGCAATTGGTCAATCACACTGAGGTCCATGAGCGCGGCTGCATCGGCCAGATCGGATTGCAGGCGCGCGATGGCTTGCGCTCGCAACGGCTTTAGATCGCGGCCGTCGTAGGCCATCTTGAACAACTTGGCCATCGAAATTGGGGACGCCATCCGCGAGACGGCGTCGATTTTGGTCATCTCTTGCACCTGTCGCGGCTCTCGCCGGCACTCCCTATCACAAGCAGGACTGACCTGCGCGCCCGGCAAATTCCGGGCAAAATTTTCCCGGGGCGATACGGTGCATTTTGGAGTCCAAATCGCACCGAACGCGCTGGCGCACGGTTTCGCGGCACCGGCGATGAAGCAGGCGGGCGCATACCATTCTGAAACACTTTATAGCCTGCGAGGAATGCGGTTCTTCCAGGCGTTTTTGCGGGAGGCGTGACCTGGGCAAAATGTGCCGACACTCAGGCAGAATCCGGTCCTGCCCGCTATGACGCATGAACATTCGGATGTGATCTCCGGCACATACTTGGGCGCGGCCGAGACGCGAGAATCACAGCGTTTGCAGCGCAACGCGCAAACCAGCCCTCGGAATGATGTGCCCATGGTAAGGACTCGTCACAAAAGGGCCGATAAGAGGTGAGAAAAGGAGCACGCGGATGCAAAAGAGAACAATCTCAGCCCTCCTATTTTTTGTGATTGCGGGCGCGCTGGCAGTGAACCTCTTCGGCGGGCCGGCTGGAACCGGGACGATCACAGGCAAAGTGACTTACACCGGAACACCGGCGAAGGCGAGGCCGATTGACATGTCGAAGGAGCCCGTGTGCGCAAAGGCGCATGCGACGCCGGCGATGTCACAAACCGTGGTGACCGGGCCTGGAAATTCGCTGGCGAATGTGGTGGTGTACGTCTCGGCGGGCGACCAAGGCTCTTCCGCGCCGGCAAAAGCAGCAAAACTCGATCAAAAGGGGTGCTTGTATATCCCTCACGTGCTTGCCGTGCAGGTAGGACAAGAGGTTGAAGTGACCAACAGCGATCAGGCGGCTCACAACATCCAGGCGAATTCGAAAACAAATCCTGCGTTCAATAAGGCGCAGAGCCCGGGCGCGCCGCCGGTTGATGTGAAGTACGACAAGGCGGAATTCATTCCCTTGAAGTGCAACATTCATCCCTGGATGAACGCGTGGGTGGCGGTGCTGAATACTTCGCACTCGGCCGTTTCGGGGGAGGATGGGTCGTTCACGATCGCGGGGCTGGCGCCGGGCAAGTACACGCTTACGGCCTGGCAGGAGCACGCCGGAACGGAAACCCAGGAAGTGACGGTGGGAGCAGGGGAAACAAAGAACGTCAATTTCGTATTCAAGATGTTGCCTTACTGAACGGTTTGCCACCGGCTGCCGGACGATAAGTTACTCAGCCCAGACGACCCAGGGATGCTCGAAGGGAACTCGCACGTCGGGGTGATAGGGAATCACGCGAACTCGGAAGCCGTACGAGCCGCTTTCGACGCACTCCAACTGCCCTTCATACAGGTATTCCTTTTCGGCCATTCCCGTGCGGTTCATATCGCTCGAAGAACCATTCACGATCTTACCGGCCGAATTGAGCGAGCCGGAGACAACCTGGACGCGAACAAACTCCGGCGGAATTCCGCCGAGAAAAACAGAAGCGGTGACCCGTATCTTTTGCCCCACGCGGATGTCGCGGCCGTTCTCAGTCTGGACGCGCGTGATCTTCACCTGAGAGCCAGCGGTTCGAAACCATTTGCGCCATTCGAGGATGGGGCCGAGTTTTGCGCCACGCTGGGCGGAGAGATTGGAGTAGCGTTTCGCCGCAGGGATGTAGAAACGCTCGACATATTCGGTGACCATGCGGTTGGTATTGAATATCGGACACAAGCATTTCATCGAATTTTTGATTTTGGCGATCCAGCGGCGGGGGAGGTTCTCGTGATCATGCTCGAAGAACAGGGGCGCGACGTCCATCTCTAGAAGATTGTAGAGAGCCTCGGCTTCCACGGTGTCCTGGTACTCTTCGCTTTCGTAATCTTCGCCGCGGCCGATGGCCCAACCGACTTCCCGGTCGTAGCCTTCCGCCCACCAACCGTCCAACACCGAAAGATTGAGACCGCCATTGGGCAGAAGCTTCATGCCGCTGGTGCCGCTGGCTTCATTGGGGCGCCGAGGCGTGTTGAGCCAAACGTCAACCCCCTGGACCAGGTGGCGGGCAACGCGAATGTCGTAATTTTCCAAGAAGACGACGCGGGAGCGGATCTCCGGATCACGGGCGAAGTGGATGATCTGGCGGATTAAGTCCTTTCCGGCGGAGTCGTGAGGATGAGCCTTTCCGGCGATCAGAATCTGCACGGGACGCTCCGGGTTCATGAGAATGCGCTTGAGGCGGGGGACGTCACGCAGGATCAAGGTGGCGCGCTTGTAAGTAGCGAACCGGCGGGCAAAGCCGATTGTGAGGGCGTCGGGATTGAGGACGGAACGGGCAGCGTCCACCTCGGCATCGGAACTCCCGCGCCGCCGCAACTGGGATTCCAGGGTCAGGCGGGCGTAATTGACGAGGCGTTCCCGGCGAATCTGACGAACACGCCAGAGTTCATGGTCGGGAATCCGGTCGATGCGCTCCCAGACGCCGCTTTCGGAGGTCTCTTCCGCCCAGCGGTGGCCGAGATAACGGTTCAGCAAGCCGGTCATTTCGACCGAGACCCAGCTGCGAATATGCACACCATTGGTGACCGAATCCACCGGGATTTCCTCGAGCGAGTAGCCCGGCCACATGGAGCGGGCCATTTTGCGAGTGACGACGGCGTGGAGGCGGCTGACGGCATTGGCCGCGGAACTGAAGCGAGCAGCGAGGTAGGCCATGTTGAAACTTTCGCCAGGATCCACAGGATTTTGGCGGCCGTAGCCCAGCAGCCGTTCGAGAGTGATGCCCAGCCGCTCGGCAAAGGGCGCGAAATACGTCGCCATCAATTTTGGATCGAAGCGATCAAAGCCGGCTTGAACGGGAGTGTGAGAGGTGAAGAGGTTGCCCGCCGCGGCGAGCTGGCGGGCTTCGAAGAACGAAACCCCGAGCTCTTCCATCAGGGCGCGCGTCCTTTCGAGGCCGAGAAATGCGGAGTGCCCTTCGTTCATATGGCAAACCGCCGGATGGATGCCCAGCGCTGCGAGCGCGCGCAAACCGCCAATCCCGAGGATGATCTCCTGCTGGAGACGGAGCTCGCCATCGCCGCCATACAACGATCCGGTAATGTGGCGGTCTTCCTCGGAGTTCTGCGGAATGTTGGTATCGAGGAGATATAACGGGACGCGGCCCACCTGCACCTTCCAAACCCGCGCATAAGCCAGACGCCCAGGAAACTCGACGGAGATGGTGACGGGGTTCTTCTGCGCATCCGACTCCGGCGTGAGAGGCAAGGTGGAGAAATCGTTTTCCGGGTAAGTTTCCTGCTGCCAGCCATCCGCGTTCAGGTATTGCTGGAAGTAGCCGTGCTGGTAAAGCAGGCCAACGCCGACGAGGGGGACGCCCCCATCGCTTGCAGACTTGAGATGATCCCCCGCCAGGATTCCCAGACCGCCGGCATAGTTCGGGATGCATTCCGCGAGGCCAAACTCGGCCGAGAAATAGGCAAAGACAACGCCAGCGGCGTCAGGGTGCGCGGGAGCGAACCACCCTTTCCCGGACATGTACTCGGTCATGTTGGAGGCGGCCCGATCCAACTCGGCAAGAAATGCCTCATCGGAGGCAAGTTCAACCAGACGCCGCTGGCTAATGCGGCCAAGAACCAGACGCGGATTATGGTTCGTTTCCTCCCAGAGGTCGGGACTGAGACTTTCCAGCACGTCCCTGGTGGAATGGTCCCAGGACCAACGGAGGTTTAAAGCAAGTTTATTGAGCGCTTCCAGCCGGTCGGGAAGTGTGGGAGAGACTTGAAAGCTGAAGACGCGTGGCATGAATGATGATCAGTGAAGGGGCTGAAATCCGCAGTACCGTGTCAGGCGTTCGCCGCAACGCTTCCATTGGCAAAATCGAGCCGGCCCGTAGCGGCTAGCGCAGAACGATTCTTGAGAGCAATTTGATGCCCAGGAGTATACATGATTGGGCGGCGTGAAAGAAGGAGGTGAGGCGGGAAGACGGCTGGATCGCACATGGTGGCGTGACGCGCGTCACTGCAACCGGGGGGGAGGGGGGCCTAGCGTGTATGGCGATGCGTGGCAGGGACGGGAATCGTTCACTCCCGCACGCCTCAGCAAGGAGTTTCTCTTATGACCACATCAGTAGCCGTACAACCAGCAGTCGCTCGCATGCCATTGAAGGCCAAGGACGTCATGCAGCAGCCTGTGATTGCCGCGACTCCTCGCGCTTCTCTTCGCGACATCGCGTCGCAAATCATCCAGTACGGGTTCAGTGGAATGCCCGTGGCCGAGCGGGACGGCAGAGTCCTGGGCGTCATCACCGAAGCGGACATTGTCTTCTCGCTGATTGACGGACATCGGCTGGAGAACGTGGCCGCGGCGAATTTCATGACCAGCCCCGCGGTCACCGTAGACGTCGAGGCTTCGCTTGAAGAAGTGATGCGAACCTTGCAGGAGCATCGCATCGTCCGCGTGCCGGTGACGGAGCAGGACAAACTCGTTGGAATCATTTCGCGCCGGGATGTGATTCGAGCGGTATTGGAACCGGAGTTTGTCGCGTTCGGCGACGTCTAGCTAAAGACGGATCGAAGGCGCTTCGCTAAAACTCTCGCCCATCAAAATCCGAAGGGAGTGGTGCGCGCGATCACGATTGACATGGCCGGGCGGCAGGGATAGTCTCCATTACGCACGGTAAGCTCAAAACGCAGTTTCCGGTCCAAGTTTTTTCCGGCTGTTCTGGGTAGCCTCTCACCGCGTGAAATCCTGAAAGTTTCGGCCAAAAACAACTTTGAAAGGGAGGAAAAGCATGTTGAAGAGGATTGGCATCGTATTCGCTTGCGCGTCCGCTTTGGCGCTGGGTATCGCTCTAGAGGCGACGCCGACTTCGGCGCAGGATCAGACTTATTACACTTACGTTTCAGAATGGACTGTGCCGCGCGGGCAGTGGGCGGCGTTCGAGAAGGAACGGGACCAGAGCAACGCTGCGATGCAGCGCCTTGTGGCGGATGGAACGATCATCGCCTGGGGCAACGACATCAACCTGGTGCACACCGAAGACGGCTTTACGCAGGAGGACTTCTTCGTGGCCACCAGCAGGGCCGCGATCCTGAAGGCGCTCGAAAGTTTGCGGCCCGGCGCCACCGGCGGCGTGTACACTGCCGTGACCAAGCACCGGGATTATTTCATGCACACGCTGGCGCATGGGGGGAAGACCTCGTCGGGTGGGACGGGAATCCTCCGCGTGGTTAGCTGGCAGGCCAAGCCGCATGAGGCAGAAGCGCTCGTCGAAGTCGTGAAGAAATACATTGTGCCGGAGCTCAACGCTCAAATGGCTGACGGCACCGTGCTGATGTACAACTTCGACAACGAAGAAATCCACACCGATCCGCAGGGAGTATACTTTCTCGCGATCATCTACGCGAGCGGCGATGCAATGGACAAGGCTTTTGAGGGATTGCTGACGGATTTGAAGGCAAACCCCGCTGTGGGGGATGCGATCTCGAACATCACGGTCGCCGAGGCGCACCGCGACAGCCTCGCCAAAGTGACCGCCTACCAACACAAATAGCAACGCGCGTGCCTGCGCGCTCTCAGGGGAGGGCTTTTGCCCTCCTTTGAGGAATTAACTCGTGAAGATTGGATGTAGATCGAGTCTATCCCGCTGAAAGAAGCCTAGAGGCGATAACTGGCGCTCGCCTCCTATGCGAAGCCATCCGGCTGGGTCTCCGCGCCCGACCAGACGCGGCAATCAATGAACTGGCGTCCCGCTTCCAGAGCTTTCCGATTCGTCTCGAGCAATTCGACCTTTTTTACCTTCTCCGCAATAACGCGAGACGCCGTTTCCGGGGAAAGGCAACCGGTCTCTTCGAGCAGCGCGCCGAGCAGGACCATATTGGCAACTTTCGTGGAGCCGAGCTTATCGGCAATTTCCGATGCGGGTACGCAAACCACGCGCGCTTCGGGGAGGACGAAATCCTCCGGGAGGGAGTCGCGGTTATAGAGGATGAGTCCCTGGGGCGCGACGTGCGGCGCGAATTTGCGCAACGAGATTTCATTCATGGCCACCAGCACATCGGGATGCGAAATCAGCGGCGAACCGATGCGTTCCTTCGAAAGGCATACGTGACAATGGGCGCTGCCTGAACGCATCTCCGGCCCATACGAGGGAAGCCAACTCACCTCGAGCCCTTCGCGCAGCCCGATCTCCGTGAGCAATTGCCCAAGGAGCAAGGCTCCCTGACCGCCGAACCCGGCGACTTTGACACTCAACGTGTGGAAGGAATGAGCGGGGAGCGGGGGCAGGGAGTATTCCCCGGCGGTTCTCGGGGCGATTTCGAGGACTTCCGGGACCGGCCGCTGCTTGGGCGCAGTATCAGCGATGGGTTCGAGCTTGCGATCGCGAAAAACTTTCAGCGGAAAGACGGGAACCATTTTTTCGCCCACCCAGTTGCGGGCGGCAACCGGGTCCAGGCCCCAAATCGTCGGACAGGGTGAAAGAATTTCTACGAAGGAGAAACCAGCTCCGTCGCGCTGGATTTCGAGGGCTTTGCGGATGGCCCGGCGCGCCTTCATGATGTTTTTGTTGTCCGATAACGCCACACGCTCGATATAGACGGGCGCTTCCAGCGTGGCCAGCAATTCGCACATGTGGATGGGGTAGCCTTCATTCGCGGGGCGGCGTCCCCACGGCGTGGTGGTGCTGAGCTGCCCGACGAGAGTGGTGGGAGCCATTTGGCCGCCCGTCATGCCATAAATGGCATTGTTCACGAAAATGACGCAGATTTTTTCGCCGCGATTGGCGGCATGCACGATTTCCGCGGTGCCGATGGCTGCCAGGTCGCCATCGCCTTGATAGGAGATGACCACCTTATCCGGGCAGGTGCGCTTGATTCCGGTGGCTGCCGCGGGAGCGCGGCCATGGGCGACCTGCACGTTGCCCACGTCGAAATAATAGTACGCAAATACGGCGCAGCCCACCGGACTCACGAGGATTGTCTTATCCTGAAGCGACATTTCCTCGAGCGCCTCGGCAACGAGCTTATGCACGATGCCGTGGCCGCAGCCTGGGCAATAGTGGGTCTGATGCTTGAGGTCCGACTTGCGCTCGTAGACGGGGTAAAAAACCGGCGACTTCGAGTGCAGCACGTCGAACTCAATCTTCGAGGGTACGGATTCTTCCACGATCACGCTGGATTCGTTGCTCATGGCCAACCTCTTTTCACGCTGCGGCAGCAGCTCGCGCCGTCAACCGCGCGTACACTTCTTCGACCGAGGGGACATTGCCTCCCACGCGGCTGTAGAACTCGACCGGCACCTTGCCGTTGAGGGAGAGCCGCACATCTTCGAGCATTTGCCCGTTGCTCAGCTCCACGACGAGCACGCGCTGAGCGCGATTGGCCGCCGTGGCGAGGGCCTTTGCCGGGTAGGGCCAGAGTGTGATGGGCCGGAAGAGACCGACACGCAGACCTTCCCGGCGGGCCTTTTCGACCGCAGAACGGAGCACGCGCGAGACGATTCCGTAGCCGACCAGGAGAATTTCGGCATCGTCCGCGTGATACAGCTCGAAGCGCGGCTCCTCCTGGCGGGCACGCTCGTACTTGGCTTCCATTTGGAGCTGGTGCGCTTCGAGCTCATCTGCTTCGAGGAAAATGGAGGTGATGAGATTCTTGCGCGTCTCTTTCGTGCCCTTCACTGCCCACGGTTTCTCCGGGAGGAGGGACTCGCGGTCTTCCAATTCGAGCGGTTCAACCATTTGGCCCACGAAGCCGTCGCACAGGACGATTGCGGGATTGCGATACTTATCGGCCAAATCGAAAGCGAGCATGGTCAATTCGGCCATCTCCTGAACGGAAGCGGGAGCGAGCACGAGATTGCGATAATTTCCATGGCCGCCGCCCTTGACCATGGCGAAATAATCGCTTTGTTCGGGAGCGATATTGCCGAGGCCGGGGCCGCCGCGCATGACGTCCACGATCACGCAAGGAAGTTCGGAGCCGGCGAGATAGGAGATGCCTTCCTGCATCAGGCTGACGCCGGGGCTCGAGGAGCCGGTCATCACCCTCATTCCTGCCGACGATGCGCCATAAACCATGTTGATGGCAGCCACTTCGCTCTCCGCCTGCAAGAAAGTGCCGCCGACCTGGGGGAGAAGCAACGCCGCCGACTCCGCAATCTCGCTGGCCGGAGTGATGGGGTAGCCGTAATAGGCGCGGCAACCCGCGAGGATGGCACCTTTGATGACCGCTACATTGCCCTTACAGAGTTGTCGCATAAAGGCCTCCTTCGTGCGCTTGCACAACGGCCTTCGCGGGCGCCACACGGCGGTAGACGGCGATTGCGCCGGGCTCGGGGCAGCAATAGAAGCAAATGCCGCAGGCCGTGCAGTCGCGGCCGGAATACCGCGCCGGATGCACGCCGTAGGCGCTTAATTCCGGAGCGAGGAACAAACATTTTGGCGGGCAAGAGTCCACGCAGAGGCCGCATCCCTTGCACTCTTCCGCGTTGATGAGGATTTTTCCCGCGGGTTCACCGGGCATATTCACCTCCCTGCCACAGCAGGTTCGCGCTGCGAGTGCTGCAGCCATTTCGTTCGTTCGCAACATGCATAAAGCTCATCGCGGAATTTCGGATGGGCGATTTCGATGAGGGCCCTGGCACGTTCGCGGATGGACTTGCCGTGGAGATAGGCTACGCCATATTCCGTGACGACGTACTGGATCAATCCGCGCGAAGTGACCACACCTGATCCGGGCGTGAGCGTGGCCACAACGCGGGAGATGGTATCGTTCTTCGCCGTCGAGGGCAGCGCGATGATGGGCTTGCCCCCCTTGGAATGCGAGGCTCCGCGCAGGAAATCCACCTGCCCGCCAATGCCGCTGTAGAAGTAGGTGCCGAGCGAATCCGAGCAGACCTGGCCGGTGAGGTCGATCTGGAGGGCGGAATTGATCGCGATCATGTTGTCGTTGCGGGCGATCAGGAGCGGGTCATTGGTGTAGCAGCTCGGGTGGAATTCGAAGGCAGGGTTGTTGTCCACATAGCTGAAGAGTTTTTTCGTGCCCAGCACGAAACCGAGAATGATTTTGCGAGGCTTGAAGTTTTTGCGGGCGCCGTTGATCACTCCCGCCTCGATCAAGGGGATTACACCGTCCGAGACGAGCTCGGTGTGCACGCCCAGATCCTTGCGATCCATCAGAAAGGGCAGGACGGCATTGGGTATGCCGCCGATGCCGGTTTGCAGCACGGCACCATCGTCAATCAATCCGGCCACATTGCTGGCGATCGCGACGTGGAGATTGGTGACGCGGTCTTCCGGAAGTTCGCACAGGGGCCGGGAGGAGTCCACGAAGGCGTGGATCTGCCTGACGTGCAGGAAGCTATCCCCGTAAGTGCGGGGCATCTGGTCGTTCACCTGGGCGATGACGGTGCGGGCGTACTTTGAAGCGGTCAGCGTGGTATCGACGCCAACTCCGAGGCTGCAAAAGCCGTGGGGGTCCGGGGGAGAAACCTGAATCAGAGCCACGTCGAGCGGCATGGCGCCGGATTCAAAGAGGTCTTCGATCTCGCTCAGATAGACCGGCGTGTAGTCGGCGCGGCCATCGTTCACGGCTTCGCGAACGTTGCCGCCGATGAAAAAGGCGTTGTGACGGAAATGGCCCGTCATCTCCGGCTTGACGTAATCGGCACAACCCAGGGTGAGCAAATGCACCACTTCGACGTCTGAGACGAATGGGGCACGCTGGAGCAAGGCTTCGACCAGCGTCTCCGGTTCGGCACAGCCCGGCTGGATGTACACCCGCATGCCGGAGCGGACCGAGAGGAGGGCCTCCTGTGCGGTGCGCAGCTTACTGCTGTAATCCGATTCCCAGGACATGAGGCCTCCTCTATTTGTTCGTCCGCCGAAGAGTCAGTCCGGCAGCTTCCTCTCGACTGACCTCCGATTACTCCCTCAGATGGCCAACACAGTTGATTTTTCGCTTTCCACGGCCGGCATGGATAGATGGCTCTCCTGCGCGTCCACGACAGCTATGGTGGCAATATTGACGATGTCGTCCGTATCGGCTCCGCGAGGGAGCACGTACACGGGCTTGCTCAGACCCATCAGAATCGGGCCGATGGGTTCCAACCCGCCCACATGAGTCAGCAGCTTACAGGCAACGCTGGCCGATTGCAGATCGGGAAAGATGAGCACATTGGCCGCGCCCTTGAGCGTGGAGAAGGGATATTCCCGCTCCAGGATTTCAGGGGTGACGGCCGTATCCGGCATCATCTCGCCGTCCACGATCAGCAGAGGATCGCGCTCTTTTACGAGGCTGGTGGCCTTGCGCACCTTCTCACTGAGAGGATGTTCCGTGCTGCCGAAATTGGAGAAGGAGAGCATGGCCACACGAGGCTCCACCTGGAAGCGGCGGGCCACCTCGGCCGCACAAAGCGCAATCTCCGCCAACTGCTCGGCGGTCGGCTCAATGTTCACACTGCAATCCGCGAGGAACAGCAAGTCGCCCTTGCGGGTGAGCAGGACGTAGAGGCCGGAAACGCGATGAACGTCCTCGCGGACTTTGATGACTTGCAGGGCCGGGCGGAGCGTATCCGGATAGTTCTGGGTGACGCCGGAGATGAGCGCATCCGCTTCGCCCAGGTGGACCATCAGGGAGCCGAATACGTTGCGATTCTTGATAAGTTGTTCGGCTTCGGAGAGCGTGACGCCGCGGCGCTGCCGCAAATGGTAGTACGCCTGCAGGTACGCTCCTTGACGGTCGGATTCCTCAACATCCACAACCTGCATCCCCTCCAGGGAAATCCCCAGATCGGCCGCCTTGGCACGAATTGTGTGTTCGTTGCCGAGGAGAATGGGATGCGCGACGTTTTCTTCCACGAGGACATGGCACGCACGCAGGATCTTCTCGTTATCGCCTTCCGGGAAGACTACGCGCTTGGGCGCGGCCTGTGCCTTGTGGGTGACCATGAGCATCACTTCACGAGCTTTGCCCAGCCGCCTTTCCAGCCGCTCGCGGTATTCGTCCAAATCCACCGGTTCCTGGGCGACGCCTGAGCGCATGGCAGCTTCGGCCACGGCGGACGCCTCCCAGACGAGCACCCGCGGGTCAAATGGCCTGGGCACGATGGAGTCCCGGCCAAAGGTGATCCGGCCAACGCCGTAAGCGCGGCAGACGGAATCGGGCACGTCTTCTTTCGCCAGCGCGGCAAGAGCACGGGTGGCCGCGAGTTTCATTTCTTCGTTGATCGCGGTGGCGTGCACGTCCAGAGCGCCGCGGAAAATGAACGGGAAGCCCAGCACGTTATTGATTTGATTCGGATAGTCGGACCGGCCCGTGGCCATGAGGATGTCGTTGCGTGTTGCGCGCGCTTCCTCGTAGGAGATTTCCGGATCCGGGTTGGCCATGGCAAAGACCATCGGATTCGGCGCCATGGACTTCAGCATTTCGGGCGTGAAGGCGCCTTTCACGGATAGACCAACGAGCAGATCCGCATCGCGCGCTACGTCCGCGAGAGTTCGCAGCCGCGTGTCTTGCGCGAAGCGCTCCTTGTAAGGGTTCATCCCTTCCGCGCGGCCCTTGTAGACCAGGCCTTTTGTATCGACGAGAAAAATATTCTCCCGCTTGACTCCCAGGCGGATGTAATGCTCGGCCGTGGCAATGCCTGCGGCGCCCGCGCCGTTGAACACAACTTTGATCTTGGCGATGTCCTTGCCGGTGATCTCGAGCGCATTCAGCAGCGCGGCCCCGGTAATAATGGCCGTGCCGTGCTGATCGTCGTGGAAGACGGGAATTTTCATGGTGCGCTTCAGCGTTTCTTCGATGTAGAAGCACTCCGGGGCTTTGATGTCTTCGAGATTGATGCCGCCGAAGGTGGGTTCGAGGAGCTGGCACACGCGGATGATCTCGTCGGGATTTTTGGTGTCCAATTCGATGTCGTAAACGTTGACACCCGCAAATCGCTTGAACAGGACGGCCTTGCCTTCCATCACGGGCTTTCCCCCGAGAGCGGTGATGTCGCCGAGGCCGAGGACGGCGGTTCCGTTGGTGACGACCGCGACCAAATTCCCGCGGCCGGTGTATTTGAATGCGTCGTGAGGATTTTTCTGGATGGCCAGGCATGGCTCGGCCACGCCGGGCGTATAGGCCAGGCTCAGGTCACGCTGGGTGCGGCAGGGTTTCGTGGGCGTGACTTCGATCTTTCCCGGCAGCGGTTTCGAATGGTAATCAAGAGCTTCTTGTCGCGAAATCGTCATACATTTTCTCCCGTTCCGAATAAAATTACTGCTCCTTCAGGGCCTTCAGTTCGTTTTCGTTTTCGAAAAAGCCGCGAGGCGATGCTCGCGGAAATCCGTTACATCGGACCCGTCGGCTTCCAGGGCCGCTTCTTCCTCGGCCCAATCGTGAGCTTCGCGCCGCTCGAGCTTCCTGAGAAGTTCGACACCGCAATCGGCGCAGCAAAAGCCCTCGACATTTTGAGACTCGCCTCCATCGCCGTGCGAGAACCACTCGTAAAAAAAGATGGGCGGGTTCGACCCACAGACCTTGCAGACCTCGGGAACTTCATGCATCGGATCAAACGTTGAAATATGCAGACTTCCTTTCATCTCCCACCTCCTGGGCCTTGGAACTCAAATTCTTCAACTTCCATCCCCCCGGCAGGCGATAGGGCAAGCCCTACCAGACGCCCGTCGTTAGGTACTCATGAATGGACTTCGCGGCGCGTCTCCCCGCGCTCATGGCGAGAATCACGGTGGCGCCACCCGTGACGATATCGCCGCCGGCGAATACTCCCGTGCGCGAAGTGCGCTGGGTCTCCGGGTCGGCCTGGATGTAACCGCGCTTGTCGGTGGCCAAGCCGGGCGTGGTGCGTTGGATGACGGGGTTGGCGCTTGTGCCGACGGAAATGACCGCAACGGACAATGGCAAATCAAATTCCGTACCCTCGATGGGGACGGGGCGGCTTCGCCCGGAGGCATCCGGTTCGCCGAGTTGCATGCGCACGCAGCGCACGCCGCCGAGCCAGCCGTCGCCATTCGATAGAAACTCGGTGGGATTCGTAAGGAACCGGAAATCGATGCCTTCCTGCCGGGCATGACGGATTTCTTCGGCGCGCGCGGGCATCTCCGCTTCGCTGCGCCTGTAGAGGACGTAAGCGTTGCGGGCGCCGAGCCGCAGCGCCGTGCGGATGGCGTCGAGGGCGGTATTGCCGCCGCCGATGACGGCGACATCCTTGCCGCGAATTTCGACGATGGGCTGATCGTACTCCGGGAACTTGTAGGCCTTCATCAAATTAATGCGCGTGAGAAATTCGTTGGCGGAATAGACGCCGTTCAATTGCTCGCCGGGGATATTCATGAACAGAGGCGCGCCGGCGCCGGTGGCGATGTAAACGGCGTCGAAGCCTTCTTCTTTCATCAGCTCTTCGATGGTGACGGTCTTGCCCACGACCACATTGGTTTCGAATTCGATCCCGGTGGCGCGCATGTAGTCGATCTGCTGTTTGATGATTTCCTTGGGCAGGCGAAATTCGGGGATGCCGTAGGACAAGACGCCGCCGAGCTCATGCAGCGCCTCGAATACGCGGATTGCATGGCCTTTCTGCGCCAGATCCCCGGCAACGGTCAGTCCGGAAGGCCCGCTGCCCACCACGGCGACTTTTTTGCCGGTGGGCACGGTGGCAGGCATGTGAACGACTCCCATGCGATGTTCGTAGTCGGCGACGAAACGCTCGAGGTAGCCGATTCCGAGCGATTCGCCTTTCTTCGCCAGAACACAGGAGCCTTCGCAATAATCCTCTTGGGGACAGACGCGGCCGGTGATGGCGGGAAGAACATTGTCTTCGCGGATTTTGGCCGCAGCTCCGAGATAATCGCCGGCGATAATCAGGTCGATAAAATCGCGGATCTTTACGCCGATCGGGCATTCCCGCATGCAAGCCGGCTTCTGGCAGTCCAAGCAACGAAGCGCTTCTCGCGCCGCGAGCTCGGGGCCGTAGCCGAGATTTACTTCCGTAAAGTTCGTGGCACGCGCGGCCGGGGGCTGCTCGGGCATCTGCTGGCGCGGGATCTTCATGCGCTCGCGGCGAGGCAGAGAATTCGGCGCGGAATCCGCTCTATCAATCATGGGACTCCATCTCCTGATGACATCGCTCGACGGACCTTTTCTCTGCATCGACATACATGGCGTTGCGATGCAGGAGCGTGTCGAAGTCCACGCCATGCGCGTCAAATTCAGGCCCGTCCACGCAAGCGAACCGGCTTTTGCCATCCACCAGCACGCGGCATCCGCCGCACATTCCAGTGCCATCCAGCATGATCGGATTCAAGCTGACAATCGTGGGGATCCTGCTGGCGCGCGTAATTTCCGCCACCGCTTTCATCATGACAATGGGGCCGACGGCCAGCACGCGGTCAATGTGCGTGCCATTCTGAATAAGCTCTCGAAGCCCGTCCGTGACCAATCCCTTTTTGCCGTAGCTTCCGTCATCCGTGGTGATCAGCAGCTCATCGCTGACGTCACGCATTTCCCGTTCGAGAATCACCCGTTTTTTGTTTCGCGCGCCGACAATCGAAATTACGAAGTTGCCCGCTTTCTTCAATGCAGCCGCAGTAGGGTAGGCCATCGCCGTGCCCACTCCTCCGCTGATCGCCACGACAGTGCCGAATTTCTCAATTTCGGATGGCTGACCGAGGGGGCCGACCACGTCCAGAATGGCATCGCCGGCCTCGAGGCGATTCAGCAATTCAGTGGTCTTGCCGACCGACTGCACGACGATATTGATCGTGCCGCGCTGCGGATCTGCTTTTTCAATCGTTAGAGGGATGCGCTCGCCCTCCTCGTACACGCGGACAATCACGAATTGGCCGGGCTTCTGTTTTCTCGCGATGCGAGGCGCCTCGATCTCGAGCCGGTAGATATCAGGAGCCAGATTTTCCGCGCGCACGACCCTGAACACATTCCCTCCTTGGAACTCAGCCGCGCCTTAGCTCTTGCGAGCCATGGGCGACCTTAAAGACACGATGAAGTATGCATCTCGAGTGCCTTTTATCTCCGTAGCATGCATCACCACGAAATGTGACGATGGTCACGGACTGGCAGGGCGAAATCCTTGCGTTGGCTGGGTATTTGCAGATGAAATTTGAGGCTGTTGGTCAAATGTGTCACGTTTTGGCACACGGCGGCGGGTCAATTGACGAACTAAGCCGCGCTCGAAGACCTGTCGCCTTTTGGATGCAGGTTCCGCGGAACGTATTCTCCGAACGGTCCGCACTTCTCCCAGGGCCGATGAACCACGAGGTCGGGGTGTTCCCGCAGGAATGTCTCGGTCATATGGCAGTTCCAGCAGACCGGTAAATCCCTCGAGAATTCGTCGGGGAGGCTCTCAGCGGGAAGGTGGTCCCATTCGGCGGTTTTGCAGGTGTGATCGAGCAGCGCGGGACTATGGTCGAAATGGCTGACTTTTTCGACCGGCTTCCCGCAATACACGCAGTGCTTCCCCGTGTACCAGTGCGCGGCGATAGTCGACACGCGATGATTCTCGGGATCCGCCTGGACCTGCGGGAGGCAGGCCTGGTCGCACTGGGCGCGCTCCGGCCAGCGAGAACAGTCGCACAATTTTAGGTCGTGCCGGCCGAAGATCGCCTTCGCCACGGCGCGCGCAATATTCACTTTGACGGATGCTGGCTCATGCGTTTCCGGGCAGGTAACCAGCATCTTGCCCCGGTATCTCAGACTTTCCCATGCTCGCCTGGCCACATACACGATGGCAATGGCGAGCAATGCTGTGAAGAGATAAATTTCGGTAGCCATGGCACCCTCCCCGCCAGCTCGCGGATTCGGGTCTCGAGCCGGCGGCCACAAAAACATAGTGGCCCGCGTTCAGGGTGAGGTCTAGGAGGCGCGTCACGCCCCCGCGTGCCCTGCGTCACAAGGCGAGACCTCCCGGCGATTCAATCGAGGGCGCCGGAGGACGTATCCATGGTCACACTCTTCCGTGACCTGGGTCATGGCGAACTTTCGCAGCACGAGCTATAGCAGCAGCGGTAGGGCGAGGGGACGCGCGACCCGACGAAGCCGAAGCGTACGGCGAAATAACCGGTCGCACCCGCGCCCTGAGAGGAGAGTTTATGTTCACTCGACACATTACGATGCAGCTTAAGAAGAATTGGGCGCCGGAATTTCCGACCGTGATCGAAAAGGAAGTCCTGCCACTGCTTCGCAGGCAGAAGGGTTTCCTCGATGAAGTGATCCTGCTTGCGCCCAACAAGACCGAAGTGGTCGCAATCAGTGTGTGGGAGACCAAGGAATTCGCCGAGATTTACAATCGCGAGTTCTATCCGGAGGTCCTGAAAATCCTGAACAAGTACATCGAGGGCGTGCCTCTGGTGAAGACGTTCGAAGTGATGTATGCAACGATTCCAGCGTATGAGAAGTTCGCCACGGTAACGGCTCGTTAAGAGCCAACGCCGCGCATGGGAGAGGGGAGCACACGCATCCCCTCTCCAGCGGCGCATTTCCGCAAAGGCAGCCTGGGAGGTGGGATATGAAGCTCTCAGAGACGGCCCTTAAAGTCGCGTTCCTCGGAATGAACCATGAGGCCCACGACATAATCGACTACCTCGCGGTGTGTTTTTCCATTTCGATTTCGATCCTGGCAGGCGTGGTTGTCGCCATCTGGATCGGCCTCCGTGTTGACGCGCCAACGGGCCTGCTCGCGGGATTCGGATCCTACGGTCTAAGCACGATTTTGTGCCTCTCCATGCTCCTGCATCGCCACCACGCCTAGGGTTCTCAATCCACCGAGCGCACGTGAAAATGGCTTACTGGAATCGTCTTCGCGTGTTGTGACCAACTGTGCGAACCAGCGATGCGAATCGCCGAGCCACCGGCCTGATTTCAGACTACTTACATTCCTCGAATCCAATGTGACGGGAGTCACGCGCGCGTGGAACGGGCGTCACTGCATCCTTTCATGCGTTCGCCCGACACTGGTTGTGTTGTTTATCAGGAATGGAGGTCAGCCATGGGTCAGCTATTCGCGATCGAAATCATTTACCGAGGTGTCTTTCAGAAGACTCTGGCCAAGAACATCAGCCGTGGAATCGTCCTGGCGGCGCATGAGGAAGGCAAGCCAGGCATATCGTTTGGACGATACGGAGATAGCCCGGAGCGCAATGGGATTCCGGCAAAAAGTTTTGCGATTGTTGCCAGCGACGCCGAAACCTTGCAACTGGGGATGGCGCATTACGAACCCAATCAAGTGGACGTCAGCGTGGTGCTCGACGACACACTGTGCAAGGGCTACGAGTCGTGGGCTTGGGGCGGAATTCATGCGGTGAATCAGGCGGTGAAGCCCGGCGGAACTCTGATCGTCACTTCGACACAAAACGCCGAGGCGCTGCTGAAGCTGATCCATCGCCGGGCACAGCCCTACAAGCTGGGGATTGTGAAAGGCATCGCCAGCAACTCAGGCATGTGGGTGTACAAGAACGACCATACGGACGTGCGCGTGCTGGCCGCGATTGCCAAGGCGCTGCCGGAACTGGTCAGCCAGAAGTCGATCGAAACCTATATCAACAAGAGTCTGAAGGATGCACTGAAAGTCACGTCGGCGCGCACGGCGTATGAGCGGTTCAACACCGTGGAAGTGCAGCCGGGCGTGGGCAATCCGGAAGAGCTGCTCCATTTCGATTTGCTGAAGTGGGAAGAAATGGGCCCAGGCGTGGCTATCAAGGGCCAGCCGCAAGGCGGTCCGTACGAAGACCCGGTGACGCATAAGCTGGGCGGATTCCGGCCAGTGCGCAACGAGCAATTCAAGAAGTTCACAACGCGGTCGGCGCGGCCGGTGGTCAACTTCGAAACCTGCACGAAGTGTACTCTCTGCTGGTTGAATTGCCCCGATGGATCCTTCGACCTAGCCCCGGATGGAACCTACGACGCCAACCTGGAAGCCTGCTGCGGCTGCGGAATTTGCGAAGCCATTTGCCCCATCGAACACTGCATCACCATGGTGAACGAAGCGAAGTTTCGCGACAACAATAGCCAGTGGGCGTGGTTCAAAAAGGACAAGGCCGGCTACCTCGCTTGGCTGAACACGGCGATTGCTTCGGCGGAGAAGGAAAGCGAGAGGACACACGGGTTCCGCTATCGCGGGCAGTACAAAGAGCAAGTGCCCCAGGCGCTCGAGATCGCACGGAAAGGCTGAAGCCGGAAAAAGGAGACTGCAATGGCAACAACGACTTTGCCGGTAAAGGAAGAAAAGAGGTTTCACGAAGAGGAAGCCCTGATTACGGGAGCCGAAGCCATTGCAGTCGCCTGCAAATTGGCCAACGTGGACGTGGTCACGGCGTATCCGATCCGGCCGTACGACACGGTGATGCAGTACATGAGCCAGTTGATCGCCGACGGCGAAATGGATTGCGAATTCATCGTGGCGGAAAGCGAAAACTCGCAATTCGAAATTGTGAAGCAGGCGTCTGCGTGCGGCGCTCGGACGTTTTGCGGCTCAAGCGGCATCGGCTGGATGTACGCGATGGAAGTTCTTACCGTTGCACCCGCACTGCGGGTGCCCCTGGTCGCACTGGTGGGCAATCGGGCCTTGGATGATCCCGGCGCCTTCGGTGTGGAACACAATGACGCACTCGCAGTGCGGGACCTGGGATGGCTCTTGAATTGGGTGGATACCGCGCAGGAGGCATTGGACACAGCCCTGATTGCCTACCGGGTGGCGGAAGACCCCCGCATACTTGTGCCCCTGGCGATTAGCTGCGACGGCGCGTTCCTGACTCACTCACAAGCGCTGGTCAAGGTCCCGTCGGCGGAGCAGGTGAAGGAATTCCTGCCTCGATACAATCGGGGCGATCTGCTGCTGCATCCGGACAATGTGATTTCCGTCGCTCCGCAATGCAATGAGGACTGGGTGATGGAAATCCGCCGGCAGAATTACGAGGTGACGGAGCGGGCGTGTGACGTGATCCGCGAGGCCTATGCGGATTCCGAGCGCATATTCGGGCGCAAGTACGGCAACCCGTTCTTCGAAGAATACATGACGGAGGACGCCGACGTCGTGCTGTTCGGGATGGGGACGCTTTCCACGCCGGTGGAAGTGGCCATCCGGAAACTTCGCGCGCAAGGCAAGAAGGTGGGCTTTGTGCGGCTGCGCTGGTTCCGGCCGTTCGCCGGCCCTGAAATCGCCAAGGCGCTGGAACGGTTCCGCGCCATCGGCGTGATCGATCGCGACCTGTCGTTGGGTTCGCCCGATCTCAGCGGCGTTGTGGCTACGGAACTCCGGTCGGCGATGTACTCCAACGCCGCCACCCGGCCGCCCGTGATCGGGTTCATTTGCGGCTTGGGCGGACGCGAAGTCACGGTTCCGGATGTGGAGAAAATGACGGATACCATCTTTCAGGCTGCACAAGGAAAAGCGCAACCATTGACTCAATGGATCGGTCTGCGCGGATAACGCCCCAAAAGGGGCGTTTCAAGAGCGGGAAAGGACGGAGAAGCCATGAGCACCTTCATAGCAACACAACCAACGCAAAAGTTGGAACCCTTCAAGGGAGTCAAGAAGGTCCCTTCTGAGGAGTACTTCACCTCCGGCCATCGTACCTGCGAGGGCTGCGAGTCTGCCCAGATCATGAGGCTCATGGCGAAGGCTGCCGGCCCGCGGACGATTGTGATTGGCGCCACGGGTTGCATGTACGTCGCCAACACCTCGTACTACACCACGCCGTGGGGCGTGCCGTGGATGCATACACAACTCGGTGCCGCGGGTTCAAGCGCGCTGGGAGCGGCAGCGGCGTTTCGCGCCCAGATGCGCAAAGGCAGCATGAAGGACGAACCCATCAATGTGATCGCCTTCTGCGGCGATGGCGGCGGCGCGGACATGGGCCTAAGCGCGATTTCGGCTACCTTGACGCACCCGGACTACAACCTCCTCATTTTGATGTACGACAACGAGGAATATGGCAATACGGACATCCAGGTTTCCGGGACCACGCCGTACGGCGCGAACACTTCTTTCAGCACACCGGGGAAAGTAAAGCGCATCATGAACAACCGCTGGAAGAAGAACATGGCGCCGCTGATTGCCGCCGGTCATCCCACATGCAAGTACGTGGCGACGATCTCTACCTCCTACGCGCTTCAGGCCATGAATTGCATCCGCAGGGCATTGTCCATCGGAGGCCCGACATTCATTCATTGCCTCAACCCGTGCCCCAAGGGCTGGGACTTCGACCCTATCCTTTCGCACGAGATCGGCAACCTGGCCGTCAACACCGGCATCTGGCCGCTGTACGAAGTCGAAAAGGGTGTGCTGAAGCTCTACGGCAAGACTCGAGAGATCGCCGAAGGCCGATTCAAGAGGCTGCCCGTTGAGGAATACCTGCTCAAACAGGGACGGTTCGCCCATTTCATCGACGAGGATATTAAATTCTTCCAGTCCCAGATCGATGACATGTGGAACAACTGGCTGGTCCCCGGAGTGATTCCGCTCCGGAAGCAGCTCCAAGCTGAAGAAACGTTCGCGCATTAAAGATACGAAGGCCTTCCCCAGGCCGTGCCTGGCGGTTCGATGCGAGCCGCCAGGCATTTCTTTTTGGAGACGCGCGCGGAGAGTTCAGCGGATAGGCGCGGAGCGTTTCACTCTTCACGCAAAGCGACGAGAGGATCCACGCGGGTGGCGCGATGCGCCGGAAAGTAGCAAGCGAAAAGCGCGACGCACGCAAGAATCCCTGAAACGGCAAGGAAGGTAGCCGGATCGGCCGGTCCGACGCCGAAGAGCATAGACCGGAAGAGTCGCGTCACGATCGCGGCTCCGGCAAGACCGCATGCCAATCCAATAATAATCATCCGCAGGCCCTCTCCCAACGCCATGCGCAGAATATCCTGGCGCTGGGCTCCGAGAGCAATGCGGATTCCCACTTCATGCGTGCGCTGGCTGAAGGAGTACGACATCACGCCGTAGATGCCGACGGCGGCGAGCAGCAGCGCCACCGCCGCAAAAACACCCAGAAGCTCGAGAGCAAAGCGCCGGTCAGCCATGGATCGCGCGATGATTTGGTCCATCGAGATGATGCTATGCACCGGAACATTCGGATCGACTTTTGCAACCTCCTGCCGGACGGCTTCGCCAAGATGCTCCACGTCGCCCCGGCTGCGGATAAAGGCCACTGCGTTCACCGGCGCGAACAGCCCCAGGGGAACATAAATATGGGGCACGCTCGGAGCCTCAAAGCCGTCGGATTTGATATCGCCGACCACACCGACGATCGTGACCCCTTGCAAACCTGCGCCGAACCCAAACTTAATTTGTTGCCCGAGCGGATCTTCGCCCTGCCAATAACGGCGCGCGAGAGTTTGGTCGATCACGGCAACCGGCTGAGACTTATTGGTATCGGAAGCGGTGAAATTGCGCCCGGAAATCAAAGGAACTTCCATGGTGCGAAAATATTCCGTATCCACCACAGCAATGTCCGCAATCGGGTTGCGCTCGGAATCTGCCGGACGGCCTTGAATGGAAAAGGGAGAGTAGTTTCTGCCCGAGTTCATGGGCAGAGTGTCGTTGCCGGAAATCGTCAACTGTTCGACGCCCGGCAGCACAGACACGCGGCGATAGACTTCCTGAAGAAAAGCGGCGCGATTCACGTCGAGGGCGTAGGGATCGTGCGCCGCGTCATTGGATACCGGAATCCAGATTTGCACGGTCGTCAGATGGCTGGGATTGTAGCCGGGACGCACTTCGAGCACGCGCCAGAAACTTCGAAGGAGAAGCCCCGCGCCCGCCAGCAAAACAATCGAGAGCGCAATCTCCGACACTACAAGGACACGCGAAAGCCGGGTATGGCGTCTGCCGGCTCCCGACCCGCGGGCGCCTTCCCTGAGATTTTCAATCTGGTTGGGATTCGCGGCTTCGAGCGCCGGCGCCAGGCCAAACAGGACGCCTGTGAATATGGAGATCAGGAAAGCGAAAAAAAGCACTCTGGCGCTGACGTCCACTTCGTTGAGGCGCGGGATATCCGCGGGAGCGAGGCTTAGGATCGCGTTCTTCAACAAGAGAACTGTGACCAGGGCCACGACACCCGAAACTACCGACAAGAGCGTGCTCTCGGTCAAGAGTTGCCCCATCAGGCGCGCGCGACTCGCTCCCAGCGCCAGGCGGATGGCAATCTCGCGTCGGCGTCCGGAGGAGCGCGCCAGAAGAAGGTTGGCAATATTGACGCACGCGATCAGCAGCACAAACCCGACCGCCGCGAAAAGGATGAGCAATTCCGTCCGTTGCGGGCCCACCAGGTCTTCTTTCACGGATACAAGCCGCACTCCCCATGACGCGGCCGCGGGATAGTCCGCGGGATACTGCCGGCTGAGCTGCGTGATATAGGCATCGAGCTGCGCTTGCGCCTGCGCCACACCTAGGCCAGGCTTCAAGCGAGCGATTGCGCCGGGGATAAATCTGAGCGACCTGACGGCTGGAACCGGAAACGGCAGCGCGTTGAAGCCCGTGGCGATCCAGACATCCACGTCGGTATCGAGCGTGCGGCCCGGATGGCGAAATCCCGGGGGCATCACGCCGACAATCGTGTACAGGTCGCTGTCGAGGCGCATTTTTCGCCCGAGAATGTTCGGGTCCGAACCGTAATAGCGGCGCCAAAAGCCGTCGCTGATTACGACAGCCTCGAGGAATCCCGGGGCGGTATCCTGCGCCGTGAACGCGCGTCCCAGTTGCGCCCTCGCTCCGAGCAATGTGAAGTAATCGGGGCTGGTGACGAGACTTTCGGCGCGGACCGTGCGGTCTCCGCCGCCGATCGCCGAATTGCTCGGCGCCACCGCCGAAATATCCTGAAATACGCCCGAGCGTTCCTGCAAATCCCAAAGCTCCGGCGCGGACATGCCCACGTCCTGCTCGTTCGGCCCGCGCAGATCGTCGAAGACGCGCACAAGTTGCTCGGGTTGGGGGAAGGGCAACGAGCTCAGGAGAACGGCGTGCACCACGCTGAAGGTGGCGACGTTGGCGCCAATCCCGAGCGCCAGAGTCAGCACCGCGACAATCGCAAAGCCGGGGCTTTTGAGCAAGGTGCGCAGCGCGTAGCGCAGGTCCTGGACGAATGAGCCCACATGTCCCTCCATGGCGCGCGCCTCAAAAGGCGGCAAACGCGATTCTGCCAGTGGCTATATGGACGAAGGTAACCGCGACATCGTTAGCAGCAGCATTCATGCAGCGCTTTCCTCCCTCTCCTCTGGTGCGGCGCGGTCTTTGCGTCCCGGCTTCGTTGTTGGGACGGCCTTGCGCGCCTGCCCGCCGTGGGATGGTCCC
>Ga0187819_10000109_pt1 | contig 36564 bp, 34 predicted proteins | sample NC_wetland_sal_i_15_FD_132411 | JGI IMG/M metagenome (GOLD analysis project Ga0187819, IMG submission 132411) | Wetland sediment microbial communities from Neuse River Estuary, North Carolina, USA - SO4_4 | ecosystem: Environmental > Aquatic > Freshwater > Wetlands > Sediment | place: USA... | reverse complement strand
CGTCTTGTCGAACAGCTTCTCCGCAAAGTCGTAGGGCATCCGCACGCAGCCGTGCGAGGCTGCATACCCGGGCAGTGGCCCGCCGTGCAGCGCGATGCCGTTCCAGGTGATGCGCTGCATGTTCGGCATCCAGGCATCGTCATAGAGGGTCGAGTGGTGGTCCTTTTGCTTCTCGATGATGGCGAACACGCCCGCTGGCGTCTCGCGTCCTGTGGTGCCGGTCGACACCGGCGCGCGCAGGATCGATCCGTCGGCGTCGTAGAAAGTGACCTGCTGGCTCCCGATCGACACGATCGCCATGATTGGCTCGCGTGCCTCGCGCGGCGCCGTCGCCTCGGTGGTTGGCACGGGTCGGGCCTGTCTCGCCGCGGCGTCGGCGGTCAGCGCCGCCAGTGTGGCCATCGCCGCGAGCGTCACTATGGCGGGAACCCCCCAACGCCGCGTCGCCACGGAGGATTGTGCCGTCATGAATCGATTTACCAATGCCATGTCCCGGTTGAAATGCCTGTCCGCGCTTGCGTCAGTCGGCCAGGTGAATAACCAACATCGATTAACAGGCGGTCCAGCGTGAGGCCACGGCCTAGCAATCCGAGAGCTATTGCTTGGGCGCGGTGACGGCTCCGGCAGGCGTCCGGCCGCGCGGATCGTCCCGATCCTCCATGCATTTCTTGAGGAAAGCATCACGCGCCTCGCCTTGCAGTCGTTGCTGGTCCGCACCGAACTGGCAGGTCGCCATTTTCTGCTTCGCATCGACTGCAAAACACACTCCCGCCGGTAAGAGCACTATCAGAGCGGCAGCCAGAAACGCGCAACGAGACATGCTGAACCCCCGGAGCCCTTAAAACTACAGATCCACATTAAAGCAAAGAATTGGCACCAAAAATTGGCACCGAACGCCATAAAATCTCCCAGGACGCTTAGGTCACGACCATTTTCGCGTTAACGCTTAAAGCTTCCGCAACAGCTCCGGCACTTCGCCAGCGCCCCACCCCATGTCCGCTTAACCCCCGAAAGCGGACAACGCTCCCACGGCATTTATGAGTACACGGCCTAGCCCCGCCCGGTAAGCTCCCGCGCCTTGTCGAGATGGCCGTAGCTGCGCACCGGCGCGCACATCAGGAAGCGGTAGCCTTCCTTGACGATCCGCTCGGCATTGTGCGCTTCCACGTGCGGATGGCCGACGACGACATTGGCCTCCTTACAGGTATTGACGATCTGCGCCATGGCGTCGAGCACGACCTTGTGCTCGTACTGGCGCGGATAGCCGAGTTCCTGGGAGAGGTCGCCCTCGCCGATCAGGATCGCGCCGATTCCGGGCACGTTCTTGAGAATGTCTTTCAGGTTGTTGATGCCCTCGGTGTCCTCGATCATCAAGATCACGAAAATCTCGCCTTTGGGATTGAGCGGCCAGACGTCGGCGCGTTCGTAATAGTCCTGCTGGGTGAGCCCCCAATAGCGCACTGCTTGCGTCGGGCCGTCGCCGCGAATGCCGGCCGGCTCGTAAAGCGGCTTGTTCTTCAAGCGCGGATAGCGACAGGCGGCGACCGCGTTGTAGGCCTGTTCGACATTGCTGATGTGTGGCCAGATGATTCCGTAAGCGCCGAGGTCAAGCACTTGCTTGGCATGAAATTGCGCTTTCTCGCCACCGTTCGGGGGAATCCGCGCAAACGGCGCGACCGCCGGCGCCAGCGATCCCGATTGCGCGATCTGGCGCCGATTGAGCATGTATTGCAGGCAGTCACGGAAGGCGCGGATGTCGTAGGCATTGTGCTCCATCTCGTAAACCACGGCGTCGTATTTCGCGGTGGCGAGCGCGACGGCCGCTTCGACATCGGCCGGCGTGAAAGTGGTCAAAGCGTGCCGGCCCTTTTCCAGCGCGCCGATGACGCCGTTGAGCCGCGGAAATTCAGCCATTCCTCTCCTCCCTCGATGAGCGGCGCATCCTATCAGAGCTCGGATGTCAGATGACAGATGTAAGATGACGGAAGAACTCCGACCTCTGACCTCCGTATTTGACAATCGCGCGCTGAACCGTAGCATCGCAATAGCATCACAATCTCCCAACCTCCGCTTATGGCGCGCTCTCATGATTATCGATTGTCACGGCCACTACACCACCGAGCCCAAGGATCTGCATCGTTTTCGTAAAGAACAGACCGCGGCCGCGACCTCGGGCGGCAAGACGGCCATGCCATCGCGCGCTTCACTGAAAATGTCGGATGACGAAATCCGTGAAAGCATCGAGCAAAATCAGCTCAAATTACAGCGTGAGCGCGGCACCGACCTGACGATCTTCTCGCCGCGCGCCTCAGGCATGGGCCATCACATCGGCGACGAGAGCGTGAGCCTGGAATGGTCGCAGATCTGCAATGATCTGATCGCGCGGGTGGTCTCGCTGTTTCCACAGAACTTCGTCGGCGTCTGTCAATTGCCGCAATCGCCGGGCGTGCCGCCGAAGAATGCGACCGCCGAACTCGAGCGCTGCGTGAAAATGGGATTCATCGGCTGCAATCTCAATCCCGATCCGTCCGGCGGCTATTTCAACGCGCCGCCATTGACCGACAAATCGTGGTACCCGTTCTACGAAAAAATGGTCGAGCTCGACGTGCCGGCCATGATTCACGTTTCCGGCTGCTGCAATCCGGCCATGCATACGACCGGCTCATATTATTTGAACGCCGATACCATGGCGTTCATGCAGCTGATCCTGTCCGACCTGTTCAAGGACTTTCCGACGCTCAAACTGATCATCCCGCACGGCGGCGGCGCCGTGCCGTTTCACTGGGGCCGCTTCCGCGGCATCGCGCTCAATAACGGCCGGCCGGAGCTCGATGCGATCATCAAGAACAACATCTTCTTCGACACCTGCGTCTACCATCAGCCCGGCATCAACCTGCTCGCCGAGGTCGTGCCCGCCGACAATATTCTGTTTGCCTCGGAAATGGTCGGCGCGGTGAAAGGCGTCGACCCGAAATCGGGGCATTACTTCGACGACACCAAGCGTTATGTCGACAAGTCGCCGCGGCTCGACGACACCGCGCGGCGAAAAATCTTTGAAGGCAATGCGCGCCGGGTGTTCAGCCGGCTCAAGACCAAGGCCGCGGTGACGGCATAGGATTTATCGACCTTGCCGAAATCTCCAAAACAAATCGATTTCAAGCGCAAAGGCGGAAGGCGCCTCGTCGGCATAAGCGGCCGCGAAATCGAAACCCGCGGCCTCGCCGACAGCTTCTGGACCGATCTCTATCACCGCTCGATGACGATTTATTGGCCGACTTTCTTCGGCACGGCGGCAGCGATCTTCGTTTTTCTCAACGCGGCGTTCGCGTTTCTGTATTGGCTCGGCAACGAACCGGTCGCCAATGTCGCCGGCAACGAGCCGCTCGGTCTTTTTTACTTCTCGGTCGAGACGCTGGCCACGGTCGGCTACGGCGATATGCACCCGCAGACCCATTATGGGCATTTCATCGCCACGACTGAAATCTTCACCGGCATGACGTTCCTCGCCGTGATGACCGGGCTGATCTTCGCCCGTTTCTCGCGGCCGCGCGCCCGTTTCATCTTCGCCGACCACCCGGTGGTGACCGTCCATCAAGGCCAGCCGACGCTGATGATCCGGATCGCCAACGAGCGCAACAATACGATTTCGCAGGCGGTGGCGCGGCTGTGGTTGATACGCATGGAAACGACCACCGAAGGCAGTCAGTTTCGCCGCTATTACGAGCTGCTGCTCGACCGCCGCGAACATCCGATGTTCATGCTGAGCTGGTCGATTTTCCACGTCATCGATGAAACCAGCCCGCTATATCGGGTGACCCCGGCCGATCTTGCTGCGGCCGACGCGGCTTTGACTCTCAACGTCAGTGGCGTCGACGACAATTCGGCGCAATACCTTTATGCGCGCAAGCTCTATAACCACCAGGACATCCGCTGGAATTACCGCTACCGCGACATCACCAGCTTTTCGAAACAAGGCACGTTGGTGATCGACTACAGCGTGTTCCACGAGATCTTGCCGGAATAGCGCAGTAGACCTCATTGCGTTGTTGACCGTCATCCTGAGGTGGCCGCCAACGGGTCCGGCCCGAAGTGGCCGGCCCGATGACAAGCTCCGCGGCCCTCGAAGGATGCGGCCCGAGCGTTTCGGCCGTCGCCCTTCGAGGCTCGCTTTGCTCGCACCTCAGGGTGACGGAACTGACTCATTCATTGCTTCGGTTTGTTGATAATACCCGTCAGCTCGCCTTGCGCGCCGAGGACTGCACCGCCCGTGCCCGCCAGCTCGCCAGCGCCTTGGCGAAGGCATTGGGCCGCGTCTTTTCGTAATCGAGCGCAATCACGTGCTCGACCGAGGCCGGAGCGGCTTTGCGCGAGCGCGCGCCGCCGCTTCGGGATAGGTTCCGCGATTTGGCGCGCCCGGACTTCTTAAAGTAGTCGAGCGCAATCGGCCCGGCATGAGTGAGAAACACTTTCTCATGCGGGCGGTTGAGCATCGTGACCGCCTGCCGTAGCGGCAGCCATTTCACCGCCTTGACGTCGTCCATCAGCTCGCGCGCTGGCGAGCCGATCGCGCGCATGAGCCAGAACTGCACGATCTTGATCTTGCCTTCCGCGGCGTAGGACATCGAGCCGAGAAACTCGTGGACCGAGACCCGATAACCGGTCTCTTCCAGCACTTCGCGCTTGGCGGCGTCGCGCGGGTGCTCCCGCGGCATCAGCTTGCCTTTGGGCAAAACCCAGGCCTTTTCCCGGCGCAATCGCACGATGGCGATGCGGGGTCGCGACTTTCCGCGTAAGACGATGCCCCCAGCGGCCAGAATCGGCGCGTGGCCTTTCGCCGAATCAGTCATGTAAAACCTATGCCGGATGCCCATGCCAAGGGCAAGCCGAATTCCGTCGCCTCGCCACCAGTAGGCTGCCGATTCACGACACGCTGATGACGACGCATCGATTCCCTCTCCCCAATGGGGAGAGGGCTAGGGTAAGGGGGTACCAAGTTCGAAATTGAAAGCCCGATCCCCTCACCCTCGCTCATTTCATTCGCTCGACCTCTCCCCGACGGGGAGAGGTAAGATAAAGCGTTACGAAATATTGATGACGACCTTGCCGAAATGGCGGTTGGCGCGCATCAGCGCCAGCGCCTCGGTGATGTCGGCGAGCCGGAAGGTTTTGTGGATCGGCAGCGACAGCTTGCCGGCCTCGATCGCCGGCCACAGGTCGGCGCGCATCAAGCGATTGATCTCGCGCACCTCTTCGGCGCTGCGGGTGCGAAAGGTTACGCCGATATAGTCGATGCGTTTGAGCGCATGTTTGTCGAAATCGAACTCGCCCTTCATGCCGCCAAGCCGGCCGACATTGACGATGCGGCCGAGAATGCTGGCGGCTTCGAGATTCTGATTGGCGACCGGGGCGGAGACGAGGTCGACGATGAGATCGACGCCCTTGCCGCCGGTGGCTTTCTTCACTTGGTCCGGCCAGGTCGGATCGCTTGAATCGAGTGCGAGATCGCAGCTGAATTCGGCGAGCCGCGCCCGCCGCTCGGGATTGGTCGAAGTGCCGATCACAAGCGAAGCGCCGATGAGCTTGCCGATCTGCATGCCCATGAGCCCGACGCCGGCGCTCGCCCCTTGCATCAGCATGGTCTCGCCGCGCTTTAGTCGTCCGGCGGTGACCACAGCATTGTGCATGGTCTGCAAGGCGACCGGAAAGCAGGCCGCCTGCTCGTAGCTCATATTGTTTCCCGGAATGCGGTGCACCCGCCCGGCATCGGTGACCACATATTCGGCAAAACCCCCGGGCGCCGAGGCCATCACGCGGTCGCCGGGCTTGATGCCTTGCACATCGCTGCCGACCGCCTCGACTTCGCCGGAACACTCCAAGCCGAGCCGGGCGCCGACGCCGCCGACACTGCCGTGCTGATGGCCCAAGGCAACCAGAAGATCCGCCCGGTTGAGGCTCGAGGCCCGTACCCGGATCAAGACCTCATTTGGCTTGGCTGCCGGCTTCGGCAGGTCGCGGACTTCGACGCCTTTTTCACCCAAAACGGCGGCTTGCATGATCGATCCTCCGGTCGCACTTCTATTAGACCGTGTGGTATCGTTGAAACCATGCCAGTTTCAACTGTTCCGATGGCGCGCGGCGCGAGAATAATTCGATCATGAATCAGCTTGTCCGCCCGCAAAAGATTGGCGCCTCGGCCTGTCCGCACGACTGCCCCTCGACCTGCGCGCTGGAAGTCGAGATTTTCGATGACCATACGATCGGCCGCGTGCGCGGCGCGCAAGATAACGCCTACACCGCGGGCGTGATCTGCGCCAAGGTCGCCCGCTATGCCGAGCGCGTGCACCATCCCGATCGCTTAAGGGAGCCGCTGCGGCGAACCGGCGGCAAAGGCAGCGGGCAATTTGCCCCGGTATCTTGGGATGACGCGCTCGATATCGTGGCGGAAGGGTTTACGCGCGCGGAAGGAAAACACGGCTCCGAAGCGGTATGGCCCTACCTCTACGCCGGCACCATGGGCTATGTGATGCGCGACGGCATCCACCGCCTGCGCCACGCCAAGAAATATTCCGGCTTCTTTTCCACGATCTGCGTCAATCCGGCCTTTACCGGTTTTATCGCCGGCACCGGAAAGCTCGCCGGGGCCGATCCGCGCGAAATGGCAAAATCGGATCTGGTCGTGATCTGGGGCACCAACGCCGCCAACACCCAGGTCAATGTGATGACGCATGCGACGCGCGCGCGCAAGGAGCGTGGCGCCAAGATCGCCGTCGTCGATGTCTATATGAACACGACGATGAAGCAGGCCGATCTGCCGGTGCTGATCCGGCCGGGCACCGACGGCGCGCTCGCCTGCGCGGTGATGCACTGCCTGTTTCGCGACGGCAAAGCCGATTGGGATTATCTCGAACGCTATACCGACGCGCCGCATGAACTCGCCGATCATGTGCGCGTGCGTGATCCGCAATGGGCGGCCGCGATCACCGGCTGCCCGGTGCAAACCATTGAAGCGTTTGCCCGACTGATCGGCGAGCGCAAGCGCGCCTTTTTCCGCCTCGGCTACGGCTTCTCGCGCTCGCGTAACGGCGCGGTCAACATGCACGCGGCGAGCTGCATCGCCGCGGTGACCGGCGCCTGGCGGCTCGAAGGCGGCGGCGCCTTTCACAACAATGGCGGCGTCTTTCACTTGAACAACAGCGTGATCGAGGGCAGCGATCTGCGCGATCCGTCGATCCGCATGCTCGACCAGTCGCGCATCGGCGCGATTCTCACCGGCGACAAGGAAGCGCTGCTCGGCGGCCCGCCGGTCACGGCAATGCTCATTCAGAACACCAATCCGGTCGCGGTGGCGCCCGACCAGAACACTGTCAAGCGCGGCTTCGCCCGCGACGACCTGTTCGTCTGCGTGCACGAACAGTTCATGACCGACACCGCCAAGGCCGCCGACATCGTGTTGCCGGCGACGATGTTCGTCGAGCACGACGATTTCTACACCGCCGGCGGCAGCCAATACATTCTGCTCGGTCCGAAGCTGGTCGAGCCGCCCGGCGAGTGCCGCAACAATCACGAAGTGATCTGCGGTTTGGCGAAACGGCTCGGCGCCAGGCATCCCGGCTTCGACATGACGCCGCGTCAATTGATCGACGTCAGTTTGCAAAAATCCGGCTGGGGCACGCTCGCCGAGCTTGAGGCCAAGCGCTGGATCGATTGCCAGCCGGATTTCGCCGCGGCGCATTATCTCAACGGCTTCGCCTATCCCGACGGCAAATTCCGCTTCAAGCCGGATTGGCCGACGGTGCCGTTCCAGCGCTGGCACCGCACTCTCATTCCAACGCCGATGCCGGAATTGCCGGATCATTGGGAGGTGATCGAGGAAGCCGATACCGAGCACCCGTTCCGGCTCGCGACCTCGCCGGCGCGCGGCTTTCTCAATTCGAGCTTCACCGAGACGCCGACCTCGCTCGCCAATGAAGGCCGCCCCGAGGTGATGATCCATCCGCAGGATGCCACCGCCTGCGGCGTGGCGCATGGCGACGAGGTCGTGCTCGGCAATCAGCGCGGCCAAGTGCGCCTGCATGCGAAAGTGTTCGAGGGCGTGCGCCGCGGCGTGCTCATCGCCGAATCGGTGTGGCCCAATTCGGCTTACGCCGACGGCCGCGGCATCAATAGTTTGACCGGCGCCGATTCCATCGCGCCGTTCGGCGGCGCGGCGTTCCACGACAATAAAGTCTGGCTGCGGAAGGTTTAAGGCCAAAAAACATTCGTCAGCGGCGCCGGTCAGACGGGACTGTCTATTGAAGAAGTCGAAATTTAACGACTCAACCTCGAAACGGCGCGGGCCAAGCGAGCTAAAGCTGCTCGCGCGGCTGTGGAAGCTGCATGCGCGCTTGTTTATTTCCGCTGCGTTCGGCGTCGCGGTCGCGCTGGCGCTGCTGGCGCTGCCCTGGCGCATGCCGACGCGCATCCTTATCGGCTGGGATATTGGCGTCGTGCTTTATCTGGCGCTGAGCTACCGCGCCGCTGCGCACGCATCGATCGCTACGATCCGCCAACGGGCAGCGATCAACGATGACGGCGCGATCGCGCTCTTGGTGCTCGCCACGGCGGCCGCGCTCGCCAGCCTCGCTGCGGTTGTCGCAGAACTCGGCCATGCGCCCGGTTGGTATCAAGTCGCACTGGGCGTGAGCACAATTCTGCTGTCATGGGCTTTCATGCATTGGATTTTCGCGCTGCATTATGCGCGCGAGTTTTATGGCGCGTCTGGTGACAAACATGCCGGCGGGCTCCTATTTCCCGGCAAGGACGACCCAGACTATTGGGACTTCCTCTATTACTCGCTGGTCGTCGCGATGACCGCGCAGGTCTCCGACGTGCAAATAACCAGCAAAGCAATCCGTCGCCTGACGACCGTGCACGGCGTCGCCTCGTTTTTCTTCAATGTGGCTGTGCTCGCGTTGGCCGTGAATATTGCATCCAGCCTGATGCAATAAGATCCGCGACAGCTTGCCGATCGGCAGCTAATGCCCAAACTTAAAGTTTACGCCGACACGGACGATGTTCTCGTTCAATTTTACGGCCATATTCGAGTTGGTTGCCGGAGTTGTCGTGACGCTGCTAGTGATGGTGTTGGTTGTCGAGGTGGCCGCGACGTCATAGCCGCAACTATATCCGTGATTGCAGGATGCATTCCCCGCCAAGTCAACAAACAGATATTCGACCTTGAATGTCCAGTTCTCGGCGAATGCCCATTCCAATCCGGCGCCGACCGTCCAGCCCCATTCCGCGTTGTTCTGGTATGGCAGCCCGTTCAGCGCAGTTTCAACATTCGCACCTGCGCCGCCGGCAGTCCCGTACAAGAGAACGCGGTCCCACGCGTAGCCGAAGCGCGCACGGAACGTTCCCAGCCAATTGCTTGCGGTCTTGCAGCTCAATCCGGCTGCGGGCGCATTGAGGTTTGTTAGGACAGGAGGATTAGGAGGCGTAACGGTGAAAATATTGGTGGCGGTCGAAGTAATGAGACTGGTGCAAAAAGGACTGGCGCTGGTGCCCCTGATACCTTGCCAATCTAAATCGCCTTCGGCACCTAACACGAATGCGCCAAACTGACCACTGACGCCCACGGTAACGCCGACCAGACCCCCGTTTACGTTGAAGTTCCCGGTTGAGCTATTACCCGACGGATTGAGCGGATCGCTGCCCCACTCGCTTTGGCCGAAAGCGTAGCCGCCGTTTATACCGATATATCCCCCGCCCCAATCGTAGGTCGTGGCGACCGGGTAATAGGCCGGCGCCCCGGGGCGCACGGGAAGATCGGCCGCCGATGCCCGGCTTGCGGCAATCAGCGAAGCCATGGCCACGATAAGTATCCGCTTCATTCGGATATCGCCCGATGCCCCCACCTGCTTCGTTGTCTCAGCTTACCGATTTGGCATGTCAAACGCTGTGTTGAAAAAGCTACACATCGCGAAATTATCTGTTGCATCCGGGCGGACTTGCCGCCTTTGACGACAACAACGTGCGGCTGCGGAAAGCTTAAGTTCGCCCATCGGGCGTGGGCTATCGCTGCGCGGTCGAACGGCTAAGCGGCACCGCATCGGCGGCGACGATCTCCTTGCCGATCGGCCACAGCGCGACCCCGGCAAGTTTCAGATGCGCCCAGGCAAACGGAATGCCGATGATCGTCACGGCGAGAATAATGGCGGTGATGAGATGGGCGAGCGCCAGCCACCAGCCGGCGAGCACCAGCCAGATAATATTGCCGATCAAGCCGAACGGCCCGGTGCCGAGATCGTGCCGGCCAGAATATTCGGCGCGCGATACGGCTTTCCTACCGAACGGCAACAGCGTGTAGGAGGCGATGTTGAACGCGGCGCGGGCCCAGGGGATCCCGATGATGGTGATCGCCATGATGACCGCGGCCAAAACCCAGGCGACGGCCATCCACAGACCGCCGAACACGATCCACAGCAGGTTCAAGAGAAAAGCGATGGGCGACATGTTTGATGACCTGGCTGTTATGTAAACAGCCTCGTGCCAATCGCAATCGGGGAACAAGATTCTGCTAAAGCGAATTTCAATTTTGGCCGCAGCAAAAAGCTCCCGGCCGGACTACGTTTGCTGTGCTTTGCCTCGCATGAGCTGGCGGCGGCGCTCCAAGCTCTCAGCCGGCCAGACTGCATCGAGATCGTAGAACTCGGCAACCGCCTTACTGTCCGCCGGCAGCGTCACCCATGGCTGCTTGGAGGATGTGAAAATGTGGATGTCTGGTGGACAGACATCAGGGTTGTCCATCGTGCCGACGCGGACGAACCGAATGACGGGACCGGCTTGCGGATAGTTGCTCCAAACCGCGACCCGGCAAGTCGGACAGCGGGCGATCTTCTGGCCCTTCCCGCTCGCCGACGGCGTCACGACGATTTCGGGCTCACCGGCGGTGTGCGCGACACGATCGGCTTCATAGAGTGCGTTGAGCGCATGCGCTGTCCCGGTCTCCCGCTGACACCAACGGCAATGGCAGGCATGAACGATCAATGGCGTTCCAGTCAGACGATATCGGACCTGCCGGCAAGTGCATCCGCCTTCCATGTTCGGCTCCATTAAGGGGTGGTTGCCTTAGAGTTTGGGCTCGGAATAACTGATGCTCTTTATTACTCCGATATCTGCTTCCCAGAAACGCACCTTGTCCGCTTGCTCATTCCCGGACAAGATTCCTGTCGATCCAAAATTCCTGTCAATCTGTGTCATCTTTGGGCCGATTAACGCGTTGCAGTGATTTGAGCAGGCCACTGCGCAGGCCTTTCTGGCCGTGCTTCGCTTTTGTTCTTAACATTTCCGCGCCGCTCGCGCCCCTCCCACCGCACTGCGTGCGGTCCCCCCTCCCCGCTATCGCGGGGCGGGATATAGAAGATCGCGCCGCGAAAAATGTTTCAATCGAACAGCGCCACCGCGCGGGTCCAGCCGGCCGAACCGCGTTTCACTTTGTACGGGAAACAAGCGACGATGAAGCCGTGACTGGGAAGCTGTTCGAGATTGCACAGCTTCTCCATATGGCAATAGGGAATCTCGCGACCGGCTTTGTGGCCTTCCCAGATGATGGACGGATCATGCGTTTCAAGCCAGTGTTTACGCATATGCACGAACGGTGCGTCCCAACCCCAGGCGTCGATGCCGGTGACGCGCACGCCGCGCGAGGTCAAATAAAGCGTCGCTTCGCGGCCCATGCCGCAGCCGGCGGTGAGGTACTCATCGCTGCCGATGCAGCTCGAAGCGCGGGTGTTGACGAGAACGATGTCGAACGGCTTGAGCTCATGGCCTATGCGTTTGAGTTCGGCCTCGACCTCCGCAGCCGTGACCACATGGCCGTCCGGAACTTTACGGAAATCGAGCTTGACGCCGGGACGGAAGAACCAGTCAAGCGGCACTTGATCGATCGTCATCATCGGCTTGCCGTCGATCGATTTCGACTGGAAATGGATCGGCGCATCCATATGCGTGCCGTTATGGGTCGTGAGCTGGATCTCTTCGATTGCCCAGGCTTCGCCGTCCGGCAGATCCTCGCGGCGCAAGCCGGGAAACAGCTCGCACATAAGCGGCGCGGTTTCGGCGTTGCTGCGGTAGGCGATTTTGGGCCGCATGAATGGCGGGTCGTAAACCGTTTCGTTTTCAAGCGGCGATGAGAGGTCGATAATCCGGCTGGGCAATTTCATTGCGTTCTCGTTCGCGTTTTGCTGTCGCTTGGTACTATCCGGACCGCGATTGTTATCGGCGCGAACCCGGCAGTTCTCGGATCGAAACTATAACCGCTAAAACGAAATGACTTTAGATTGAATAGGCATTTCGTTTTAGCTTAGAGCAGGCGGCGCATGATCCTCATCACCGGTGCCAGCGGTTTTGTCGGCGCGGCCGTCGTGCGGCAGCTTTTAGCGGCCGGTCATGCGGTCCGCGCGCTCATTCGGCCGAGCAGCGCGCGCGCGAATCTCGATGGCTTAGCGGTCGAGATCGTGCAAGGCGATCTGCGCGATGCGGCCTCGCTCAGGCGCGCCATGGCCGGCATTCGCTTTGTCTTTCATGTCGCCGCCGATTACCGGCTGTGGGCGCGCCGTCCGCAAGACATCGTGCAGACCAATGTCGAGGGTACGCGCGCGCTCATGGAGGCGGCGCTGCGCGCCGGCGTCGAGCGCATCGTCTATACCAGCAGCGTGGCGACGCTCAAGGCGCGGCCGGATGGCGCGGCAAGCGACGAAACACTCCCGCTCGACCCGGCCTCCGCCATCGGCGCCTACAAATACAGCAAAGTCGTCGCCGAACGGCTGGTCGAGACCATGGTGGCGGAGCGCAAACTGCCCGCGGTCATCGTCAATCCCTCGACGCCGATCGGGCCGCGCGACGTGCGGCCGACGCCGACCGGCCGGATCATCGTCGAAGCGGTGGCCGGGCGGATGCCGGCTTACGTCGATACCGGATTGAATCTGGTCCATGTCGATGACGTCGCCGCGGGACATCTCCTGGCTTTGGCCAAGGGCCGCGTCGGCGAGCGGTACATTCTCGGCGGCCAAGACGTGCTGCTCGGCGACATGTTGCGCGAAATCGCCCGGCTGACCGGCCGCTCCCCGCCCAAGCTGCGGCTGCCTCGCCGGCTGATATTTCCGATCGCCTATGCAGCCGAGGCGGTCGCCTATTTCACCGACCGCGAGCCGTTCGTGACAACCACGGGGCTGCGCCTCGCCAAGGACCGCATGTTTTTCACGTCAGCCAAAGCGGAACGCGAGCTCTCCTATCGCGCGCGGCCATACGGCGAAGCCATCGCCGACGCGATCGCCTGGTTTCGGGCGCACGGTTATCTGACATGATCTTAGATCGAAGTCATTGCGAGGAGCGAAGCGACGAAGCAATCCAGAGCGGCCCCTTACCCTGGATTGCTTCGCTCCACTACGTTGCGCTCGCAATGACGTTCAATGCGCCGCGTTGCGCTCGCGCAGAAAATGAAAAAACTCGACGCCTTCACGCAACCGGCGCATCAGCATGTCGCGGCTGGTCAGCATCTCGCCCAGAATTTCTGCGATCTTGGAAGGACGGAAGTAGAACTTCTTGTAGAAGTCCTCCACCGAATCGAAGATCTCGGTGTGCCCGAGATGCGGATAGTTGAGCGGCGCGATCTGCGTGCCCTCGTCTGTGAGCAGGTCGACGTCGGAGGCGAACCAGCCGTTCTCCTTCGCCTGCTTGTAGAGGAAAGTGCCCGGATAGGGCGCGGCTAGCGATACCTGCAGGGTGCGCGGGTTCACGTCCTTGGCAAACTGGAGCGTCTCCTGGATTGTCTCGGTCGTCTCACCCGGCAAGCCCAGAATGAACGTGCCGTGCACGATGATGCCGAGTTCGCGGCAGTCTTGGGAGAAACGGCGCGCCACCTCGACGAGCACGCCTTTCTTGATATTGTGCAGTATCTTCTGGTTGCCGGATTCGTATCCGACGAGCAGCAGGCGTAGACCGTTGGCCTTCATCACCTCGAGCGTCTTGCGCGGCACATTGGCCTTGGCGTTGCACGACCAGGTGACGCCGAGCGGGCCGAGCGCCCGAGCGAGCGCTTCGACGCGCGGATGATCGTCGGTCAGCGTGTCGTCGTCGAAGAAGATCTCCTTCACCTGCGAAAATTCCTTCATGACGTATTTCACGTCTTCGACCACACGGCCGATCGACATGGCGCGGTATTTGTGCCCACCGATAGTTTGCGGCCACAGGCAGAAGGTACAGCGTGATTTGCAGCCACGGCCGGTATACCAGCTCATATAGGGGTGCTTGAGATAGCCGCCGAAATAGTTCTCGACCTTGAGCTGCTTGTAGACTGGGAGCACGGACGGAAGTCTGTCCATGTCCATCAGGACCTCGCGCTCGGGGTTGTGGAAAATCTTGCCGTCCGGTCCGCGATAGGAGAGACCCTGGATGGTCGACCAGTCGGCGCCCTCGGCAAGCTCCTTGATGGTGAACTCGTATTCGTTGCGGCAGACAAAATCGATCGCCGGCGCCGCTTCCAAGCTTTCCTGCGGCTCAACCGCGACCTTGGCCCCGATGAAGCCGATCTTGGCCGTCGGGTTGACCGCGCGGATCATGCCGGCCGTCCTTACGTCGGACTTGAAGCTCGGCGTCGAGGTGTGGATCACGATGAAGTCGTGCGACCTCACGTCGTCTTCGATGTCCTCGAAGGTCAGCCCATGCGGCGGCGCATCAATGATCTTGGAGCCGGGCACCATGGCAGCGGCCTGCGCCAGCCAGGTTGGAAACCAAAACGACTTCACCTCGCGCTTCATCTGGTAGCGCGCGCCGGCCCCGCCGTCGAAACCCTCGAATGAGGGCGCTTGCAGAAACAATGTGCGCATCACGATTCCGCCTCACCGTAACGAGCCAGCGTATTATCGGCTCTCACGCCATAGCGACGGCCGCGCCATTCGACGCCGCGGCCGAAAAAGCTCGCGATAAATACGACAAAAGACAATACATCGCGAATCGGACCAAGCCAGAAATGACCCAAGGAGATACTCCAACCATTGCCCAGCTGGAACAGGCGATGCAACTCGGCTTGCAGAGCAAAACGGCAGGCCAGCGCCGCCGGGACCAGAACCGCGGCCGGCGTGAAGCCACCCAGTATGAGACCCAGCAGTGCGAAGGGGAAAGCATGGGTGACCGCCAGTCCGGCAAATCCCAGCGGGTCGACCGAGCGGATGGTTCGCGCCCAGCGGATTTCATGAACTAGCAGCGCGCGCGCCGAGCGCTCCGCGCAGGCATGGGTGACGACGAAATTCGGAATCGTGACCTTCAATCCGGCCCGGCGCACTGCGATGCCCAACCGGTAATCGTCGGCCAGTTGATCGGCGACTGATTGCAGCCCGCCAAGCTTCGCAAGAGTCGTCTTGGTAATCGTGATCGTTGAGCCGAAACACGGCCTCGCGAGGCCGAGTTTGAGCCCAACCAGCACATTCGGCAGGAAATGATAATCGATCGCCGCCGCCGCGAGGCGAGACCAGGTGCCTGCCGCTGCCGCGCCGCGATACAGACACGTTACCAGACCGACACCCGGCTGGTTGAGGCTGGCCGTGACGACTTTCAGATAATCGCCGGGAACGGCGATGTCGCTATCGGAAATGACCAGAAGCTCGTGGCGAGCCTCGTGCTGCACATTGATCAGGTTCGACACTTTTGCGTTGGGGCCATGTCGCCGTGGGCTAATCACCAATACAAGATCACGATCAGGAAAATCTGCGATGAGCTTGCGTACGACCGCGGCCGCGGGGTCGGTCGGATCGGTCACGCCAAATACAATCTGCACCGGACCCGGATAGTTCTGCATGCAGAAGCTCGCCAGATGGGCATAAAGGTCCGGCTCAAATCCGTGCAACGGCTTTAGGATCGTGACCGGCGGAAACTGCTCGATGGTTGCGGGGATTGTCGATCGCGCGAAACCGCGAACCGCAACGATGGCAAAAAGTGCATAGAGGCATCCGAGAAGGGCTATGACATAGCAAATTACCGACGCTTGATCGACGGAATTGGCAAGAAATTCGGTCACGCTGCCTCCGGCCCGCTACGCCGCCCAGGCGACTATATTGCCCGGTCCCCGACCATGCACGCTAAAGAAACGGCAAAAGTCGGGCCGGGTTCATGTTTCGGAAACTTCCTCGGAAATTTCCTCATCGCCGGCGCCTAAATAATGCCGTCCTTCAAGCGCTTGCCATCCCATTAAGGCCGGTGCGCCAAGAATCAGGTCGGGAACCCGCTTGATCAGCGCCATTGCTAATGCGACCTCGGCCGGAACACCAAATAGCGCGCAGACGGCGATCAGAGCACCATCCTGCACGCCCATTCCGCCGGGCAGGATGAACGCGGCCGAGCGGCTGCCCTGGCCCAAGCTTTCGATCGCGACTGCCTCCATGACACCGACCGGGTGGTTCATGAACTTAAGCGCGATCCAGACCTCGATGGCGCCAAAAAAAATCGTGACGATATGAATCAAAAACGATTCAGAAAGCCCGCGATAGTTGCGCCAAATCTGCTGCAGCCGCGCACCCAGATCGACCACATGGTCGAAGACGCGCCATTGGCGTTTTTCTCCGAACGCCGTAAGCCAGCGCACCACCGGTTCGAACGCGCCGAAATTTAGCGTGAGGAAAAACCCGGTCACCGCCGGCACGGCAATCGCCAATAGTACAATCGCCGTCGAGGTCACGGTGCGGTTGCCGACCAGGCTCGCGACGATACCGACCCCAGCCAGCACAAAGACAATCAGGCAGACTACTTGAATGAAGACATCGACCAAAACGCTAGCCACGGCGAGCTTGGTGGCGACGCCAAATTGCACGAGGAGTCGTGCCCCGATGACGTCGCCGCCGACGACCGCGAGTGGAAAAAACGTATTAATCCCTTCGCGGACAAACCGCAGGAGCACGAAACCGGAAGGTCCCCACTGCCGGCCCGGCACGAGAGCCCACCAGCCGATGCCGGCACCCACCAGCGCCGCGGCCCGCGCGGCGACGACCAGCACAGTTGCCCAGCGGGAACTGGCTATGGCGGCCATGACCTCGTCAAAGCCGTAGTAAACGGTTAACCCGGTGAGGAGGGCGACACCAAAAATTGCGGCCAAAACAGCGAAACTGCGCATCTACCGGCTAAGTGCTAGGCTGGGCGTCATAAAACGCAGCCTAAATCGACTGTAAACTGTGGCTTTTCTGCACTAGTGAAGCGACAGCATCCTTTTTATTTTAGGGGAGTCCAGTTTATCGGAATGGGGGCACCATGAAGAAAATCGCCGTTGGAACCGCAGTGATCCTCGCGATCCTGAGCCTTGCCGCCTGTGCGCAGGTGGGCAAGGGCAAAGCGCCACCGCCGGTCGTGACCAAGGGTTAGCCCAAGCCTGCCTGCACGGCTGTTGCCGCGTGGGGTTGGCCGCAGCCGTGAAGCTTCGCTCGACCGCTATTGCTGGGTCGGGCTTGCCTTGGTACTTCGATCTGCTGTTTAGGGTGGGGATCACGTGATCATCGTTGTTGGTCTGGCTTTTGAAGCCCGCATTGCCGCGGGCCCGGGTGTGCATGTCATTTGCAGCGGTGACGGCCGCAATTTGGCAGCAAAGCTCACGGCGGCAATCGCCGAAACCCGCACAATGGTGAATGGCTGTCCGGGCATTATCAGCTTCGGCGTTGCCGGCGGGCTGGCGCCGCATCTGCGGCCTGGAACCTGCGTCGTCGGCTCGGCGGTGATTTCCGGATCGACGCGAATGCCGATCAGCCATCAATGGTCGAAGAAATTGCTGCAGACGATCCCGGATTCGGTATCGGGCATACTGCTCGGCGTCCCCGCCCCGATTGCCCATCCAGACGACAAGCGGGCGCTCTATCTAAAAACCGGCGCGATCGCCGTCGATATGGAATCGCACATTGTGGCGGCCGTCGGCCTCGCCCACGAGGTTCCGGTTGCCGCAATCCGGGTCATCACCGACCCCGCCAGGCGCGCCCTTCCGGTTTCGGCCGTCGCCGCGATGCGGCCGAATGGAACGACCAATATCGCCGCCATGCTGCGCTCGGTGCTCAAGCGGCCGCGCGAATTGCCGGCGCTGTTTCAGACCGCGCTTGATGCGCGCGCGGCGCGCGCGACGCTGGTCCGAGGCCGGCATTTGCTCGGCCCAGCCTTCACGTTACCGCTTACGACTTGAGAGGCGTGCGATGTTCAAGTCTGCAGCCGAAGAAATCAGCCAATGGGCGGATCAATGCCGCCGTTGGGCCCGCGACGCGCAAACCTGCGACCAAAAACTGATGTTGCAGAACCTGGAGCGGCTATTGAGCCAAGCCGCGCTCGACGCCGAAGGCGCGCTCGAACTCGACTGCGTTCTGCGCCCGCTCGCATCCAGCAAATCATAAAGAAAACAGCGGTAAATCGGACTGGGCGCGCGCGATGGCGCGGCCGCGCCCGCCGGTGTAAAAGCGTTCCGGCGAGGCGCTCATGATGACGCGCGCTGTAACTCCGCAAGCGCTAGGCTATATCGGCATTCGCGCCAAAGCTCTCGACGACTGGGCCAGCTACGGCGCCGGTCTGCTCGGCTTGCAACGCGTGGATCGATCACGCTCTACGCTTGCTTTTCGCATGGATGACCGCAAGCAACGGGTCGTGGTCCATGCCGATGGCGGCGAAGGCATCGGCTTCTTCGGCTGGGAAGTTGCCGACGCCAAGGCGCTCGATGCGTTGGCGGCGCATCTCGACAATAGCGGCATAGACGTCTCGCACGGCAGTCGCGCCCTTGCCGACGAGCGGCATGTTGCGGATTTGATCGTGCTCTCCGACCCCGTCGGCAACCGGTTGGAATTCTTTCACGGCGCGCAAACGGCGACGGAGCCGTTCCGACCTGGACGCTGTATTTCTGGCTTTCGCACCGGTCCGCTGGGTCTAGGACACGTCGTGCTCAACGTCGAGGGGCCGGATACACTTGAGTGCTTGATGACGTTCTATGGCGCCACGCTCGGCTTTCGGCTCACCGACTATTATTCCGAACCTTTCATTGCCCGCTTCCTACACGTCAATCCGCGTCATCACAGCCTCGCCTTCATTCAGACCGGAAAAAACGCAGTCCATCACGTCATGATGGAGCTTTTCAGCTTCGATGACGTTGGCCAGGGTTACGATCTCGCGCTCGCCGACGAAGGTCGCCTTGCGGTAACGCTCGGCCGGCACACCAGTGACTTCATTACATCGTTTTACACATGGACGCCGTCGGCTTTCATGGTCGAATACGGCTGGGGCGCGCGCACGATCGACGTCGAGCGCTGGCAGGCGCATGAGCGCAAAGAGGGCCCGAGCATGTGGGGGCACGATCGGCGCTGGCTGTCAGCGGCGGATAACGACAAAGCGCGCGCGCTGCGCCTTGCCAACGCGGCAAACGGCTATCGCCGGCCGGTCCAAGTGATCGAGGGCAATTATCAGGTGATGCCTGGGATCTGTCCGTGGTGGGACAGCCTCACGTCGCGCCGCGGCACGTCAAAATAGTCGGCCGGGAGCGCGCTTATGGCTCAGCCTGCGACCGGTCAGAATCCCCACACGCGCCGGATCGCCGAATTCGTTTCGCAATTAAGATATGGCCAGATTCCGACACCTGTTCGCGAACGGCTCAAGCTCCTAATTCTGGATTCGCTCGGCTGCGCGATTTATGGCGCCCAGCTGGAATGGTGCCGCATCCTGCGGGCGACCCTCGAACAAAGCGACAAGACGCGAGACGCATCGATCTGGGGCACAAATCGAAGACTGTCGTCGGCCCATGCGGCTCTGGTCAATGGCACGCAAGTGCAAGGCTTCGAACTCGACGACGTGCACCGTGAGGGCATTTTGCACGTCGGCGCCGTGACGCTGCCGGCGCTCGTCGCGACGGCGGAAACGCATGCGCAGCTCTCGGGGAAGGATTTCATCACGGCGGCGCTCGCCGGGTATGAAATCGGACCGCGCGTCGGCTTGTGCATGGGTCCGCAACATATCGGCCAGGGCTGGCACTCCGGCGCGACCGTCGGCGTATTTGCCGCGGCAGCCGCTGCCGCGCGCGCGCTGGCGCTCGACACAGAAAAAACCGTGCACGCGCTCGGCATTGCCGGCACCCAGTCCAGCGGCCTGATGGCCGCGCAATATGGCGCCATGGTCAAGCGCATGCATGCCGGACGCGCGGCGCAGAGCGGACTTTATGCGGCGCTTCTTGCCGGTGAGGGATTCACCGGGATCACCGACGTGTTCGAGGCGCCGTATGGCGGTTTTTGCACCACCTTTTCCCGCTCGCAGGACCGCTTCGATCTTGCCGCGCTCAGCGCCGGATTGGGCGAGCGCTACGAGACCATGCGGGTTTCACTGAAGTTCTACGCTTGTGTCGGCAGCAACCATACGACGCTCGACGCGCTGACCGATATCCGCAAGCGGCATCCGTTCACCGCCGCCGAGATCGAGTGGATTGTCGTCCATGCGTCGCAGGTCACCGTCGATCATGCCGGCTGGCCGTATCGGCCGGAAGGCCTGACCGCCGCACAACTGAATTTGCCGTTCTGCGCCGCCACGCTGATTCTGACCGGCGACGCTTTTGTCGACCAATTCACGCCCGACTGCGTCAATGATCGCTCGCGCATCGAACTATCGCGCAAGGTGCAGGTCATCCACGATCCGGCCATCACCGCGCTCGGCGCGGCACACCGGCACCAGGTGCGCGTCGAAGTTCATTTCCGCGACCGCTCGCTCGAGCACGAGACCCGCGACGCGCCCTGCGGCAGCGAGCAAAACTTCGCCAGCGAAGCACAGATTATCGATAAGTTTCGTAAGCTCACCGGCACGGCCATGGCGGAGCGACAACAGAATGCACTGATCGGGGCTGTGCAACGGCTCGAGCAGTTGCCCGACAGCCGCGCGATGATCGAGTTGCTACGTCTCGCTTAAGTTCACGACAGCAATTCAAGCCTTCCGCCAACCGGGATCTCCGGCGCCGGCTTGTTCGCGGTGATGACGAGTTCGAAAGCGCCACCGCGGCGCTGCCATTGGCCGGCGACCAGAGGCGTTTTGCTCACGTTCTTGACCGGCTGCCCGGTCCAATGCACAGGGCCGACAATGGAGCTGTAATTCGTCGCTTCGATCGCATCGAGGATCGATTTCGGCTCGATGCTTTTTGCGCGCTTGAGCACGTCGATCGCGACTTCGAACAGCGCGTGCTGATAACCGATCGGCTGCGACCACGGCCGCCTGGTGGCGCTGGTATACGCATCGGTGAGTTGCTGGGCGCTTTGCCCGGTGAGGCCCGATCGGAACGGATAATTCGGCGTCCACCAGATTTCGCTGGTCAAGCCGTTGCCGCGCGGCCCCAGCGAATTCACCACCGACGGGAACAACAACGCTTTGCCGATAGTCACGATTTTAGGATGAAAGTTCTGCTGCGCTGCCTGCGACCAGAAAGTCGCGAAGTCGGGTGGGATCATGTTGCCGGTGACGATCTCGGCGCTGACTTCCTTGAACCGTGTTATCTGGGATGTGAAGTCATTGTTCATCACCTGATAGCGGCCGGGATCGATGAGCCGGTAGCCGGCCTGCGCCAGTGCCGGCGGCAGACCGCGCTGCGGATCGCCCCAGGCATTGCCGTCCGCATCGTTCGGAAATAATCCACCGACCACCTTGTTTGTCGGCTGGCCCTCCCACAGCGCCAAGAATGCTGCGATCACGTCTTCGAGGCCCCAAAAAAAATGATAGGTCCATGTGAAGCCCTTCTTCGGATCACCGTTGCGGCCGAAGAAATACGGCTGCCATGGGCAATTCGTGGTGATGCACGGCACCTCGTTGACCTCGGCCTGATCGGCGACCGGATTGGTGGTGTCCGGCGTGGCCGAAGCCACAATGAGATCGACCTTGTCACGCAGGATCAGTTCGGACGCGACCTCCGAGGCCCGCGTGCCGCTCGACTGGCTGTCCTTGCTGACGATTTCGACCTGGTAGATCTTGCCGCCGTTCTCCAGTCCTTTCGCCAAAATACTCCTGACCTGGTCGAGGATGAAGCCATCGGCCTCGCCGAACCCGGCGAGCGGACCGGTGCGCGGACTGACATGGCCGATCTTGATGATTTTCGACTGCGCCTTCGCCGGGATCGCGCGCAACAGTGCCGGCGCTGCCAGCATGCCGAGACCGCGCGCTACGACGGCGCGCCGGTCGATGGCGGCAAAACGCCGAAGATTTTCTGTTTCGCCAGTCATTTTGCAACCTCCCGATCGCGCGATGCTTTCAGATGGGCCACGAGCCTGGCGCGCAGCGTGGCTTGTTGTTCCTGGCTCCATTTGCGGAAGCCTTCGCCCGATTTGAACCCAAGCTTGCCGTCGGCGACAAGCTTTTGCAGATAGGGTGATGGGCCCGGCCGACTGTCGATCGCCGGCAACACCACATTGTGGACCGCAAGCACCAGATCGGTTCCGACCAAATCGGCGTTCTCCAGCGGACCGAGCACCGCGAGCCGGCGGCCGAACGAGGCCTTGATGACGGCGTCGACGGTTTCAGCATCGCAAATGCCATGCTCGACAAGCGCAATGGCCTCGCGCCACAACGCATGCTGCAAGCGATTGCCGATGAAACCAGGCACGTCCTTTTTCACATGCGCCGGCTGTTTCCCGGCAGCGCGGTGCAAATCCATGGTCCAGGTGACTGCGTCGGGCGACGTCCATTGCGTTTCGATCACTTCGACGAGCGGAACGAGGAATGGCGGATTCCACCAATGTGTTCCGAGCGCGCGCTCACGGCGCTTGAGGCCGCCCGTGATCGAGGTGATCGGAATGACCGACGTGTTGCTGGCGAGGATCGTATCGGCCCGGACATGGGCTTCGATTTCGGCGAACAGTTTCTGTTTGAGTGTCAGATCCTCGAACACCGCCTCGACCACGTAGTCGACGCCGCGAACCGCTTCGCTGAGATCGACGCAAGGCCGCACCCGCGCAACTGCACTTTCATCCTCGCCGAGGTCGCGCAGGTTGGCAGCAATGCGCGTTGCCAACGTGTCCAGATTCTTCATCACCGTGTCGCTGACGGTCACTTCGTGACCAGCAAGGGCAAACACCTGAGCAATGCCGTGCCCCATCAGTCCGGCGCCAATAACCGCGATCTTTGCTTTGCTCATGGTGCAACTCTTGAACTTGGATCACCACGCCATAGACAATGGTGCGGCATGCGACTATCCGGCCGTATAGCCGCCGTCGGCATAAAGGATGTGGCCGGTATAGAAATCCGAAGCTTTGGAGGCGAGGAAAAGCAGCGGCCCCGCCAGATCGGACGGCTCGCCAAGGCGGCCCTTGGGCACGCGGGCAATGAAACCCTTGCGGACCGCGGCGGCGTTTTCATTGTCCTCATACATCCAGGCGGTCAGCGGGGAGCGGAAAACGGTCGGCGCGATGGCGTTCACGGTGATTCCCGTTGCTCCCCATTCGCAGCCGAGTGCCTTGGTGATACCGTCAACAGCGGATTTCGACGCGCAGTAAGCGGCGTAGCCTGCGGGATGGCCCAACAGCCCGCGGGCCGACGACATGAATATCACCTTGCCGCCGCGCCCTTGCGCCAGCATCTGCCTGCCCGCAGCGCGCGCCATCAGCCAGCTTTGGGTGACATTGACGTCCATCACCTCGGCAAAGGCTTCGGGCGTTTGATCGACGATTTTCGCCACTTTGTTGATGCCGGAGGCGAGAACCAGGATGTCAACGCCGCCAAAGCGCTGCACCGCGGCCGCAACGATCTTGTCGCAATGCGCGGCCGAGCTCGGACGCAAGTTGACGCTTTCGACTTTGGCGCCGAGCTTTTCGCATGCCGCGGCAATCTTCTTGAGTGCATCGGCGCTGCCGGCCGCAATGACAAGATTACAACCGGCACCAGCCAGCACTTGCGCGGCAAGCCCCCCGAACGCGCCAGTCGCGCCGGTGACGATCGCGGTCTTGCCTTTGACATCGAACAGCGACAGCGGATTTTTCAGAAAATCTTCGGGCATGAACTACTCTTCTGTTTCGTCGTCATCCTGAGGTGGCCGCCAACGGGTCCGGCCCGAAGTGGCCGGCCCGATGATAAGCTCCGCGGCCCTCGAAGGATGCATGCTCGACATCGTCGGTCACCCTTCAAGGCTCGATTCGCTCGCACCTTAGGGTGACGTTAGGTTCACTTCACCGGCGCCACAGCGACCGCGATTGTGCAAACTTCGTTGCCGCGATTGACGATCTCGCGTGCTTCATTAGGACCGATATAGCAGCTGTCACCCGCCCTCACGACCATCTCCTTGCCACCGGCAATGACTGTGAGCTCGCCGGCCAGCACGTAATAAATCTTCTCGGGCGGCGAGGCATCGGGACCGGCGCCGCCGCCGGGCAGGAAGTGGGAAATCCCGAAGATCAGGCTTTGCGAACCGCCCATTTCAGCGCCGAACACGCGCAGCGATTTGTAATCGCGATGGTTGGGCGCGTCGTAGGGCTTAGCCTCGGAAAGCTTGCGCACGATCATGCGAATCTCTCCCCCTTTTCGATCCGGTAAGCGCCTTTCGGGTCGACGATGGCGACCAGCCGGATGATACAGCCGTCGCCGCGATCCCAATTCCAGGGAAAGAACGCAAACGTGCAGCGGCGGCCGGCGACTTTGTCGAGATCGCCGCCGACATTCTCAATCCCGAGGATGCCGTTCTTGAAGAGGATCCGGTGCACCGGCTCCCATTCGGGAAAATCCTGCTTCCAATCGCGTCCCCCCGACCATTCTTTGTATTCCGCCGCCAAATGCGGATGCAGCGGTCCGTTGCGCTGCGGCCCAATCGCGGTGGCAAGCGGATGATCGTTGGCTTGCGTATCATGACCGACGACTTTGACTTGTTTTTCGACGAACCACTTGCCGGCTGAGGGTACAAAGCCGGGCGCATAACAGAAATAATCCTCGCTGTCGTCGTACTTCTTGTGCCAGCCGGTATTGACGATGACGACGTCGCGCGGGCGCACGTACTTGCCCGCCGCCTTTTCCAGATCGTCGTAGGTGATCGGCTCCCATTTTTTCTTTGGCAGTGAAATGACAATGCCGGAACCGAAAAAATGCGGCAGCGGCACTTCGTCGATGAAGGGCGTGCCTTGAACCACGTGCGCAGGTGCGTCGATATGAGTCGTACTGTGCATCGACGTCGTGATGCGCTGCGACAGTACGCCCGATTTCGCCATGTAATGGATGCGCTCGATCTTGACGTCTTCGAAATATGGCCAATTCGGCGATTGATAGCCGAAACGATGCGACAGGTTGTAAAATTCCAGTCCCATCGCGTTGTTATCGTTTTCTTCGAACGTGACCCCGCGAATTGTCTTCGTCACGGAGCTCCTCCGCTAATTTTGTTTGTGCGACCCAAGAACCGCCGTTTGTACCGAATATCCATTATGAGGTACAGAGAGCGGAAGCTCGCTTGCTTCATACGATGCCTTGAGGAAACCGCATGGTCAAAAAGATCGCGCTTGAGGAGCATTTCCTCTGCCCCGATTTCATCGGGTACTGGAATCCAACCGTCGTCGACCTGCCGGCCGAGCGCCGGGATAAGGTGCTGACGCGGCTGACCGATTTTGGCGAGCTGCGGCTCGCCGCGATGGATGAGGCCGGCATTGTCCGCGCCGTGCTTGCGCTGGCGGGTCCTGGCGTGCAGGCGGAGCGCGATACCGCGACCGCCGTTCGCCGCGCGCGCGCGGCCAACGATTTTCTGGCGCGGCAAATTGAGCGCCGACCCGATCGCTATTCCGGATTTGCCCATCTTGCCGTGCAGGATCCGCCCGCCGCCGCCGCCGAGCTCGAGCGCTGCATGCGTGAGCTCAAATTCTGCGGTGCGATGATCAATGGCCATACCAACGGACAATATCTCGATGACCCGGCGCTCTATCCGTTCTGGGAGCGCGCTGAGGCGCTGGGCGCGCTCATTTACCTGCATCCGGTCGATCCGATCAGCCCGGCGCCGGTACTGGACGGCCACAAGGGATTGCGGCGCGCGACCTGGGAATGGACCTTCGAAACCGGATCGCATGCGTTGCGGCTGATTTTCGGCGGGCTGTTCGACCGCTTCCCGCGTGCCCGCGTCGGCCTCGGCCATCTCGGCGAGACGCTGCCGTTCCTGCTCTGGCGCTTCGACAGCCGCGCCGGACCGAATTTTTATGCGATCAAGCTCGGCAAGCCGCCGTCGCAATATTTCAAGGACAATTTCATCGTCACGACATCCGGCATGTGTTCGGCCGAACCGCTCAATTGCACCATCGCCGCGCTCGGCCACGAGCGCGTAATGTTTGCCGCCGATTATCCATTCGAGTCGGCGCAGGAGGCGGGCGCGTTCATGGATGAGGTCGCGATCCCGGAGCCGGTGCGCAGGGCGATTGCCGCGGACAACGCCGCAAAATATCTGCGCTTGACGCAGCCAGTCGCCGCCTGAAGCGCGACCAGCGCGTCTCGCGGCTGCGCGGCGGATCAGCATCCATGGCGGTCAAAGTTCTCATCGTCGACATTCACGCCGAACTCTATCGCGATCGACTACAGGCGGAATTTTCCGGGCTTGAATTCATGCTGTTTCACAAGGCGGCGGAGGTCTCCAGCGACTTGTCCGCTATCGACGTAATGATCATGTTTGGCATCGAGATTCGCGATCAGATGCTGCGTGATGCGCCGCGGCTGAAATGGATTCAATCATTGGCGACGGGTGTGGATCACTTCTTGCGCTGTCCGTCGTTACGGCGAGATGTTCTCATTACGAGTGGCCGCGGCATTCACGGCGTGCCGATGCGCGAGCATGTCCTCTACCTGATGCTGACGATCAGTCACGACGCCAAACGCCAAGTGGAAGATCATCAGCAGCACGTCTGGCAGCGCCGGCTGTGGACGACGCTCTACGGCAAGACCGCAGTGATCGCCGGCACCGGTATCGTCGGCGCCGCGATCGGGGAAATGCTGCAGACTCTCGGCATGCGCGTGATCGGGGTGAGCCGCGTGCCGCGCCTCGTGCGCGGCTTCGACGAGATCTTGCCGAGCGAACGGCTGTGCGAGGCGGCAAGCAAGGCCGACTACCTGATCAATGTTCTTCCCGCGGCGCCGGAAAATTTCGCGCTGTTCGACGCTGCCCTGTTCGACGCGATGAAGTCCAGCGCCTACTACATTAGCGCCGGCCGCGGTCAAACCGTCGATGAGACGGCGCTCATCACGACACTGCGCGAGCGGCGTATCGCCGGCGCCGCCTTCGACGTTTTCCAGACCGAGCCGCTGCCGCCCGAAAGCCCGTTCTGGACGCTGCCGAACGTATTCATCACGCCCCATGTCGGCGGTTATGTCGTCGAATACGAGGACTTCATCATGCCGCTCATCGTCGACAATATGCGGCTGTTCCTGGCTGGGCGGCTGGACGAAATGGCCAATATCGTCACGCGCTAGTGTCTCGCTCGGGCTGTGCAAGGCATCGGATTTATTGCAAAATCGCCCCGATGTGTTGCCGGACATAGCCGAAGGGTAGCTGGCGCGCAGGTGGGCAAGGAGGAACGTCGTGGCGCTCGCAAGGATGACACTGCCGCTGATCCTGTTCGGCGTGGCGCAGCTCCTCCGGCGCGCCGCGCAGCGGCATCCGCATTTCAACCGGCGTGTCCAAGAGCACAATTTCGTCGCTCAGATCATGACGCGCGACGAAGGCATTGGGCGGTGGTTCAGGTTCAAAGACGGCATCATCACCTCGCGCGCCGGGCTGCACAAAAAGCCTGACATCAAGCTCTTGTTCAAGAACGCCAAAACCGGCGCTTCGCTTTTGATGCCGCCGATCAACTGGCTCGACCAGATCAATGCCCAGAAAGATTTTGTTCTCACCGTCGAAGGGCCGGAGCATCTCGCGAACTGGTTCGCGCAGACCTTGATGATGAGCCAATCCGCCGGCCTCAAATACGGCACAAGGCTTCGCGGCGGCATCATCCGCTACTGCAACATGACGAATGGCGGGCCGGTCTTTGTTTACGTCAAGGGCGGCAAGATCTTGCGGATGACGCCCATCGATCTCACCGACAAAGACGGCGCCTCTTGGACGATCGAGGCGCGAGGACAAAAGCTGACCCCGCCGCGCAAGACGACGCTGGCGCCGCACGGACAAAACGCCAAGTCGATCGTCTATTCGCCGGATCGCCTGCTTTATCCGTTAAAGCGCGTCGATTTCGATCCGAACGGCGAACGCAATCCGCAGAACCGCGGCAAATCAGAATATGTGCGGATTTCATGGGCGGAGGCGATCAAGCTCGTCACCGACGAGATCAAACGGCAAAAGCGCGAATACGGTCCGGGCGCAATCGCTTTCTCCCATGGCTCGCATCACACTTGGGGGAATGTCGGCTACTACCTCTCGGCGCTGTTCCGGTTCGCCAATGCCGTCGGTATGACGCGCATCCATCATAATCCGGACTCCTGGGAGGGCTGGTACTGGGGCGCGGTCCATCATTGGGGTTATACGCTGCGCGTCGGCCAATCGGAGACCTACGGCACGGTCGAGGACTGCTTGCAGAACTGCGACATGATCGTGTTCTGGGCGGCCGACCCGGAATCCACCTCGGGATCATACGGCGCGCAGGAAGGTACGACGCGCCGGCAATGGCTCAAGGATGCCAAGCTCGGCATCAAAGTCGTTCACGTCGATCCTTATTACAACGCCAGCGCTCAATTCCTTCCCGGCAAATGGTTCGCGCCGAAGCCGACGACGTCGGTCGCGATGGCGATGGCGATCGCCTATGTGTGGATCAAGGAAGGCCTCTACGACAAAGAGTATGTCGAGACGCACACCGTCGGCTTCGACAAGTGGAAAGCTTATCTGCTCGGCGAAGAGGACGGCATCCCAAAAACGCCGGAGTGGCAGGAAAAGGAAACCGGCGTTCCGGCCAAAGACGTCCGCGCGCTCGCCCGGGAATGGGGTAAGAAGCGCGTCTACCTTGCACCGGGCGGCTGGGGCAACGGTCACGGCGGCGCTTGCCGAAATCAAACCGGAATTCAATGGGCGCGTGTCATGGTGTGCCTGGTCGCCATGCAAGGCCTCGGCAAACCGGGCGTGAACATGGGCAATCTGCAATGGGGCTGTCCGCTCGATTTCAATTTCTACTTTCCTGGTTATGCCGACGGCGGAATGTCGGGTGACTTGGAAAATACGGCGATGCCCGTTGAGCTTTACCAGCGCATGCCGCAGCTGCCGACCATGAATTCGAACGGCCAGCGCATCCCGCGCATTTTCGTCCCCGAAGCGATCATCGACGGCAAGGCCGAGGGCTATCCCTGGATCGGAAAATCGATCGAGCATCAATTCGCGCGTTTCACCTATCCGGCGCCCGGCCATGCACCGGTGCGCATGCTCTACAAATATGGCGGCTCGATTCTTTCGACGATGAACAACACCAATCGCTGGGTGCGGATGTATCAGTCGCCGAACCTGGAATTCGTCGTCAATCAGTCGATCTGGTTCGAGGGCGAAGCAAAATTCGCCGATGTCATCCTGCCCGCCTGCACCAATTTCGAGCGCACCGATATCAGCGAATGGGCGGGCCTTGGCGGCTACGGACATCACGGCCAGCAGCAGCTCAATCACCGCGTCATCGTTTTCCAAGCGCCGACGATCGAGCCGTTAGGCGAATCGAAATCCGATTTCTGGATCTTCAATGAGCTGTGCAAACCACTCGGGCTTGCCAATTATTTTTCGGAAGGCGTCAACGAGATCGATTGGGTGAAGCGGATCTTCCTTGCCTCGGACCTGCCGAAATACATGTCTTGGAAGAAATTCTTAAAGCGCGGCTATTTCGTCGTGCCGGCGGAAAAGGAGAAGCTGCGCGCGCCGGTATCGTTCCGCTGGTTCTACGAAAACCGCAAAAAGGACGTGCCGGAAGCGCAACCGCTACCGTCCGACTACACCGAAGAATTCCTGCGCGGACTGCAGACCCAGTCCGGCAAGCTCGAATTCGAGTGCAATTCGCTCAAGCGCTTCAATGATCCGGAACGGCCGCCGATCGTCAAATACGAGCCGTCGTGGGAGGGCGCGCATTCCGGCGAGCTGTTCGCGCGTTACCCGCTGCAGCTGCTCACCCCGCACTCGAAATATTCGTTCCACACCCAGGGTGACGGCAAGGACTCGTTCCTGCTCAACATCGAGGACCATCGGGTCAAGATCGATGATTATTACTACTGGATCGTGCGCATGAATGCCGAGGACGCGAAGGAGCGCGGCATCGGCAAGCACGATCTGGTCAAAGTCTTCAACGATCGCGGCGCGGTGATCTGCGCGGCGTTGCCGACGCAGCGGCTGCCGCGGGGCGTCGCGCATGGCTACGAGTCGTCGGCGGTCTACGACCCGATGGGCGAGCCCGGCAAGTCGGTCGATCGCGGCGGTTGTCTCAACCTACTCACGCCCGAGCGCACGCAGACCAAGAGCACACACTCGCTCGCCGGCGCCAATTCCCTGGTTCAGATCGAACTGTGGGACGGGCGCGCCGAGCATATGTCAGCAGCCTTTGCCGCTATCGAACAAGACAAGGAAATCAAACGCACGCTCAAAGAGGCGCATTTGCTGCCGGCGAAGTGACGGCGTGCTGCCGGGCGCCGATGGGCGCTAAAGAGTACCGCGATGAAAAAGTGGAACATGATCATCGACGTGGCCGAGTGCACCAATTGCAATTTGTGCACGCTTGCCGCCATGGATGAATATGCCGGCAACGAATGGCCCGGTTATTCGGCGCCGATGCCGAAGCACGGTCACAAGTGGATAAACATCCTGCAAAAGGAACGCGGGCAGACGCCGATGATCGATGTCGCCTACGTTCCGACCATGTGCAATCACTGCGACGACCCGCCATGCATGAAGGCGGCGCCGAAGGGGGCCGTGACCAAGCGCCGCGACGGCATCGTGATCATCGATCCGGAAAAGGCAAAAGGGCAGCGACAGCTCGTCGACGCCTGCCCCTATGGTCACATCTGGTGGAACGAGGAGTTGCAGCTGCCGCAGGCCTGGCCCTTTGACGCGCATCTGCTCGATCGCGGCTGGAATCAGACGCGCGGACAGCAGTCCTGCCCGACGGGCGCCATGCGCGCGATCAAGGTCGAGGACGAGGACATGGCGCGCCTCGTCCGCGAGCAAGATCTCGAAGTGATCAAACCCGAGCTCGGCACCAGACCGCGGGTTTATTATCGCAATCTGTGGCGTTATTCGAAATGCTTCATCGGCGGCTCGGTCGCCGAGGAACGGCAAGGCATCATCGAATGTGTCGAGGGCGCGAGCGTGCAGCTCGTCAAAGACGGCGCGTCACTCGCCGTGACCACCACGGACAATTTCGGTGATTTCAAATTCGATCGACTGGATGAGAATTCGGGAAGCTATTCCGTTCAGATCTTCTCCGGCGGACGCTCGAAAGTTCTGCAAGTCAGCCTTGGGACCAGCGTCAACCTCGGCGAGATCAGGATTTGAGTGCACGGCTGCGGCCGCGACGAGGCGGCAGAACGGTCATTCGGGCGGCGTGCCGTTCGCCGCCAGCACTTCCCCGGCAAGATACAGCGATCCGGTAATGAGGATGCGCGGCGGCGGCTCAAGGTCGAGCTTGCCGGCGAGATCGATGGCGCTTTCCAGATTGTGACGCGCGAGTGCCGGAATGCCGATGCTGGCCGCGATTTCGGCGAGCTCGCCGGCCGGCACGGCCTTGTCCTGGTGAATTGGAACGGCGATGACGCGGCGGGCCAGTCCGGAAAAATTTCTCAAGAACCCCGCACAGTCTTTGGTCGACAGCATGCCGATGATCACCACCACCGGCCGCGACACGCGTTCCTCCAAATCGGCAAGCGCGGCGGCAATAGCCTGCCCGCCATCGACATTATGGCCGCCATCGAGCCAGAGCTCGCTGCCTGGGGGCGCAAGCGCGGCAAGCCTGCCATGGGATAGCCGCTGCATGCGCGCGGGCCACTCCACCTGAACCATGGCGGCTTCGAAGGCGGCGGCCGGAAGTCTCAATCCGCTCACCCGCAGCGCCGCAATGGCGGCTCCGGCATTCTCGAACTGATGCCGGCCGTAAAGCTTGGGCGCGGGCAGATCGAGAAGGCCGTCCTGGTCCTGATAGACGAGCCGGCCGCGTTCCTCGGTCGCGGTCCAATCCTCGCCAGCAATTTTGAGCGGCGCACGCAGTCGCGCGGCCGCTCGCTCGATGACGGCGAGCGCCTCGCGCGCCTGACCGGCGACCACCGCCGGCACGCCGGGCTTGAGGATGCCAGCCTTTTCGGCGGCCACCTTGACCAGCGAGTCACCCAGAAATTCGCGATGGTCGAGCGAGAGCCGGGTGATGACACTCGTCAGCGGATGTTCGATCACGTTCGTGGCGTCGAGCCGCCCACCAAGACCGACCTCGAGCAAGGCAATCTCAGCCCGATGGCGCGAGAACAACAAGAATGCCGCGGCGGTCTCCATTTCGAAGACGGTAATCGGCGCGCCGCTGTTTTTCGCTTCGCATTCTGCCAGGGCGTCGCCGAGCTCGGCGTCGTCGACAAGCCGTCCACCGCCGTCCCGGCCGAGGCGAAAGCGTTCATTGAGACGAACCAGATTGGGCGAAGTGTAGACGTGAACTCTCTTGCCGGCGGCTTCGAGAACCGCCCGCATAAAGGCAATGGTGGAGCCTTTGCCGTTGGTGCCAGCGACATGGATGGCCGGCGGCAGCCGCCGCTGCGGATTATCAAGCGCTGCCAGGAGCCGCTGGATGCGATCGAGGGAAAGATCGATCCGTTTCGGATGCAGCGCCAAAAGCCGCGCCAGCATAGCATCCATGGGCACTGCACTGGCCTTGCCGGCACTCACGCTAGGCCGGCGCCATGGCCGCAAACGGCGCCGGCAGCCTTGATTGCGGCGCGCTGCTTGCCGTCTTGAGAAAGAGCCGACACAGCTTCGCGATCGTGGCGCGAAGCTCGTGACGGTGCACCACCATGTCGACCATCCCGTGATCGCGCAGATATTCGGCTTTTTGAAATCCCTCCGGGAGCTTCTCGCGGATGGTTTGCTCGATGACGCGCGGGCCGGCAAAGCCGATCAAGGCGCCAGGCTCCGCGATGTGCACGTCGCCCAACATTCCATAGGAGGCGGTGACGCCGCCGGTGGTCGGATTGGTAAGGACGACGATGTAGGGCTTGCGCGCCTCGCGGATGCGTTGCACCGCAATTGTGGTACGCGGCAATTGCATCAGGGAGAGGATGCCTTCCTGCATCCGCGCGCCGCCCGATGCGGCGAACATCACGAACGGGCAACCTTTCTCGACCGCGGTATCGAGTCCCCTGATTACCGCCTCGCCCGCGGCCATGCCGAGCGAGCCGCCCATAAAATCGAATTCCTGGACGCCGACGACCACGGCGAAGCCATCGAGCTTGCCATAGCCGAGCTTTACGGCATCGTTTAAGCCGGTCTTGCTGCGTGCTGTTCTCAGCCGTTCCACGTAACGCAGCTCATCGCGGAACTTCAGCGGATCAAGCGGCACCTCCGGCACGGCGATATCGAACCAGGTCTGATTATCGAACATGGATTTCAAGCGCGCGGTCGCGCTCATGCGCATGTGATAATTCGATCCGGGGATGACGAACTGATTGGCCTCGACGTCTTTATAGAAGACGAGCTGCCCCGTTTCCGGGCACTTGATCCATAGATTTTCCGGGACCTCACGGCGCAGCAGGCTGCGAATTTTCGGCCGTACGTTGGAAATCCAGTTCATTGCACTATGACTCGCACAGGAGGCTTAATCCCTAATCTACTATACCATTCCGAACCCAGCCGCTTTGGCAACCGGAATCGGCATCAGGAGCGCCCTTGTGCCGCCCGCCGGCCGGCACAATTTTGCCTTTGTGTTCAATCATCTAGGCGGAAAGCGCGGTCACCTTTCCGTGAGGCCCGACAGTAAGCCAGAGGTAACTAAGTGCGGCTACGGTCGCCGCTACATATATGCCTGAATGTCGGGTTTGAATTAGAGCACCGAATGCGGGTAAGAACGGCGTGACGAAAAAACTTGTCGCGATATTTTTCATTGCTGGCGCGCTGGTCGCGGCGCAATGCGCCGCCGCGGCCGATCTTTCGGTTGCGCCCTTGTACAAGGCGCCGCCGTCGCAAGTGAGTCCGGCCTATAATTGGACCGGTTTCTATCTGGGCGCCAATGGCGGCGGCGGCTGGGGGCGCTCCTGGTGGCAATCGCAGTCCACGTCAATTGATCTCTCGGGCGCGCAGGTCGGCGGCACGGCCGGGTACAATTGGCAGTTCGGCAATGCCGTGCTTGGCCTGGAAGGCGATATCGATTGGTCGAACCTGAAAGGTACGAGCAGCACCGTGCTCTGCCCCGGTTGTAGCACCAGCGACAGCTGGCTCTCGACCGTGCGCGGGCGTGCCGGTTACGCTTTTGGCGGCATCATGCCTTATCTCACCGGCGGATTGGCAATAGGCGACATCCGCGCTTCCGCGCCCGGCTTTGCCGGAGCGAGCACCACCAATGCGGGCTGGACGGTCGGCGGCGGCATTGAAATCGCGCTGCCGGGCAACTGGACGGCCAAGGCCGAATATCTTCACGCCGATCTCGGCAAGTTCAATTGCGGCCTCAACTGCGGCGCCTCGCCGACGAACAACGTCTCAATGCACGACGATGTCGTGCGCGCCGGCCTGAATTATCACTTCGGCTGGGGTAAATAAAGCGCGGCGGCGGGCGCGACTGATCGATCGCGCCTTAGCTTTGAACATCCTACCGAGCCAAAATTACTGTGCAGGCGGCATCATATTCCGTGGCGCCACGCGCGCGACGGCGCACTTGCTGCTATGATGGCACCCGAGCGACTGGAGGGTTGAGATGACCACGGCTCGGCTTGCTTTTGCGATCACGCTGGCATTGCTCGGTTCGAAAGCCGGGGCCGGACCGCAAGCGACGGCACGCGTTTTTACCGCCGATTTCTATTTGGGCGGCTGCAAGGATTTCATTGCCGGTAAATCGAATTTTTTCGCCGGCCGATGCGTCGGCGCCGTCGAAGTTCTCGCCGCCTTGAATTCGGACACGAAGCTGTTTTGTCCTCCCGACAACACCGACAACCTGCAACGGGTGCGCACAATTGTTTCTTACATCGAAGCTCGCCCGGAGCGAAAAAACGAGGATTTCCGGCTGCTCGCCAATGAGGCACTGGCGAAAGCCTGGCCGTGCAAGAGCTAGCGCCACATTTTGGTGACCGGCTAATACGCTCTGGCAAGGCGGCCGATGAAGGGCGCAAAGAGACGAGGACGTGATTCAGGGAGACGAAAGGTCAGCGTCTTTGGCTGACAAGAGCCTGGACGAACTCGCGACCGAGATCGCCCTTCTGCCGGAAGGGAGCGAGCAGGCCAACCTATATCACGATGAAATAGTTCGGCGTCAGCAACAAGCCGATCTCGACAAGACGACGTCGGAGCTCGTCGCGGAAAGAAGAAAATATTCGGTTTGGACGATACTCATTCTGGGTGCTGCCATTTTGGCATTGGCCGCGTCCATGCTACTTCAAAAGTGAGGCAGCTGAAGCAGCTCAGACAGCAGAGTCGCTGTCCCGCCCCCTTCATTTGAACCAGCAAACAGATCTGCTCAGCGGCGAACCGGTTAGGGCTTAGAGCAGGGCGGCAGCCGTGGCGGGCCGCGTCTTCATCCGTTTCCAAGTTTGAGCCTCACCTTGCCGCCAAGCCCAGGCGTGCGTCACCTGCGTAGCGACGTTTGGATAGCGCGGTCGCCAGCCAAGCTGATGACGCGCGCGAGAGGCGTCGGCAACCAAACTCGGCGGATCACCGGGCCGCCGCGTGCCGACTTGCACGGTAAGCTCACGGCCGGTGACGTCCCGGACATTGGCGATCAACTCCCGAATCGACCAGCCTCGCCCGGTACCAAGATTGAGCGCCGTACTTTCCGCGCCATCGAGCAACGCCCGCACCGCTTTGACATGAGCATCCGCAAGATCGGTTACGTGGATGTAATCACGGATACAGGTGCCGTCGGCGGTGGGATAATCGCCGCCGAAAATCGTGAAGCTCGCGCTTTCTCCCGCCGCTGCATCGAGCAGGAGCGGAATGACATGCGTCTCGGGAACGTGGCACTCGCCGATCTCGCAATCGGGATCCGCTCCCGCGGCATTAAAATAACGCAGTGCAGTGAAAGAGAGCGGAAACGCCACGGAGCACTCCCGCAGCATCCGCTCGCAAATCATCTTCGTGGCGCCGTAAGGATTAATCGGCGCATAGGGGGTCTCTTCGGCGATGGGAACGACAGCCGGCGTGCCATAGACGGCGCAGCTCGACGAAAACACCATCTTGCCGACACCGCATTCGCGCATGGCCTCGAGCAACGCAGCCGTACCGCCGACATTGTTTTGGTAATAAAGCGTCGGGCTTAGATTCGACTCATCGACGTAGGCGAGCGCGGCGAAATGGATTACGGCGGCAGGACGATAGCGCGCAAACGCTTCCCGCAGACGCACTTTGTCAGTCAGATCGCCGACCTCGAGCGCACCCCACTTGACCGATTCGGGATTGCCGCGCGCGAGATT
>Ga0187819_10000108_pt1 | contig 36628 bp, 45 predicted proteins | sample NC_wetland_sal_i_15_FD_132411 | JGI IMG/M metagenome (GOLD analysis project Ga0187819, IMG submission 132411) | Wetland sediment microbial communities from Neuse River Estuary, North Carolina, USA - SO4_4 | ecosystem: Environmental > Aquatic > Freshwater > Wetlands > Sediment | place: USA... | reverse complement strand
CAACGCGGTTTGTCGATACCGGCCCGTCGTGTCCTCGACGAAGATCCCGAGGCTCGTGAGCGCCCGCAATAACCGGCCCAGCGACGAGCCATGCGTATGTATGGCTTCGGCCAGTTCCTTGATGCTCTTGGGGCCGCTGGCGACAAGATCGGCAAGGGCGAACTTGGCGGCAACATGAATCGCCTGCACCGCCATTGCTCCTGGCCACAGGATCTGCATCATCTGCATCGATGGGGAGACGGGTTGTGCTTGCGCTTCTCGGTTGCTCATTCGTGCCTCTTAGGCATGTTCTCTTGGAGACCCGACTATTCATTTACATACGGAACGCCTTCTCAACGACGCGAAGGCCGCTAGTGTTGAAAAACGGCGAGAGAACTCCTTCTTGAATAAGTCCTAGCGCCATCGGGTGGCCCATTATGATCGAATTGTCGGCAAGCCCGAAGTAATGGCGCCATCGGATCTCTAGGAATTACTTCCGAGTTGCGCGTTATGCTCCGCTTACTCGCCCAGCGCTTGCTTTCGCTTCCCATTTCGGAACGTCAACGCCTCTTACGAGCAACCACACGGCCAGTGCCAGCCCCCCGGGCACCATCAACAGAAGCAGGCTGGTCGGTGCGTACGCCGGTGTGAGGACCAACAGGAAGTTCATCGTGATAAACTTAGACCACCGAGCGTCATAAGAACGCCGAGAAACCTGGGAAGATAGCCCGATCGAAAGATCAAGTACCCACGGAGAACCCAGCCCGCGCCGTAGAACACCGTGAACATCGTGCCACCGTATCCAAACAACTTGAGCGACAGCAGCGCGAGAGTATTGAGTTGATCGGGCGAGAAGGTCTTCAAATAGCCAGCGCCTCCCAGGATGAGCGACGGCGCAAGATAGAAGATTTCGGCGGCGGCAAACTCGGCGGTGCCGACGAGCCCGAAGAACGCGGCGAGAAGGGCAAGATCCTTGCGGACGGGTCTCAGCAATACGTAAAGGATCAGCGTCAGCGCAATATCACAGGTGGCTTCTATGAGGTAGCCGGCGAATCCCCAGCGAAACAACGAGCCAAGAGCATGGATGTTGTTCGCTGTGGCGGTGGCGTCACCCGACACGATGAGCTTGGATGGAACGTAGGCCTCACCGAAGCCACCGGCGATGAACGAGAGCAGGAATAGGACTCCGGCAATCCTCGCATATGTCTGTACCGCCGCTAGCGCCGGCGCCGGCCGACGATCGTCGTTCACGTGCGGGACACTGTTCATAGCTGGATTCGTCCTCGTTAGGTTTTGTTGCTCTATTCCAAAGTTACTATCGCCTGTCCACAGGTCTACCCTTACCGGCGGGTAGTCTTGGCCCCGGGACCACACTGGGTGTCATTGGACGACTTTCAGGCGTCGGCTTTGCCGCATTGTGGGGTTTCTCGGAGCGAGAATAAGGCGCGCTCCTTCCTAAGACATATACGAGAACTGGGGCCTAAAACTTTCACTTCCCTTTGTAGATGAAGTTCGGACAAACGGCTCTCGTGGTCAGTAGGCGCAAACAGGCCATTTCACCCGATGGGAGTTCGGGCCTTCCCCCGTCGAACGGCCAAGTCCTGGTTGGTCGGCAACCCTTACCTTACCGGATCATGGTAGTGCATACGCTCTTTGCGGCTAAACTACAGGCGGAAGCGCCACTAAATTGTCATCACGCGGTGTGATAAGTTGCACCTTCGTATCAGCCTCCGTCAGAACTGGGGTTTTTGGGGGCGGGGTGCCAAGGAGAAAGTCTCCAATGGAGCTCGATGAAAAGACGGTGGGTCATCCGGTCAGCCTAGATCAAAAGAGCCTATACCGGGTGGGTGGTATGGCCGCGATCTTGCTCGCTATCGCTTATGTCGTCATTATGCCACTCTACGCTGAGGTCGGGGCTCCACCGAGTGACGGGCATGCGTGGTTCAAATATCTAGACGGTAAAACGACCATCTGGTGGTGGATTGTTGCTCTCTCTGTCATCACGGATTTTCTCTTCGTACCCGTAGCTTGGGCGCTCTACCTGGCTCTGAAAGAGGCGGGCAGAAATGCGATGCTGCTGGCAACGGTGTTCGTAGGGCTGTTCGTGATCTTGGATCTTGCAGTCACCTGGTCTCATTACGCCTCGATCCTCGTCCTCCACGCCAAGTATTCTGCAGCTTCTGATGAGGCACAACGAATGGGTTACCTCGCCGCCGCCAACTATGGATCCGCCATGCTCACGTCACGGCTGGAAATTGTGTATTCAATCGTTACCCTGTCTTTTGGGATTCTCGTGACCGGGTTCGTCATGCTGAGAGGAATATTCAGTAAGATCACCGCGTACCTGGCATTGGCCACGGGGATTTTGGGGTTCGCCGCACCGACGCGCCTGAGTGTGGCGATTATCGGAAACGCTCTTTGTGCCACCGCATGGCTTTTTCTTGTGGGGTACAGACTCTGTCGGCTCGCTCAAGATCCGCCGCGGCTGGAGTCAAAACCTGTGCGATGACTCCCGAGGAACCGAGCGGTCTATTCGACAAAGCAATCCTCATGGTGATGAATAGGGAGGGTTCATCCTTCTCTCTTCAGCGTGGAGAGTTCTCTACAAAGCGCAGCATAATCACACGCTGGCGACCACAGGCCCGTACGCTTATATCCGCCACCCTCAGTACGCTGCTTTCATCCTGATAATGCTGGGGTTCCTTTTGCAGTGGCCGACCCTGATAACTCTTGTTATGTTTCCGATACTGGTTTGGATGTACGTAGGACTCGCTCACCGTGAAGAGCGCGAGGTACTCGCGGAGTTCGGCGAGGCCTACGCACGGTACGCGGGAAGAATCCCCGGGTTCTTCCCGCGCCTGAGTCAACACCCGGCGACAGCGCACTGACAGGTCTTCGTGCGGCTGACAGCGAACGTTGACCTTGAGGAGGTTTGAAATGAGACACGAAAAAGACACACACCAGGGCGCGAGCAAACAGGCCACCAAAGACCCGGTTTGCGAAATGAACATCACTACCGAGTCCGCCTTTGGCAAACAGGAGCACGGCGGGCGAACGTTCCACTTCTGCAGTGCCCGGTGCATGGAAAAGTTCCGCTTGGAGCCGTCGAAGTACGGTGCGGCGTAGAAGCATGCGAGCGCAAAACGCAATGGAGATTTCATCCCGCACCAGGTTGCCGGCCCAGGCTGAATCGCGCGAGCCGCTGGCGCCGCGCGGCGATTCGATCAAAGGGAGGGGACGTACCTTTTTTCCGCCGTTTCTCGTCCTTCTTGCGCTACTCGCGCTGGCCCCGAGTGTTGCGCTCCACGCCGAAAAAGTCGACCAGCTTTCGCCGCAAGGGTACGTCAATGACTTCGCCGGGGTCTTGGACACCGATTCGCGTCAGAAACTGACGGCGCTCTGCCAAGAGGTGGATCAGAAGGCCGACGCACAGATCGCGATAGTGACGATCCGTACGCTCGAGGGCAACAGTGTGCAGGATTTCGCGAACCGCCTGTTTCAGAAATGGGGCGTAGGCCCGAAGGGTAAGGACCGCGGCGTAATGATTCTGCTGGCCGTAGACGAGCGTCAATACTGGACCGAGGTCGGCTATGGCCTGGAGCCGATTCTGCCCGACGGGAAAGTTGGGGGCTTCGGCCGTGAGATGGTACCGCTGCTGCAACAGAACCAATACGGCGCGGCTCTGTTGCAGATGACGTCGCAGGTCGCGGGCGTCATCGCGCAGGACCGCGGCATCACGCTGAGTCAGGTTGTTTCGCCGCCACAACAGGACCAGGAACAGCCTTCCTTCTACGGGATACCGCCGGGATTACTCAGTCTGCTAATGCTGCTTGCTTTTTTTGGAGGTTGGCGACTGTTGGCGTTTCTTCTTGCGCTGGCGGGGTGGTCGCGCTATCGCCGTGGAAGGGGATATCGCGGTGGCTGGTGGATGGGCCCGATGGGTGGTTGGAGCGGCGGTGCCGGTGGGGGAAGTTGGGGCGGCGGAGGATTCGGCGGATTTGGCGGCGGATCATCGGGTGGCGGCGGCGCGGGCGGACACTGGTGAGCGGAGCGGGGGGAGAGAGATGCACAGAGAAAAAGATTTGAACGAGCTTGTGAAACGCCTCAAGGAGGCTGCGGGAGGGAACCTGAGCGCGGTTGTGCTATATGGCTCTGCCGCCGACCATGAGTTTCACGAGGGGCACTCGGATCTGAACATCTTGTGCCTGCTCAACCGGCTCGATGGGGCGGACCTGGCAAATCTTCGGCCAGTGGGGCTGTGGTGGTGGCGTAAGGGTCATCCGACACCGCTCGTTTTCACGCTCGAAGAGTTGCGCCACTCCGCCGATGTCTTTGCGATCGAGTTGCTGGACATAAAACAGCACCATCACATGCTGTTGGGGGAGGATTGTTTCGCGGATCTGGATGTCCCGATGACGCTCCACCGCTTGCAGGTCGAGCGTGAGTTGCGCACAAGCGTGATCCGCCTGCGCCAGGCGTTTCTGCGGTCGCGCGGCCGGCGTTCGGAACTGGCCGAGTTGATGATTGCTTCAGCGTCGACGTTTGCCGCGCTCTTTCGTCACTCGCTTATCGCGCTCGGCAAGACGGGACCGGAGTCGCGTCGGGGTGCCGCTGACCAATTGGCGGAGCTTGTCGGATTCGATCCCGCGGCGTTTCATACCGTGCTTGATCTGCGCGAGGGGAAGACGGCTGCGGGAGAAGTCAACCACAAGCAAACGTTTGCGGCGTACCTGGACGCAGTGACGCGCGTAGCGGAGGGAATGGACCAGCTTCTCGCCACGAAGGGGTAGGCTGTGAAATTGGGCCTTAGTCGATGGACGTTTGGAGACTAGAGAAGGAGCTACGGAAATGAAGAGACTGCTGATTGTCATCGTTGTACTGGCAATTGTGGCGCTCGCCCTTGGCGGGATGTATGTCGGGCGCCGCAATCAAATGGTCATAAAGAGCCAAACCGTGACCGCGTCGTGGGCGCAGGTAGACGTCGTACTCCAGCGCCGCGCCGATTTGATTCCGAACCTGGTCGAGACCGTGAAGGGCTACGCGGCCCAGGAGCAGACCGTCTTTGGGGATATCGCCAAGGCACGTTCTGCGCTGCTTGGTGCACAGACTCCCGCCGGTCGCATAGCGGCGAATGCCCAGCTTGATGGGGCAATTGGACGCCTGCTCGCCATCGTCGAGAATTATCCGCAGCTCAAGTCAAACGAGAATTTCCAGCGCTTGCAGGACGAGCTAGCCGGCACAGAGAATCGCATCGCGGTCGAACGGCGTCGCTACAATGAAGCCGTTCAAGACTACAACACCTACATCGGACTTTTCCCGAACAATATTTTTGCAGGCTGGGCCGGCTTCAAACAGAACACAGCGTATTTCGCTGCTTCGGAGGCCTCGCGCGGGGTGCCGAAGGTGCAATTTCCGGGCCCAGCGAATAAGTGAATTCTCCTGGGTTCGGCATCTGGTACAGAAAAATGGCCGTGTTGCACAGAGTCGCTCCAAGAAACTGGAAAAGGCTGGGACCCGCAGTTGTGTTGCTGACTTCTGCCACGCTCGCTGTAGCACAGGGACCACGGATTCCCGCCGATGACCTCGTGCGGGAGACCGTAGCCAACGAGTTGAAGGCAGCCGGCCGAGAGAGGGGCGGCGTGAGCGGCATGCAAGTTCTTGGTTGGAGGCAGTAATTTGACCACTGGGGAAACAAAGGGAGTCGCGGTTGAAATTTCAGGCGCCGGTCCTGCCGGGCTCGCCGCCGCGCTGACCGTCGCACGAGCGGGTGGCCACGCTGTGGTTCATGAGCACAACGCGGACGTGGGTGGCCGCTTCCATGGCGACTTTCAAGGACTTGAAAACTGGACGGTCAAGGAAGACGTCATCGACGAGCTCGGGCGCCTTGGAATCGACGCCACATTTGAGCACACCCCTTATCGCGAGTTCACGATCTTTGATCCGAAGGGCCGTGAATTCGCATTTCGTTCATCCCACCCCTTCTTCTACGTCGTCCGCCGGGGCTCACAAGCTGGAACACTCGATGCGAGCCTGAGGGACCAAGCCGTCGCCTCTGGCGTGGGAATTCGGTTCAAAGATCCGTCCCAACGTTTGGCAAACGGAGGCATCGTTGCCGAGGGGCCTCGAGGTTCGGATGCCATTGCTGTAGGTCAGGTGTTCGAGACGGATATGGCGGATGGAGCTTTCGGCGTGCTCTCAGATGAGCTTGCTCCAAAGGGATATTCGTACCTGCTGATCCACCAAGGTCGAGGCACAGTAGCTTCGTGCCTCTTCCAGGATTACCACAACGAGAAGGAATATCTGGCGCGCACGGTCGAATTCTTTAGTCAGACGGTGGGCGTGCGCATGAAGAACGAGAAGCACTTTGGCGGTACGGGCAACTTTTTGGCGTCGCGCACGGCCCGCAAAGGAAAACTGCTGTACGCCGGTGAGTCAGCTGGATTTCAAGACGCACTGTGGGGCTTCGGAATGCGTTACGCCATGCTGTCCGGGGGCTTAGCTGCGCGGTGCTTTTTGAAAGGCAACCTGCAGGAATATGACCGTCTGTGGCAGGAACGCTTCGGTGGATTGTTGCGCGCTTCCATCGTGAACCGCTACCTGTTCGAGAAGCTGGGAAACTCTGGCTACACAGCTCTTCTGGCTGACGTTCATAAGTATGCGGATGCCCGTGATTGGTTTCGAGATCACTACGCAGAAACCTGGTGGAAGTCTCTGTTGTTTCCTGTCGCGAGACGCGCCGTCCGGACGAGCCGGAAAGAAGCAGGCTCCCCCAAGGAAGGTTGCGATTGCACGTGGTGCCGCTGTCAGCATCAGACGGTGACAGCTTAGCCCGTTCGGATTTGTTGTGAGGATTGATTGACGGAAACGGTCGAGTTGAAGGATGGGTCCTAGAGTATGGGCGACGTCTTCGTTGAGCAGCTAGTGCAAACGCCCGTGGAACAACAGGGCATTGAGCTGGTGGAGCGGAAGGGATTGGGGCACCCCGACTCTATTTGCGATTCGATTGCCAATCATGCCTCGGTCGCCCTGTGCCAAGAGTACAACAACGCTTTTGGCCGGATTTTGCACCATAACCTCGATAAGGCATTGCTCGTCGCTGGTAGCTCCAGCCCTAGGATTGGAGGAGGGACGATCGAAAAACCCATGCGGTTGATTCTTGGCGATCGAGCTACTGCTGCCTTTCAGGGGAAGTCCATCGACGTTCAAGGCATCGTCATCGAAGCGGCGAAGGATTGGATGCGGCGCAATCTTCGGCTTGTGGATCCGGAACGTCACGTGATTTTTCAAAGCGAGATCAGGGCGGGATCGCCGGAATTGACGAACATTTTCGAGCGGGGCCGCATGGTAGCCAATGACACTTCGGCCGCGGTTGGCTTTGCGCCTTTCACCCTTACTGAACAGACCGTTTTTTCGGTGGAGAAGTACATGAACTCTCCTCAATTCAAGCAGCAATTCCCTGAAACCGGCGAAGACATCAAGGTTATGGGGTTGAGGCACAAGCGCGAACTGCACTTGACGATCGCGGTTGCGTTCGTCGACCGGTTCGTAGCAGATAGCCGGACCTATTTCGCGCGTAAGGGAGAAATAGCAAATAGTCTGTCTCGATATCTCGGTCCACTTCAGCGCGATTACGAACGAATCAAAGTGGACATCAACGCACTGGATGATAGGCTGCGGTCCGATGACGGAATGTACCTTACGGTGCTTGGGACATCAGCGGAAGGAGCTGACAGTGGTCAAGTGGGTCGCGGAAACAGAGTGAATGGAGTCATCTCGCTCAACCGCCCACAAAGCACTGAGGCTCACGCCGGCAAGAACCCGGTAAGCCACGTCGGGAAAATCTACTCTTACTTTTCCAGTCATGTTGCCCAGCAAATCGCCTCGAAGGTGAACGGAATCCGGGAGGTGTATGTCCAGCTCTGCAGCCAGATTGGAAGGCCGATCGACAAGCCCCTGACGACTTCACTCAAGCTCATCCTCGAGCCCGGAGCTTCCTTGGATGATGTCAGGGCGGACGCCGAATCTGTTGCTGCAGAAGAGTTGGCGCGGATGAACGAGTTTGCGTCCATGCTAGCTACGGACGATTTTTATCGTACTTGGGAACAGGGCATGAGGTGCGACTGTTGTTCCTAGAGTCTGCCTCCGGTAAGCGCTGCATTGGCTAGGACACGCTGAGCTGATTTCACTGACAAGGAGAGTCACCATGGACAATTTCGAATACACGGTCACGACGAATAAACCCTTCGCGGATGTGGTGGAGGCGGTCGAAAAGAAATCGGTCGAAGCGGGATTTCGGGTTCTGCATACACACGACGTCACTGCCACTCTAGCGGAAAAGGGATTTCCCCGTGAGCCGCTAAAGATCGTGGGCTTGATCGCAAGAACTGCGAGCCAACCCATCAGGAGGTACACCACTGTCGACAGGACCGAAAAATGCTCCACAAACCAGACCTTGAAGAGAATCCCCGCCATCGCCAGTCCCCAGATTACCGCGAACAGAGACCAACCCCAGCTTCCGCGCAGGTTGACGAGCAAGAATGGGGTGTAAGTCCCGGCGATGAGCAGATAGATGGCGGAATGGTCGCAGACCTTGAGAACTCGCTTCAGCCGCCGGGAGCGAATGCTGTGATAGAGCGTCGAGGCCGTATAGAGGCAGATGAGGGTGCTGCCGTAGACCGCGCAACTTACGATTCGCCACGCGCTGCCACGCATCGCTGCGAGGACCACGAGCACCATGAAGCCGGCGATGCTCAACGTCAAGCCAACCCCGTGCGTCAGGCTGTTGGCAAGTTCTTCGGAGGATAGGTGGCGGGTGGAAACCTGGGTCATGGGGTTTCGCTAAATGATTCTCAGATACACGGCCGCGAAGAGCAACAAGCAAATGAGTTCGTCGCCTCATGCGCGCGACGCAATTGCTGGACGGGCCCGAACGAAGTACCTCGCTTCGTTCGGAGAATTCGATGAATAGGATCGGCAGCGCATCGCCATACGGCGCCACATATATGTCCTGTTGAAGCAGTGCTGAAATGCGGATTTGCAACAACAGGGCGGCCAAATCCTGTGCATTGACGAATCCTGCTGCTAACGCACCACCCTCTCCACTGGCCTGCGCGGACTCGCCAGACCCGGCCTGACCGCATACCCCATATAAAACATGAACGTTGGCTGCCATGCCGTGTCGCCGATCAACTCCGCTAGCAGCGCGGCGTGACGCGCCTCCTGGCCGGTGCTCCCCTCGTGGTCCACCATTTCCACTGCCTCATTCGCCGGACGCCCCGCCATGCCGCGCGCCGTCGCCATTAGATGCGCCCGCTGCCAGATCCTTCCCGCACGCAGGCTCTGCTCCTGGTCATAGCGATCACGTACCGCGATCAGTCCAAACACCGGGGCTGTCAAAAGCAAGTTCAAATAGGCGTTCCTCGCACCCGCAGCGAGCCGCCGCAGCACCGATACCGGCACCATCTTCGCCACCACTGCCTGGCCGGGTGACAAGCCCACGGCATCTAGCGTCAGACCGTCGCGGTAGCTCTGCACCGACTTCCACTTAAATCGGATCCACTGTTCGCTGGCCTGCTCGACTGCCGAATCGCCATACAACACGTCGTTGGCCTGTGAGACCATCCCGGCGATCTTCTTGCGTCCCTTCTCGTCTGTGAACAGGAAAATCCTGACGTCTAGTTCGGCGCTTGTGACCGCTCGCATCTTCTCCACAAAATCCCCGGGCAGGGATTTGTTCGGATCATACGGATTGCGATTCGTGTGCCGTCGCGGAATCGCATCGTAGAGTTCGCTTTGCTGGGGTGGTCCCGCAGTGAGTTCCACCCTCGCCACCAACTGCGGCTGTGGTGCCGGGATCGTCCCCGTGAGCTTTCCCGGTATCAGCGTCGGCGTGGCCTGATAACCATTCGCCCCCGCCGCGAGCATTAGGTTTTCCAGCGCGCATCCGAGGCCGATGCGCTGTTCCCGTAAAAAAGGATCAAGCGCGCCCGTGTTGCGTGCCGTGTCCACGTAAAGTTCGATTGACGAACTCGCAACCTTGAACAACCATGGCTGTGTATTGTGCGGACTCGCCGCCAGAATCGCCGCGCGCACTAGTCCGAGAGGTCCATCGTTTGCAGAATGCCAATTTTCCCAGGGTTCGTAGGCCGGACCCTGACCCACGCTGAACACTCCCTGATCCCAGGCACGCCACACGCCACCTCCTGCGACCAGCACGGTCACGATTCCTGCGCCTCTTAGAAATGCCCTGCGCTCCATGCACCACCTCCTCGGGGGCCATGTCGGGTCGAAGATGATTCTCTCGCCGTTTATGCAGACAGTAGTCTCAGTGAGGTGGCTAAGCCTAGTGAAAATTGGGACTTCACACCCAAAGGGGGAAGCCAGCTAGATTCCAGCAAGCCAACTACGCGACGTGAAAGACAGGCCGGAAGGGGAAACGGCGTTTCAACGGGTGACGTTCGAATGCGATACACTGGACGACTGAGCATACTCGATGAGGGAGCTTATGAACCTGAACATCTATGAAGTTACACTGCACGGTGTAGAGAGCATCTACTTGCTCGCGTCAACTAAATACCGCGCCTTAGAGCTGGTGGGAGACTACTTTGCCGACGCAGGTCAGCCGGACATGCTACGGAAAGGCAAGTTCGTAGTGCGCCAGCTTGATTTGACCGAAGAACAAATACTCCGCCCCGAAAGATGCCGGGCTTGCCCTCTAAATGAATAGCCTCTGGTGCGGTTCGATGTTGGCGGAAACCTGAACGAAACTCCAGAGCCTAGTGTAAATCAACGAAGGGTCGTGCCTAAAGGAAATCGTTTCACAACGTCGCGAGCAGGCGAAATGGGCGCGCCGTTTTCGAGGTCAAAAAGAAAATTCCGGGTTAAACATCTTTTGTCCTGCTTTGTCGTGATGGCCATCACATGGAGAAGTGACCCGGATCACAGGCTTTCCCTTGGCTCCGGAGCTAGATGAATGTGAATGTCAGGCTACGGCCCATAGCGGCGAGACATGTACCGCGAGGAAGAGTCAGATGACGAGGAATAATAAACCTCGGAAACTGAGCCTCTGGGGCGGGCTGGGCGCCTTGGCCCTGCTGGGAAGCGCTGTCGCCTGGAGTCGATCGACGTCCCATCCCGCCGCCCCTGAATGGCAAGCTGCGTCGGCAAGAGAGCCACAGTCGGCCGCGTCCTCCAGCTACGTGGTCCGGACGATCGAGGAATCCGTTACCGCAACAATTTCCGGCCGGATCCTGTATAGCGGAAAGCCAGTGCTGCCGAAGCGGTTCGCAGTAACCAGTGATACATCCATCTGTGGAACTACGAAAGAGGTTTATCCAGTGAGGATCGAACAGGGAGGGATCACTGATGCAGTCGTGTGGATCGATGACATCACCAGCGGCAAGGCGTTTAATTTCCCGAGCCCAATGATCGATCAGAAAAAATGTGCGTTTGTCCCACATGTCCTCGTGATGAAGCCGGGAGAGCTTAAGTTGGGGAACACCGACCTTTGCATGCACAACATCCATGTTATTTCCTACGCGAACCGGGAAGTGAACAAGGCCATCCCACCCGGTGCGGCCGCCCAGGAAATAACGCTTGCGCGCGCGGACCGAGTAGCGGTTCGCTGCGACGTGCACAAGTGGATGAGCTCATATGTTGTCGTTGCGAAGAATCCCTACTACGTGGTCTCCGGAGCGGGAGGCAAGTTCCGGCTTGAGGGTGTTCCCGCAGGTCATTATCACTTGAAGGTCTGGCAGGAAAGCCTAGGCGAACTCGATCAGGAAATCACCGTCGAAGCGGCCAAAACTACAGAGACGAGCTTCACCTATCGGGCAAGCGGCGGGTAGACTGCCCGCTTGTCATCACGGCTGTTTACCATCAGTGCTGCTCGATACGGTAGACGTAACTAAATGTATCAATAACGGACGGTTCGGTGGCGGCTAAACGTGCCCGACTCACTCAACCCGGGGATAGCTCTGGCAGCGAGCCCTACCGTGTCCAGCTGGCTCACCTCAAGCCCGCATCGAAGCCCGAAACCCGCAACCGCCAGACCAAAACGCCCTCCATTCCCTGTGAGGAGGCAGTTATGAAGCAGTCTCTCCTTGTCCTGGGTACGTTTCTGCTTGCGGGTTTGGGCATTTCGTTCGCGCAGCCAAACGCCACGCAGGAAAATTCCAATAAGTCCAACGAGGAATACAAAATAACTCCGGCGGACATTGCCCGAACGAACCCCGTGAAATCCACGCCGGAAGGCCTCGCGGAGGCGCGCCGCGCATTTGGATATGACTGTGAGATGTGTCATGGCGCGCAGGGCGACGGCAAGGGAGAGGTCGTGGAGTCCATGAAGCTGACCATGCACGACTGGCGCGATCCTGCGTCGCTCGCCGGCAAAACGGACGGCGAGTTGTTCTACATCATTACCAAGGGCAAGGGAAAGATGATGGGCGAGGGCGACCGGCAGCCGGAAAAGCTGCGCTGGAACCTCGTCAATCTCGTGCGCTCTATCGCCGCCAAAGCTGCGCCGCAGAAATCGACGCCACCGACTCCCTCGAATTCCTAGATCGTTCAAAACATGGACGGCGTCTCGCACACCGTCGAAGTCACGGCGGCCACCCTATACGAGGCCGTGGCCCAAAGGCTCGCGGCGATTCGAGCTAACGACTGAGTTGTCGGGATCGCCCAGGGGCTCAACGTCGTCAGGGTGTCGGTTGCGGACGTTCGCGTCGAGCACGAGGTCAACCCGATGGATTGCGCGAATTAGTTGGCCGGACGAGAGGATCGCTACGCAAGTGACCGAAATAAAATTGGTACCGGCGAATTCGCAGACTGGATGTGCGCGTGTAACCCTCGCAAGGACCTCTGCATCCAAGCGCGTATAGTTGTCACAATGCACACTCGAATCCTTGTCGTGGCTTTCCTTGCGATGGTGCACTGGCTTTTCCCTAGTACGCTCTTGGCGCAGTCCACACCCGCTCCTAACGAAGTCCCCATCGAGCGTTGTGACCAACTTCCCGTCGTGAAAGTCCACATAGGCTCCACCGAAATGCGCTTCCTGGTGGACACCGGTGCCACGACGATGCTCAACCTCAAATCCTTCGCCACTGGACGGGTTAAGGAAATTCAGGTCACCTCCTGGACGGGCACGGCCGCCACCAGCGCCCGCGAAGTCTCGATCCCCGAACTTACTCTAGGGAGTCATCATCTGCGTGACCTCAAGTTGCCTGCTATTGATCTCAGCCCCATCGGCAATGCCTGTGGCGGTCCCATCGACGGCATCCTCGGAGTGGACCTGCTTGATAAAATGGCGGTCACGATCGACTTGAAGCGCCAGGTCGCCTCGCTTGGCGCGGATTCCGATCCGAAGGTCGTGTACGCGGAAATGGAAAACTCAATGCAGCCCTGTGTCACGGCATTCAATGAGGGCAAGGCCACAGAGTTCGAGAACTGTCTTGAGCCGGAGATTGTGATGTACACCCCGGATGGAGAGTTCATTGGCCGCAGGCAAGTCCTGGAATATCTACGCCAACGGTTTTTCAAGTACGCTCCCGATCTTTGTTACAAGATGAAAATGCACGAGGTACAGACGTTTGGCAATGCCCTCTGGTATTCCTACGACTATTCCATCGACACACCGAAAGAGCATATCGCCGGACACGGTTTCGCCATGTGCCGCAAGAGCGGGACGGGCTGGCGCATGCTGAATATGCACAACTCGCACCACGCCCTCTGATTTCGCAGGTTCACTTTGGTTCCGCTGTGCAAGGCATCCAATCCAACTCGGAGAGCGTCGATCAACTCCGCGAACGTCTGCGCAAGATGTCTGATCTTGAGTTGCGGAAATTTGGGCAGGCCGCCAAGGTCATGGCTGACCCGACGAAGAACTTCGGTACGCCGAACCCGGTCTTCGCTGTCCAATTGCAGGAGGCCCGTGCCGAATGGCGAAGACGGCACCCTGTTGATTCTAAGAAGAAGGCGGGTCGTAATTCGCGGCTGCCCAACTTGTAAGAGGAAGCAGTACTGACCTATCCCGCGACCGTCATTTCTTTGCTCGCGGAATGGCCCAAGGGCGTCCAGGCCGCTCAACTGATTCTGTACTTTGGCCAGACTGGTTCTCTATCCATACCGTTAGCGGCCTATCCAATCGGATAGACAATTGGCTTTGTGCCGACAAAAACGCACCCGGCCCGTCCTTCGTCTCCATCGAAGAAAATCCTTGCCAGTCAATCACTTGCCGTGATACACGCACATGCATCGGACCTCCTCTCGGAGACGGCCAGGAAAATGCTCAATGTTTGACGAAGCCTTGAATCACACAAGGAGGCATTCATCATGGACGACATCAAGAAGCCCGAAGAGCAAGAGAGTGCAGCACCGGCAGAGTTAGCAGAAGAACTCGGGAGTGTTTCGGGCGGCGTCGGTATCGGCGGCACCGGTGGCAGGGGACTCAGCGCCGGCAAGCCAGGCGAATTAACTGAGAAAGACCTGGAGAAAGTCTCGGGTGGTTCTGAAAAGGGCTGCGAAAAGACCGCCGTCGCGGTGAAAGAGGCCAGCAAGGCCACAGCCAAAGCCGTAACACAGTGATGAGGCAAAGAGCGCGCGGCTGACCGCTCCCCGCGCGCCGTCTTCTAAAAACGCGAAACGCACAAGACGTTAACGCGGCTCGTACCAGTACAGTTTTGTGAAAGCTCGGTTTGAGGCAAAGGGACGCGTTAGGTATCGAAATACTGGAAAAAGCGCGCCAGCGGGCTGCCCGCGCCTAGAGTATCTGGGGTGCCGCACAATCAAGGCACGAACATGACGATGATCGTCGCTGCGCCCGGGGTGAAGCGATGCGCGAGAGATGAATAGCCGATAGTTTAACGGCGTGTCGCCAGCAAAGGACGTAGAATCTGTCAGGTAGAGGCCTCTCGGAGACGGCAAGGAAAATGCTCAATGTTTGAAGAAGCGTTGAATCGCACAAGGAGGCATTCATCATGGACGACATCAAGAAGCCCGAAGAGCAAGTAAGTGCAGCGCAACCGCAGCTAACCCCGGCCGAGTTGGACAAAGTGGCCGGAGGGTCCGCCAGCACCGGCAGCGTCGCGGGCAAGGTTCAAGTTTCAGATATAAGCATCACAAAGTACGTAGATTCAGCCAGTCCAAAACTCTATTAGGTCACAGCGAGCCACTTCAACTCGGCGTACTCTGCTCGGGCGTGCTTCCGGACGGGTTTGCTCTCTCGCTGGGCAAAGACGGGACGGGAGCAAATTGAGCCATAGCGGATGTATTGAAGGGCGGAAGTACGATTCACGAGTCAGAGGCAAAATCCCGGGTCCCTTCGAAAAACTCATCGCGGAAGAAAATGGAGATGTTATGAGCAACGAGCACATTACTAAGCGTCGGGCGGAGGGTCAACGGCAGTGGTCGAAGTTGGCGGAACGCGCTTGTAAGGATGCGGAACTGAAGCAGCGGCTGTTGAACGATCCGACGCCGTTGCTGCGAGAAGCAGGAATCGAGGTGCCTGCCGGAGCGGAAGTGCGCGTGTTGGACGAACACGGCAGCCTGAACTGTGTGATCGAGTCTGGGAAGGCCGCCCGGGCGGCCGCGGCCGGAGAACTGGCGGAAGCTGATTTGGCCAACGTGGCGGGCGGCACGCAAAAGGCTACAGGTACAGCTCCCATCGTGTATATGAGGTACACGTTCAGCACGGTATTTGTGACCTAGGTGGCGACATTCGATAGACTCTGACGCCTTTACCGCCGCCGAACTTACTAGCACAGCGGTCAACACGTTTGGTGCGACACTGCTATACTCTGATTCCCGTTTCCTCTACCAGAAGACGAGGAAACCTCAATGCAAAAATCTGCTTTGCTTGCTGCCCTGCAACAAGAAATCCGCCGACACGACTTTTCCCACTTCATAGACGGGCCGCCATCAATAGCGGAGGGAGGAAAGGGCGTTGTCGTGCCCGGCTGTCCAGCTTGCAAGAAGCGGGTCAATACGATGAGTCAATTTCTGGATCATCTGGCGGACGATTGCGATGCTTGCACTGCTGGATCGACTTTCAGCCGCAAAGGATTGGCCGCGGCGCTATCCCGGAGATTTTCTATTAAATATTACGGTTGGCGTAATCGTAGCAATAGCTGTGCTGGCTGAAAACTGCTTGAAGATCACGAATTCCGGTACAGCCTCTTGAAATTCCGGGCTTCCTCTGAGGAACGGCTCAATTCCCCGCATCAATGGATCGATTTCAGCAACCATCGTGTCGATGCGCCATTCCTTGAAGTCGATGCGTTTCATAGTGCAATGCTGGAGGTATTGAGAAATGCGACCGCCTCCATCGGCATCGGACGGCTCGTACTGCTTCCACAATGCCCTTCCTTTTGTGTGGATGTCATTCAATGTGGCAGGCGGCATTAATCCTTCTAGCCCCCAAATCGTCATTATATGAAGATCAGCCTCGCGAGGATTCTCTTTTCCAAAGAATTCAATCATGTTGCGGTAGTGAAGCAGAAATGCTTCCAGGTACACCCATGCGTCCTTTTTGTCTTTCCATTCGGATTCAACTAGCCGTTTAGCTGCAAAGCGCAGCATATACATTTCATACAGAATTGTGTCGGAGTGAGTTAGTTTGTCGAACCTACGATAGACTAGCGGCGGTGCCATAGGCTGCCCCAATCCCAAGGCTTGATGAGGATATGGAGGTAGCGGTGGGACTCGAACCCACTAAGACCGGCTTTGCAGGCCAGCGCCTCGACCACTTCGGCATCGCCACCTGGGAAAATCTGTACCCAAATTCTATACCCAAAACTGTACCCAAACTGCCCTCGTATCGCCTATTTACGCCGTTTCTTCCCTTCCTAACCTATTGAAACCACGTACGACCTCCGGGAACGGCGGGTTTTGCAGACCTTTGCCTTACCACTTGGCGACCGCGCCACCGAAGGCGGAGGGAATCAGACTCATAAGGACGTCATCTCAAGAATTCTGACGAGTTGAGTTCCCTCCGGCAATGCTTGTGTCTGTTAAAGCTCAATCGGCTCCAGCAGCCCGAGCCGCGGAAGCGGTTTGGTTGACGACCGGCACGCCGATGAGGTTGCCCCATTCGGTCCAGGAGCCATCGTAGTTCTTCACGTTGTCGTACCCGAGCAGGTACTTCAGCACGAACCAGGTGTGAGAGCTGCGCTCACCGATGCGGCAGTAGGCGATGACTTCATCGGTTCCAGTGACACCCTTGGACTGATAGAGACTCGCAAGAGCGTCCGCGGATTTGAACGTGCCATCTTCGCTAGCGGCTTGCCCCCAGGGAATGTTGGCCGCGCCGGGAATGTGCCCGGCGCGCTGCGCGGTCTCCGACAAACCTGGAGGTGCAAGAATCTTGCCGGTAAATTCGTCGACAGAGCGAACGTCAACGAGCTGGCCGCGCTTCTTCCCTTCGACCACGCGGAGGACTTCGTCCCTGCGAGCGCGGATGGATTCGTCGACATCACCCGCCTTGTAGGTCGTGGGCGCGACGTTGGCTGGCTCGGTGGTCGTGGCGCGCCTCTCTTCGAGCCACTTCTTGCGGCCGCCGTTGATCAGGCGCACATCCTTGTGCCCGTAGTATTTCAATTGCCAAAACGCGTAGGCGGCAAACCAGTTGTTGTTGTCGCCATAGAGGAGTACGGTCGTGTCGTTGGTGATTCCCGACTTCCCGAGCAGCGCCTCCAGCGCCGAGCGGTCGATCAGATCGCGGCGGATGTTGTCCTGGAGCTGCGTCTGCCAGTTCCATCCGACAGCACCGGGAATGTGACCCTGGGCGTACGCGGTGGTATCTACGTCTACTTCCACCAGCCGGGTATTCGGGGCGGTCAAGTTCTGCGCTACCCACTCGGTGGAAACCAAAACCTCAGGATGCTTGTAATCGGCCATTCTTAATCTCCTTAGTAATTTTCGCGCTCAATCCTCAGACCAAAACAAAAAAGCCCACCTGCCAGATCATCTCTGGCGGTGGGTCAGAAGCTTTAGGCTAAACTCGAATCTCTAGTTGCCCAGCCTCCCCGCGCCAGAAGACACACATGGACGACACAGACAGCAGCCGCACATCTGCAGAGTCTTTAGGGCGTGAGCCGACATACCAACCACGATACACACGAAAGGCGAGGTTCGCAATAGGGGTGGTGCTGGTAACGCCCTGGCTACTTGACTCGTCTTATTCAGCAGCGCAGTATCGATGCAGTTGGGGGGGGGCGCCATGATACGAAAACTCTGGACTTCGGCCATTTTGATTGGCGTGGCATCCATCGCATCGGCCGGACCGCGGGGCACCGTGCCAAAATCTTCGGTCGACCAGTATCGTGCCCATGCCGAGAGGGATGGTGTCGGCATCGGCGCGGTGCTGCTGACCTCCGACCAGGTTCACAAGACTTTTGCCTCCAACGTCAATCGATGCTGCCTGGTCGTCGAGGTGGCCTTCTATCCGCCAAAGGACAAGCCGCTGGAGATTTCGCTGGACGATCTGACGATGAAGGCCGCGGGATCGGATACCCTCGTGCGACCTCTCAGCGCGCGTGCGGTCGCCGCGACGCTGCAGGAAAAAGCCGAGCAGGGCCGAACAGTTGCGGCGACTACGAACGTAGGTGTTGGCTATGAGTCTGGCACGTACATCGATCCGGTCACTGGCCAGCCAACCAAGGTGCATGGCGTCACTACGGAAACAGGCGTTGGGCTCGCAGTAGGACCTCCGGGCTCGCAGCCAGGTTCGAGCAACAGCAGTCGTGATGCTGCTGAGATCGAGTTGGCGGAAAGAGGCTTGGTGGAAGGTTCGGCATCCGCTCCGGTGGCCGGTTATCTTTATTTCCCTCGGTCGGTGAAAAAGAAGAAGGACACTCCGCTGCAGCTGCAATACGCTTTGAAGGATCAGACGGTCGTTCTGTCACTTCCCTGAAAAATCGTCCTGACAATTGATTGACTGCGCCGAGTCTCCGACCAGCGGGACTCGCTTACTTAGCGTGGTTGACGGCAGCGGCGATGGCTTCGCCAAGGTCCTTGGTGCCCGCGTTTCCGCCGATGTCGGGCGTGCGAACCTGAGCCTTGGCAAGAACCTGTGTGATCGCGGCTTCCACCGCGGCGGCGGCGTCCGAGGCGCCGAGGTGCCGCAGCATCATCGCTCCGGACCAGATCTGCCCGATGGGATTCGCGATTCCCTTCCCCGCAATGTCCGGCGCCGAACCGTGGACCGGCTCGAACATCGATGGAAATTCCCTTTCTGGGTTGAGATTCGCGGATGGCGCGATGCCGATCGATCCGACGACGGCCGGACCCAGGTCCGAGAGAATGTCGCCGAACAGATTCGAGCCGACGACAACGTCGAACCAATCTGGATGGCGCACGAAATGGGCGGTCAAGATGTCGATGTGATACTGGTCGGTGCGAACATCGGGATACTCGGCGACAATTTCACGGAAGCATTCATCCCAGAAGGGCATAGTGTAGATGATGCCGTTGGATTTGGTGGCCGAGGTGAGATGCTTTTTGCTGCGACGCGCCAGCTCGAAGGCATAGCGTAAGACGCGAGTGACGCCGCGACGTGTGAAGATCGTCTGCTGGACCGCCATTTCGTCTTCGGTGCCCTCGTACAGGCGGCCGCCGATGTTGGAGTATTCGCCTTCGTTGTTCTCGCGGACGATTTGGAAATCGATTTCGCCCGGCTTCCAGTGCTTCAGCGGCGTTTCGATGCCTTCAAAGAGGCGCACCGGGCGCAGATTGACGTATTGGCGAAAGCTGCGGCGGATGGGGATCAGCAATCCCCATAGAGAGACGTGATCGGGCACCTTCGGGTGACCCACAGCTCCGAGAAAAATGGCGTCGAACGGGCGCAACTGTTGAATGCCGTCTTCGGGCATCATGCGCCCGGTGGCAACATAAGTTTCGCAGCTCCAGCCGAAAGAGTGCCAGGCAAATTGAAACCCAAACCGTTTGCCGGCAGCTTCCAGTACGCGAAGGCCCTCGGGAACCACTTCTTTACCGATTCCGTCTCCAGGGATGACCGCGATGTTGAACGTTTTCATTTATGTCGCCCGCCTGCTCATTCTTGCTGCGCCAAAGTTTGCACAATTGGGCGCGCAGGAGCCGGGCAGCAGCAAGGAAAGCGCCGCGGCAGCCACGGTGATCGCGCCCAAATATGCAAAGCCAGAGAGAAAGTTTCCAGTCCTTTTGTTGAGATAACCGACGATCAAGGGAGCAAAGTAAGCGCCCAGATTGCCCAGCGCGTTCACGAAACCCATAACCGACCCCACAATTCTTGCGGGCAAGGTTTCCGTAGGAATGGCCCAGAAGGGACCCATCGGACCAAAGGTTCCTACGCCGCTCAAGGTAATCAGCGAAAACGCGAGCAACCGGGAGTACGAGATCGTCGCCACAGCGAGCAGAATGCAACACCCTCCAAACAGCATTGCGGCGGCGCCATGGTAGCGGCGCTCATGCATTTTGTCCGAGTGACGCCCCACCACGGCGAGCGAGATGGCGCCCACAATGAACGGAAGTGTGTAGAGAATTCCCGTCGAGATGTTGCTCAGCCCCTTGAATTTTCCCATGGCGCTCGGCAGCCAGAACAGCAGCCCCATCTGGCCGCTCACGAAACAAAAGTAAACGGCGGACAGAACAAACACTTGCGGATGAAAAAGCGCCCGCAGGTACGGCACCTTCGCCCCGCCCTCCAGATCGCCGGCTTCACGGCGCAAAGTAGCGACCAGAGCGTCACGCTCGGTTGGCGGCAACCATTCTGCTTGCGCGGGGTGGTCCTGAATCAACCCAAGCCAGACGGCTAGCCACGCGATTGGAAGCGCGCCTTCGGCAATCAGCATGGTGCGCCAGCCCCAGTGGTCCAGCATCCAGCCAGAAAACGGTGCGGATAAAATCACCGCTCCCGGCAAACACAGAAACCAAAACGCGTTGGCGCGCGCGCGTTCCGCGCGAGAAAACCAGTGCGACAGCAAAATCAGGGTGGCGGGAAAAACGCCGCTTTCCGCCACGCCCAAGAGCAGCCGCAGAAACAGGAGTTCCCGATAAGTGTGCGCGAAGCCGCAACCCACCGCAGATACGGCCCAGGCTACCAGCAGGACGCCGATGAATTTTTTGGGACTCCACCACTTTGCCAAGTGGCCGCCGGGAATCTGCAGCGCGAGGTAGCCCCAATAGAAAATTCCCGCGGCGGTGCCCGCCTGCTGCGGATCAAGATGCAAATCATGGCTGATGCGCGGCAAGGCCAGCGATATGTTGGTGCGATCGATGAACGCGATCGTGTACATCACGAACGCGACGGGAATGATCCGAATCCAACGCGAAGAGGTTTCGGTGGCGGCCATGCTGTCGAATCTATCGAGCTCCCTTACGTCCTACCATTGGCTCGTGCGATTTACCGGCGAACATTTCGAGCCTGGCGCGAGTGTTAGGCTGCAAGGTGTTCACGATTGCGGCCGGTCGAGCTGCGGACCACCAGATGCGTCTCGACGTCATATTCTCGCCCCTGCTTGGACTTGCCGGAAATGACAGTGTTCAAGGCATCGAATGCTTTCTCGGCGAGCTTGGCCCTCGAAAGCCGGATGGTGGTGAGAGGAGGCTGCGTATATTGGCTAAAGTCGATGTCGTCGAATCCGATGACGGAGATGTCGTCGGGAACAACCAACTTGGCGTTATAGATGGCGCGCAGCGCGCCAATGGCTGTGAGATCGTTGGAAGCGAGAACGGCGGTCGGCCGTTGAGGAAGAGATAGAAGGCGCTCCATCGCGGACTCTCCTCCATCGATTTTGTGATTGCCCGTCTCGATCAGCTTTTCATCTCGAAGCAACCCGTAGTGCCCCAGCCACTTGAGAAACGCAGATCGACGGGTCATGGCCGACCGGAGCTCGAGCGGACCGCTGATAAACGCGATGCGTTCATGTCCCAGACGGAAAAGATGCTCCATGGCTTCGCGGATTCCCGTGGCGTAGTGAACTTTGATGTTGCTGATGCGATCGCGAACCTTGCCGGTATCGAGGAACACCATGGGGAGATGCCGCTCTTCCATCTGCGCGATGAGCTCTTTCTTCATTTCCGAGGTGATGACCGCCACACCGTCGACCTTGCGCTCCAGCATCCGGCGCACGCTATGCGCCATTCGGTCGGTGTCATAGCTCGTGTTGGCTACGAGAACTTCGAAACCATTCCGGAGCGCTATCTCTTCAAAGCTCTTGACCAGCTCGGGAAAAAAAGGATTGGCGATATCGGAGATGATCAGGCCAAGCAGATGGGTGCGTCCGGAAACCAAAGCGCGCGCGTTAGTGTTGGGGTGATACCCAAGCTTGCGTACGACCCGCCAGACTTTTTCGGCCGTGTCGGGACGCACCGTACCGGTGCGATTGATGGTGCGCGAGACTGTAGCGGTGGAGACCCTTGCCTGCTTTGCAACCTCAGTGATCCTCATTGCGCACATTGGTACATGGCTCGGCGGAAGTATAGCGCGGAAGAAAGCGAACCAGGAAATGGAAGTGGCCGCAGTAGGCAGCGAAAACTGGAGGGCTCCACGGTTGCCAACCACTCCTTCAAATCAAAACGAAGAAGTGTACTTCCGCCGCTATCTGCGGGTAACGGTTGCTTCAATCAGTTCGCGATAGTCCTCGAGGCTCGGAGTATTCAATCCTTGAACCTTCCCGAGGTCGTCCCAGTGCCGGAGTCGTACGGCTTCTCTAGAAAACCGGCGGCTTTCAAACTGGGCCACTTCGCTCTCTGACATCGGGCCGCCTTGCAGCTTGAGACTCAACACGGAAGCCGGGCTCAGCTTACCCAAGTAGGCCTGGTTGGTCGCGCACAGATACCGCTTCGCGGCTACGTGAAGAAACACGGGCTCACAGACTTCGGGCCCGAAGCGTTCCTTGAGCCAGGCCTGGCCAATCTCTTCGTGCTTTGCATCCACGCCGTGTTCCGCGATATCTTCGGGAATCTCCTCGAGTAAGTGGCCGATGTCATGCAGAAGCGCGGCGACCACCATGTGCGCGGGCGCGCGTTCCTGCTGCGCGAATTGGGCGGCCTGCAAGGCGTGCTCCATTTGGGAGACTGGCTCTCCGAAATACGAATTTGCTCCACGACTCTCGAAAACCGCCAGGATCTCGTCGGTCACACTCATGTCCCCTCCTCCGAAACAAGCTGGCGTCTCAATACGGTCACCTGGCTAAGGACACTGTCGCGCGTGAGATAGCATCCTTGCAGATGCGCGGGTACTTCGCGGAAGAAAATCCGGTGCGTCCATGCAGGATCCGTCGGTTATCGAAGGCGACCAAGTCGCCGCCATTCAATTTGATTCTAAGCTGGAATGCCGGATCGCGAACCAATTCGGCGAATCGACGGTAGGCCGCATAGAACAACGCGAGCTCGCTTGCGCCTAGACGCAGCGGCGCAATGGAGCGGTTGTTGTAGTGAACCGCTCTCACATCTCCGCGGTGCGAGAGCTGAATCAACGGCCTTTCCGAACGCAAGTCCGCATCTTTAGAATGGAACGCGAAGGTGACGGCCGTGCGAGTCAGCCGTTCAAATAGCGCCGGTTCAGTTTGGCGCAAGTGTTCGGCGATGGCGAAGCCGTCCGCGAACAGGTTCTCTCCACCTTCCGGGGAAGCCACCAAGAAATGCAACGTCTGGAAGCCCGGCACTGGATCGCGATAGGGATTATCCGTGTGTAATCCCAAGCCCAGATCGGAGTCCGCAAGGTTTTCCGGACGAGGCAAAAAGCGAACATCGAAGACCCGCCCGTAGTTTGTCTACAATACGATCCCCATCGGCTGGACCGCTTCGAGAACCGCATGCTCGGTGCAAGGGACACCGCGTAGAAAGGCAATGCCGTCCTGTATGAGCTTCGTCATCCAAGCGAGACGCACAGAGGCGAGGTCGCGGAATTCCGGAAGGGACGCCCACGCAAAATCTTTGGCTGCTTCGAGCTTTGAACCCTCCAGCCACATCTTTGCAGCGAGCTCCGGTTTTTCCGGTGAATGCCCCGGTGCATTGTTTCTGAGCCATTGAAGATCGAACGAAGCGGGATGGGATTCGTTCTCCCATTCGATCAGAACGGTCTCTTCGCGAGGGGATGCGGCGCGAATCCTGGGGTCATGGGGCAAATCGCTGACATCGATGAGCCGCTGTCCATTGCGCGAATCGCGATCGCACGGGCAATTATCGCGCAGCCAGAGGCTCGGGAATTCGGCGCGATCGCCGTTCAACCACTGAAGCGTGATGCCTTCCGGCGTATAGGAAGCACTCTTGAGCGTGTTTTCGTGGTTCATCACGTCATGTCTCCTTCTTTCTTAGCCCGCGCTGATAGAGGAACAGGTCGCCGGCCGCGAGGGCCGACAACGCGGTGACGATGGCCAAGGCAACGAACACGCCTCGCCAGCCGAAGGCCACCGAGAGCCTGGCAACACTGTCGCCAGCAACTACCCCGCCCAGGTAGCCAACACCGTCGATGATTCCGGAGGATGCGGCGCCGGCCTGACTGCCGCCAAAATCCAATGCAAATGCGCCGCCCAAGCCGACTGTAAAGCTCCGCCGTCCGCCCCAAATGTCTCCCAGGCCGGTCAAGAATAGTTTGCCGACGGCGTACACAAGAACCCTGAGCGAAGAGATTGTGCCCAGCCGGATGATGGCATCGTTGCCGCTCATGCCGTGGCGGCGCAGGTCCTCGATCAACAAGGGCATCGCCACGGAGAGATCGGAGCGGCAAAAATAGTACGCGGCACAGCCAGTGAACAGGAGCAAAACCGTGGTCACTTGCCGGTAGCGCAGTTGATTGGCGCAGGTGGATGTCTGAACCCCGACGTTGGCGGGCACTGAGCTGCTCATATTTCCTCGTGAATGGGCTAGCGAGATCCGTCTGAGGACTTGAGGCGCGCGTCGATGTCGTCCAGCACGGGATCCACCTCCGCGAGACTGTCGACAACGTAGTGGGCCCCGGCTTTTTCTAGTTCCGCGCGGGCGACAGCCAGGCGGGCCTGCTGCTGGGTTGCGGAGAGCGCCTGAAATTCCGCGTAAGGAAGTCCGTTCATGTTTCCGGTTGCGGCAACACCGACGGACCACGCTCCCGCGTTCAGCCCTTCTTGAATGTCGGACGGCGTGTCGCCAATCTTGGCGATCGCTGCCATTGGATACACATGCAGCCTCACGGCGTTCTCGTAGATCATGAAGGGATGAGGCCGGCCTGCTCCCACATCTCCCGGCGCAAGATTGCAATCCGGGATATAGCCAGCTTTCGAGCTGTGTTCGACCAAAAGATCGAGCATCTCGCGCGTGTATCCGGTGGTGGTGCCGATCTTTAGGCCACGGCGGCGAAAACGCTCGATCGCTTCCACCACGCCCGGAATCATGGTCGAGTATTCAAGCAGGCACGAAAATTGACGCGGGATGAACTCTCGATATAGTTCGTCGACGTCGGCTTCGTTCGGAGCGCGACCGCGGAGAGCCGTCCACGCTTCCCGCACCCTCTGCATCGACAGAATTCCCCGAATGTGATCGCGCTTTGGCAGACCCATGTCGCGACGGGCCTCCGCCTCGGTCAATGCGACATCCACCTGAGCAAATACCTGTTGCAGCGTGCGCACCGGAGCGAGACTCCCGTAGTCCACGGCCGTTCCCGCCCAATCGATGACCAGGGCTTTCAGGCCACCGGCGTGAACGGTTTGCGGAGGAACCTGCGGATTGAGGAGTCTCACGCCACCACGCCCATCTCTCGGAGAGTTTGCTCGGCGATTCCGAAGGACATCGTCATACCTATGCCGCTGGTTACCGTGACCACGCGCACGCCGCTGGCTGGAGTGAAAATTAGATAGGGGTGATCGGGATGCTTCGCGTAGACTCCATGCCACTGCTCGGCGATCTGCAGACTTGGAACGCGCAAGTATTCCTTTGCATAGTCCAAGATGAGTTGGTTCACAGCAGGAATGTCGAAGACGTTGACGGCGAGTCCATATTCGTGACTGTCGCCGATGGTCAGTTCGCCTGAAGCCGTCTGAGACACCATCACGTGGATGCCCCACTCCTCGAGTTCGGGAGTTTCCCGCGCAATCCGATCCTTGAGCGCATCAAGATGGCTGCATACCTGGAATGTCGGATAGTGCTTGAAGGTCAGCCCGAAAGCGAGCGAAGGACCGAGGCTCCATGCTCGCGGCTGAGGTACGGTCCGCATCATTTGCAGTTTGCACCGCGTGACGCCGCTTTGACGAAAGCATTCCGGGAACAAGGTTTGGAAATCATCGCCGGCGGCAACAATTATGGCGTCTGCTTCCCACCGCTGGTCTCCGGCATACAACAGACTGCTCTCTATCCTCTGCACCGCGGTATTGAAGCAAAATTGGACCCCGTATTGTCCCTTCAGGAATTCAGGGATGGCGCCCACGACCTCGCGAGGATCTACGGTCAACTCGGTCGGGCTCCAAAGCGCCCCAAGCAGCCCCTCATGGCGGATGGCGTTAGTACGCTCGACCGTCTGCTGATGGGTCAGCCAAGCGCAATCGTAACCCAGAGACGCCGCCTTCTGACTGAACTCCTGTCCGACGACCGCCTCATCCTCTCTGTACGCGACGTGCAGTGAACCTGTTGGAAAATAGGGCAATCTTGCCTGCTCGAGCACTTCGAGCCAGATCTCGCGGCTTCGCAGTGCCATCGCATACAACGGCCCCGCGGGCTGGCCAATCGGCCAAATCATGCCGAAGTTGCGGATCGACGCGCCAAGCGCGGCTGGATTGCGCTCGAAGACGGTAACCTTTCGTGCCGATCGAGCGGCCAGATAGGCGTGCGCCAACCCCACGATGCCTGCCCCGACGATCGCCACATCCACCTTCTCGGCAGTCATCCGTCCTGTATCCCTTCCATGGGCTGAATTGTCAAGAAGGCGCACTTGCACGGGACCGCAAGTGCGCCTTCCCGGTGGATGCCGGAAATCAGAACTCCAGGCGTAGCGTCATTTGGATGGACCGAGGTCCCGCTTGCGAGCCAGGTGTGCCGTCCCTGCGCCGAGCTGATTTGGCCGAAGCTGCTGCCGCTGGCGACGTTCATGTTCGGCAGACCCCAGTTGTTGATGTTGAACAGATTGGCGAACTGCGCCTCATACCGTACTGCCAGGCGTTCGGTGACGTGAACCGTTTTGCCGACCGACATAGAGAACGTCACGGTGTTCGGGCCTTCCAGTATTCCTACGCCGCAGTTGCCGAAGCGCCCGATATCGCTGGCCGGAATGCTGAAGGCATTCACGTTGAAGTAGTCGGACAGCGTTGGGCTGGAGAGGTAACCGCTCTGGCCGCCGACGCAGTCCGGATTCTGCTGGCTAACCGAGCGATACTGCGGAGCGGTGCCCGAAGGATCGGAGAGACTGCTCGGGAAGTAAGGTGTGAGCCATAGACCCGAGTGGTAAAGCGTGATGCCGGCGACGTTCCAACCGCCGATCAACGCATCCACCGCGCGGCTGCTGGTGCTCATGAACTTCTTGCCCCGGCCGACCGGGAGCTCGTAGACGATTGTGCTCAGGAACTTGTGGCGCGGATCGTAAAACGCGTTCCCCGTTTCAGCGCCGATGTTGAAAACGTTCAATACATTGTCGCCGTTGTCGCCTTGGCCACCGACCGGAATGGCCGAATTGGGTACGGCACCGAGCGCGTTGGTCCTGTTCCAGGCCAGCGTGTAGGCGTTGGTGAATTGCAAGTCTCGACTAAACCGGCGGTTAAACTCGAACGAGAGCGCCTGGTACTTGTCTCCCGGTCCGTTGGCACGGGTGAGCACCTCCCGGAAGTTGGGGAAGTTGGCGCCGTTCGCTGCGCGGTAAGGCCAATAGCCGAGCGTATTAGCCGGGATTTGGTTGAGGTCGGGACTATAGATCAGATCGTAGGCGTGCGACCCGATGTAGCTCGCCTTAACCACGGAGCGGAAGCCAATGCTCTGCTCGACGGCCGCGTTCCACTGAATGACTCGCGGATCCACCAAGTCCCATTGATTGGCACGACGATAGCCTGGGCACGACGTAGGGCAAGGCGGTGGTCCAGCCGCACCCCCGCCGAAAACGTTCGCCCAAGTCATCGATCCTGGCCCAGCCGTGGGGAAATACGATCCAAAGTTGCTCGTATCAACGCCGAGCAGAGAGTACAGAACAGCACCGAGCACCGGCACTGAGTACATTCCCGTCGCTGCGCGTATCACTGTATTCGGAGTCGGGCTCCAGGACACGCCCAAGCGCGGCTGGAAGTTCGTCTTGTCCGTGAAGCGCAGCGTCGAGGGGAGTCCTACTGCCGAGTTCAGGACGAAGTTGTTGATTCCCCCCACGGCCGCCACCCAGGGAGCGCTGAGCTTCTCTCCCTGGTCATAGATCAGTTTGCCGTAGTCAGGAGACGTCTTGATGTAGTCAAACTGGCCAAGCTGGTTGGAGTCGTCGCTGAATGGTGAGTTGAGCTCGTAGCGCAGACCCACGGTAAGCGTCAAATTGGGTCGCAGCTTCCACTCCGTCTGGCCGAAGAAGCCCCAGTGCTGGGCGTGCGGCTTGCCATCCGGGCCGTTCTGTGCCTGATCACCTTCATCCACGTAGCCCAGCATGAATTGCGCTGCCGCGCACGCTTCGGGATAGGCGGTCTGAACCGCCGGGGAGCAAACCTGCCCGCCCGAGATGGTGTAGTCGCCGTATTCGTCGCCCGTCTCGAAAGTTATGTTGTCCTCATAGTTGATCCGGCGGAAGTCAACACCGAACTTGGAGTTGAAGTTGCCGTGAGTCCAGGAGAGGTTGTCGCCGACTTCCCAAGTGCCGTTCTTCTGGTCGCGGGGGTGGCCGAAATGATTGGTAGCGCCCCCCAGCAAGCTGCCCACGTAGAAAACAGGAATACCACCGAGTCCGTTGACTGGCGGTCCAGGCAAACCAGTGATGCCAAGCGAGCTGATAATCGAATCGCCCTGCTTTGCAAGGGGATAGCTGTAGGCCAAGTTGTAGCGGGTGTAGCCTCCACGCAGCTCGTTGACCAGGTTGGGCTTGATGATCCAGTTGTAGGAAATAGCGACGTTGGTGGCATCTGTCAAAGTCGAGAACGGACCCATTAACGAATCGTAGCTCAGATCTCCCACCGCACCGAGAGCGCCGGCCTGCGTTGCGTCAGTTCCCGAACTCGTGATGGCGTGCTGGGTTACACGCCCGAAAATATGCTGGGTGGGCGAGAAGTTGTAGTCCAGGCGCCCGTCATATCCGTTGGAAGAGTAAGTGCCGGGGAAGGTCGACTTAAGGTTATTACCCGTCGAATCGATGTTGTTGCTGCTGGCATTCGGACCCGCCGGCCCCGGAAAGAAAAGACTGGCGATTTTCGCGGATGTAGCATTGACTGGGAGCGCCGCGTTGTTCAGCGTCGCGCGAGTTCGGGGATCGGTTAGCACAAACGGTACCGCTCCACCCCCCGCGCCCGAGAAGTTGCCGGCGACCCAGGCCGCAGGCAGAGTCTGCGTCGCGATCAACGAAGTCTGATCGAGCCGAACACCTTCATAGTCGAAGTAGAAAAGCAATTTGTTCTTCCAGACCGGACCGCCAATCGACGCGCCAAAGGTATCCGCGCTCAAGGTCGGATTGAACTTGGCGATGCCGTCCGTGGCATTCCAACCCTGGCGCGTGAAATACCAAAAGCCGCTGCCGTGAAATTCATTGGTGCCGCTGCGGCTGACGACGGTAAGGTCGGTGGGCTGTGCGAACTCCGCGCTGTTGCCGGCGGTGTTCACCCGAAATTCCGCGATGCCTTCCACCGAGGGAAAGAGATCCTTGCTGGGTCCGCCGACGCGCACCGACTGAATGGAGATGCCATCCAGGGAGAAAGAAGTGGCGGTCGGCAGCTGTCCTGAGAACGTCAGATTGCCGCTGGGATCCTGGTTTACGCCGGGCGTTAGCGCCGCCGTTTCGATAGGGCTGGGAGCATTGGTGGCACGAAAATTCAACGGGAGCGAGCTGATCTCCGCACCGGAGCGGGAAGTGGACTCGGTGAGGTCTTCACTTACCACGGCCTGCCGCTCCTCGACAACCACGCTCTCTCGTCCGCCTTGCACTTCCAGCCGGATATCTGATCGTGCAGTGTCCCGCGCGAGCACGATCACGTTTTCATCCTTGGTCAAAGTGAATTGTGCTGCCGTCACGGTGATCGTGTACCGGCCCGCATCAACGTTCAAAAACTGATATTCGCCCAAGCTATCTGTGGTGACGCTACGGGTACCACCCGTGGCCCGGTTCAGCGCCTCCACCTTCGCGCCGGCGACAACAGCGCCGCTCGCATCAGTCACAGTTCCAATAATGGTTCCGAACGTCGATTGTGCTGCGAGCGGTGTGGCCGAGTGAAGGCACCAAAGCGCCAACAACAGCACGCGAAATCTGTAAATTAGGGTGAACGTTCTACTTGCGGTTTTCATGTTTCTCCTCGCTTTGAATCCGGGCGGTCTTGACCATATGCGGCCCAGTATTGCGGCAGGTTCCCCAAGGATTGGCTTTTGACGCAGCGGCATTGACGCGAAGGGCCAACGCCGACCGACTGTTTTGCTTTCAACGCGACCTGAGACAAACTTGCGGCGGGTAGATTGGCAATCCTATTTGACTATGGCGTAAAGCCAATATGAATAACGCGTGAGGATTAGTTGGTGGGGATAGACGCGCACGGCCGCGGTCAGCCTCGACTTCTGATCCGCAAATCGATCTCCCTCTGTTCAATTGAGTTCATGCATTTGTGAGCCGCACCCCAAGTTGGACAGCCAGCAGCAGCCTCCGTCACAAAACATTCTTACGTCACGTGGGTCATCCATGTGGAATCTGTTTCTCGGAGTGAGGCACCTGATCCACGGTTCGCCAACGCGGCAACCGCGGCTTGCCCGAGGCTGATTCCGCCATCGTTGGGCGGAACGACGTGATTTGTCCAAATCTGCAAGCGTTCCGGTTCCAAGAGATTCTTGAGGTCTCGCAAAAGCAGCTCATTCTGAAAAACGCCGCCGGAAAGCACAATTGTATCGACTCCCTGAGCGCGACACAGAGTTGCAACGGCATCGCGGAGACCCCCAGCAACTCCGCGCTGGAACGCGCGCGCAATTTCACCCTGATCCCGGCCGCTGAGTCTGTCGCCGATCATGCCGGCCAGCAGCGGACGAAAATCCAATTCATCGCCCATAAATGGGAAAGGATATGCATCAGTAGTAGACGCCCGGCCGGCAAGGCGCTCAAGCCACATCGCGGCCTGGCCTTCGAACGTCACCTCACGTGTGAAACCAAGCAGCGCCGCCGCTGTGTCGAAGAGCCGTCCCATGGAAGTAGTGCCGAACGAGCGAACGCCTTTGTGTACCAGGAGCAAAGCGTCCCGATAACGAGGCGGAAATAAGAATGGGAAAGCCGTGAAGTCCGGTAGATCGTTCAGCTGCGCTAGAAAGCCTGCCGCTGCCTGGACTGGATGCGAAGCAGCTGCATCACCGCCGGGTAGAGCGGCACCCCGCAGATGCGCGACGCGCTCGAAGCCCTCACGCACGCTGCCGGCGAAAATCTCGCCGCCCCAAATCGTGCCGTCATCCCCGTAACCGGTGCCGTCGAAACTGACCCCGATGACGCGGTTGTCCCAGGCGCCTCGTTCGGCGAGCACGGAAGCAATGTGCGCGCGATGATGCTGCACAACGAACTTATCCGCTGCTGAAAGGCCGGTTGCGTGGACCGTTGAGACATATTGAGGATGCGCGTCATGAACGAGTAACAATTCACTCGAATCAATTTCATACATCGAAAGCAAATCTTGGATGGTTTCCTGGAAGGCGCAAAACGATTCGTAGTGATCCAAGTCTCCAATGTGCTGGCTGACAAAAGCTTGTCCCGCTACGACCAGCGTGATCGTGTTTTTGAGGTCCGCGCCGAGCGCGAGGATGGGCCGATTGGTTGGAAAAGCAGCGGCGGCGCTGGGAGCGTATCCGCGCGCTCGGCGAAGAACCGTCGGGCCGAAAACACTCACGCGAGCAACCGAATCATCCACGCGGCGGGCGATGGGCCGTTCGCCGATTAGAAAGCCGTCCGCGATGCCGGAGAGTTGTTGCAGCGCGTCCTCATCCTTGTAGGCGATCGGCTCGCTCGAACGATTCGCGCTGGTCATGACCAGAACTGCGGGGGCGCCAGCGGCAAACAGCAAACAATGTAACGGCGTGTAAGGCAACATCACGCCGAGCTCGTCATTGTCAGGGGCAACCCCTGGCAATTCGACCTTCGCCGGTGCGAGGACAATGGGCCGGGCGACCGAGTTCATCAGCGCTTCTGCCTCGGGCATAAGGTCGACCAGGCTGCGCGCCACCTCGATATTTTTGACCATCAACGCGAACGGTTTCTCCTTGCGGTATTTCCTTGCTCGCAGGGCGCAAACAGCTTCCGCATTTGTCGCGTCGCACGCCAGATGGTAGCCGCCGAGTCCTTTCACAGCCACAATCTTGCCTGATCGAAGGTAATGCACCGCCTCTCGAATCGCTTCTTCATCGCCGCGCACAACTTCATCGCCCGCTCGAAAATAATAATGCGGTCCACAGACGGAGCAGGCGACCGGCTGCGCGTGAAATCGCCGATTCGCGGGATCGCCGTACTCCATCGCGCAGGGATCATCTAGCATCCAATCCGCCATCGTGGTATTGGGACGGTCGTAAGGCAAACTTCGAATGACGCTGTAGCGAGGACCGCAGTTCGTGCAATTGATGTAGGGATAGTGATAGCGACGATCTTGTGGAGCGAACAGTTCTTGCAGGCAGTTCTCGCACACTGGCAGATCGGGCGAGATTCGAGCGCTGGGGCGCCGCGCGCCAGTGCTTTCTCGAATTGTGAACTCCGCGAAACCGGCCGCTTCGGCGGGCTCGGCGCACACTTCCGCGATCGCGGCCGCTTGTGGCGGTTGCGCTTTCATCTCTTCGAGGAATGATTGGAGGGATTCTTCTTCTCCCTCGAGATGGATCTCCACTCCTTCTTCCGCGTTTGACACCCAACCTTTCAAACCATTCGCACGTGCAAGTCTGTAGACGAACGGGCGGAAGCCTACGCCCTGCACCACGCCGCGTACCCTGATGGAATAAGCATTCGGCATCCAGTTACTTTCCGGCGACGACTCTTGAACTCGACTCCACTCACGGTGAAATTGGCACTACTACTGACTGCGCTTATATACCCTACATCGAACCTAGACGGAAGTATCGTTCCAGGTCCGGCAGAGCCGCCGAGGCAAAATTTCCCAACCCCACCTGCCCGAGGTAACGGCGCACGGTCGGATTGGAAAGCACCAGGTCCGGCGCCAGCCACATCCGCGTCCTGTCGTTTGTCTTCTCCGCGGCCATGATGACTGCATGACGGCGGTCACAAAGGGCAGTGACTGAGATCACAGTAAATATTGGGGATATTCTGCAAGCATACAAATGGCGATGTCCCTTCTCATGAGGCACCTCGCTGATGACAACATCGATGAAGGGAGATTTGCAAGTGTCGACCAAAAAAATCGTTTATTTTTCCATCCTGGCATCGCTGCTGCTTGCGGCTGTTTCTCTTTCGCCCGTATTGCAGGCTGCCGGTACGCCCGAAGATTCCAAAGAAGTCTCGGATCTTCTCTCACAGGCCAAGACACAGGCTGCGCAACTCAAAACTGACGCCTCCGATATGGAGTCTTTCACGCGATTGAGTGTGAGCTGGGAAACCCACGCTGCCAAGATCAGCGCCATTAAGGACGACGTCAACAAAGTTGGAGAAACCGTGGCCAAACTCAATCAAGCAAGCAATACAGCGTCGCCTTGGCAGAAAACGGCGATAGATCGCGTCAATCCACTGTTGCAAGAGCTGGCCGCCAACACCACATCCATCATCGAGCATTTAAACAAAGAAAAGGGCCGGCTTCTGAATACCCAGGAGCACAAGGACTACCTGAAGGCCAACGCGGAACTGGCCTCGGACATGTCCTCGGTGATCGCAGACTTTGTGGACTATGGGAAGACGAAGGCGAAATTCGAGAAGCTCTCGCGAGAACTGGAAGTTTCCGAGCGCTGAGTTCATCGGGAAAATAGCAACAACCTTGCAACGGGTTAGAACAGGCTCATCAACTGAAAATGCCTAACTCTTCGCCCATGGGATAACGTCGTATGGTGCAGGGCCGCTTTGCAAGCGGATGGCCTCACAGAAGAGGATTTCTATTCCTGGCCCGACAAGGAGCGCAAAGAATATTTCATCGCGCGAAGTCAGTACGGCCAAGAGCTTAAGCGGCTGGATGCGTCCATGCGTCCGGGGCATTTGCTCGGGGAGTTTACAAGGTTTGCCGGCCAGTTCCTCTCGATTTGGAACGAATCGGAGCACACCGTCCCGCTGGATGAAATACTCTCGCTCCCGCAGTGGGGCAGGTGCCGGAAGTGGATCTCACTCGATTGGGGATTCCAGCACGTTACCGCTGCCCACTGGCATGCACAGCTTGGCATCATCGATGAGGAAGGAGTCCAGCGTCGGCTCGTCGTCACATACAAAAAGTATGTGCGAGGCGGACTCTCGGAACGCGCCCTAGCGGAGGAGATTGTTGCCGTCAACGATGGCGACGTGGTCGAGGCCATCTTCGGGGGGCATGATCTTTGGGACGAGGATAACGCCGGGCCGACAAAAGAAAAAGCGATGTCTCAAGTCTTCCGGTCGCACGGCCTGCCCAGCCTAAGGAAAGCCAAAATCAAGCGCGTAGACGGCTGGCGCCTCATGTACCGGATGCTGGATGAGGGCGAATGGCTGGTGACGAGGAACTGCACGGAAGCTATTGCGGCGATTCCGACCGCAATCTACGACGCAAAAAAGCAGAACGAAGACGTTCTGAAAACGAACGACGATGCGGACGACGTGCGGGATTCCCTGCGCTACGGCTTGTATTCGATGTTCGGCCCTCGCGAGTTGTCCGATGAGGAGCAGGACAGGCAGGCAATCGCCCATCTATCGGACCCGACAAATCGCGCGATTCATGCGCAGAAGAGGATCGCGGACCGCGGCAAGGCATTACGGGAGCGCGGCATGGTGAACAACCGTAGCTCGGCTCGGAATCAAAGATACGGGAAATACGCGAGATGAGTGAACAGTTAGAAATCAAACTGCATGAAGGCCCAAAGGTTCGGCCGACCCAGGCCGGTGGCCGCAGGAAAATCATGAACCTTGCCCATCTTACCTGCGTGAAAAACGGAAGGCTTTATTTTCTCGCGTTCGACGCAGATAAGGTATCAGAGCAACGAGCGCGCCGATCGTTTCGTTGGCACCTTGAGAGGGACGAGACACTGCGCGACCCTAAAGTGCGTGAACCTGCGGGTGTGAGCGCGCATTATCTGTACGGCAAAGCTGTTTTTGGAGAGGCTCCGACGTCCAGCGCTCCAGAATCGCTCCTTTGGGTTAAACGTGAGAGGAAATCAAAGCCTTAACAAAGAATTGAGAAAGCCGATGCTCACAAGCTCGGCCCGGGCGACAAGCGGGCAAATACCGCGTCAACGCGGGATTTGACGCCCGAGTCTGCCTTGGCTTTGATGCTGTCAGAAAAGCGAAGGAAGACGAAGAAATGCGGCGTGGTGCAGCCTCGCTACCCGGGCTGGCAGTAACCTGAATCGAAAGCGCCGGCACTCGGCTTTCAGTTCGTACAGCGGATTTGCCCGCAAACTAGCCTAGGGCTTTGCGGTCCGGCACCAGCTCGCAATCGCCAGCAAGAAAAACAGCGCAGCACCGTGAAAGAAAGTCGTGTAGGAAAGGGCAGCGCCTCCAGAAGCACCCACTAAGGGCGGGAGCGTGTGAAAGACAACGATCATCCGAAATAGCAACGCTATGACAGTGCAGATCAAGCCTAGCCAATAACCCATCGTCGAGAGTTGTCTCTCCATTCTTACCTCCCTGATTCAAGTCTCTTTAGGTTCGACCCGGTTTGGCTGCACGCTACTCTCGGCCCACCGCGGAGTCAAGCGACGTTTGGGTGCGGCCTGAACTGGTAGCTCGGGTCGAGTTCACGGAGTGGACGGAGGGCGATCGCCTCAGACATTCAAAATTTGCGGGACTGCACGATGACAAAAACGCTCGCGGCGTCGTCAAGGAGGACGGTGGCAAGGCTTAAATCCTCAGGATTGTGGTATCGCAGCGGGCAGCCTAGTCGAGGCCGTCCGACGCAAGCGCGATGAGGAAGAGGCGATACGGTGAGGTAAGCTGTGGCGAGGATAGTCCGCGGCTACTAGCGCTTCCCAGTGTAAGTCTCGCCGCGGTTGCAAAGAAGGGCAAGCCGCTCAGGCCAAAGGTCTAGTAGTTGCGAACGGGAAACGTGAACTCTTGTCGCAGGCAATTGACGCTAGGGAGCGGCCCCTCAAGAAACTTGAGGTTATAGGTCACGGCCAATCCCTGATTGGTCGCTACGCTACCCAGGTCTATAACCTCGGCAAGATTGCCATTGTTGTGCCGTACCGTGTCGCCACTACGGGATTCTGATGTTCGGTCATTTCAACCTCCCTTCAAGCCCGGAATACACCTGCCGTCGCTTTTCGGTCCCTTCACTCGCCGCGTACAAGCCCGCTGAGGTCAACTTTTAAGTGCTGATACGGGTCACCTTTGCCGCGCGTGAGCAATTCCGGGTAGTGTTCTGCCAGCCAACCATAAAAAATCAAGACGTTCGTAGCGGTGCGTTGTTCTGCT
>Ga0187819_10000105_pt1 | contig 36807 bp, 34 predicted proteins | sample NC_wetland_sal_i_15_FD_132411 | JGI IMG/M metagenome (GOLD analysis project Ga0187819, IMG submission 132411) | Wetland sediment microbial communities from Neuse River Estuary, North Carolina, USA - SO4_4 | ecosystem: Environmental > Aquatic > Freshwater > Wetlands > Sediment | place: USA... | reverse complement strand
GGATCAGCCGAACAGGATGATGAGCGCGATCAGCAGCCCGAAGAGGCCGGTCGCCTCGGCGAGCGCAAAGCCGATCAGCAGGTTAGTGAACTGGGCCGGCGCAGCCGACGGGTTGCGCATGGCGCCCGACAGGTAGTTGCCGAAGATATTGCCGATGCCGACGCCGGCACCAATGAGGGCGCTGCAGGCAAGGCCGGCGCCGATCATCTTCGCAGCTTCCAACTCCATCGTAGTCTCTCCCTTGTGTGACTGAGCAAATCCAAGAAGGTGACGGTTCGAGCGCTTCTCTAGAGGCCTCAGTGGTGCATGTGAAGCGCGTCGTTCAGGTAAATGCAGGTCAGCACCGTGAAGATGAGCGCCTGCAGGAATGCCACCAGGAATTCCAGGCCCGTGAACGCCACGAGGAACGCCAGCGGCGCCCAGCCGCCGAGAAGCCCGAGGCCGATGACGAAGCCCGCGAACACCTTCAGCATCGTGTGGCCGGCCATCATGTTGGCGAAGAGACGCACCGAGTGGCTGATCGGACGGATGAGGTAGGAGATGAGCTCGATCGGGATGATGATGGGCATCAACCAGATGGGGATGCCGGACGGCACGAACAGGCGCAGGTAGCCGGCGCCATGGCGCACAAATCCGATGACGGTCACGGTGATCCACACCATCGCCGCGAAGGCGAACGTCACGATGATGTGGCTGGTGACAGTGAAGGAGTGCGGAAGCATCCCGAGCAGATTGAGCGTAAGAATAAAGATGAAGATCGTGAACACCCAGGGGAAGTACTTCATGCCTTCCTCGCCGAGGTTTTCGCGCACCATGTTGGCGATGTACTCGTAGGAGAGCTCGGCCATCGACTGGAAGCGGCTCGGCACCAGCGCGCGGCGGCCCATGGCGAAGATCAGGAAGCTCGTGATCAGCGCCACCGCGATGACCATGTAGAGCGACGCATTGGTGAACGAAGCGTCGACCCCGAACAAGTCGATCGGGATGAGCCGCTTGATCTCGAATTGTGCCATGGGGCTGTGATGAGCCCCGTCCGCGCCTGCAGCCAACTTTACAATCCCCTACCGATCGTCCTCGTCGTCGTCCGCCACGGCGGGCGTCGCAAGCTGGGCAACCGTGGCCTCGGCTTGCGCCTTCTGCGCGGCCCGGATCACGTTCAGTAGCCCGGCGGCAAAGCCTAAGGTCACGAACAGGACCAGGAGCCAGGGCGCCGTGCCGAGCAGGCGATCGAGCGCCCAACCGATAAAGCCCCCCACGCCGACGCCGGCGATGAGCTCGGCGAGGAAGCGGAAGGCCCTCGCAAACGCCTCGCCGCGGGCGCGCGCATCGCCCGTCTCGGGCGGCACGCGGCGCGCTTTGACCTCTTCCAGACGCTTTCCGATGGAGTCGGATCGCTTCCGAAAAGCCTCGCGTTGCTCGGGGCTTATCTCGCCACGTGCCGGGCCGTTGCCCTTCCCTGCGGCTGACATGGCGGATACCGGCTCGATCGCGAGTTCGAGGCCACCAAAACGGCGGGTTTTATCAACGGCGCGCACCATAGTGACGCCCCCTGGGGGTGTCAAGAAAGCGCCGGAAAGCTGGGCGCTAGTGCCGACTGGGTACGCGCGGGAACGTTGATCGGAGCCGGCTGTGCCGCACCCGTGCGCGGGCTGGTACAGTCCGGATTGGGGCTGCGGCAGGCTGACGCGAAGCGGCCCCCCGTCGTGCCGTCCCGGAGCCGAGATGCCTCCCGTTCACGTGCAGCGCAACTATCTGGCTCAGTTCTTCGACGCCTGCTGGGTCTTGCGTGCGTCGCTGATAACCTCGCTGTTCGCCTTCGCCGCGCTGAGCCTGCCGCTGCAGACGCGCGAGGTGTACCGCGTGCTGGCGGATGATTTTCCAAACCAGCGCTGGCAGGTCGCCTACGGTTTCATCGGGCTTTTGGCGGCGGCGGGCTTCATCTGGCACTGCGGGCGGCAGGCGACGCACATCGAGCGACAGGACTCCCTCGCCGAATCGAGCATCGAAGGGACACTACTGCGCTGGATGCCGCGGCTGCTTGCGGCGCTCGTCCCGCTCGGCGCCGCGTTCGGGCTCTACACCACCATCAAGGAAGCGCGCACGACGGCCTCTCTCGTCAAGAGCGTGGCGGAGAAGCAGGACTGGCCGGAGCTCAACGACGTTTACCGGCTCATCGACGTATCGCCAGCGCGGCTGTGGATCGCGACACTGATCTGTATCGGCCTCGTCGCGGTCGTGCTGCTCGCCACCATCTTCCGCACGCGCGGGAAGAGCTGGAAGTACACGAGCCCGGGCCGCTGGCTGATAGGCAGGGAGACGACGGGCTCGTGCGCCGCGATCGCGGGCGTATGCGTCGCCCTGTTCTCGATCGCGCCGCCCGCGCTGGCGCAGTCGATCGGCGTGGTGGCAATCTTCGCGCTGTTCCTGATCGTGCTCGTCGTCGTTTTGAGCAATCTGCTCCTGCTCGGCGACCGCCTCGGGATCCCGCTGATCTGGCTGCTGGTGGCGGGTGCGTTCGCTGAACACGAGCGACTGGAACGACAATCACAAGATCCCGCTCATGCGCCACAAGCGCGACCCCGACGCGACCACCGAGGTGGGGCGCTCCTTCGGGCAGTGGTTCCGCTCGCGCGCCGACAGCGACTACTACGCCAAGAGCAACGAGCCCTATCCGGTGTTCATCGTGGGTGCCTACGCCGCGCACTACACCGCGACGTTCCTCGCGCGCATGCAGGATAGCTGCCCGAACTTCGCCCAGCACGTGTTTGCCATCAGCGGCGTCTCCGGCGGCAGCATCGGAGCGTCGCTATTTGCGGGATTAGCGAAGCTCAAAGCGCGCAATCAGCCTTATGTCGGATGCAACCTCAATTCCGGCGATCGCTACTTCGAGCGCCGCACGCAGAAGTTCTTCGAGCAGGACTTCCTGTCGCCGGTGATGGCGGCCGCCCTGTTTCCTGACCTCTTGCAGCGGTTCCTCCCCTTCCCGGTCGGCCCCTTCGACCGCTCACGCGCGCTCGACGGCAGCATCGAGGCCGCCTGGCGCGACATGATCGAGGACGCCGCGAAGGAGGACGCTTCCGCCAAGGCAATCCCGAGCCCGTTCGAGCGGCCGTTCCTTGATCTGTGGACGCCGGTCCGGGCTGACGAGGCCGTCCCGTCGCTGATCATCAACACGACCGAGGTGGCCAACGGCTATCGCATCGTCATGTCGCCCATCGGCACCGGCGTGCCCGCCAACAAGCAGTGGTCGAAGATCGCCCGCCTGCACTCGCTGCTGCCGCCCGCCAAGGACGCGGGCTTCGAGTCCGACGTGAAGCTCAGCACCGCAAGCGGCATGAGTGCGCGCTTCCCCTGGGTGCTTCCGGCGGTGACGGTGGAGACCGGGCTCGACCGCAAACCCATGCGTCTCGTCGACGGCGGCTACGTCGAGAGCTCGGGCGTCGACAGCGCCAGCCAGCTTCTGAAGGCGCTGAAAGTCGCCGTGGAGCGCACCAAGGACACCGCTGACGTAATCAACGCCAAATTCTACCTCGTGGTGCTGATGGGATATGAGGGCACTCCCGTCGAGGACCGCAGCCTCGGCGCGCCGCCCTTGCCGCTGCGCACGCTCATCAATACTTGGCAGACGCGGGCCGAGATCGCATTCTTGAGCGCCTTCGTCGAGGCTTGCCCCGAGATCGGGACGTGCCTCGCGCAGGCGGCGACCGAGACTTCCTATCGGCGTGCGCTTGTCGAACTCCCCGTAATCCCGGTGTTCCTCAATCTGCGCGACTTCCAGCTACCGCTGACCTGGCAGCTCACGCAGGCGAGCCGCGAGATCATCGCCCTGCACGCGGGCACGGCACAGCGCTGCGAGCGCAACGACACCCTCATGATGACGTGGCCCAATGAAGCGGGGCCGTTCGAGCGTATCGTGAAGGCGCTAGGCGAGAACAGTTGCAGCCTGTGCACGATGCAGTTCCGGCTCGCGCACCGATCGGAATCGCCCGAGTGGGCGGACAAGCGCATCTGCACGCGCGCGTCTGCCCCGCCGCCGCCCGCGACGAGCGCGATCACCGCAAAGTAGATGTGAGCGCGGCTAGCCCGCCTCGCGGAAGCGCTGCGCCGTCTCAAGATCGACCGAGACAAGCTGCGAGATGCCCTTCTCGGCCATGGTGACGCCGAACAGCCGGTTCATGCGCGCCATGGTCATCGGGTGGTGGGTGATGACCAGGAAGCGGGTCGCGGTGTCAGTCGCCATGGCTTCCAGCAACCGGCAGAAGCGGTCGACGTTGGCGTCGTCGAGCGGGGCATCCACTTCGTCCAGCACGCAGATGGGCGAAGGGTTGGTCAGGAACACGGCAAAGATCAGCGACAGCGCGGTGAGCGACTGTTCGCCGCCTGACAATAGCGAGAGCGTCGCCGGCTTCTTGCCGGGCGGCTTGGCGATGATCTCGAGCCCGCCTTCGAGCGGGTCCTCGCCTTCGATCATCTCGAGCCGCGCCTCGCCGCCGCCGAACAGCGTGGTGAACAGCTTGCGGAAGTGCGCGTCCACCGCCTCGAACGCCTCGCTGAGCCGCTTGTGCGCTTCGCGGTTCAATTGGCCGATGGCCGCCCGCAGCTTGGCGATCGCCTGCTCCACGTCGGTGCGCTCGGTGTCGAGTCCCGTAACCTGCGCTCCCAGGGTTACGAGCTCGTCATCGGCCTGCAGGTTGACGCCGCCGAGCCGTTCGCGATCGCCCTTCAAGGCCGCGAGCTTGCGCTCGACGTCGGCGAGTGGGGGCATTTCCGTGTTCGATTCGAGACCCGCCACGGCAAGGCACCCCTCGGGCGCCACGCCAAGTGCTTCGCGGATGTGGCGGGCCACGTCCTGGCGCCGCGTGCGCGCGCCTTCGAGCCGCGCCTCCGTGCGTGCGCGGCTCTCGCGCGCCTCCGTCACGCCGGCTTGCGCGGTGCGCAGCGCCTGCACGCCAGCTTTGAGCGCGGTCTCGGCCGCGGCGAGCGCGTCGCCCGCGACCTGGCGCTCGCGCTCGGCGGCGCTGAGAGCGGTGAGCAGCTTGCCGCGCCGCGCTTCGATGCGCGCCGGCATATCGGCGAGGCTCTCGAGCTCGGTTCGCGTGTCGGCAAGACGGGCGTTCAGCGTGTCGATCTGCTGGCCGGCGCCGGCGCTACGCATCGTCCAGCGCTCGCGTTCGACGGCGATTGCATTGCGGCGCTCCCCGCGTGTACGGCGCTCGCGCTCGAGCCCGAGGATCGCCGCCTGCGCCTCTGTGAGGGCTGACCGCAGCGTCTCGACCTGCGCCTGAATCTTGGCCAAGGCCGGCTCCGGGTCCTCGGTCGCAGCGAACGCCGAAAGAGCGGCCTCCGCCTCGGCTTCGAGCCGCTTGGCGATGAGCAGGTCCTCTTCGGCCCGCGCTCTCGCCCCGGCTACGGCGGCGAGCTTGCTTTCGGTCTCCCGCGCCGCCCGCTCGATGGCAGTGAGCGACTCTCGCGATTTCGCCAGCATCGCCTGCGCTTCGCGCCAAAGCCAGCGCAGGCGCTGCTCCTCTCCTTGCGCGTGCGCGAGCGCATCCGCGGTCTCGCGCTCGGCGTGCGCGTTGGTTGCGGCGGCGGTGCGCTTCTCCGCCTCCTCGAGCCCAATCGAGGATAGCCGGTTGCGCTCGGCAAGCCGCTGAGCGGCGGGCGTGACGCCCTCGGCGGCCGCCGTGAACCCGTCCCAACGCCACAGGTGGCCGTCGCGCGTGACGAGGCGCTGGCCGGGCTTCAATTGCGGTTGCAGGCGAAGACCTTCGGCGCGGGAGGCGACGATGCCGGTCTGCTTCAGGCGGCGGTCGAGTTCGGGCGGCGATTCGACGTGCGTGGCGAGCGGCTCGAGACCGCCGGGCAGCGGGGCATCCTGACGTGCGACGGGAACGTGGCGCCAATGTACTGGCGCCTCCTCGGCGGCGGGTGCCTCGAGGTCGTCGCCGAGCGCGGCACCGAGCGCCGCCTCGTAACCGGGCGCGACGCGAATGCGGTCGAGGATGGGGGGGAACTCGCCCGCGTTGGCGCCGATCAGCAGCTTGACGAGGGTCTCGCGCTCGGCTCGCAGCGCGGTAAGCGCGAGATGCGCGCGCGTGCTTTGTTCGCGCGCCTTGGCAGCGGCTGCGGCGCGGTCCTGCGTTACGCTTTCGGCCGCGACCGCCTGCACCTCGAAGCGTGCAATCTCCTCGGCGAGGCGCCTGCCCGCATCCGTGATCTGCGCGAGCTTCTCGGCGTCAGGCGCGCGGCCGGCGATCTCGCGCGTTTCCGCGTCGAGTGCGGCAAGCTGGTCTCCGAGCTTAGCGACCCGCTCGGTGCGCTCGGCGCGGCTTGCCTCCAGGCTCTGCAGCCTCACACGCCGTTCGGCAACTTGAGCGGTGAGCGCGGCGAGCTGGGCATCGGCCGCCTTGACTTCGGTCTCTACAGAAGCGTGCTTGGAGCGTGCGCTGCCCTCGGCCTCGTCGGCGCCGGCTTCGACTGTTTCAAGCGCAGCGAGCTCGGCGTCGAGGCTCGAAAGGATCTCACGCGCCTCCGCGATCAACGCGTCCTCGCGCGATATGTCGTTGCCGAGCTGCTCGCTGCGGGCGCCAAGCTCGCGCACGCGGTCCATCGACCGGCGCGCCTCCTGCTCGAACGTCTCGTGCTCAAGGCGGAAGCGGCCGACCACGGCGGCGCGCCTTGCCTCCTCCTCGCGCAAGGGGCCCATGCCCTCGGCAAGGCGGGCTTCCTCGGTAAGTGCGCGTGTTTCCGTCTGCGTCGCCTCGCCGAGCGCAGCGAGCGCCTCACGCAGGCCTGCTTCCTCCGTCTCCACCAACTCCTGGGCATCGGTCCAGCTCAAGTGGAACACGAGCGCCTCCTGGCGCCGGATATCGGTGGTGATCTCCTTGTAGCGCCGCGCCGCGCGCGCCTGCCGTTTCAGGCTCTCGACCTGGGAGCTGAGCTGGCCCAGCACGTCGTTGAGGCGCGCGAGGTTAGCTTCGGTCGCCTTCAGGCGCAGCTCCGCCTCGTGGCGGCGGCTGTGCAGGCCGGCGATGCCGGCGGCGTCCTCGAGGATGCGGCGGCGCTGCTCCGGCTTGGCGTTGACGATCTCGCCGATCTGGCCCTGGCGCACGAGCGCCGGCGAGCGCGCGCCGGTGGCAGCGTCCTCGAACAGGATCTTCACGTCGCGGGCGCGGGCTTCCCGGCCGTTGATGCGATAGGCGGAGCCCGCCTCGCGCTCGATGCGGCGCGTGATCTCGATGACGTCGCTGTCGTTGAACTCGGCCGGCGCCTTACGCTCGGCGTTGTCGAGGAAGATCGTGACCTCTGCCGAATTGCGCTCGGGCCGGGTGTTGGTGCCCGAGAAGATCACGTCGTCCATCGCAGCCGCGCGCATGCTCTTGTGTGAGGTCTCGCCCATCACCCAACGCAAGGCTTCGAGCAGATTCGACTTGCCGCAGCCGTTAGGCCCGACGACGCCCGTAAGCCCGGCCGGGATCACGAGCTCGGTCGGCTCGACAAACGACTTGAAGCCCAAGAGCCTGAGGCGAGAGATCTTCATCGCGGTCCTTGCACGACGTTTGGGGATCGGGAGCCGGCACTAAAGCCCGAACACCAGCCGGCTCAGTGCGGCGTCCCCGCCGCCGCGGTGGTCCGCGCCGCCACCAGCGGATCGACCATCGCGCGGATCTCCTCGATCGAGAGCTCTTTCTTCACGAGCTTGCCCCCGACGAAGAAGTTGGGAGTGCCGATGACGCCGAGCTTGCGCCCGCGCTCCTTTACCCAATTGAGCCCGTCGATCATGGCTTGATTCTCGCGGCAGGCGTCAAACTGCTGACGCGTCATCCCCACCTGCGACGCCACCTTGTAGATGGGGTCGAGCCGCACCTCCAGCGAGACCCAATTGGGCTGCTGCTCCATGAATTTTCCATATAGCTGGAGGTACTTCTCGGGCTTGGCGCAGCGTAGCGCGATCGTCGCGGCGCCGGAGGTCTTGCCGATCGGGAACTCGCGCAAGATGTAGCGGACCTTGCCGGTGTCGATGTATTCCTTCTTGAAGGCCGGGAAGGTCTTCATGTGAAAGTTGCGGCAGTGCGGGCAGGTCATCGAGGCGTACTGCACGATGATCACCGGAGCATCCGCACGGCCGAATGACATCTCCGGCAGCGCGCCGGTCAGCGCGATGTCCTCGGGCGTTGGGTTCTCGATGACCTCGCGGCCACCGGACGCGACCGCGGGCTGCTCCTCGAACGGGTTGAAGCCGCCCTCCGCCGTCTTCGTTGGCGGCTTGTCGCCCGGCAGATAGCCGCTCGGCACCTTGGTCGGGTCGACCTCGTCCGCGGTCATCAGGCCGCTGCTCGACAACGGTCCTGCCCCGCCGCACCCGGCGAGGGCCGCGGCCAGCAGTAACGCGACGAGGACGCGTCCTGGGGTCACCGTTACTTGCTCGAGCCTTGACTTGGGGCCGGCGCGGCAGGTGCCCCGGCCTGGTTGGACGCAGCCGGGGTCGGGTTCTGCCCCTGCGCGTCGGGGCCGAGGATTGGCGAAATCATTTTGTCGAACGCCTCGATCGTGGGCGCGCCATCGAGCTTCTTGCCGTTGATGAAGAACGTGGGTGTGGCGTTGACGCCGAAAACCTCGGCGGCGCGCGTACGCCCAGCCGTGATGTTGTCCAAGAGCTTCTGGTCGGTCAGGCACTTGTCAAACGATTCCTGGGTGAAGCCCGCCTGTTTGGCGAACTCGAACAGCTTGGGCACCGGATTGCCCTCGCCGAACGCCCAGTCCTGCTGATGCTCAAACAGCACTTCGATGAACGGCATGGTCTTGTCGCCGCCTGTGCAGCGCGCGAGCATGGCAGCGGCCGCGGCGAGGTTGTCGAGCGGGAACTCGCGGAAAACGTAATACACTTTGCCGGAGTCGACGTACTTCTTCTTGAACTCCGGCCAGACGTCCTTGGTGAAGTGCGCACAGTGGCTGCAGGTCATGGACGCGTACTCGACCACCGTCACCTTGGCGTCGGCGGACCCAAGCGTGATTTCGCCCCTCGGACCCGGCTTCATCAATTCTTCGACCGGTACTTCAGTCGGACCTTTGCTGTCCGCTGAGACCGGAAGTGCCGACAATCCGATGCCGGTGCCAATGGCAGTAAGACCGAGCGTGAGCAGCAGCGCGCGCCGCGAAGTTGGCGCCCGGCGGGACGAGATCTTCGATAGGGTCACGAGCTGGCTCCTTGTTGTGGCGGGGCGGCAGCGTTCAACCGGCCGGGTTTATCAGCGGATGAGGCTAGCAGGCGGCGAAGCCTGCAATACGGCAAAAGGGCCCCCAATGCCAAGTGAAGGAAGGGTAATCCGTGGCTCTAGGTAGGCGCTAGCTCGCTCGGCTCAAGAGCCCCTGCTTGAGCCGTTGCAGCGCAGCCCGAAGCCCCTCGTCCGCAATCCCCGCAAGCTCCGGGGCCTCGCAAGGTGGCACCTCGGGTCGGGGCATGGGCACGGCCCTCGCGATCGGCAGCGGCGCCTGCAGCAGACGCAGCTCGGCGACGGCGCGATAGCCGAAATAGGCATTGATGCGCTCCAGGATCTGCTGCCCCTTGTACTCGACGTCGAGCGCGCGCGCCGGGTCGACGCGCAGCACCAGAGTCGCGCCGGAGCTCCGCGTCTCGGGATCGGTGGCATCGGTCTCGCCAGCGCCGCGCGGCCACTTGATCCGCTCGGGTACGGCATAGGCTGCGAGCTGCTCGCCGACGATCGTGGCCCAGTCCGTGAGCAGGGTAACTGTGGAAAACCCGAAGGTTTCGAAGGCCTTGCGCGTGAGCTTGGGCAAGTAAGCGCCGACCACCCGCGCGGGGACGTAGACGTAGCGCGGCGCCGGCAGCCCGCTCTGCGGCGGCGTACCCTGCGCTGGCTGCATGGGTTCGGTTGGCATGGTGGGAGCTGGGGGCACTAAGGTTTCCAGGTTCGACGCCGACGCTTACCATCGGCGGATCGATTCGCGGGTGAGCGCGGAGGGATGATGTGACCGCTGTTGCGCGAAAGCAACTGCCACTTCGGCCCGCCGGGCCCGACACGGTCGATGCGCTGCTCGCCTGGTATGACGAGGAGCGCCGCGACTTGCCCTGGCGCACGCGGCGCGGGCGGCGCCCCGACCCCTACGGCGTATGGCTCAGCGAGATCATGCTGCAGCAGACGACCGTCAAGGCCGTCATTCCCTATTACCTCAAGTTCTTGGCGCGCTGGCCGACGGTCGAGGCGCTCGCCGCAGCGGAGCTCGACGACGTTTTGGCCGCCTGGGCCGGGCTCGGCTATTACTCGCGCGCCCGCAACCTCTACAAATGCGCGCGAGCCGTCGCGCGGGAGCTTAGCGGTGTGTTCCCTCAGAGCGCGGCCGAGCTGCAGAAGCTGCCCGGCATCGGCCCCTACACCGCGGCGGCGATCGCTGCCATCGCTTTCGGCGAGCCGGTGACGCCGGTCGACGGCAACGTCGAGCGTGTGGTGGCGCGGCTGTTCGCCGTGCGCCAGCCGCTGCCCGCCGCCAAGGGCGAGCTCAAACGCCTCGCTGCGACGCTGACGCCGACGAAGCGCCCCGGCGATTTCGCGCAGGCGATGATGGACCTCGGCGCCGCCGTCTGCACGCCGCGGCGACCATCGTGCCTCGTCTGCCCGGTGCAGTCGGACTGCGCGGCCAATGCGCGCGGGCTCGAAGCCTCGCTGCCGATGCGCGCCGAGCGCGCCGAGCGTCCGTTGCGGCTCGGCATTGCGTTCCTAGCGCTGCGCGAGGATGGCAGCGTGCTTCTGCGCCGCCGCCCGGAGGCGGGACTGCTCGGCGGCATGCTGGAGGTGCCGTCGACGGCTTGGGAGGATCTCCTGCCGCCGGCGAAGGAAGCCTTGCGTGCCGCTCCTCTCAAGGCCGATTGGTGGCTCGTTCCCGGCACCGTAACGCACACGTTCACGCATTTCCGGCTGGAGCTGATGGTCTACCGCGCGCTGGTCCCGGTGGACGCCACGCTGACCTTCTGGGCCGAGCCCGACCGCTGCCGCTGGGTGAAGCGCCGTGATCTCGACCGGGTCGCGCTGCCGAGCGTCATGCGCAAGGTCGTAGGGCACGGGCTGCGGGAGCAGTGAAGCGCTGTGTCGGGTTTGCATCGGCCTTGCCGCATTCTTCTTGGCGCTTGATCTCAATCCGCGCACACGCGGCCGAAACATGGTGCGCTGCTGTCGGGGATCCGCAGGGCGCGTTCGCTTCTGTCGCTCTGCGTCAGGATCTGGGGGACAGATGCGAAGCTCATGGCCGCTTCCCGGCATAGCGTGATCGCCGCGCGCGCCCTACTTGCGTGCTCGGTCCTGCTGCTTACTGGCTGCGGAGCCGCGCACGACGCGATCCTGTCAGGGGCGGAGACGCGCACCTCGATCGAGCTTTCCGCCAAGGAGCGCGAACGCATGCGCGGCGGCATGCGCCTCTATCTCGAGTGCATCGAGGGCATCACCGAGGCTTTGGGCGAGAACAGCATGGCCGGGGTGGGGCGCAACGCCAAACGCTGCGGAATGGACATGGTCGAAGACGTTTCGCTCGCGGACGTGATGACACTGCCGCCCGAGTTCCTCGCGCTCAGCCTCGATACCCACCAGAAGTTCGATGGCTTGGCGCACGAGGCCGCCGAGCGCGGAACGAAGTCGAGCGCTCTGAAGCAGCTCGGGGCCATCCTCGCCAATTGCACGGCCTGTCATGCCGCGTACCGGCTGGCCCCTTGAGAGCCGCACAGCGGCGTCATGACGAGCATTGACACCGCCCCCGTGGCTCAGCGGACACCCTTGGTTAAGCACCTCGCAGTAGAGTTGTCGAATTGGGACAGAAGGCGTCGATACAAGCCGGCGTCGCGTCCCTGGGATTGGATCGGGGGTCACGGAAATGCGGATCATTGCGCTTGGGTCGGTTGCTTGCATAAGCCTCGTGACGGCCGCGGCGCCGCTGCCGGTGTCCGCCATGCCTGCAATCGGCCTCGGCAAGGTCGCGCAACAGACCGGTGGCAGCGCCGTCGCCAGAATTGAATTCCGCCGCCGCCCTGACGGCAGCGTCTGGTACCAGCGCCCCGATCCCAATTCGCAGGGGCCCTACCTGTTCTACTACCGGGGCTTCGCCTACCCGTACTATCCCGGCTACACCTACCGCCTGTCGCGCGGCGAGCTGCGGCCCTCCGATCGCCCCCACCGGGTGAAGGTCGTCGAGTAACAGAACTTTCCGCAAAGCTTCGAAGAAAAGCGCGCGCTCAACCGTTGACGGCGAGCGCTTCCGTCGGCTCGAACTCGTAGAACGAGGGATCGAACGGCGCGCGCGGCTCCTTTTCGTTGAGGATGCGGGCGCGCCGGCGCAAGAGCGGCAACAGGAAGTGCGAGAACCGCAGCATTCTGCGCACGCTCGTTGGATTGACGAGATTGCTCTTTGGCACCCTGAACCCGCGCCACTTCAAGACGTAGCCGATCGGCATCTCCATCTCGTCCTGCAACGCCATCATCTCCGCATAGAGGCGCGCCGCTGGCGTCAGGAGCGAGCCGAAGCCGTTGCGCGGCTGCGCCCAGCCGATGATGTAGAGGTTCTTGACCGCATCCGGGAAGGCGCCGCCATAAACCTGCACGACACCGTTCTCGACCGGAACGAGTCCCTTGGGCAGGAAGGGGAAGCTGTTGTGGTAGCCGGTCGCGGCCACGATCAGGTCGTACTCGCCGACGCTGCCGTCGGTGAAGTGGACCTTGGTGCCGGCGTAGCGCGTGATGTCTGGGCGCGGCTTGATGCGGCCCTGTTTCAGGTAGTTGAGCAGATCCGTGCCGTAGGCTGGGTGGCGCTCGAACAGCTTGTGATCGGGCCGCTTCAAGCCGTAGGCGCGATAGTCGCCGATGAACACCCTGACGAGCGCCCGCAGGATGAGGCGCTGCACGAACACCGGCAGCTCCCAGATGGGCAGATCGGCAAGCGGTTTGCCGAAGGCGGTCTTGGGCAGGAACCAATAGCCGGAGCGCAGGCTCAAGTCGCACGAATAGCCGACGCGCGCGCTCTCGCAGGCGATGTCGCAGCCGGAGTTGCCACCGCCGATGACCAGCACGCGCTTGCCGCGCAACTGCCCCGGCTCCTTGTAGTCCTTGGCGTGCATCAGCGTGCCGGTGAAGCGGCCGGGATAGGCGGGCAAGCGCTTGTCCCAGTGATGTCCGTTGCACACCACGACGCCCTTGTAGATGCGCTCCTCGCCATTATCGAAGGTGACGAGCCAGCTTTCGTCCGCGAGCGGCGCGGCGCGCACGACCTTCATGCCGAACTCGATGTTGTCGGTGAGCCCGCGGTCGTGCGCATAGCTTTCGAGATAGCGCAGCATCTGCTCGGCCGATGGGAAATCGGGGTAGTGGGCTGGCATCGGGTAGTCGGCGTAGGCGGTGGATCGCTTCGAGGATACGATGTGAACGCCCTGGTACACGCCGTGGCGCCAGTTGCCGCCGACGCCATGGTCCGCATCGATCTGATCGAACGGGATGCCTCTCTGGCGCATCGCATCGGCCATGCCGAGGCCGACGGCACCGGCGCCTATGACCAGCAGGCGATCTTGTCTCGATGCAGTGCGTCGCATGCCTCTGCCCGCTGATCCTCGCCGCGATTAACTATGCACTACGTCGCGAAACTTAGTCCGCGTCCGCCGCCGCGCCAACCCTTATAACGCTGCACTCAACCAACGCGGTGAAATTCAAGCCGAAACGAAATGTCGCAACCCCATGAGCGGTCTGCGCATCTCACTCTGCGGCGATGATCGCCGGTGTCCCAAGGCCAAGCTGGCGCTTGGCCTCCTCGCGCAACAGGTCGATGGGCTTCAGTTTGCCGTCGGCCTCGAAGTGCCAGAATGTCCAGCCATTGCAGGCCGTCTTGCCCTGAACGATAGCGCCCAAACGGTGAATGGATCCTTGATTACCGGCCCAACTTAGCGTCCCGTCGGCCTTCACCTCGGCGCGGAACTTGGCGCTTAAATCGACGACGATAGTGCCCGGCTCCAACAGCCGCAGCTCCACAATGGTCCCGAACGGCACGCGCGGCTCGGCGCGCTTCGATTTCTGCGTCTCGAGTGCCGAGGGGCAGAGCGGCGTCACGCGGGCGATACGCTCCTCGGCCGCGCGCGCATAGTCGCGGTCGCGTTCGATGCCAATGAAGCGGCGCCCCAGGCGCTTGGCCACCGCGCCCGTGGTCCCGGTACCGAAGAAGGGATCAAGCACGATATCGCCCGGCTTGCTCGACGCGATCAGGATGCGGCTGAGCAGCGCCTCCGGCTTCTGCGTCGGATGCGCCTTGCGGCCGCCCTCGTCCTTGAGGCGCTCGGGCCCCGAGCAGATCGGAAACAACCAGTCGGAGCGCATCTGCACGTCGTCGTTGTGCGCTTTCAGGCTTTCGTAATTGAAGGTCGCGCGCGAGCGCCGGTCGCGGGCGGCCCAGATCAGCGTCTCGTGCGCGTTGGTGAAGCGCTTGCCGCGGAAGTTCGGCATCGGGTTCACTTTGCGCCACACGATGTCGTTCTGGATCCAGAAGCCCAAGTCCTGCAGCGCGGCGCCGAGGCGGAAGATGTTGTGGTACGAGCCGATCACCCAGATCGCGCCGTCGGGTCTCAGGATACGCCGGCACTCGCCGAGCCACGCGCGCGTGAAGGCGTCGTAGTCGGCGAAGCTTGAGAACTTGTCCCATTCGTCATCGACGCCATCGACGCGCGTGTTGTTGGGACGCAAGAGGTCAGATGCGAGCTGTAGATTGTAGGGTGGATCGGCGAAGACGAGATCGATGCTTGCTTCAGGCAGGCCCTTCAAGGCCTTCAGGGAATCGTCGACGATGATACGATTGGTCGAGGGGGCTTGGATCGTGCGACGCAAAACCATGGGGACGCAACTCTCGAACCGGGGTGGCACGCGCTTCAGACCACTGCCGAAGCCCTTCGGACTCTAGCTGGGCGCGGAGTCCATTGGCCAGAGATTTATCAGTTGCCCATGCAGACCGCGCTTCCCCGCGCGGTTAACGGGCGGCTCTGACTAAACCGCTTCGTCTTCCTCGATAAGGCCGAGTGCGAGCTGCACCGTGCGGAACGAACGCCGGTGATGGTCCGTCACGCCGAGACGGCGGATGGCGTCGTGGTGCTCGGGCGTCGAGTAACCCTTGTGGCGCTCGAAGCCGTAACCGGGGAGCTTGGCGCCGAGCTGCACCATGATGCGGTCGCGTGTCACCTTGGCGATGATGGAGGCGGCCGCGATCGACAGGCACCGGGCATCGCCCTTGACGACGGTGCGCGCCGGGCAGCGGAGCTTCGGGGCGCGGTTGCCATCGATGGCGACCATCTTCGGCGTCACGGCGAGCTGTCCGACGGCCTGCGCCATGGCCCACAGCGTGGCGCCGAGAATGTTTTGGCGGTCGATGCGCTTCACGTCCGCGATACCCACGCCGACGATAGCGGTTGAGCGGATGCGGACATAGAGAATTTCCCGCGTCTCCTCGTCGAGCACCTTGCTGTCATTGATGCCATCGGGAATGCGCTCTGGATCGAGGATGACGGCGGCGGCAACCACGGGCCCCGCGAGCGGGCCACGGCCTGCCTCATCGACACCGGCGACCGGTCCGCCGTGGAGCTGCAGCTCGGCAGCCTCTAGCTCAAACGTCGGCAGCGGACGTGGCTCGGCATTCCCCATGGCGGGGCAGTTTGCGCGCGTTGCGCCACAAGTCAAAGACGGCGCGCCAAAGGGCTCTGGAAAACCTTCAGAAAAGCCGCATTTGTTGCCCAGCGAGCACGGGCGCAACGAACAGGTCGGTGCGCAGTGGCTCACGATCCTCCCTGAACCCGAGGCGCTTCTTCGCCAACCGGAAGCGCACGCCGATCTGCTCGGCGTAAGGGCCGGTGCCGCGCTGGCGCACGCCGAATTCGGAGTTGTAATCGCGGCCGCCGTGCATCGACTGCATGAGGAGGATGACGCGCTCGGCCCGGTCGGGGAATTCGGAAGCGAGCCATTCGCGAAACAGCATCTTGATCTCGAGCGGCAGGCGCAGCAGCACGTAGCCGGCCGACACCGCGCCCGCCTCGCGCACGGTCTCCAGGATGCTCTCGATCTCGCTGTAGTTGATGGCGGGGATGATCGGCGCGACCATCGCCGTGGTAGGAATGCCGGCCTCGCTCAAGAGACGGATTGCCTCGATGCGTTTGGCCGGCGTCGCCGCGCGCGGCTCCATCACCCGCGCGACATGGCGATCGAGCGTCGTCACCGACAGCGCAACGTGCGCCAGACCGCGCGCCGCCATGCGCGCCAGAACGTCGATGTCGCGGAGAACGAGGGCCGACTTGGTCACGATGCCGACAGGGTGCGAGGTGCGCTCCATAACCGCGAGGATCGAACGCATGATGCGCCGCTCGCGCTCAATCGGCTGATAGGGATCGGTGTTGGTCCCGATGGCGATGACATCGGGCTTGTAGGAGGGATGTGCCAGCTCCTTCTCCAGAAGCATAGCGGCGTTGGGCTTTGCGTAGAGCTTAGTTTCGAAATCGAGGCCGGCCGAGTGCCCAAGGAAGCAGTGCGTCGGGCGCGCGTAGCAGTAGATGCAGCCGTGCTCGCAGCCGCGGTAGGGGTTTATCGAGCGGTCGAAGGAGATGTCGGGGCTGTCGTTGCGCGTGATGATGGTGCGCGCGGGCTCCTCGCGGACCTCCGTCTTGAAGGCGTCGAGATCGCCTAGTCCCTCCCAGCCGTCGTCGAACTCCTCGCGCTGCTCGGCCTCGAAGCGTCCAGTGTGGTTGGAGCACGCGCCACGCCCGCGCCGGCGCCCTGTATCGACTGTGGCGCCGGCGCTGACTTCCGGGTCCATGGGCTTCGCGCCGGAGTTCTTCCCAACCAAATCCTGTTCCTCCTCGGATTTGCGTGGGGGGAGACTAACCGTTCGATAAGAACAAAGCAAGAACTCTATCCCCGTCGGCCTCGGTCGCGAGCGTTCGCCGTTGTTGCCGGCACCGCCGCCGTGGCAGAGAGGGCCATGATTTCCGTCGTCATCCCCACCCTCAACGCTGAGGTAACCCTCCCTGACACGCTGTCGGCGCTCATCCCGGCGAGCGTCGACGGCCTCGTGCGCGAGGTCATCGTCGTCGATGGCGGCTCCAAGGACCGCACGCGCGAGATTGCCGACTGGGCCGGGGCCGACGTTATCGCTGCGGGCCCGGGGCGCGGCGGGCAGCTCGCCGCCGGAGCCGCCGGCGCGCGCCAACCGTGGCTCCTTTTCCTCAATGCCGACACCGCTCTCGAACACGGCTGGGAGCGCGAGGCTTCACACTTCATGGAGAAGGTCGACAAGGACCCCTCGCGCCTGGCCGCTGCCGCCTTCCACTTTGCGCTTGACGACGAGGGCTTTGCCCCGCGGTTGCTTGAGGGCCTGGCGCGACTGCGCTTTGCCGTTCTGCGCCTACCCCCCGGTGCCCAAGGGCTTTTGATCCCGCGCCGCCTCTATGAGGCTGTCGGCGGTCACCGCAAGCTCCCCGCCGGCGAGGATGTCGATCTCGCCCGCCGCCTCGGCCGGCGCCGCATCAAACTGTTGCGTACCCGCGCAGTATCGAGCGCACGCAGCTACCGTGAGGAAGGCTATTTGCGCCGCATCCTCTCCGATCAATTGAACCTCGCACGCTACGCCTTGAGCGCTCCCGCCGCGGGCACGCAGAAGCTACGCGACGAGCGAACCGATCCTTGAGGTGCGTTTTGCTCCCATCAGCCCCCTGTTCGTCGTATTTTCGCCGCCAGATTTGGATGGTTTACGGGCTAATTGGGGCGAGCAATCAATCTGGTTGTGCCCATCGCGCCTGACGTGAGGTTAGGGCATTAGCCAAGATTTGATTTCCGCGGCGAGGGAGCCGGGACGGCTCGGCACGACGGTCGTACCATCGCATCGGTGGTGTTAAGCGTAGGGGTTTGAACCATGGTGCAGACGTCAATGCAGTATACGCCCGTGCAGGTGCTGCAGGCGGCGCGCAGGGCTGAAGCCGAGGGCAAGATGGACTATGCCCTCCAGTTCTACCGTCATCTCGTCGAGCAGCACGGCGCCACGCCGGAAGCGCAAGAGGCGCGCGAAGGATTGTTCCGCATCGCGGAGTGGCGATGGGGCGAGGCGCGCATCGCAAGACGTCAGGATGGCGCTGGGGCTGCGGGTGGGCAGTTCGCGCAGGTAGCCGCAGCAAGCCCGCCGCAGCCGCCGAAGGTCGATGAGCCCGTCGCGCCATCGGCCTTCGCTGGCAGCTCTCAGCAGCTCCCGCAGGCCGTCTCGCGCGGCTCAGCCGGCGACGAGCTCATACCCTTGTTCAAGCCGCGCTATCGCGTGGCAAGGATCATCGCCTACGGCGTCAGCGGGCTTGGCATGGTAAGCGCGCTTGCCGGCACTGCCGCGGCCGTGCTGGCCGGCATGGGCGCGGTCGAGCAGGTTTCAACTGTGGGCGCATTCGGATTCCCGATCGGACTCGCGCTCGGCGTTCCGGCGGCCCTGCTCGGTCTCGTGCTGCTGCTCGCCGGTCAGCTCGCGCTCGCGGTGTTCGAGAGCGCCAACGCCAACCTCGAGATGCTGGCAATCGAGCGCGGCCGGGCGAGCTTCTAGTGCGCAAGCCCTAAAGCCGCGGCAGGATCTCGACGAGGTTGCACGGCCGGTGGCGGCTGTCGAGCTGCCATTTGAGGATGCCGTCCCAGGCGTCCTTGCAGGCTCCGGGTGAGCCCGGCAGGCAGAACACGTAGGTCCCTTTCGCCACGCCGCCGCAGGCCCGCGACTGGATGGTCGAGGTCTCGACCTGGATGAACGAGATCTGGTGGAAGATCACTGCGAAGCCTTCCATCTCCTTCTCGAACAGCGGCCTCACCGCTTCCGGCGTCACGTCGCGTCGCGTGAACCCGGTCCCCCCCGTTGTGATCACCACGTCGACGGCAGAATTGTCGATCCAGCCCTGCACCTTATCGCGTATGGCGCCGACGTCGTCGGTGACGATGGCGCGCTCGGCGATCGAATGGCCGGCGCCGGTGATCATGGAGACGAGAACGTCACCCGATTTGTCGGTCGCCCTATCGCGCGTGTCCGATACGGTGAGGACCGCGATGCGCAGCGGCTTGAACGGGTGGTTGTCGTCGAGCTTTGCCATGGCCTCATCGCGTCGTTTTCAGCGCTTCGTTGATGGCGAGCAGATCGCGCCAAGCCATGCTTTTGGCGGCGGGCGTGCGCAAGAGGTAAGCGGGATGCAGCGTCGCCATGGCGCGCGCCCTGTGTCCGCCGATCTCGATGTCGCGCCATTTGCCACGTACGCGCATGATGCCGTCGGCGATGTCGAACAGGTGCTTTGTCGCCGCGCCGCCGAGCGCCAGCACGATCTGAGGCGCCACTAGCGCCACCTGCCGCTCAAGGAACGGCCGGCAGGCGATTGCCTCCTGCGGGGTCGGTGTGCGGTTTCCCGGGGGGCGCCAATAGACGATGTTGGTGATGTGCACGTCCGCTTCCGAGAGGCCGATCGCGGCCAGCATCTTGTCGAGCAGCATGCCGGCGCGGCCGACGAAGGGCCTGCCTTCGAGGTCTTCATCGCGCCCGGGCGCCTCGCCGACGATCATCAGCCGCGCACGCTCGGCGCCGCGGTAGAAGCATAGGTTCTTGGCCGTCGCCTTGAGCCCGCAGCCCTCAAAGCGGCGCAGGATCGCCTCGAGCTCGGGCAACGCTCGGGTTGCGGCGAGCGATGAGCGGGCCCCGGCCTCACCGGCCGGCGGCGTCCCAACGAACTGGCGCGGAGCGCGCGGCGCTTGTGGGGGGGAGGCGCTCGTCGGACGCGCGCGGGCTGTCGGCTCAGGGCGCGCAGGGTCTTCTGCGCTCTCGACCTTCGCCGCCGGGAGCGCAAACCCGGCGCCGGGTGCGCGAGCGCCGCGCACCAGCCAGTCGGTCGGCTTATCTTCGAGCGCGGCATCGACGCCCATGGCCTCGTACCAGGCAAGCAATTGTCCCGCGATCTGCGTTCTGGTGTCGTTAGCGGTCATTTCAGGCACTCTATCGCAGCCGCCGTGAGCGTCCACTTCCGCCCGTGAAGCGGCGTTTGTGCGCTTGACGCTGCGGCCGATAGCGACCTAATCGACGAGAAGCGCGAAGTCGAGGACAAGTCGAGATGGCGACCGATGCGGTGGAGCTGCCCCCCAGAGAGGCGATGGAGTTCGACGTCGTCGTCGTCGGGGCGGGGCCTGCGGGGCTCGCTGCCGCCATCCGGCTAAAGCAGCTTGCAGCCAGCGCCGGCAAGGAAATTTCCGTAGTTGTCCTGGAAAAAGGCTCGGTCGTCGGCGCCCACATTTTGTCGGGCGCCGTCATAGACCCCACGGGCCTCAACAAGCTCATCCCGGACTGGAAGGATAAGGGCGCACCGCTCTCGACCGAGGTCGCGAAAGACCAGTTCCTCGTGCTGACCAAGACGCGCGCGTTCCCCCTTCCCAACTTCCTGATGCCGCCGCTGATGAACAATCATGGCAACTATATCGCGAGCCTCGGCGCCGTTTGCGCCTGGCTCGGCGAGCAGGCTGCCGAGCTTGGCGTCGAGATCTACCCGGGCTTTGCCGCGGCGGAGGTGCTCTACGACGAGAACGGCGCCGTCGTCGGCGTCGCCACCGGCGACATGGGGGTAGGGCGAGACGGCAAGCCGACCGAGAATTTCGTGCGCGGCATTGAGTTGCGCGGCAAGTACACGTTTTTCGCCGAGGGCGCGCGCGGTTCGCTCACGAAGCAGCTAATCGCCAAGTTCGATCTTGCCCGCAACAGCGGGCCGCAGAAATACGGCATCGGCATCAAGGAGCTGTGGCAGGTCGCGCCGGAGCAGCACCGCCCCGGCCTCGTGCAACATACCTTCGGCTGGCCGCTCGATAGCCGCACCGGTGGCGGCTCGTTCCTCTACCATTACGGTGACAACCTCGTCGCCGTCGGTGTTGTCCTGCACCTCAACTACGAGAACCCGTATCTGTCGCCCTTCGAGGAGTTCCAGCGCTTCAAGACGCACCCCGCCATCCGCGGCACATTCGAAGGCGGCAAGCGCATCGGCTATGGATCGCGCGCGTTGACCGAAGGTGGCTGGCAGTCGATCCCCGAGCTGGTGATCCCCGGCGGGGTCCTCATCGGCTGCGCGGCCGGCTTCATGAATGTGCCGCGTATCAAGGGCAGCCACAACGCCATTCTGTCCGGCATTGCGGCGGCGGAGGCGGCCTTCGAGGCGCTCGAGGCGGGCCGCGTGCACGATCGGCTCGACGCCTACGAAGAGACCGTGCGTTCAGGCGACATCGCGCGCGATCTGAAGCCCGTGCGCAATGTCAAGCCGCTGTGGTCGCGCTTCGGCACCTGGCTCGGCGTCGCGCTGGGCGGCCTCGACATGTGGCTCAACACGATCATCCCTGGCAAAGGACTGGGCTTCACGCTGAAGCACGGCAAAGCCGACTACGCGAGCCTGAAAAAGGCCGCCGACGCCGAGCCGATCGCTTATCCCAAGCCCGACGGCGTGCTGACCTTCGACCGCCTGACCAGCGTTTCTTTCTCCGGGACCAACCACGAGGAGAACCAACCGGTCCACCTCAAGCTCACCGATCCCACGATCCCCATCAGGATCAACCTGCCCGAATGGGCCGAGCCCGCGCAGCGCTACTGCCCGGCGGCCGTCTATGAGATCGTGATGGAGGCCGGCAATCCGCGCTTCCAGATCAACGCGCAGAACTGCGTCCACTGCAAAACGTGCGATATCAAGGACCCGAGCCAGAACATCACCTGGGCCTGCCCCGAAGGCGGCGGAGGCCCGAATTATGCGGGCATGTAGCAGGGGGCCGGCGCCCGGTGAGCCGGGGGCCAAATTCACCTTCTCACCCGTTTCAACGTTGATGCGGCGCCAATGTCGCCAAATCGCCGCGTTATTTGCTAGGGTACGTGAATTCTGGGAATCAACCGGCTTCCACAAGGATCGGTCTGCATGCGAGCCCTCCTTCGCAACGTGCTGCTGACGGCGTTGACCCTCTTCGCGCTCAGCGCCGCCAGCGTGACAGTTTCCCTCGCCGCCGGCGATGCGGTGGGAGACGGCGAGCAGCTCCATTCGCTGCTTGGCAGTTACCTCGCTGCCAATTTTGCGAAGAACGAGAACGATCCCGACCACGCGGCGGCTTTCTACCGCGACGCGCTCACGCAGGACCCGGGCAATGAAGTGCTGCTCGAGCAGGCCTTCCAGGCGGAAGCCTCCGAGGCAAATTGGGATCGGGCCGTCGGCCTCGCCGAGGAGCTCGTCGCCAAGGACGGCAACAATCGCATCGCGCACCTCGTTCTCGGGCTCAACCGCTTCAAGAGTGGGGACTACGCCAAGGCCGATAAGGAGTTCGAAGCCGCGAGTGACGGCCCCGTCGGCGAGCTGACGAGCGCGCTGGCGCGAGCTTGGAATGCGGTCGCCGCCGGCGACCCGGCGCAGGCGAAGAAATACCTCGACATCCCCAAGCAGGCGGAGTGGGCGCAGATCTATCTCAATTTCCACCGCGCGCTGATCGCGGACATCGCAGGCAAGAGGGATGAGGCCACGACCGCCTACGAGCGCAGTTTCAAGCAGGAGAGCCCGACGCTCAGGATCCCGCTCGCCTACGCGCGCCACGCGGCGAGCGAAGGCGACCTCAAGCTCGCGAAGACGATCCTCGATGGACAGACCGACAAGTCACAAGACGAGCCGCATGTGCTCGTGCGCGAGTTGCGCGATGAGATCGACGGCGGCAAGAAGGTCTCGCTTCTGATCAACACGCCGGCGGAAGGCATGGCGGAGGTGTTCTACGGCCTCGGCGAGCTCCTGACGGGCGAGGGCGGCGTGAGCATGGGCGTTCTCTACCTGCAGATGGCGCTCTACGTCGTCCCCGACCACGCCTTCGCGCTGGCGACGCTGGCGAGTGCATATGAGTCCATGCGGCGCTACGATGACGCCATTGCCGTCTATAGCCGCATTCCCAAGGACACCGCGCTGCAGGGTGCGATCGAGATCCGCAAGTCCTTCGACCTCAACTCGCTTGACCGGGTGGACGAGGCGAAGGCGACGCTCGACAAGCTCGCGGCCGACAATCCAAAAGACATCAAGCCGCTGGATGCTCTCGGCAACATCATGCGCTCGCGCAAGCGCTACGCCGAGGCCGTCGACTACTACACCCGCGCGGCAGCCCTTCTGCCCAATCCAGCCAAGCGCCACTGGAGCCTATTCTACTCGCGTGGCACCTCCTATGAGCGCCTGAAGAACTGGCCGGCCGCCGAGGCGGATTTGCAGAAGGCGCTGAAGCTCTATCCCGATCAGCCGCTCGCGCTCAACTATCTCGGCTACAGCTGGGTCGATCAGAACCGCAACCTGAAGCAGGGCATGGAGCTGATTGAGCGGGCGGTGGCGCTGAAGCCGGGCGACGGCTACATCGTCGATAGCCTCGGCTGGGCACACTTCAAGCTCGGCAACTACAAGGACGCGGTGCGCTTCCTCGAGCGCGCGGTCGAGATCACGCCGCAGGACCCGGTCCTCAATGATCACCTCGGCGATGCGCTGTGGCGCGTCGGTCGCGAGCGCGAGGCGCGCTTCCAGTGGGACCAGGCGCTCACGCTTGACCCTGAGCCAGAGGATGTCGAGAAGATCAAGAAGAAGCTCACCGATGGGCTACCGCCGACCGTGCAGTCGCCGGCGCACCGCGAGGCGCAGCGCAACGTGCATCTGAAAAAGCGCAAAGAAACAAAGCTCAACTCGCGACCGGTCGAGTAGCGGATTGAGATTGCTGCGGCCGGCGGCGCCTCCGAACCACGGCGCTTAATTCCACCCGCTCGAGGCGGCGCGCCGATGCCGGCGATCACCGAAATTGCCCGCGCCAAGGTCAACCTCACGCTGAAAGTGCGAGGCCGCCGTCCGGACGGCTATCATGAGATCGAAAGCCTCGTCGTTTTTGCAGCCGACCTCGGCGACATCGTGCGGCTCATTCCCGGCGAGGAGACCGGTTGCAGCGTGCGCGGGCCCTTCGCCGCGGCCATCGAGGGCGACAATCTCATCGAGAGGGCGCTGCTGCGCCTCGCCGAGCAGGCGCCGGCCCTCAAGTTGGGCGAGGTGACGCTCGAGAAGTGCTTGCCTGTCGCCGCTGGCATCGGCGGGGGATCCGCGGACGCGGCCGCGCTCTTGCGCGCCGTGTGCTTCGCCAACGGGTCGCTATCCGCGAGCGTCGACTGGAGCGGGATCGCGGCCTCGCTCGGCGCCGACGTTCCAGTGTGCTTCTTGAACCGCCCGGCATTCGTGACCGGCGCCGGCGAGAAGGTCGCGGCAGTTCCCGACCTGCCAAGGCTGCACGCAGTACTGGTCAATCCGCTCACGCCGGCGCCGCTCGGCAAGACGCGAAGGGTTTTCGCGGGCCTGAGCGTGCCCGCGGTGCCCGCGACAGTCGAAGCCGCGATACCACCCGGCCCCTGCCCGAACGCTCCCTCCCTCGTCGCCTACATGGCTGCGGAGGGCAACGATCTGATGCCCGCGGCGATGGAGATCGAGCCGGCGATTGCGCAGGTGCGAGCCGCGCTCATCGGGGTGCCAAGTTGCAAGTTCGCCGGTCTCTCCGGAGCCGGCCCCACCTGCTACGGCATCTTCGCTACGGCTGAGGCCGCTGCCGCGGCACGCGAAACCTTACGCGCCGCCAATCCGGGCTGGTGGGTCGCGGCGACGACGCTCGGGGGATAAGCGCCTCGGCGCTAGGTGTCTCAGCAGAAGAAGCAGTTGCGGCACGCGCTCGCGGCCTGCGCGATCTGCCCGCTCATGATCTTGGTGTACTCGGCGAGCTTCGTCTTGAAGCGCTCGCATACCTCTTTTTTGTGCTCGGGCTCGCCGTGCAGCGTTTCCCAGGCCTTGAGGTACTCCGCCTTCTTGGTGCGGAACGTTGAGAACACCTTGCGCAGCGCCGAGCCTTCGACGCACGAGCCCACCGCGCTCAACGCGCGGCGCTGCAGATAGAGCTTGGTGCCGCAGAATTCTTGCAGCGCGTCGACGGTGGCGTACTCATCGACCATCTTCCATAGGTCGGCCTGTTGGGCCTTGCTCATGGCGTCGAGGCCAAGCTTTACGCGCTCAATCGCGCCGGGCTGCGCGATGCTTGCGCCGGCGGCGAAGGCCGCCACGGCGAACAAGGCCGCTGCCAGCCAATGCAGTTGCCGGATTTTGAGCATTTCCCCCCGTTCCGATTCTGCTTCGCTCGCGTGAGTCTAAGCCGACACGAGGCAGTCGCGCAATCTCGCTCCTGTGGCCGAAAATCAATGGGTGCGCCGGACGCAGAAATCGATGACCTGCTCCATAGCGGCCTTCTCGCACCGGTCGGGAAAGATCGCCAGCGCATCGCGCGCCACCGCGCCGAACGAGCGGGCCCGCTCGAACGTCGCCTCGATGGCCTTGTGCCGCTTCATGAGCCCGGTGGCGTGCTCGAGGTCGCCAGGCTCGACGTTGCCGTCGACGATCGTCTTTTTCCAGAAGCCGCGCTCGCGGTCCGATCCCCGCCGGAACGACAGGATGACCGGGAGCGTGATCTTGCCCTCGCGGAAATCATCGCCGACTGTCTTGCCGAGGTGGGTGCTGTCACCCGAGTAGTCGAGCGCGTCGTCGACGAGCTGGAAGGCGAGCCCGAGGTTGCGGCCGTATGATTTCAGTGCCGCCTGCTCGGGCGCCGGACGGTTGATGATCGCGGCGCCGACCTCGGCCGCGGCCGAAAACAGTGCCGCGGTCTTGGCATTGATGATGGCGAGATACTCGTCCTCCGTCGTCGCCGTATTCTTGGCGGCAGCGAGCTGCATCACCTCGCCCTCGGCGATGATTGCGGCCGCGTTGGAGAGGATCTTCAAGACCGGCAGGGAGCCGACGTCGACCAGCATGCGGAAGGCCTGGCCCAGCAGAAAATCGCCGACGAGGACACTAGCCTGGTTGCCCCAGATCAAGCGCGCCGTCTCCTTGCCGCGCCGGAGCCCACTCTCATCGACGACATCGTCGTGCAGCAGCGTCGCCGTGTGCATGAACTCAACCGCCGCCGCCACGCGGATGTGCCCCTTGCCGGGGTAGTCGCAGAGCTTGGAGGCCGCGAGCGTAAGCATGGGGCGTAGCCGCTTGCCGCCCGAATCGATGAGGTGGTGGGCAAGCTGGGGTATGAGTTCGACCTCGGACACCGCCTTGTCGAGGATGATGCGGTTGATCCCCTCCATGTCGTCGGCGACAAGGTCCATTAGCGGCTTTAAGTTTTCCGCCGGGCTGCGCGCGCCCTCGAGTGGTATGACTTGGCCCAAGGAGGTTTTTCCGACGCCGGTTGGTTGACGGTGCTATAGCCCTGCTTGGCGCGGACTCTAAGCACAGATTGCCCTGGCTGCACGAGCACTTTCGGACAACGTCCCATGCGTGAACTGGTCACCAGCAACGACCCCGTGCTCCTCAACTACCTGCAGGTGCTGCTCAACGACGCCGGCATCGAGGTCAGCGTGTTCGACGGCAATATGAGCGCCGTCCAGGGCACGCTTCCCGCCGTTCAGCAGCGCCTTGCGGTGGCGGAGGAAGACTGGGCGCAGGCGCGCCGTCTCCTAGACGAGGCCGGGCTCGGCAAATGGATCGTTCAGTGAACGACACGAGAGGTGCAGCAGACGATGCACCGACGGACGACAGGTTCCTCGGCGGCGCCCTGCACATCCTGCAGCCGGCAATCGGCTATCGCGCCGGGCTTGACGCCGTAATGCTCGCCGCGGCTGTTTCGGTCGAAGGGCCGTCGCGCGTATTGGATGTCGGCGCTGGAGTGGGCACGGCCGGGTTATGCGTTTGCCGGCGCTTCGCCTCGGCCCGCGTCACGCTGTTCGAGAAGGAGCCGGCGCTGGTGCGCCTCGCCCGTGAAAACGTGCAGCGCAACGGCCTCGGTGATCGCGTGCGTGTGCTCGAGGGCGATATCGGGCTTTCCGCCGAAATGGCAAAAGACTTGGGGCTCGAGCCCGAAAGCTTCGACCACGTCATCGCAAATCCCCCCTTTCACGACGCTGACGGCGGCACGCCGGCGCCTGATCGGCTCAAGGCCGCAGCGCATGCAATGGCCGATGAGGGCCTAGAGCGCTGGGCTCGCTTCATGGCGCGCTTGGCCGTGCCTGGTGGTTCGGTGAGCGTGATTCACAAGGCCGAGGCGCTCTCCGGTCTGCTCGCCGCCTTCGACGGGCGCTTTGGCGCGTTGCAGATCCTGCCGCTGCATCCGCGCGCCTATGCCCCCGCGCGCCGCATCATCGTGGCGGGACGCAAAGGTAGCCGCGCTCCGCTGACGCTACTGCCGGGCCTCGTGCTGCACGGCGACGATGGCGCCTTCACGCCGCAGGCGCAGGCGATCCTACGAGCCGGCGCCGGGCTGCGCTTGGGATGAGACGGCACGCTCTAGCCGCGGCTGCTGGCTTGCCGTAAATGTCTCGGCCTGACGCCCGCACGCGGCCCGATGCCCGTGCGGCTTCATCCCTAAAGGTCCCTCTGCAGCGAGGTTTCCAGCGCATGTGGTTTTTCAACCGTGGTCCAGTCGTTCCCGTGCTCCGCTTCAACGGACCGATCGGCCTCGTCACCCCGTTGCGCCCCGGGCTCGCAATCTCCTCTTGCGCGCTTGCGATCGAGCGGGCGTTCGAAATGTCGAAGCTGCCCTCCGTCGCCGTGGTCATCAACTCACCCGGCGGCTCGGCCGTGCAGTCGAGCCTCATCTTCCGCCGTATCCGTCAATTCGCGGAGGAGACGCACAAGACCGTGCACGTCTTCTGCGAGGACGTGGCAGCCTCCGGGGGGTACTACCTCGCCGTGGCGGGCGACGAGATCTATGCCGACGCCGCTTCGATTGTCGGCTCGATCGGCGTCATCTACGCAGGCTTCGGTTTCGTCGAGGCGATTGAGAAGCTCGGAATTACGCGGCGCGTCTATACAGCGGGCGTCGAGAAGGGGTCGCTCGACGCCTTTCGCCCCGAACGCCCCGACGACGTGGAGCGCCTCAAATCTCTGCAGCGCGACGTGCACGATGTGTTCATCGGCATCGTCAAGGAAAGGCGCGCCGGGCGGCTCCAAGGGATTGACCAGGAGCTGTTCTCCGGCGCCTTCTGGTCGGCCGGCAAGGCGCTTGAGCTGGGCCTCGTCGACGGCATCAGCGACGTGCGCACGAAGATGCGCGAACTCTACGGCGACAAGGTGCGGCTGAAAGTCGTGCCGTTCGATCGCGGAGGCCTGCTGACGCGCTTCCGGCGTTCTCCGTCTGTGTTTGGTTACGACGAATTAACGCGCGGAGGTCTTGCCTTCGCCGAAGATCTGATATCCGCTATCGAGGCTCGCGCCTTGTGGTCCCGGTACGGCTTGTGAGCCCTCCGGAACGTCGCGCGCAACGAGGGAGTGTCGTCCATGCCTCAAGTCGTGGCCGCGGTGCTCATCGGAGCCGGCATAGCCGCCGGCTTCAAATGGATTGCCAAAGAGATGGCGCGCGCCGCCGACGAAGCGCGCGTAGCGCATGGGAAGATGGGCCACCGCAACGTCAGTACGGCCCCAAAGGATCTCGGCGCGCTCGAATGGGACGCCAAGAGCGGCGTTTACCGGCCCGCTACAAAGCGCACCGGCTAGATTGAAATTTGATCCTGGTCAGCGCTTAGGCGCGTGCTCGTTCAGCAGCGAGCGCAGCATGCCCACGACGCGCGAGGCCGGCCCGCTCGAATTTGAGCAGCACTGGATGCTGATGCGGGCGCCCTCGAACAGCAGAAACACTTCGTCTGCCAAAAGCTCGGGGTCCGCGTAGTCGGCCTCCCGGAACAGCCCGACGAGGCGTTCGCGTTTACGCGTCTTATAGTCATCGATGATCTTGCGTGCCGGATGCTCGCTCTCGCGCAGCTCCACGGCTGCATTGGCGATGGCGCAGCCACGGTCGCCGCGGTCCGTGAGAACCTGTTCGACGTACTGCACCCAGCCCTCAAGCTGCGCGTGGGGGTCGCCAGGGTCGGTGCGGGCGAGCCGCTCCCACAGCTCGTCGCCCTCTTTGGCGAGCTGGGTTAAGTAGGCGGCGATCAGCTCGTCCTTGGAACCGAAGTGCCGGTAGAGCGTCATCTTGTTCGTGGCGGCGGCCTCAGCGATCGCCTCGACGCCGACGGCGCGAATGCCGTGGCGGTAGAACAGCTCCCGGGCGGCAGCTAGAATGCGGTCGCGCGGCGGCAGTATGGGCGCTGCGGGAGCCGGGTGGGCGTGCATCCAATGGGCCTCTTGACTAGGGTGTTACCGGTCGGTATAGGAAAGCATGTTACCGCTCAGTAACACAGCGTGCGGGCGTTGTCATGCCCCTCGTTTTGCACTGCAGCAGCTAGCGAGGCAGCGCCGTGGACAGGGGAACAATCGCGGGCATCGACGCCGCCGGAAATGACTACGTGCCCGTCGTTAAGCTCGAATCTTGGACTACCCAGCCCTGCCTCGTTCGGGTGCTAATGCTCGCCCCCGGGAGGCTAACCCGCGCAAGTCCGAACACTGAATAGTCCTTCGCTCTTCCGATCTCAACGGTTTCTCATGCGCCCCCGGTTCAGCATCACCCGGTTAGCCCCCCTCCTGACCCTGCCGGCCCTGCTGCTTGCCGGCGGCTGCGGGCAATCGCAGACGCAGGCGCAGAATGCGGCGCCCCCGCCTCCGCAGGTCACGGTCTCGAAGCCCGTGAAGAAGCTTGTTTCCGAACACGACGAGTATGTCGGCCGCTTCATCCCCTTCGATTTCGTCGAGGTGCGCGCGCGCGTCTCCGGCTACCTGCAGACGATCCATTTCACCGACGGCCAGCTCGTGAAAAAGGACGACCCCCTATTCACGATCGATCCGCGGCCCTTCCAGGCGTCGCTCGACCAGGCCAAGGCAGCGGTCGAGCAGGCCAAAGCCAACCTGGCCTTCGCCGAGGCTGACCTTGCGCGCGGCGAGAGCTTGCGCACTGGCACCACCATTACGCAGCAGGCGCTCGACCAGCGTTTGCAGGCCAAGCGCGTCGCCATTGCCGCCGTGGCCGCGCAGGAAGCGGCCGTCCGGCAAGCCGAGCTCGATCTGCAGTTTACCGAGCTGAAGGCACCCATCTCCGGCCGTATCGGCGACCGCCGCGTTTCCGTGGGCAACCTCGTGACCGGCGGTGCGGCCGGCACCACGCTGCTCGCCACCATCGCGTCCATCGACCCCATCCGCTTCGAGTTCACCATGGATGAGGCGTCCTACCTGCGCTACGTGCGCGCCGCTTCCACCGCTGGCGCCCACAGCGCAAACCGCGGCATGACGCTGCCGGCGCGGCTGAAGCTTATTGATGAGGTCGACTTCACCCGCGACGGCAAGATTGACTTCATTGACAACGCGATCGATCGCTCCTCCGGCACCATCCGCGGCCGCGCCGAGTTCGAGAACGCGGACGGCCGCCTCACGCCCGGCATGTTCGGCCGCATCCAGATCTCGGTTGGGACACCGGCCGAGGCTTTGCTGGTGCCCGACGCTGCCGTCGGCACCGAGCAGGTGCGCAAGTTCGTCTACGTTGTCGGCAACGACAACGTCGCCACACCCAAATACGTGACGCTCGGCCAGGCTGTCGAAGGCCTGCGCGTCGTCAAGTCGGGCCTGAAGGCCGATGACGTCATCATCATCAACGGTCTGATGCGCGTGCGCCCCGGCGCCAAGGTTACGCCGGAGCAGGCCACCGCCGACACCGGCATCAAGGACACTTCGTCCATCCGTATGAACTGAGCGCCGCTCCGATGCGCATATCGCACTTCTTCATCGATCGGCCGATCTTTGCCGCCGTGATCTCGGTCGTGTTCGTGATCATCGGCCTGGTGTCGATTGGCCGGCTGCCGATCGCGCAGTATCCCGAGATCGCCCCGCCCGTCATCAACGTGACGGGCCAGTACCCGGGCGCGTCCGCCGAGGTCGTTGCAAACACGGTGGCCTCCCCGCTCGAGCAGCAGATCGACGGCGTGGAGCACATGCTCTACATCTCGTCGAACTCCACCGTCGATGGGCGCTTCTCAATCTCGGTGACGTTCGACCTCGGCACCAACCTCGATATCGCGCAGGTGCAGGTGCAGAACCGCGTGTCGATCGCGCTGCCGCGCTTACCCGTGGACGTGCGCAACATCGGCGTTACGGTGGCAAAGGCGTCGCCTGACCTGATGATGGTCGTGCATATGTACTCGCCCGATCAGTCGCGAGACTCGCTGTTCATATCGAACTACGCCACCATCAACGTCGTCGATCCACTGAGCCGCATCGAGGGCGTAGGCTCAATCACGGTGTTCGGCGGCCGCGATTATTCGATGCGCGTTTGGCTCGATCCCGATCGGCTGCAGTCTTTGGCTCTGACCGCCAATGACGTGGTTACCGCCTTGCAGCGCCAGAACGTGCAGGTCGCGGCCGGCATCCTCAACCAGCCGCCGGTGGCCTCGCCCGGCGCTTTCCAGATCTCGGTGCAGACGCTTGGACGCTTGGCCGATCCCGACGCGTTCGGCGAAATCGTCGTCAAGCAGAGCGACAATGCGGTCGTACGCGTCAAGGACGTGGCTCGCGTGGAGCTCGCTGCGCTCGACTACGGCGTCAACTCCTACCTCGACAAGAATCCCGCCGTGGGCCTCGGCATCTTTCAGCTCCCGGGCTCCAACGCCATCGCCGCGGCAAAGCAGATCAAGGCGACCATGGCGGAGCTGTCGAATAGCTTCCCCGAGGGGGTCAAGTACGACATCATCTACAACCCGACCGACTTCATCCAGCAGTCGGTCGACGCCGTGGTGCAGACGATCCTCGAGGCGGTCGTGCTCGTGGTGCTCGTCGTCATCCTGTTCCTGCAGACCTGGCGCGCGGCCATCATCCCGATCGTCGCCATCCCCGTGTCGCTCATCGGCACCTTCTTCCTGATGGCGGTGTTCGGCTTCTCGCTCAACAACCTGTCGCTGTTTGGCCTCGTGCTGGCGATCGGCATCGTCGTCGACGACGCCATCGTCGTGGTGGAGAACGTTGAGCGCAACATGGCGAAGGGATTGAGCCCGCGCGAAGCTGCCTACCGCACCATGGAGGAGGTCGGCACGGCGCTGATTGCCATCGCGCTCGTCCTGACCGCGGTGTTCGTGCCTTCCGCATTCATCACCGGCATCTCCGGCCAGTTCTACCGGCAGTTCGCGCTGACCATCGCCGGCGCCACCGTCATCTCGCTCATCGTCTCGCTGACGCTGTCTCCGGCGTTGTGCGCCCTGCTGCTCAAGCCGCACCACGAGCGGGCCGCGGCGACCTGGGTGACGTGGCCCATCCATACCTTTTTTCGCATCTTCAATTGGGGCTTCGACAAGCTGTCGGCCGGCTATAGCTGGTTCGTCGGCCGCATCGTTCGCATCGCCGTCCTCATGCTGGTCGTCTACGCTGGCGTCATCGCTTACGGCATGAACGAGTTCCGCAAGACGCCGATCGGCTTCATCCCTCAGCTCGACGCCGGCTACCTGATCACGATCACGCAGCTTCCTCCGGCCGCCTCGATCGACCGCACGGACGCCGTCAATCGCCGCGCCGTGGAGCTCGCCCTCGACACGCCGGGCGTTGCGCATGCGGTCAACCTCGTCGGTTTCTCGGGCGCCACGCGCACGAATGCGCCGAACGCGGGCGCGGTGTTCGTGGTCCTGAGGCCGTTCGAGGAGCGGGCGAAGGATCCGCGCATGTCGGCTCAGGCGATCCAGGGCGCGCTGCTCGCCAAGTTCTCCTCGATCAAGGAAGCGCTTGTGCTCGTCGTCGCCCCGCCGCCCGTGCGCGGCATCGGCAGCGCCGGCGGCTTCCGCATGATGGTGCAGGACCGGGGCGGCAACGGCTCGGCTGCGCTGCAGGGCGCGATCGGCGCCATGATGGCGCGGGCCAACGCCACGCCGGGCCTCAAGCAGGTGTTCTCGCTGTTCGAGAACTCGACGCCGCAGCTCTATCTCGACATCGACCGCGTGAAGGCGCAGATGCTCGGCGTCAACGTCTCGGACGTGTTCTCGACGCTGCAGACCTATCTTGGCTCCGCCTACGTCAATGACTTCAATCTGCTCGGCCGCACCTTCCGCGTGACCGCCGAGGCCGATGCCGGGTTCCGCCTCGAGCGCAGTGATGTGCTGAAGCTGCGTGTACGCAACAGCAATGGCGATGCGGTGCCGCTCGGATCGTTCACGACGGTGAGCGACATTTCCGGTCCCTCGCGCGTGCCGCGCTACAACCTCTACCCCGCAGCCGAGCTCGACGGCGCCGCGGCGCCCGGCTACTCGCAGGGCCAGGCCATCGACCTCATGCAGAAGCTCGCAGCCGAGGTGCTGCCCCGCGGCTTCAACTACGAATGGACGGAGCTGGCCTTCCAGCAGGTGAAGGCCGGCAACGCCTCTGTGTTCGCCTTCGCGCTCGGCGTTGCGTTCGTGTTCCTCGTGCTCGCGGCGCAGTTCGAGAGCCTGACGCTGCCGCTGGCGATCATCCTCATCGTACCGATGAGCCTCATCGCCTCCATCACCGGCGTGGTCATGCGCGGAATGGACAACAACATCTTAACGCAGGTCGGCTTCATCGTGCTAATCGGCCTCGCGGCCAAGAACGCCATCCTCATCGTCGAGTTCGCGCACCAGCTCGAGAGCGCAGGCGCCGACCGCTTCGCAGCGGCGACCGAGGCCGCGCGCCTGCGCATGCGTCCAATCTTGATGACTTCGCTTGCGTTCATCCTCGGCGTCGTGCCGCTCGTTTGGGCCATCGGCGCGGGCGCTGAGTTGCGCCAGGCACTCGGTACCGCAGTGTTTTCGGGCATGATCGGCGTGACCTTCTTCGGCCTCATCTTCACGCCCGTCTTCTACGTGACGTGCCGCTGGCTCGCCGGGATCGCCTCACGCCGACGCCGGGCAGAGCCCGAGCAGCCGCTCACTCCGCAGCCGGCCGAGTAGGTCGCCTGCGCCTAAAGGACAGGCACCGCTCCACCCCGGGTGCAGGTTGCCTCGCAGCAGGAGCGACATCATCTTTTTCATTGCCGCGCGCCAACGTCGGCAGAACCGAATTCACGAGTGCAACGTTGTAGGCTTCGAGGTGACTGATGACCAAGCTTACCGTGAACGGGACCGCAGTCGAATATGACGGCGACCCGTCGATGCCCCTGCTCTGGTACCTGCGCGACGTGCAGGGGCTGACCGGCACCAAGTTCGGGTGCGGTGTCGCTCAGTGCGGCGCCTGTACCGTCCACCTCAACGGCGAGCCGCGGCGCTCGTGCGTCACGCCGATGTCGATGCTCGACGGGGCCGACGTCGTGACGGTCGAGGGCGTAAACGGCAAGGTCACGGACGCGGTGCGTGCAGCCTGGATCGCGCTCGACGTGCCCCAGTGCGGCTACTGCCAGTCGGGGCAGATCATGTCGGCGGTGGGCCTCTTAAGCGAGATCCCGAAGCCGAGCGACCGCGACATCGACCTCGCGATGACCGGCAATGTGTGCCGCTGCTGCACCTATCACCGCATCCGCGCCGCCATCCACGATGCCGCGCAGCGTCTGGAGGGCTGACCATGAACGTCAACGTTTCAGCGAGCCGCCGCTCATTCCTCAAGGGCTCGGCCGCCGCCGGCCTCGTCATTGCGCTGCGCTTGCCGGTACAGAGCGCCGCCGCTGCGACAGCCGATGCGCCGCCCGATTTCATTCCTAACGCGTTCCTGCGCATCGCGCCCGACAGCACCATCACGGTGATCTCGAAGCACATCGAGATGGGCCAGGGGCCCTACACGGGCATCGCGACGGTGCTCGCCGACGAGCTCGATGCCGACTGGGCGCAGATCAAGGTCGAGTCGGCCCCCGCTGATGCCACGAAGTATTTCAACACCGCTTTCGGCAAGGTGCAGGGTACAGGCGGCTCGACCGCCATGGCGAACTCCTGGGACCAGCTCCGCCAGGCCGGCGCGGAGGCGCGCGCGCGTCTCGTCGCGGCTGCCGCCAAGACGTGGGGCGTCGATCCCGGCTCACTCATCATCGAGAAGGGCATTGTAAAGGATGCAGCCGGCCACTCGGCGAAGTTCGGCGAGCTCGTCGGTCTAGCGCACGAGATCGAGCTTACCGGCCCGTTCAAGCCGAAGGAGCCGGACGCATGGCGGCTCATCGGCACCAAGCTGCCCAAGGTCGACACGGTGCCGAAGACCAACGGCACGGCGATGTACACCATCGACGTCAAGCTGCCGGACATGCTCACCTGCCTGATCGCCCGGCCGACTCGCTTTGCAGCCAAGGCGCCGTCGTTCGATCCGGCACCAGCGCTCGCCGTCCCCGGCGTGAAGGAGGTGTTTGTCGTGCCCGAGGGCGTCGCCGTGCTCGCCGACGGCTTTTGGGCCGCCAAGAAGGGCCGCGACGCACTCAACATCGCGTGGGACGAAAGCGGCACGGAGGCGCGCAGCTCGGACGCGATCGTGCGCGAGTACCTTGAGCTCGCGAACTCGACCGGCGCGCTCGCTCGCAATGACGGCGATGCGGAGAAGGCGCTCGCCGGCGCGACGAAGGTCATCGAGGCGACCTACGCTTTCCCGTACCTGGCGCACGCTCCGATGGAGTGCAACGACTGCGTCATTGGGCGGACCAGCGACGGCGGCGTTGAGCTGATGTTCGGCTCGCAATTGCAGACCATCGACCAGGGTGTGGTGGCTGCCGTGCTGGGGCTCACCCCCGACAAGGTGAACATCAAGACCCTGCTCGCTGGCGGCAGTTTTGGTCGCCGCGCCACGCCCGCGGGTGACATGGCGGGGGAGGCTGCGCACGTCTTGAAGGCCGCGCAGCACCAGGGTCCGATCAAGGTCATCTGGACGCGCGAGGACGACATCAAGGGTGGCCGCTACCGGCCGATCTTTGTGCACCGCCTGCGCGCCGGACTCGACGATGGCGGCGGGATTGTCGCCTGGGACCAGGTCATCGTCGGGCAGTCGTTCATGAAGGGGACTCCGTTCGAGGCCGGCCTGATCAAGAACGGCGTCGACCAGACCATGGTCGAAGGGGCCAGCACGCTGCCGTATCAAATCCCCAACCTCCGCGTCTCGGTGCACATGGCCGAAGTTGGAGTGCCGACGCTGTGGTGGCGCTCGGTCGGCTCGACGCACACGGCCTTCTCCACCGAGACGTTCCTCGACCAGCTCGCGGACGCCGCCGGTGTCGATCCATTTGCCCTGCGGCGCAAGCTGCTTGCCAACCATCCCCGTCATCTCGGCGTGCTGGAGCTCGCAGCGTCGAAAGCCGGGTGGGGAGAGCCGCTGCCCAAAGGACGCGCGCGCGGTATCGCGGTGCACGAATCGTTCAAGTCCTATGTTGCGCACGTTGTCGAAGTCTCCGTCGGTGAGGACGGTCTGCCGAAGGTGGAACGGGTCGTCGCCGCGGCCGACTGCGGCATCGCCATCAACCCCGACGTGATCAAGGCGCAGCTCGAAGGCGGTATGGGCTTCGGGCTCTCGGCCGCGTTGTTCTCCGCCATCGATCTGGAGCAGGGCCGCGTGGTGCAGTCGAACTTCCACGACTACCGCGTGCTGCGCATCAACGAGATGCCGAACATCGAGGTGCACATCGTGCCGTCCAAGGAGAACCCGACCGGCATCGGCGAGCCGGGCGTGCCGCCGATCGCGCCTGCCATAGCCAATGCGTGGTCGAAGCTCACGGGCCAGCGCGTGTTTACGCTTCCCTTCTCGCGTTCGGCGGCCAAGGCCTGAGGAGATGGCTATGCGATCAACAGCGATCAGTGTCGTGGGCGCGCTGGGGATCATCGGCATCGGGTTGGCCGTCTCCGCCGCTACGCCGGAGCCCTCCGCAG
>Ga0187819_10000104_pt1 | contig 36912 bp, 32 predicted proteins | sample NC_wetland_sal_i_15_FD_132411 | JGI IMG/M metagenome (GOLD analysis project Ga0187819, IMG submission 132411) | Wetland sediment microbial communities from Neuse River Estuary, North Carolina, USA - SO4_4 | ecosystem: Environmental > Aquatic > Freshwater > Wetlands > Sediment | place: USA... | reverse complement strand
TCTTCCTCGTTCTTGATCTCCGTGAGACGGTCCACCATTTGCCGGCTGTTCTTCTCGAACTCGGCGGACTTCGTATCCACACGCGATTCAATCACAGTGCCGCTCACCCGGGTCCTTTCCCGACGAGGCGTTCCCGCGCGTCGCAATGCAGCAGGACGAAACTACGCATTGTATCATCGTCGATTCGTTTGCCGCGAGCGAGGCAAGGCGCTCGCCTCCAGAGCGAATCCGTCAGCAACACATCGGAAATGCCGGCCGCAAGCTCAGGAATTTTGGCCACGTTGACTTGTTTCAGCCTGTCGCCTAATATCGCGCGACATGGCTGATGCCCAGAACCTGACTGGCCACATCGTTTCGCATTACAAGATCATCGAGAAATTGGGCGGCGGGGGCATGGGGGTCGTGTATGAAGCTGAGGACACGAGCCTCGGCCGCCACGTGGCCCTGAAATTTCTTCCCGACGAACTCGCGCGTGATCCCTACGCCCTGGAACGATTTCAGCGCGAGGCCCGCGCGGCTTCCGCGTTGAATCACCCGAACATCTGCACGATTCACGAAATTGGACAGCAGGACGGCCGCTACTTCATCGTCATGGAGCATCTCGAGGGCCAGACGCTCAAGCACCGCATCGGCGGCAAGCCCATGCCCATGGATTTGCTGCTCGAGGTGGGAGCGGAAGTGGCCGATGCGCTCGACGCGGCACACGAAAAGGGCATCATCCACCGCGACATCAAGCCCGCGAATATATTCGTCACCAAACGCGGTCACGCTAAAATTTTGGATTTCGGCCTGGCGAAGCAATCCCCGCGCGCTTCGAACCCCTCGGACACGTTCGTGACGAAGGGTCCGGACGCGAAAGTGGATCACGAACACCTTACGAGCCCCGGCACAACTCTCGGTACGGTTGCCTACATGTCTCCGGAGCAGGCGCGTGGCGAAGAGCTCGACGTGCGCAGCGACCTCTTCAGTTTCGGAGCCGTGCTTTACGAGATGGCCACCGGCGCACTCCCGTTCCGTGGAGACACCACCGCCGTGATATTCAATGCCATTCTTGAAAAAGCGCCGGTGCCTTCCGTGCGCCTCAATCCGGATATTCCGCCGCGCCTCGAAGAGGTGATTTCGAAGGCCCTCGAGAAAGACCGCCGCATGCGCTACCAGCATGCGGCCGAATTGCGCACGGACTTGGCGCGGCTGAGGCGCGACACGGACTCGAGCCGCGTTTCCGCGGCGGCGATGCCCACCACCTCCACGGGCGCGGCGCGCGACGCCGCTTTTCAGATGTCGCCCTCAAGCTCGCCGGCGGTGGCGGCCATGACGCCGCCAAGTGGAACGAGCGCCGCGGCTGCATCTGCAACGGGCATGGCGAGCGCCGCTTCTCCGGCCGCGCCGATGGTCACGAAGGCGCCCACGCGGGCCCGCTCGTGGCAAAAGATTTCTGCCGCAATCATCGTCATCGCGCTTGTGGCCGCCGGCGGATATTTCTACCTGCGTCGCGCGCCGAAGCTCACCGGAAAAGGGTCGGTCGTTCTTGCCGACTTCACGAACACCACGGGGGATCCGGTCTTCGACGATGCGCTACGCCAGGGCCTCGCCGCGCAGCTCGCGCAGTCGCCCTTCTTGAATATTCTCTCCGACCAGCAAATCCGCCAGCAGCTGCGCTTCATGGGGCAGCCGGCCACAGCAAGGCTGACGAACGACCTCGCGCGGCAGATTTGCCAGCGGACGCAGAGCGCTGCGGTTCTCACCGGCTCGATCGCGCAAATCGGCAGTACCTACAGCCTGATTCTTAACTCGGTGAATTGCTCTTCGGGCGGGACGCTGGCGACCGCCGCGGCTGAAGCCACGGACAAGAATCAGGTGCTTGGCGCGCTCGGGAAGGCCGCCGAGGATATCCGCGGCAAGCTCGGCGAATCGCTCGCTTCCATTCAGAAATACAACACGCCCATCGCCGAGGCGACTACCTCTTCGCTCGAAGCGCTGAAATCGTATAGCCTGGGGTTGCAGGCGCGCGCGAACAAAGGCGAGGAGGCGGCGGCGCCTCTCTTGAAGCAAGCGGTCACGCTCGACCCCAATTTCGCCATGGCCTACGCGGTGCTGGGACAGGTGGAGAGCAATCTGGGCGAGCGCAGCCTGGGCACCGAATACACCAAGAAGGCCTATGAGTTGCGGGACCGCTCGAGCGAGCTGGAAAGATTTTATATCGATTCGCACTACCACGAGAACGTGACCGGCGACCGCGAGCAGGCCAATCAGGTTTACACGCTTTGGGCGCAGACTTACCCGCGCGACTCGATTCCGCATAACAATCTGGCGGTCTCCTACATGTTGATGGGCCAGTTGGACAAGGCGCTCCCCGAGGCCCGCGAGGCACGGGAGCTGAGTCCGGACGAGAGCATCTCCTCCTACGCGCTTGCGGGCGTGTATATGGGAATGGGCCGGTATGATGAAGCGAAAGCTACCCTCAATGAGGCGATGGCGAGGAAACTGGACGTTCCCTTCTTTCACCGCGTCTTGTACCTGGTGGCATTCTTGCAGAACGACTCCGCCGCCATGGCCCACGAGATCTCTGTTTTTTCCAACAGTTCGCCGGAGTTCGCTGCCACCGCGAATTCCCTGGCGGCGGGAACGGAGGCCTATTATGGGCATGTCGAAAAGGCCCGGGCGCTGAATCAACGCGCGATCGCGGCTTTGGAAAGCATGGGCAAGAAAGAATCGGCTGCGAACGCGCTGGCCACGCAGGCGCTGGCCGAGGCCGAGTTGGATGATGGTGCCGCCGCTCGTAAGGACGCGGCCGCAGCGTTGGCTCTGGATTCCGCGTACCTCCTCAAGTTGGAAGCGGCATCCGCCTTCGCGCTCGCCGGAGACACGGCGCGAGCGGAATCGCTCGCAGGCGAGTTGGGGAAGGAGCACCCTTCCGACACTTTCGCGAATGTGTATTGGCTTCCCACCGTGCACGCGGCGGTCGAGCTGAATCGCAATAGTCCCGGCAAAGCGCTCGAAATTCTCCAGCCGGTGCAGCCCTACGATCTTTCGAACATGCCGCTCAGGATGCTGGCCCCGTATGAGCGCGGTCAGGCGCTGCTGCTTTTGCATCGAGGGAACGAGGCTGCGGCCGAGTTCCAGAAGCTCTTGGACCATCCGGGAATTGTGCTCAATTCGGCTCTCGGCGCGCTGGCGCATTTGCAATTGGGCCGCGCTTACGCCATGGCGGGCGATGCGCCGAAGGCCCGGGCCGCCTATCAGGATTTCTTCGCGATGTGGAAAGACGCGGACCCAGGCATTCCCATCCTCAAGCAAGCAAAGGCCGAGTACGCCAAACTCGAATAGGCTAGCCGCTCGGTATTGAAGCAGGGAAGGCGGTTGGCCGCCTGTGATTTACGCTTCTCGGGGAGCGGCGGAGATGCGCTGGCGAATGAAATCCACGATGGCTTGCGTGGGCGTGCCCGGCAGAAAAACCTCCGCAATGCCGCCCTGCTTCAGCGCGGGGATATCGGCTTCTGGAATAATGCCGCCGATGAGGACGATGACGTCGCGCATGCCTTTCTCGTGGAGCAATCGCATCAGCCGCGGGCAGAGCGTATTGTGCGCTCCCGATAGAATCGAGAGGCCGATGACGTCCACGTCTTCCTGCACCGCCGCCGAAGCGATCATTTCAGGAGTTTGCCGCAAGCCGGTGTAGATCACTTCCATCCCGGCGTCGCGCAGCGCCCGCGCGATCACTTTGGCGCCGCGGTCGTGGCCGTCGAGCCCCGGTTTGGCGATCAGCACGCGAATTTTCTTTTCGGGCATAAGCACAGAAGCATACTTCAAAAACCGCGTGAAGCGTTAGTGGAAGGACTGGCTCACGTACTGCTTTACCACTTCATATCTTGGAGGAAATCCTCAAGAAGGGCGTTGAATTTTTCCGCGTCGTCCACGAAGAGCGCATGGCCGGCGTCATCAAAGACTTCCAATTTCGAATCCTTGATGTTTTTTTGCATTTTCACGATGCTGTTCATGTAGGGAGTCTTGGCCGCGCAAACGAGTGCCGGCTTATCGATCTTCGCCAATACCTGGCGGTAATCCGCGGTGAAATATCCCACCAGCAAGGAAACAGCGTTGTCCGTCGGAACTTTGAGCGAGGCCTTGACCAGGTTCTGGAGGTACTCCTCTGGCTGAGGCTTTTTAAAGTTGAGTTTGCGAACAAAGGAGTTGGCAGAGTTGTCTCGGTCTTCCAGCACCCCTTTGAGAAGTGCAAAATCCTGATCCGCATCACCAGGAGCACGCCCCCCAGCATCGTTGTCCACCAGCACAACTCCCGCCAACGCCCCGGTTCCGAATTGATCGACATAAGCCATGGTTTCGACCACCGCCATGGACCAGGCCACGATCACAACCGGCGATAGACGCAGTTGATCTATGACGGCTTTGATGTCCCGCGCCCGCGCGGCCGGATACAATCCATCGCCCGTTTGCGATGATTCGCCTTGGGAGCGCGGGTCCATGGCCACCACGCGATAGTCCTTCGAAAAATATTCGATCTGCTTTTGCCAGATCCATGCGGGCATGGTCCAGCCGGGTATAAACAGAATGGTGGGGAGCTGATAAGGATTCGTGACCGAAATATTGCCTTTCGTCGGCACTTTGCCCGGAGGCAGGGGATTGCCGAGTTCCGCGCTGGCATAGGCGGCTGTGCGGCCTGCCTCAAGGTAATGAATTTTTACGCCATCGGGAGTGGTGATGAAGCCGCTCTTGGTGTGCGGCGGCTTCTTTTCGCTGGCGCGCGCCGCCACGACACCAGCCTGGCCGCAAGCCAGGGCCAGCAAAATCATTCCCACGCGCCTCAGTTGCCTGTTCATTCGATTTCCTCGATTTGGTATCGCTGAATGTCTCGCGCGGGTGTTTAGCCTGGCTTCCTAGGTGATGGCGACTTCCTCGTAGATGCCGAAGACAACGCGCATGGCGTCGCAGATTTCGCCGAGCGTCGCGTATGCCTTCACGGCCTCGAAAATGAAGGGCATCAGGTTTTCCGTGCCCGCGGCAGCTTTGCGCAGCCCATCCAGACGCCGGTCGACTTCCGCGCTCGAACGCTCCGCGCGCAATTTCCTCAGCCGGTCGGCCTGGCGGTGCGCAACTGTCTCGTCAATCTGCAGGATGTCGAGAGGCTTCTCGGCGGCAACGTAATCATTCACGCCCACCACGATTTTTTCCTTGCGATCGACCGCCACCTGGTAGCGGTAAGCCGCCTCCGCAATCTCGCGCTGGGGGTAGCCGCGCTCGATGGCCGCGACCATTCCGCCCAGCGCATCTATCTTCTCGATATAGTCCCAGGCCCCGCGCTCGATTTCATTCGTGAGCGCTTCGACGAAATAAGACCCGCCGAGCGGGTCGGCCGTATTCGTCACGCCGGTTTCGTACGCGATGATCTGCTGCGTGCGCAGGGCCAGCGTCGCGGCAAATTCCGTCGGCAGCGCCCAGGCTTCATCGAGCGAATTCGTGTGCAGCGATTGCGTGCCGCCGAGCACGGCCGCGAGCGCCTGAAGCGCGGTACGCACTACGTTGTTGTACGGCTGCTGTGCCGTCAGCGAGCAGCCCGCCGTCTGCGTATGGAATCGCAGCGACCAGGAGCGCGGGTTCTTCGCGCCAAAGCGTTCGCGCATGGTCTTGTACCAGATGCGCCGCGCGGCGCGGTATTTCGCAATCTCCTCGAAAAAGTCGCTGTGCGCGTTGAAGAAAAAGGAAAGCCGCGGGACAAAATCATCCACGTCCAGGCCGCGCCGAATTCCCCAGTCCACGTACTCGATCCCGTCGCGCAGCGTGAACGCCAGCTCCTGTATCGCCGTCGAACCCGCCTCGCGGATGTGATACCCGCTGATGGAAATGGAATTGAATTTCGGCGTGTGTTTCGCGCCGAATTCGAAGGTATCAATCACCAAGCGCATCGAAGGCTCGGGGGGATAGATATATTCCTTCTGCGCGATGTATTCCTTCAAAATGTCGTTTTGCAGCGTGCCCGAAATTTTCTTCCAGTCCGCTCCCTGCTTTTCCGCCACCGCCAGGTACATCGCCCAGATCACGGCGGCCGGGGAATTGATGGTCATCGAGGTCGTGACGTCCGCAAGCGGAATCTTGTCGAAGAGAACTTCCATGTCCGCGAGTGAGCTGATGGCCACGCCGCATTTTCCCACTTCGCCTTCCGAAAGCGCATGGTCGGAGTCATAGCCCATCAGCGTCGGCAGGTCAAAAGCGACGGAGAGCCCCGTCTGCCCCTGCGAAAGCAAATAGCGGAAGCGCGCGTTCGTGTCCTCCGCCGTTCCAAACCCGGCGAATTGGCGCATGGTCCACAGCCGGCCTCGGTACATCGTCGAATGAATCCCGCGCGTATAAGGCGGCTGGCCCGGATAGCTGAGGTCCCGCTCGGCATCCCAGCCGGCCAAATCCGCCTGCGTGTAAAGGCGGCGAATCGGATAGCTGGAAATGGTGGTGAAGTCAGCGTCCCGTTCAGGTGACTTCTCGAGTGTCGGCTGAAGCGTTTTCTTTTCCCATTCGATTTCGGCCGCCGAAGGCTTTCGATCGGCTTCAAACGATGCAGTGGGCGCGGTCTTCAGTTCCTTGCTCATGGTCGCGGCTCCTCGCCGAACGATGTTGGCTCAACGCGCGGGATGCTGGTAAGTTCATTCTAGGCCAAGGGGCGAGGCGCGGCAAGCGCGGGCGCGCGCTGCATGGAAATGCGCGCGAAACGAGCAGACCGCGAACAAAATTGGCCCCGCGGGCCTCGAAGAGGAAACGCGCGCCGCGGAGCCAATTCACTACTTGCCCGCAATAGTCTCCGTATCGGGAGTTCCCGGGATATTCGGTTCGCGGTAGACCTTGCCCCTGAGCGCGTCGGCCACGACGATGTGGTTTGCCTCGAGCGTACGGCCCATGGCCTGGTCGAAATTGACGACCGCTTCTTCCAGGTTGGCCTTGGCGCGAAGCTCGGTTCCTTGCGCCGCGGTCAGGTCGCGCGCGCGCAGCACCACGTTGTAGCTTGTCGAGGAGCCAAGCTGATATTTCTTCTGCTCGGCATCCAGCGTCTGCTGCGCCAGTTCACGCGCCTTTGCAGCCGCCGCCACCTGCGCCCTGTCCTGTTGCAGCGCGATCAGCGCATTGCGCACGCCCAGTACGATGGCGTTCTGCGTCGAGCGGTACTGCACCTCGAGTTGCCGCTCATCGAGAAGCGCGCGGGCGTTGTCTGACTGGGCCGAACGGTTGCGGATCGGCAAGGTGAGGTTGACTCCCGCGGCGTACGTGGGGAAATTGCTGTGGATCATGGCATCAAGCGCGTCGCTGAGGCCGCCCGGTTTTGTGGTGGTCAGGGTATTGAAGGCTATGGGCGTACCCACGAATCCAAGAACCCCGGGTGGGGGATTTATGGATATGGGATTGCCGTTGATATCCACGATGGGTGCTGCCGTTTCCGCTGCAAAAGCAGTCGGAGTTTGGGTGGACGTGACCAGGTTTCCGCCCAGGCCCGTCGCGCTGTACTGGCCGAAAAGATTCAGCGAGGGCAGCAACGAATTTCTCGTGGCCTTCACTTCGATCCCCGCGTTCTTCAAACTCAAGTCAGCCTGGAGGATTTCCGGCCTCTTCTGCCACGCCTCTGTCACCGCGTCCTGGAGAGAAATATTCTCAATCACGTCCGGAATTCCGATGGGCGTGGTGGGAACCAATTCGACCCCGTTCAAATTCGCCGCCAAGGGATTCTTCGTAATTGCGACCAGTAGAATTGTTTCCTGCTGGAGCTTGTTCGTCTCCGCGACGATCAAATTTTGCTGGTCGGTGGCCAATTGCGATTCGGCCGTCAGCACATCGAGAGGCGCCATGGTCCCGATCTCAAGCTGCTTCTTATTGTCCCCGTAGAGCTTGGTGGAAACCGCCACCGCCGCTTCCTCCACTTTCACGTTCTCGCGGGCATAGACGAGTTCCCAGTAATCCGTGGCCACCTGCGAGACCGTTGAGATCACCTGCTGCGCGAATTGCGAATTGGCGATCTTCAGGGTGTTCTTCGCTTCGATGATGAAACGCGTATTCGGCAGCAGCCCAAACCCGTTCAGCAGCGGCTGCGTTACCGTGAGGGTCAGGGTCGATTGCACCGCCGGATTGAAGATGACATCCGGGGAGTTGGTCGAGGAGCGGTTGTTATTGAATGTGACGGAAACGTTCGTGCCGGTATGGAATCCCTGCGTGTAGCCGAAATTGTAGTTCGCGTTGTAATCGATCAGGTTGGGCGCTACCAAGGTCGTCCCAACTCCCGAGAGGAGCGGGTTATTGACCGGCGTCGCGGACCGCGACCAGTTGATGCCCGACGTGAAAATGGGGTCGAACGATACGGCCGGTCCGGAGCCGAGAATCACGTTTTGCGACGATCCGGACTGCGGGATACCGCCGGCCTTGGCCTTGAGCAGTTGCGTCTCGGCGATCCACGGCGTAAACCGCTGCACGGAGATGTCCAGATTATTCTCGAGAGCGATGGTGATCGCGTCTTCAAGACTCAGCAACAGCTTGCCGTCCTGGATCAATTGATCGAGCCGCGGGGAATTCGTCAGCATCGGTTCCGCCACGCTAATCGGTTTGTAGGGCGAAACGAAATTTGGGAACCAGGCTGGACTTTTCGAGTAGTCCGGCCCCAACGTGGACTTCAGGTTGCGCGCCTGATCCGAGGCCGGAGCGGCTACGGGCGCCTGTGCCTGAGAAGGCGATTGCGTCTGGGACTGGTCCTGCGTCTGCGCCGGCGCCTGAGCCTCCTCGGCTTGGGCCCCTTGAGTTTGGGCATAGACTGGTGAAATGACGAGCGAAGCAGCCGTCAGAACTACGACCGCCAGATGCATTAGCCTTCCGGTCATCGTTGTTTTTCCTCTCGTGATGAATGAGTCTTCAAGATTTGTGCATTTCCCCAAGGTAATGAAACGCGTGTGGCCGCACTTATGTTTCGCCAAAAGGACAATTTGGTGCAACGCAGCAGCCACGTGTATCCGCTTGAAATTAGACGATTAAATGGGAATTCCGTCGCGCGGAATGTTCGTTTTCGGTCAGTGCCGTGCGGATACGAACATGCGGACACGCGAGTGTAGCATCGCACCTGCCTCGTTACAATCGGCTCCCTCGCACTCGCGTTGACACTTCCGCTCCCGCGCACTACCATGGCCGCGGCTCATCCAGCCACTTCATGCGACATACCCTTTCTCCGGCCGCGACCTCTCGAGTCGTCGCCCTCCTTTTCCTTTGCGCATTTTGCATTGCTCCCGCCGCCCGGGCGCAGAGCACCAAGCAACTGAAGCCCCTGGGCTACGTCAGCGATTTTGCCAACGTACTGAGCCAATCGGCCAAATTCCAGCTCACGGAGCTTTGCACCGAGGTGGATGAAAAGGCCCACGCGCAGATCGCGGTTGTCACCGTGAAGTCACTCGATGGCCGGTCGATCGACGATTTTTCGATTGATCTCGCCACCCAATGGGGCATCGGCCCGAAGCAATCCGAGCGCGGCGTCCTGATTCTGCTCGCGGTCGAAGATCATCGCTACCGATTTGAAGTCGGCTACGGTCTTGAGCCTATCCTCCCCGACGGAAAAGTGGATGGCTTCGGCCGCGAGGCAGTCCCGTATTTGCGCGAAGGGAATTACGACGCAGCCGTGCTTCTCATGACTCGCCGTGTGGCAGACGTCATCGCAAAGGACCGCGGCGTTATACTCACCGTTGGAACCTCTCTTCCGCCGCCGCGCAAATTCGGGACCGAGCAACAGGGACAAGACTATTCGGTGCTGGCGCTCCTATTCCTGGCCGGATTCGTGATATTCGTTGTCTTCGCCGCCTTGAAACACGCCGGACAGACCGGCTCACGTCATCTCCGCCGGGGTGGCGGCTGGTGGGTAGGCCCGATGATGGGCGGCGGCATGGGCGGCGGCTTCGGCGGCGGAGGTTGGGGCGGAGGCGGATTTGGCGGGGGCGGAGGCGGTGGAGGATTTGGCGGGTTCGGCGGAGGCTCCTTCGGCGGCGGTGGCGCCAGCGGAGGTTGGTAGCGATTTCGAGCGGCACGCAAGCAGCACGGCTCTTTCGTTCAACGATGGGAGCTGACGTCCCAAAATGGAAGCTAAACTCAAGGAAATCGTCGAGCGCTTGAGAGCCGCGGCCCCCGATAATCTAAAGGCCGTGGTTCTTTTCGGCTCCGCCGTCACGAGCGAATTCTCCGCTAAGCATTCCGACCTCAACATTCTTTGCATCGTGGAACGCGCCGGCGCGCCCGAACTCGAGGCGCTTCACTCTCCCGCCCAGTGGTGGGTGCAGGGGCAAAATCCGCCGCCGCTTGTCTTCACGCTCGAGGAACTCCATCGCTCCGCCGATGTCTTTGCCATCGAACTGCTCGATATGAAGCTGCGCCACCGGATCCTCTTTGGCGACGATTTTCTCGCCGACTTCGAGGTGCCCCTGCAGTTTCATCGCTTGCAGGTCGAACGCGAACTGCGCACCGATTGGCTGCGCCTCCGCGAGGCCATTCTCGCCTCGCCGCAAAAGAAAAAAGTGCGCCTGGGAATCATGCTCGGCTCCGTCTCCACATTCTGTGCGCTGTTTCGCCACGCGCTCATTGCGCTCGGCCAGACCATGCCGGGCACCAAGCGCGAAGCGGTGGACGCCATCGCCGCGCTCACCGGCGCCGACCCCTCCGCCTTCCATGCGATTCTCGATTTGCGGGAAGAAAAGCGAAATGCCGGGGGACTGGATATCGAAGCGGCGCTCCACACCTATCTCGAGTTCGTTGAGATCGCAACCAACGAAGTGGATCGCCGCCTGGAGGTCAAATGAGTCGAGGTGTGCTGAATCGGGGTCGCGCATAGCCCGAGTCTCAATTAGACTTTCGATCGGAGGCTCTTCATGAAACAGATTTTCGCCGTTCTTGCTGGTCTTCTCCTATTTGTGCTCATCATCGGGCTTGTCTTCGGCGGCATGTACGTGGGCCGCCGCAACGAAATGGTCCGCCTGAACGAACAGGTGAAATCGAACTGGGCGCAGGTTGACGTTGTCCTCCAGCGCCGCGCCGACCTGATCCCCAATCTCGTCGAGACCGTGAAGGGCTTCGCGGCGCAAGAGCAAACCGTCTTCGACGATATCGCCAAGGCGCGCGCGGCGCTGCTCGGCGCGCATGAGCCGCAGGGTAAGATTGCGGCAAATAACCAGCTCGATGGCGCGCTCGGCCGGCTGCTCCTGGTCGTCGAAAACTATCCTCAGCTCAAATCAAACGAAAATTTCCTGCGCCTCCAGGACGAGCTCGCCGGCACCGAAAACCGCATCGCCGTTGAGCGCAAGCGCTACAACGATTCCGTCCAGGCTTACAACACCTACATCGCCCTTTTCCCGAATAGCATCTTCGCCGGATGGGCCGGCTTCCAGCGCAACAACGCGTACTTCGAGGCCTCGGCCGCTTCACGCGAAGCGCCCAAAGTTCAATTCCCGGCTCCCAATCGCTGAAATTTATTGTGTGTGCGCGGCCGAGGAAGAAAGCCGCGTAATCTCAGGAAGGCTACTTGGCAGGCTTCACCGGCGGGCGCATTCCCGTCGGCCGTTTGCGCTCCGCCGCATCCCAATCCGGCGGCGGAAAAGCGATGCGCCAGAAGAGCGGCGATGGCTCGCCGAATTCCACTCCCACCTCGGTCTTGTTGCCGTCTTTGAGTCCCACAAACGTCACGATGGATGGCAGCTCTTCCGCCGTCTTCGGGTTGACCACAGCGATCTCCTGGGCGCGCACCACCGTCGCCCCCAGCCGCACCAGACACCCATTCGCGCTCACCGATACCGTCGTCGTCTCCTCCTCGAATTGTTTGCCCCCATGTTTCCCCCGGACGATCACCGGCATCGCGATCACCACGCGCTGCGAACGCCTCCGCTCCGCGTAACTTTCGCTCGACGATCCAGGTGCCGAAGGCTTCGGTTCACTCATGAAATCTCCCGCGCAATTCGAATGGCCGCCCCATGGAATACAGTACCATCATGCAGCGCCTTCTTGGGGTCTCCGTCGCCCACCAGTAAACGGCCGTCAGCAAATGCCCCGCACCAGGCCTTTGGAGAGTCGGCCTGCCGCCGCGCCGGGACTTCCGTCGATCCGCCCCGTCCGAAATTGTTACTCCTCGATGAATCCTCCACCGGGTATCTTGACCCTCACCCCCGCCCGCGCTACGCTATTCTTACGAGATGCGCGTTTTGTCTGTCGTTCATGACACGGAGGATTGCAGCCGCAAAAATTCATGAAGCAAACTGTGCGAATAGACGGGGGCATCAGCGAACTGTTTGGCACTCTCGACGAAAACATGAAGCTGTTTGAGTCCGCCCTGCAAGTCACCACGCAGTTGAAGGATCGCGACCTCGAAATCAACGGTGCGCCTGAGCAGGTCGAGCGCGCCGCCCGCATTCTCGGCGAATATAACCAGCGCATCCGCGAGGGCCGCACGCCCGATAGCGCGGAAGTGAAATCTCTCCTGCGCGTCGCCACCGCCGCTCCGGTCACCGCCCTGCGCGGCGCTTTTTCGCCCTCCCGCACGCGCTCCCTGGGCAAGAAAACCGTCACACCCAAGAGCGCCAATCAGCACCGCTACGTAGAGGCTCTCGAGACCTACGACATGGTTTTCGCCATCGGCCCCGGCGGCACGGGCAAAACGTATCTCGCCGTGGCCATGGCCGTCTCCGCTCTGCTCTCGAAGCAGGTGAATCGCATCATTCTCGCGCGTCCCGCCGTTGAAGCCGGAGAGCGCCTCGGCTTTCTCCCCGGCACGCTCCAGGAAAAAGTGGACCCTTATATGCGCCCGCTTTACGATGCCCTCCACGATCTTCTCGAAGCCGACAAGCTCGAAAGCTTCCTCGAAAAAGGAATCATCGAAGTCGCTCCGCTCGCTTTCATGCGCGGCCGCACCTTGAATGACTCCTTCGTGATCCTGGACGAGGCCCAGAACACCACCAGCGAGCAGATGAAAATGTTTCTCACGCGCCTGGGCTTCAATTCGAAGGCGGTCATCACGGGTGACGTCACGCAAATCGACCTGCCGAACGAGCGCCGGTCCGGCCTCATCGAGGCCATCGAAGTTGTCGGCAATATCGAGGGCATCGCCTTCGTCTATTTCGATGAGCACGACGTCGTTCGGCACAGTCTCGTGCAGCGCATCATCAAAGCCTACGACGAGCGCGCCGCGAGCCAGCCCGCGCAGCGCAACCGCCCAACCATCGCCGGTGCCACAGGCCGCTCCCGCGAACAAAATCGCGAAGATTAGCCTCATTTCCATGATCCTCAATCGCCAGCGCGGCGTTCGTGTTTCTGTTCGAGCCCTTGAAAAGTTCCTCTCGTGTGCGCGCCATGCGCTCGGTATCCCGGCCGATGCGCTGACGGTCGCGCTCGTCTCCAAGGCGGAAATCGCCCGCTGGAACCGTGCCTACCGTGGCAAAAATCGCCCGACCGATGTATTGTCCTTCCCAGCAGATGGCGCGCACCATAAGCAGAAAAACCAGGCTGTGCGCGGGCGTGTCTTGCCGCGCAAAAGTGTCCGGCGGCTTCGCTCGCCTGCTCCCGCTGCGTCTCCCCCCGGCTATCTCGGCGATATCGCCATCGCGCCGGCCGTCGCTCGTGGCAATTCTCGCCGTTTTGGCCGCACCTTCAGCGCCGAAATGCGCATTCTCATTCTCCACGGGATGCTTCACCTGATGGGCTACGATCACGAAACCGACAATGGGCGCATGGATCGCCGCGAGCGCCGCCTGCGCCGCGAGCTGGGACTGGCCTGAGCGATGCCCATTCTCCTCTATACCATCGGCGTTCTGGCGCTCACCGCCGGCCTGGTCGTGTTCTCCTATCTCGACCGGGTCTTCCGCGAACTCGGGCGTGTCACCACCAGCCGCATCCACGATCATCTCGACACCTTCGAGCTCGAGATCGAGCCGCGCTTCAAAATGGACCGCCATCGAGCCGCGCTGGCCTTCAACCTTCTCACGCGCCTTTGGCTCGTCCTCGTCGCCGCCGTCACCGCTCGCGGCGTGATTTTCTTCGTTCCCGGGACGTGGGAAGCAGCCGTGGAAATGGTCTTCTTCCTCTCCGCTGAAGTGGTTATCGCCATGCACTTCATCCCGGCTCTCCTTCTCGCGCGCGCGCCGGGGAATTGGGTTGCGCCCTTCGTCCCGATTGTGCGCGCCTTCGTCTGGATCATTTGGCCCGTGCAGGCGGTTCTCGAGCTTCAGATTTCGGTGCTTCATTTGTCGGAGGAAGAAGCGGCTGAGCCGGAGGTCGAGCAGCATCAGGCGCTCGAAGCGCTCGTGGACGCCGCCACCGAAGAGGGAATCATCGAGAAAGACGACGCGCGCCTGATCGAGCAAGTCATCGAGTTCGGCGATAAGCGCGTCCGCGACGTGATGACGCCCCGCCCCGACGTAATCGCCATTCGCGCCGGCGCCACGCTCGAGGATTTGCGCGACCTCGTCGTCGAAACGAAATATTCGCGCCTGCCGGTCTATGAGAAGTCGCTCGACGATATGGCCGGCATCGTCATGGCGCGCGACATGCTCGAAGTCCCCGATAGCGAAGCCGCTCACCGCACCGTTCGAGAGCTGATGCGCCCCGCGCTCTTCGTGCCGGAAACGAAGTTCGGCTCCGAGCTGCTCAAGGAAATGCAGCGCAAAAATCAGCAGATGGCCATCGTGATTGACGAATATGGCTTGCTCGCCGGAATTGTCACCGTCGAAGATCTGGTCGAGGAAATCGTCGGCGAAATCGGCGAAGAAGACCGCCGCCCGGCCCCCGATGTAATTCGCGAATCGGGCGGCAGCCTCGTGATGCGCGGCAGCGTTCCCGTGGACAAAGTCGGCGAACTATTCGGCGTGCAGCTTGAGCCCTCGCCCGACCATTCCGGCGCCACCACCGTCGCCGGCTTGCTCAATAGCGTCGCCGGGCATGTCCCGCGCACCGGAGAAGCAATCGAAGCCGATGGCCTGCGCTTCGAAGTTCTCGAGGCCAATCAACGCAAAGTGCTCCGCGTCCGCGCTCGCCGACTCGCTGCCGGCGCTGCGTCCACCGCCGGCAGCCCCTGATTCGAGTTGCGGGAACCGCTGCTAGCTTTTTCCCGCTACCTTTGCAAAAAACGCCGCGGCCCGCTTGCCAATCTCTTCCGGCGTCAAATCTTCCACGTGCGTCGCGATGCCCCACTTATGGCCGAAGGGGTCCGTGATGCTGCCAAAACGGTCGCCCCAGAACTGATTTTCGAGTGGCATATCCACCTTCGAGCCACCGGCGACGGCGCGGCCAAACGCCCCATCGGCATCCTCGACGTAAAGGAACAAGCTCATTTTCGGCGTTCCTGCTGCCGCCGATGTCATCGGGCCCATCTCGTCATTGATGAAAATAATCGAATCGCCGATTTTGAGCTCGGCGTGCGAAATCTTGCCGTCCGGCGTCAGACTGCGCATCAGCTCCACCGCCCCAAATGCATTCGTATAAAATTCAATCGCTCGCGGTGCATCCTTGCAGGTCAGCGACGGACTAATCGAACGATACCCCTCGGGAATTGCTTTTACGGGACTCATGGAAGGCCTCCTGGTGGTTATCTGTTCTCCGCGCGAGGCAGAAAGCATACATCGCCGCAAAGGGAAGTCAAGGCGAAGCGGGATATTCAGAATCGCTCGGGCCGCCAGGCCATCTCGCGAAGATCTTGCGAGTGAAGTATAATTTGCCGTCGCAATTCGCAATTACCATGCGACCCTGAGGAGCGACTATGTCATCGCATTCTGCATCCGCAAGGCTTGGGATTTTCGCCGCGCTCGTGGCCCTCGTGCTTTGCCTCGCTGCAACCGCCGCGCAGGCTGGCGTTACCGGCGTGGTCACAGGCACTCTGACCAAAGTAGACGCCGCCGGCAAGACTGTCGCCGTCAAGACGGCCGACGGCACCGTCGAAACCGTCAAATTCACCGAAAAGACGACCGTGCACGGCATCAAGGGTGTTGCCAAGGGAGCCGACCTCGCTGGCAAGGAAGGCGGCCACGTGATCGTCCACACCGTGGGCGAGGGCGCGGACAAATCCGCTCATTCCATCGTCTGGGTCGGGGATAAAACCGTAAAGGCCGCCGACGTGACAGTGGAGGACGTAGGGAAGGGCACGAAGACGGTCGCCGTGAAAACCGCCGATGGCGCGAAGGACACTTACACCGTTTCCGAGCATGCCACCGTGGATGCCGGCAAGGACGTGGGCAAGTACTCCGCCGTAGGTGTCAAGAAGGGCGAGCACGTCACTGTGTATTACACCGAAGAAGGCGGCAAGAAAATCATCCACGCCTTCGAGCACCTCTAAATCCGGGTCTCTCGCGTAAAAACGACCTGATCCAGGGGAGCGCGAAGGGAAATTTTCCGCTCCCCCTTGTCTCCTGCCTGGCTGCCGCGGTCGAGGCCATCAGCAATCCTGCCATCTCGGCGCGCCCCGGCGTACAATCCTTGCATGCCCTTCAAGTCCGGATTCGTCGCCATCGTCGGCCGTCCCAACGCCGGCAAATCCACGCTCGTCAATAAGCTCGTCGGCCGCAAAGTCGCCATCGTTTCGCCCAAGCCGCAAACCACGCGCAATCGCATTCAGGGAATCCTGAATCGCGACGAAGCGCAAATCATTCTCGTTGATACGCCCGGCATTCACAAACCCGCGAACGTCCTCAGCCGCCAGATGATGGACGAGCTTCAGCACGCGCTCGAAGGCATCGACATCGTCGCCCTCATCGCGGACGCCTCCGTCGATTTCGGCTCGGGCGACCGCTTCGCGATCCAGTGGGTGCAGCGCTTCCACGGCCCCGTCTTCCTGCTGCTCAATAAAGTGGACCGCATCCCGAAAACGCGCCTCCTGCCCCTCATCGAACGCTACAACCGCGAATTCGACTTCGCGGAAACTTTCCCCATCTCCGCGCTCACTGGTCTCGGCTGCTTCGATCTCGTCAATGGCTGGCTCGCGCGCCTGCCCGAACATCCGCCCTACTTTCCGCCCGATCAATTCACCGACCAGCCCGAACGCTTTCTCGTCGCCGAAGTCATTCGCGAGAAAGCAATCCTCGCAACGCGCGAGGAAGTCCCGCATTCGATTGCCGTTCTAATCGACAATTTCGAGGAAGGCGAAAAGCTCCTGCGCATCCGGGCCACCCTCTACGTCGAGCGCGAGGGCCAGAAGGGCATCCTGATCGGCAAGGGCGGCGCCACGATGAAGAGAATCGGCACGCAGGCGCGCCATGAAATCGAATCCATCCTCGGCGTTCACGTTTTTCTCGAACTCTTCGTCCAGGTCCGTCCCGATTGGCGCCAGAATTCCGCGATCGTCCGCCAATTGGATTGGCGCCGCCAAATGGAACAGCTCAGCGACTATCAGGAATAGCCCCCAGGGCGCGGCGGTGAAGTGCGGGGTGAAGGGACTTGATATTTTTACGGCTTCGACGGCGCGATCCCGAGCGACTTCATTTTGCGGTACAGATGGCTCCGCTCGAGCCCCAGCGCCTGCGCGGCCTTGGTCATATTCCAGCGGTTCTCCTCGAGCTTCCGCAGCACAAATTCCCGCTCGTAAGCCGACCGCGCTTCCTGCAAACTCTCGTAAGGCTTCTGCGGGCTCTTCGATGCGCCGCGAAAAATTTCCGGCGGCAAATGATGCGGCTCGATCCTCGGCACCGGGCACATAATCACGAGCCGCTCGACCAGGTTCTTCAGTTCGCGCACGTTTCCGGGCCACGGGTAGCCGAGCAGCACTTCCAGCGCGGCGGGGGAAAAATCCTTCGCCTTCTTGCCGTACGCCTCGCAAAACTCCCCCAGAAAATGCGCCGCGAGAATCGGAATATCCTCCACGCGCTCGCGCAGCGCCGGAACGTAAAAGGGAATCACGTTCAGCCGGTAAAACAAATCCTCGCGAAACGCGTTGCGCCCGATTTCCTCCTCGAGCTTTTTGTTCGTCGCGGCGATCACCCGCACGTCCACCGTCACCGGCTGGTTCGATCCGAGCGGCTCCACGCGCTGCTCTTCCAGCACGCGCAGCACCTTCGACTGCGTTTTCAAGCTCATGTCGCCCACTTCGTCCAAAAAGAGCGTGCCCCCATCCGCTTTCTGGAATTTCCCCACTTTGTCTTCGCCCGCGCCCGTAAAGCTCCCCTTGCGGTGCCCGAATAATTCCGATTCGATTAGCTCCTCCGGAATCGCCGCGCAATTCACCTCCACGAAGAGCTTCGAGCTTCGCAGACTGTGATCGTGCAGAGCATGGGCCACCAGCTCTTTGCCCGTGCCGCTTTCGCCGTAAATCAGCACGCGCCCGGTCGTCGGCGCGGTGAGCGCAATCTGCTGCCGCAGCGCCTTCATCGGAACACTCGTGCCCAGAATTTGATGCCGCTCTTCCAATTCCGCGCGCAGCCGGCGGTTCTCTTCCTCCAGGCGCAGATATTCGAGAGCGTTCCGCACCATCAGCACGGTCTTCTCGAGCGAAAGCGGCTTCTCGACGAAATCGAATGCCCCAAGCTTCGTCGCGCGCACGGCCGTCTCGATGTTTCCATGTCCCGAAATCATCACCACCATCGGTGAGCCGTCCTGCGCCTGGATCTTTTCGAGCGTGTCGAGCCCGTCCAATTTCGGCAGCCACACATCGAGCAACACAAGGTCCACGCCCCCGCGTGCCAGCCGTTCGAGGCACTCCTCTCCCGACCCGGCCGTTTCCACTCCGTACCCCTCGTCGCGCAGCAGCGCCCCGAGCGATTCGCGGATGCCGCTCTCGTCGTCCACAATCAGAATCGATGCTGGCATAAGTGTGTTTCCTGCGATCGGCCGGCTTCCTGCCTTCGCTAAGCCGCCGGACTTCCCGCCTGCGCTTGCGCTGTAGCCATCTCCGCTGCCGGGAAACGAATCAGAAACCGCGAGCCCATAGGCAAATTATCTTCCACGCGAAGCGTGCCGTTGTGCTCCGCCACGATGCGGCTCGCGATCGCAAGCCCCAGCCCCGTCCCGCGCTCCTTCGTCGAAAAATGCGGCAGGAAGAGCCGTTCCTTGTCCTCCGGCGAAATTCCATGCCCGCTGTCGGAAATCTCGATCTCCACAGCGTCCCCGTCGCCTTCTACGCGCGTCGCCACGCGCATCTGGCGAATCGCGGACCCCTCCATCGCCTCGGCCGCATTATCAATCAGATTCGCCACCACGCGCCGCAGCAGCTCCCGGTCCGCCTTCACCGGCGGCAACGAGGGCGCCAATTCCTTGCGCAGCTCGATGCCGTCGAGGCGCCCGCGGAAAAGCTCGAGCGCGCTCGATACGATCGTATTCACGTCCGCCGGCGCCAGCCGCGCGGCAGGGAAGCGCGCGAATTGCGAAAACTCATCCACCAACGATTCGAGCGTCTGCACTTCGCGCTCGATCAGCCCCGCGCACTCCGCGGCCAGCTTCTCGAATTCATTGCGCTGCCCCTCCGGCCTCCCGGCCGACGTGCGCTCGAGATGCCGCAGCAATCTCTGCGCGGAGAGCTGGATCGGCGTCAGCGGATTCTTGATTTCGTGCGCGATGCGCTGCGCCACTTCCTGCCACGCCGCCGCCTTCTGCGCCCGCAGCAGATCCGTCAAGTCGTCAATCACCACCACGAACCCCGGATTCGACCGTCGCGGTCCAAGCGAACTCACCGTCACAGCCGCCCGCACGAGGCGCCCCATCGTGGCAATCTCGATCTCCCGCGACGCCGCTCCCATCCGCAGCGACCGCCGCATCAAGTGCAGCACCGTCCGCGCCGCTTCGTCGCCCACCAATTCCGGCAAAGTCCGCGCGGTCCGGGCGTAATCCCCCAGAATCGCCGGCACCGCCGAATTCACTCGCGCCACGTCGCCCGAAGACGTCAGCGAAATCACGCCCGTCGGAATATTCTCCAAAATCGCTTCCATCAACTTCCGCCGCCGCTCGCGCTCCTCGATGGCCTGCTCAAGGCTCTGCGTGAATTCATTGATCTGCCGCCGCCCCTCCCCCAGTTGCTCGGTCATGCGGTTAAACGAGCGCACCAGCGTCCCCAGCTCGTCCTGCGCCTGCACATCAATGTGGTGATCGAAGTTCCCCCGGGAAATCTCTCGCGTCGCTTCGGCCAGCGCCTGAATTGGCACGGTCACTTGTTTCGAGAGGAATAGCGCCACCCAAGTGGTGGTAAAGAGCAGCAGGAGCGTAATCAACGACAGCGCCAGTATGATGTCGCGCTTGTAAGCGCGCAGATATTGTTTCTGCTGCAAGTAGGTCTCGGTTTGCGCCTGGATTTCCGAATAGCGCGCCAAATAATCCGGTGGGAGCCGCCGCGCGACATACAGAGACCCTCCCCGAGCCAGGGGAGCGCTCCCCGCAAGATACAGCTCGCTGCCTGCTTGCCAAATTTGCGCGCCGGCCGGCAAGGTTTTCACCGGCAGGGGAGAGATGGGCGCTTCTTCCACAGCCGTCTTACCCGTCTCGGGCACGGTTCGCTTGCTGTAAGCGACGCCCTCAGTCACCGTGTTCTTCGCATCGACGATCCAAGACGCATCCGCTGCCAGGCTCGTTCCCAGTGAGACCAAGTCCGGGTTCTCGTTTTCTGCCGCTTTCGCGGCCACTGAATTCAGATAATTCACACTGATCTTGCGCATGTCGCTTTGCAGTTTCTGGCTCTGCTCGTTCGCGATCTCAATCGGACGCGGAAACCACAGATTCAGTGTGCGGTTCACGAGCGCGTAGCTGAAAAAAAACATGAATAAGACCGGCAGCAGCGATACGCCCATCGCTCCCAGCACCATTTTCACCTTGAAGCGCGAACCCATCTGCCCCGAGCGCCGCTCCGCCCACAGCCTCACGACGCTGCGCAGCAGAATCATGGTCAGCACCAGAAGCGCTGCGCCAATTACCGTCGAAAGCGCAAAAAAGATGACGAACGAGTTCCCCTGCTCCGGTTGCAGGGGAATCCTCAGAGAGCCAAGCGTGAAGACGACCGCGGCCAGAAGCGCCACGATCACGCCGCCAATCGCCAGCCTCCATTGCTGCTGCCGCTCGTTCACTGCTCTTCCTTTCGATTCAGGCCCAGCCTGGCTCCAGGCCGTATCCAGCCGGTCACAACCCAATTCCGCATTTTCGTCAGATTTTGGGGGCTATTTTTCGTCTAAGCCCGACAATATCGGGCCCTAGGGCCTAAGTCAAGGCAACTGTTGCGCAATTGCCACACTGCTGTGGCTAGACTGAACACCCCGCCCTCAAGCCGCCGACAATTGCCCCCCGGGGGTCGTCAAGAGGCAGCCCACCCGCTCCCCACTCCCCCTACACCCTCACCCGCTCAAATTCACCCATGAAACCCACAAGCGCCTTGACGGCCTCCAGCGTAACCGCGTTGTAAAGCGATACCCGCATCCCCCCGACGGAGCGGTGACCCGCCACGCCCACAATTCCTTCCGCAGAGGCCGCCTTTGCAAACTCCTTCTCGAGCGCTTCGTTTCCCCCGCCGATCCGAAAAACCACATTCATCCCGGACCGCGAATCCTTCTCCACCGGGCAGGAGAAAAGCTTGCTCGAATCGATCGCACCATAGAGGCGCTGAGCTTTCGCCCCATTAACCTTCTCAAGAGCCGCCATTCCCCCCTGCGCCTCGATCCATTCGAACATCAGTCCGGCAATGTACACCGCGAACATCGGCGGGGTGTGATAGAGCGACCGCTCCTCGATCTCCGTGCGATATTGCAGCAGCGAGGGCAGCCTCTTATCAGCGCGCTCCGCCAAATCGCGCCGCAATATCACCACCGTCACCCCCGCCGGCCCGAGATTCTTCTGCGCTCCCGCAAAAATCAGGCCAAATCGCCGGACGTCCACCCGCTGTGACGCAATATCGGAAGACATGTCCGCCACCAGCGGCACACCGCCGGTTTCCGGAAACGATTTCCATTGCGTCCCCTCAATCGTGTTATTCGAGCACATGTAAACGTACGATGCGTCCGGCGAGAGCGCGATTTCCTCCATGCGCGGCACGCGCCGGAATTTCTCCGCTTCCGTCGAAGCGGCCAGCCGGTACGGCGTGCCTTTCTTCAGCTCCCCTATTGCCTTCGCAGTCCAGAGCCCCGTGTGCAACACGTCCACGGGCTTCCCCGGTAGATAAAGATTCATCGGCACCATCGTGAATTGCAGGCTGCCGCCGCCTGGCAGGAAAATCACCGCATAGTCATCCGGGACAGCCATGACGCGCCGCAATCCTTGCTCCGCCCGCACTTGGATTTCCTCGTATTCGGGTGAACGGTGGCTCATCTCCATCACGGACATGCCCGTGCCGCGATAGTCGAGCAGCTCCTCGCGCACCTGCTCGAGCACGGAAAGCGGCAGCGCGCTCGGCCCCGCCGTAAAATTGAAAGCTCGCTTCGGTTCTCGCGCAGGCGATTTGGATAGGCTCACGATGAATGTTTCCTTTCCTGGGTAGATTTTGGCGTCGCCAGCCGGTTTTCATCGAACGCGGCAAATTGTTCTTTCAAATTGCAGCCACTGTCTCCCGCCCGCATCATTTGCCCGGCGAGACGCAGAATTCGGCCAGCCGCGTCCCACAGGCTCACGCCGCGGCTGTGAATGTTCGAGATCAAATTTCGATTCGCATCCGTATGTCCGCTCCGAGGCCTGTAGCCCATGTAAGCCGAAAGGCTTTCGGCGGTCGCCAGGCCCGGCCGCTCGCCGATCAGCAGCACCGCCACGTCCGGCGCGAGCAATTCCCCAATCTCGTTCAGCACACCCACCCGGCAATGACGAACCAGAAACGGCTGGCCGGCAGTCCACCCGTTTGCCTTCGCGCCTTCAAGAAGCAATTCCAGAAGCCTCGGAGCCTGCGCGGCCACGGCGGTCACAGACAAACCATCTCCGATGATGATCTGAAGATTCACTTCCGACGGGCACAGGCGCGGAATTTCGGCTCGCGATTCACCGCTCAATCGCCGCCCCAGGTCGGGCCGCAAGAGATATTCATCCTTGCTACCCGCCGTCGTGCAAACCTCAAAGATTTTCCATCGCCTTACAACATCCGCCCCGAGGCATGCTTCCAAATCCAGTTCGGTGCGGACCGCGTCGCGCGCCGCCGCGTGCGCCGCGCGCAATTCCATCTGCGTTTCCGTTCGATAGCTCGCTCCGGCGCGCCCGGCCAGCAGACGCGCAGGCGTCCGCGCTCGGATCCTCCGCACGAGGTCGGAGGATTCCGAAGGAAATAGAGTCGTGTCCGGCTCGGTCGCCATTCAGTCCAATCCCTTCAACGACGATTCCAGCCCTTGCATCAATTGCCGCCGCGCCGACGCATCCAGCAGCGCAGGCTCATTGTCGCGATAGATTCCCGCCTCCTTCAACCATTCCAAAAATTCCGGCGCAGGCCGCAATTTGAAAATTCTCCTCACCGCCAGCGCATCGTGATAGCTCGTGGATTGATAATTCAGCATCACGTCGTCGGAGCAGGGAACTCCCATAAAATAGTTGCATCCCGCCGCCCCCAGCAGCAAAAGAAGATTGTCCGCCGAATTCTGGTCCGCCGCGGCATGATTCGTGTAGCACACATCGCAACCCATCGGCAGCCCGAGAAGCTTGCCCATGAAATGATCTTCGAGGCCTGCACGGATAATTTGCCGTTCATCGTAGAGATATTCCGGGCCGATGAATCCGACCACGCTATTCACCAGAAACGGATCAAAGGCTCGCGCCACGCCGTACGCACGCGCCTCAAGCGTTAATTGATCCACTCCGTGATGAGCTTCGGCCGAAAGCGCGCTTCCCTGGCCGGTTTCGAAATACATCACGTTGTCCCCGATCCACTCCTGGTCTCGCTCGCGATGATGCGCAAGCACCCGTTCGCGGCCTTCTTTCAGCGACTCAAGCGTCACCCCAAAGCTGCGATTGGCGGCTTCCGTTCCACTCACGGACTGGAACAGCAGGTCCACCGGCGCGCCGCGCTCCATCGCCGCAAGCTGCGTTGTGAAGTGCGCGAGGCAGCAGGTCTGCGTCGGTATTTTGTAGGCATCCACGAGCCGGGCGAGCCCGCGCAGGATCGCGCTCACCGTTTCCACGGAATCCGTCGCCGGATTCACGCCGATGACCGCGTCGCCGCACCCATAAAGCAATCCTTCAAACGCGGCCAGCAAAATGCCGCCAACGTCATCCGCCGGATGGTTCGGCTGCACGCGGATGCCCATGACTCCTCGTTCGCCCATGGTGTTGCGGCAGCGGGTCACGTTCCGGATCTTCGCCGCGGCCAGCACCAGATCCTTGTTGCTCATGATCTTCGCCAGCCCCGCGGCAATTTCGGGAATGATGGCCTTCTGAAGTGCTTTCAGTTCCGCCTCACCGGTCGCATCATCGAGTATGTATTCGCGGAAACTGCCAAGAGTCATGCTCCGAATCGATCGAAAGCCTTCCTGATCATGGGACTCAAGAATCAGGCTGCTGACGGTGTCATCGTCGGGATCAATCAAGGGCTGTTGGACAATCTCGGCCAGAGTCAGATCTGCAAGCTTTCTCTTCGCGGCAATCCGTTCGCGGTCTGAACGCGCGGCCAGCCCGGCCAATTGGTCGCCGGACTTTTCCTCATTGGCCTTGGCGAATACCTCGCGGAGGTCGGCAAAAACGAATCGCTCGGTCATCCAACGAGCCTCGCAGCAATCCTCAGTCCGCTCCCGCCGCCACGAACCGGTAACCCACTCCCCGCACCGTCAGCAGATGCCGCGGCTGCGTGGGATTCTCCTCAATGTAACGCCGCAAGCGGACGATGAAATTATCGATCGCGCGCGTGTCCGTATCCTCCTTGAGCCCCCACACATCCTCAAGAATCGACTTGCGCGAAACCGTCCGGCCCGCGCTGCGCATTAAATGCCGCAGCAGCTTGGCCTCCATCAGCGTCAATTGAATCGTGTTTCGTCCCGCATGAATCTCGAGCGTGCCGAAGTCGAATGTCTTGCCGTCGAAGGAATACACTTCGCCGTGATTCGCAACAGGTGAACCCGCCTCCGCCCCGCTGGACGCCGGCTTGGCGCCTTTCGGGCCTTCGCTCGTTCGCAACCATTCGGTTCGCCGCAGCAGGCCTTGCAGCCGCGCAAGAAAGATCGGCAGCTCAAATGGCTTGGGAAGGTAATCATCGGCGCCCGCCGCAAATCCTTGGAGCACGTCTTCCGGGCGGCCTCGCGCCGTCAGCATCAGGACAGGAACATAGTTTTTTGCTTTCCGCAGCGCTGTGGCGACGGCAAAGCCGTCGATGCCCGGAAGCATCACATCCAAAACCACCGCATCAAAATGTTCCTTGTTCTCGAGAAGCCGCTTCAGCGCCGACTCGCCATCGCCTGCCAGTTGCGTCGCGTGTCCTTCCGCTTCGAGGTTGAATTTCAAACCCCCGGCGAGGTGCGCCTCGTCCTCGACCACCAGGACCCGGCTCATGCCCGGCTCCTTGGTAATTCCAGCGTCACGGTTGTCCCGCGCCCCACTCCTTCGCTCTCCGCGAACACACGCCCCCCATGCGTCCGGGCGATCGCGCGGACGATGAACAATCCCAGCCCCGTGCCCTTCACCTGCCGCATCGTGCGGCCAGGCACCCGGTAGAAGCGCTTGAATATCCGTTTCAATTCCTCCGCCGGGATTCCCACGCCGCGGTCGCGCACGCGCAGCACGACGTGCTTCTCGTCCGGCAATTCGATTTGCACGGACACGTCCACGTTCCCGGCCGAATACTTGATCGCGTTGTCGAGCAGATTCGAAATCGCCGTCCGAAGCTCCTCCGGATCCGCCTCCACGAATATTTCCGAGTCCTTCTCGCCTTGCTCGAAGCGTAGGGCGCCCGCTTCGAGGTGGTGGCGTGTCCGCGCCAATCCTATACATTCGCGAACGATGTCGCCGAAATCGACCTCCACGCGATGCGTTCTTGCGGGTTTGTGGCCCGCCTGCCCCGCCTTCAGCACCTGCTCGACCGTTCCCAGCAATCGGTCCGTATCGTGCAGCATCAGCTCGTAGAACTGCCGGCGCTGCGCTTCATCCACCTCCCGCCGTTGCAGCGTCTCCAGGTGCAGGCGAATCGAAGTGATGGGCGTCTTGAGCTCGTGTGTCACCGCGTTGATGAAGCTGTCGTGCTGCTCATTTAATTTGATTTCCCGCACCAGGTAGCCGGTGTTCAGAATCAACCCGAGGATGATCGCCGCGAAGAAGAGGACTCCGAAGAAAAGCAGAACGCCCTGCCGCCAATTCAGAATAATCCATCCGACGTTCAGCGCCACGGCCAGCGCCACCAGGCACACGCCCAGCACCACAAAGAACGCAATCGTCTTTCGCCGGCTCGAGATCCGCATGGCTTCTCACTCGGATTGTACCGCGGAGGGCCGCCGTCGCACTCAGGAGTTGTGCGAACTCGAAACGAGGAGGGAACCGCGAGAGATGGGCGACTAGGAGCGCCGGAAAATCGCCGATTCGCGGAGCTGAGAACAAGTCATCTCAAAAATGATGTTCGTCAGGGCACGGCTTCAGCCCCGCCAGAAAGTCCACCGGCCTCAGGGGTTATAACCCCTGAGGCCGGGAGGAAGGCGAGTCATCAAATTTATCAGACGGGCAGAAGTCAAACGGAAGCGAAATCGCGCTGCGGTGCAGCCGCGACCGTCGCCGGCGTCGCGACGTCCGCCTCCGCGACCTGCTCCGTGATTTTTGCCAGTCGAATCTTGCGTGCCAGTCCAAGCTTATTCAGAATCCAGATGGCGTACCAATTGAAATCAATTTCATACCACGCCAGCCCATGCCGCGCCGATGTCGGGTGCGCGTGATGATTGTTGTGCCACCCTTCGCCCCAGGTAACCAGCGCCACCCACCAGCTGTTCGTCGAATCATCGCGCGTTTGAAACCGCCGCGTCCCCCACGAATGCGTCGCCGAATTCACCAGCCACGTGAAATGCAACCCCACCACGGTGCGCAGGAAAATCCCCCAGAGCACAAAGGGAATCCCCCCAATCGCGAGCAGCACGACTCCCAGCACAATCATCGGAACGTAATGATATTTCGTAATCCAAATGTAGAACCGGTCCTTCGCCAAATCCGGAACGTAGCGCGCCAGCGTCGTCGTGTCGTGATGCATCGACTTGCCCATCAGGATCCAGCCCATGTGCGACCACCACTTCCCGTCACGCGGCGAATGTGGATCGCCTTCCTGATCCGAATATTGATGATGGATTCGGTGTGTGGCCACCCAGAAAATCGGCCCGCCTTCCAGCGCCAAAGTCGCGCACACCGTCATTACATATTCCAGCCACAGCGGAGTCTTGAACCCGCGATGCGTCAGCAGCCGGTGATAACCCATTCCGATTCCCACGCTCGTCGCCACCCACCACAAAAACGCCGCGACGAAAAACGCCTTCCAGGTGAAAAAGAAGAGCGCCACCACCGCCCCAATATGAAACATGAACATAAAAGAGGCGGTAACCCAGTTCACTTCATCGTCCGTTCGCTGCCTCTTCTTCAGAACCTCTAGTTGAGCCATCATCGCCTTTCCTTGTGCGCCGTCCACCATCGCGTTCTTCCGAGTGTGAGACTAGCAGGAATCCTCCCAGGTGTTTGTAATAGTTCTGTAATACCCAAGCCCATGGCTTGCCATGAGTTACCTGTACTTTCCTGTCCCTCCGTACCGCCTCGAAATGACGCCCCATGCAGCAGATGCGGGTTTCTGGCGTATCTTCTCAAGATTTCCCCCAGCCTCTCCGTGGCCTCCGCCTTCCCTCCGTGATGACCTCTATGTTGAATCTTTTCCCGTGCTCCAACGCAAAGTCCCCCAAAATCCCTCCTCCCCCCTCGCCTTGACACTTCGCGCAACCAACCATTAGACTGAAATGCTCGAAGTAGGCGTGCGGGGTCAAAGGGATGCTTCTCTCGCGAGATTTTGTCGGCTACATGGCCAAGGAAGTCGTCAAGCGCCTGGTCGCCGGCAAGATGATCGAAACCAAAAACGTCGAAGGTGTCACGCAGTCCCTCCGCCAGGTGATGGCCGAGGAGCTCACCATCGAAGACCGCCTCAACGAGGAAGTCCGCGAAATCCTCGCCCGCTACGCCGACGAAATGCGCAACACCGGCGCCTCTTATCAGGAGATGTACAAAAAAGTGAAGGGCCAATTGGCCCGCGAAAGGAAGCTGATCCTCCGCTAGTCCCGGCGAACCTATGCGCTTGACACGCGAAAAGACCGTTCGGCTCTCTCACCGCATGATTGATTTGCTCGTCTCCAGCCCAGACGTGGATTTCGTCGAAGACCGCGATACCATCCGCCAGGAAATCGTCAACATTCTCACCTCGCTCCTGAAACTCGAGGAGCAAGTGGACACGGAAGTGCGCGCCAAAATCGGTTCGCAGAAAAAGGAAATCCTCGAGGGCAGCGAGGAGTGGGACATCCTCTACCGCAAGTATTATTCCGAAGGTTTGAAACGCCTGGGCGTCGCCGAAGTCCAGACGCGCTGAATTTGTTCCGCCGCGCTGAAATTTTCATCCAGAAAAAAAGGGCACCCGGCGCCGCGCCGAATGCCCTTCGATTCCAACCACGAAGCCCCAAATTTCAGGCCTTGAAATTTCCACTCTCAACTCTTAACTTTCCGCTTTCAACTTCCGCTCAGGCGCCCGCCTACTGATCGTCGGGGCGCCGCTTGAGCGTCGGCCGGTCCGGATCGTCCGATGAGTCGCCAGTACTCGTCGTATCGCCGGGCGACTTCGCGGTCTTATCTTGCTGATCGGTGCGCTTGCGCAGCGTCGGCTTGCCCGAGCCATTGTCCTGCACCTTGATATTATTTTCGATGAGCTGGAGCCGCCGCTTCACGGTGTCGAATTCCGAGGTCGTCACGATGTACTCCTCGCGCGCCGGCAAAATCGTGGCAATCTCTTTCTGGATGGCCTCGATGCGGTCCGGCGTCGGCGGATGCGTGGCGAAAACTTTCGGAATCGTTCCCGGCTGCTTTTTCTCTTGCGCTTCAATTTTCTCGAAGAAGGAAACGAACGAGTTCGGGTCGTATCCGGTCTTGTACATATACTGGAGGCCCAGATAATCAGCTTCGCGCTCCGCGTCGCGCGAGAATTTCAGGAAGGTCAGCGGGATCAGGAAATTCATGCCCTGATAGAGCGCGTACCCGGCCCAGGTGTAAGGAATAAAAATCATCGCCGGAATCGAAGCCAGTTGGACGATATCGCCCTTGGTCGCGTTCTTCGTGCCGTGCCGCGCGCAGACGTGGGCGATTTCATGCGCCATGACGCCCGCGAGTTCCGACTCCTCATCCGCGTGCAGGATCAGCCCGCTATTGACGTAGAAAAATCCCCCCGGGAGAGCGAACGCGTTCACCACGTCCGAATCAATCACTTTGATCGTGAAGGGCACCTGGGCGTCCGAATTGCGCACAATATTTTGTCCCACGCGGTTCACGTACTCAATGATCACGGGGTCGTCGATGAATTTCGCCGAGCGGTCCACCTGCTGCGCGAGCTGTTTCCCGAGCGCGATTTCGCGCTCGAGCGAATAAAAATTCAGGCCGTGGCCCACGCTGCGATTGCCGATGGCGTTGACGTCCGCCTCGGAGCCCGCCTTGACGTTCGGGTCCGCCGGCTGCTGAATTGGCGCCGTGCCCTGCGCCTGTTGGGCAGCGGCGGCGGCTTGCTGCTGGGCCTCAGCGGGTTGCGTGCCCGGCGCTGGTGTCGGTTGCTGGCTCGGCGGCTGCGTCTGCTGTTGAGCCGGTGGTTGCGTCTGCTGCTGCCCCTGCTGTGGCGCAGCGAAGGTCGCGGGAACCGCGAGCAACGTCGAGAGCACGGTCGCGCCCAATCGCATCATCCAAATTTTCCTCATTGGGACCTCCGGAGGAATCTCCCGGGGATTATACACCTCCGGGACGCGCGATACCCCAAAACCTTTACGATGGCGATTCCTCGTAAATAGTTTTACCGTCCCACCGAGATAAGTTCCATAAACCGCAATGGGATGCCCGAGTGGTGGCAGGAGCAGTTGCCGAGGCCGCCCCGATTTCAAATTCCATAGATTTTGGACGGTGGGAGTGGCTGCGGGCGGCAAGGAGCAATTTCCGGAAAAGTCGTTTTTGTTGCTACTAGAAAAATGTGATCTCGCATGCTTGCAACTAGTTAGCTCGAATCCTACTCGGGGGAATGTTGCTACTAGATTTTTCCTCGCCTGTCTTTCCCGTTCCTCATACCGCGGACGTCCTGCCGTCGCCGTGCCCTTTCGTAGCGCTGGCATCTTGCGGGGGTCTTGTCCGTGTCCTGCCGTGGCCTTTCGTAGCGCTGGCATCCTGCCGGCGTCCCGCCGTTTGATTGGTGTGCCTCCCGAACTTAGGCTCGGGGGACGTTGGTTTCCGAATCTAGGTTTAGAGTCGCTATTAGACTTTGCGATGTGTCTTTGTTTGCAGCCGGTTAGCCCGAATTCTGAACTCGGCAGTGTTGCGATTAGCCTTTTGTTCGCCTTGCTGGGCGGTCGTCTGCCGGGAGACCGAAGCCGGCCGCTAACCGGCGCTCCCGCGCGTCTCATCCGAAAATCCTCCATTCGTAGCATGACACGACCGAGGAGCAAAAACCACTGGCCATCGGTACAGTTTTTGAGGGCGCGCGGCCACTGTCCGTCCGAGACCCGCATGAAATCCGAAAATGGAGACGAGAGAAAAGTGAAATTGGAAAATTGGAAAAGGGATGGCATCAGAGCGCCGATGATATCACTGCGGTAGTTAACGCTGGGGTGATTTGCAGTTGTCTTGCTGCGGTATTTGTCTTTGAAGTGGACTTTGCGGGCGCCCCATCTTTCGTCGCTGTTTGCGAAAGGTGGGGTTTTTGATTTTTTTTCTAGTTGTCTTGGGTTCCGATTGAACGCACGGGAGTGGATAGGGCCAAGAGAAAGGTGAGGGGAAACAAATCAAGAGCAACAGTCGTATTGATGATCTTTTGCACTCACGGCGATGGGAATTGAACTATTGACCCGCCGCGGAAGGTGTCTGGGGCGGATCCGGTAGGTGAGACAGGAATTGATCGCGGAAACTGTTCTTCAGAATGCGCCTGGCGATCGTCCTTGTCAAAGGTAGCAACTGGTTCACACGCTCAAGCTTGAGCATATCGTCAATCGACATTCCAGATTCGCCACTGTCGAGGATGCCGTGAGCGACTTCGTTTCGCAGTGGCGTGAGCTTGGATTCGATGATCTGCCCAAAACGTCTCCCACGGACATCTGGCGGCAAGACCTGATCGACAGTAAGGTCCGGCCAATCTCGTGGACCGTAGATAGCGTTTAGCCATGGTCGCAGCGCTTCTGACTCGGCTGGAACATCTTCGAATCTAAAGCATTGTGGCTTGTGACCAGACGCTCTCGCTTCCTTGGCCAGGCGGTTCCTCCGGAGGCGCACGCCTTCAATAATTTTGTAGAGGCAAAGAAATCTGTACGCCGAACTGTTGGTATTCAAGGCCTCTCTGTAAAGGCCCGCATAGTGCAAAAACTCTGGTTCGAGTTTCGGCTCGCCTTCCACATCCACAGGCCCGATCCCTTGCGCTTCAAATCTCCGCGGGGGATGTTAAACGTGGAGGATTTTAGGATGGCAGGCGACAGGCAGCGCGCGCGGCGGAACTGGAACTCTCGGGAAGCGGATGAGGTGCCGACCTTCATCATGATATCTCGTCCGGCTTTGCAGCCCACTCGGCGCTCAGCACCGGCAATCGCCTCCGAAAAGGCGAAGAAAAAGCTAATCCCCGTCCGGGGATTAGAAATCGAGCTAAGTCACTGAAAACACGAGGCCGGCACCCGTTCTAATCTGCTCAAAACGGCCCCCAGAGAACTGTTCTGCCCCCTCCGCGAGCGAAAAGTCGGCAGCAACGGCAAAGGCAACGACGAAAGAAAGAGAGATTCCTCGCTCGCTCGGAATGACAATCGCGTGGGAGGAGGCAACGGCAACAGAAAAGAAAGAGCCCGGACGCCGGCAGGATGCCAGCGGTACGTAAGGCAACGGCAACGGCAACGGCAAAAGCAGGGCCTGCCCCGGCGCTATTTGTTGGAGCTCGCCGGGGGTAGATTGAGCTCCTTGGAATATTTCGCGAGGACGGCGTTTACGGCGTCGGCCATTTTTTGCTTCTCGGGGTCGGGCTGCTCGACGACCGCGACAGGCGTCCCAGTCCACACGCCGATAGTTTGGCTGTGAGTGAAAGTAGTCACCTTCGTGTCAATCGGCGCGACGGTCGAACCTTGCGCATGGGTGGCGGTATTCGCCTGGACGGCTGCCGTCAATTCGCTCGTAAACTTCTGGCGCACGCCGGGATCGGCAATTTTCGCGCTGAGTGCGGCCCAATCCACTCCCAGCTCTCCCTCATTCGCAGGCCCCGGGGCACGCTTGGGCGCGGAAGCCCGCCGGGGAGGGTTGATCTTCCTGGAATTCTTGGTGCTCTTAATTGCGGCTCCATCATAGTGGAGCGTGATTTCTCCGTCGATTCCCGTCGCGGTGTAGGAGGGAAGCTTAAAGCGGAGAATGGTCCAAGGTTTCATGCTCTCGATGCCAAGATATTGTTGCCCCGGCCCGCTCGTCTCGAGCTGGCTGAAGGGCGTCGTTAGGACGCTCACGCTCTTCGCGCCGTCGGGCCAGGGGAGCTGGAGCGCGTAGGTCGAGTCTCCGATATTGCTCGGCCAATTGTAGGTGTGGCTCGAGCAGGTGCCTTCGTTGCCCTGGTTGCGGACAAAGAAAGCCCAAGTCTCGTCCGCGCCGCCGTTGTCCGAGAAATTCCAGGCCACTTCGATAGCGATGATAAAAACCGGGTGCAATTCCGAGTAACCTTTGTGGACGCCGTCAATCCCCATCAGCCCGGTCACAATGGCATACTCGCCGTCTGCAAACTCGATGGGATTATCTCCGTTCTCGCTGATGAGTTCGTCTGGCGAGGTGGCATTGTCGTGAAAAGCTTTCCAGAATTTGGTGTTGTAATTTGCGGTGGTCTCGCCGTTTTTGAACTCGAGCCCTATGCCGTAGTCGGGCCCCTCGAATTGGGTGGTCTGCCCGGATTGATAATCCGTTTCGAGACCGAGATTGATGTCATCGTCTTCCGGCGGCGGGCCCGACCACGGGCGATAAAAAGCGCCGCCTTCATAGGTGACCACAAACCAGTTGATGTGCCCGTCGTAAACCGTATCGGACGTGTTGCAAATTCCGACCGTCTCGCCGGCCGAAGAGGTGTACGGATTCTTGACGGGGTTCTGCGAGGTGCAATATTCGCTGTCCATAGACAGCACTTGGAGGGTGGGAGGCAGCGGGCCTGGCCCCACTATGTTCTTGGTGACGATGCAGGAGCCCTGGAAGTCCGGCACTTGCCCCGGATTTTCCACCTGGAAGGACCAGAGAGGATTCAGTGGAACACCATTGTCGTCAATGCCGTCTTTATCGGTGCGCCAGGTGAGGTCGAAATTTTTGTGGTCGCCAAAGTGCGAATAAGCGACCGGCACTTTGGGGGTAAAGACGGAAACGCCCGCCCACGCCGGACCGTCATTTTTGCACTGGTCGTCCGTGCCGGTGTCATAGGAATAGTAACCATTATCGTTAAATGCAAAGTCATAGTAGAGCAGGAACAAAATGGATTTTTTTGGATACGTCGAGCTGCCACTGCCGGCAAGCAATCTCCCATCAGGCGGTTGCTGGGCGAGGACTACCTCAAACGGCTGATCTCTACCCGGCGGAACACCGTCCTTGGCGGGTCCGACATAGAGCCCCCCGGCATAATAAACTCCGTACAAGTTGAAGGGCTCGTTGGTAATTTCTTGCGGCGTGAGAGATGGATCGATGTATCGCCGCCATCTTTGTCCAGGGAAGCCGGCGTTGGTGTGGACGCAGCCACCGGCGGAGAATTTGACATTGTCGCCTGCATCGAAAACGATGCCGGAATACTGCGTGGTCCCCCGGCTCACGTTGGGATGATCGATTCGCCAGTGAATTGTCTTGCCCGAGGAATCTTCGCTCTCAGTCTTGCTGATGATATCGAGAATGTCGTCGTGGCCATTGGGCGAGTTTGTGGAGGAGAGCACGCACCTCAGTTTGCCGTCCACATTCCATATCGCTCCCTTTGCGCCTCCCTGCAAGGATTGGTTGGGGCAGCTACTCACATCTGCGGCCGACATGACGTCGTTCGCCGGCTTGCCGAAGAAATCCTTGCACGTGGCTTTCAGGCTGCCGTCGTGGGCAGTGGATATATCCGTGCACTTCTCCTTGTAGGGGCCAACCGAGTCGTCGGCTCGCGAGGCGGTGGGGGCTAGGAGCAGTCCCAACGCGAAAACCACAAATAAAATAGGCGCCGTGAGGATTCTTGTCATGGTCTCCACCTCCGAAAGCGAATGCGCTCTCGCGGAAAATGTGAATTTGCGCTCTAAGCCGCCGCTCACCGGGAGCGAAACTTTTCTGCGCGGGGCGATATGGTTGGCCGAAGTTGCCTTCGGAGCCTCGAAGTCAGCGGCAGTATACTCCAAGACTCGTAATGCATTGCGAATTATGAATCGCGCCTCGCCCGGCCATGTGGTTGGAGCGCGCGAGTTGGGTGGCATGAATGCCGCCTCGATAACGAAGTCGGGAGCCTCCTGCGGCGGGCAGAAGCAAAGAGCGTGCCGCTACAAATGCAGAGCAGAGTCGGCCAATCGGGAGATTGGCGTTCCCGGGAAGGGCGGGGCGGGGGAAGCCCGCAGTTCGCGCCGGGAATCGGGGCGGGGAAGGCGTATTGACGCGTGGGGAGATTCCTTTTACATTCGTGAGATGGCTGTGAGCAAGATCCAGGTCGGGCAAGTGTGGAAGAAGGACGATAGCGGCGAAAACTATTTGATTACAAAGGTTTACAATGAGGCGCTGGCGACCTACGCGCTGCTGCGCAAGGCCGGCGCCGAAAACGAGCGCGCCTTGAAAGTGAAAGTGGACCATCACGCCAAGGTTGTCACCCTCCCCGGATTCAGCTACACGCAGCAAGCCGACGATTTTTAGATCCCCACTTAAGAATTAGGATGAGCGGCTTCCATCCGAATGTCTGGGCGATGGAAATGCAGCTTTAGCGGTTCGCCAGGGCGGCGGCGAGCTTGTCGAGGACTTGCGACCAGCCAGCGGGCTCGCCCTTGGTGGCGTCGGATTCGACGGAGTGGATTCGGTGCAGGGTGAGCGTGGTTTTGCCATCGTGCTCGGTGAAGGTGACCGTGGTGCGGACTTCGTCGCCGGGCACGAAGTGGAGGGTGCTGATAAAGACGATGCGCTCGGGGACGACGATTTCGCGGTAAATGCCTTCGGCGCGGTGTTCTTTGCCGTCGGGGCCGCGGAAGACGAAGCGCAACGCGCCGCCCACGCGGAAGTCCACTTCGCAGACGGGCATAGTGATGCCCGTGGGGCCCCACCAGCGGACCAAGTGCTCGGGCTTGGTCCACATTTCGAAGACGAGCGCGCGCGGTGCGTCGAAGACGCGTGTGATGGTGAACTCCCAGCCGGCGGGCGTTTTGGCGGTCGGGATTTTTTCGTTACTGGCGGCCATGTTTTTTCTCCTTGCTTCGAAGTTCGCGCAGATAAATCTCCAGGCGATCAAGGCGGGCTTCCCAGAAGCGGCGATAGTGTTCGACCCATTCGGCGACGTCCTTGAGCGGACGGGCTGCCAGGCGGCAGGGGCGCCATTGCGCTTCGCGGCCGCGGGCGATCAGGCCGGCGCGCTCGAGGACTTTGAGGTGCTTGGAGACAGCCGGCAGGCTCATCTTGAATGGCTCGGCGAGGTCGGTGACCGAAGCTTCGCCGGCGATGAGGCGCGCGAGGATGGCGCGGCGGGTGGGGTCGGCGAGAGCGGCGAAGGTGGCGGAGAGGTGGTCGGGGGGCATCGTATTTAACTCAGCGGTTAAATACAACGGATGCGAGGAAGTGTCAAGCGAATTCGCAAAGGGCGGAATCAGACGGACCGGACCGGGAGCTTGACCACGTCATCGACGCGCATGACTTCCTTAACGACGAAGCCTTCGGCGTATTGGACGCCGATCATGCGGCCATAGTGGCGCGCCTGGTGGTTCATTCTTTCCTCGAGCTGGTCGAGCGGCAGGAAGACTTTCGAGCGACGGTCTTTTTGGGGCGGGCGGAATTGAGAGGCGTAGGCGAGAATGGCGCGGCGCCGCCTTTGAAATTGACGGGTGATGTCCACGGCGAAGGTGGGGGTGACGTCGGCGTAGGCGGCGGCATAGAGGATTTTGAACGGGCGGAAGGCTTCTCCGGCGAGAGGGTAATTTTTCAGGCCGGCGATGAAGCAGGCTTCGTAGCCGAGGCGCGCGGCGGTGTAGTGGTCCGGGTGGCGGCCGTCGAAGTACGGGAGGATGACGGTGTGGGGCTGGAATTCGCGGATCACTTCGGCGATGGCTGTCTTGTAGTCTTCTTGCAAGGAGAGCCGCGCGTCGGGGAGGGCCAGATTGCGGCGCACGCGCACGCGCAGAATTTTTGCCGCACGGGCGGCTTCGCGGAGGCGCGTTTCGGGCGTGCCGCGCGTCCCGGTTTCGCCCTGCGTCAAATCGAGGATGCCGGTGCGATAGCCCTCCTCGGCCATTTTCAGCAGGGTGCCGCCGGAGGTGAGTTCGACATCATCGGGATGCGGGGCAATGGCGAGCAAGTCGAGCTTCATGAAGCCTCCAATCGCGCGGCAATTCTACACCACGGGGCGCCGGGAGATTTTTCTGTTCTGGGAGGAGGAGGGCGAAAGCTAAGGATCGCCGCGGAAGGATGAATTATGGCGCGGACGGGCGTGGAAAACGAAAGCGAGGTGGAGCGGGGGACGCGGCCCCCGCCCCGGCCGTTGGATGAACTGAGCCAAACTCGGTGGGCTGGTTCGATCCAGTGAGCCAACCATCAAAATTTTTGCAATGGCGGCGTCAAACGCGGCATGGGTGCGGCTGGACGTCGCTACGGATCCATACGGGGACC